>Ga0316207_10002000_pt1 | contig 22405 bp, 23 predicted proteins | sample 6weekpyrite_MG_FD_204943 | JGI IMG/M metagenome (GOLD analysis project Ga0316207, IMG submission 204943) | Microbial mat bacterial communities from mineral coupon in-situ incubated in ocean water Damariscotta River, Maine, United States -... | ecosystem: Environmental > Aquatic > Marine >...
ATGGATGTTGCGCTGGCAACCGTACATTCGGCTGCTGCCCGTAAAGAAAGCCGTGGCGCGCATTCGCGTATTGATTATCCGGATCGTGATGATATCAACTGGCTGAAGCACACGCTGTATTTCAGTGAGAACAGAAACATTGATTATAAGCCGGTACGCACTAAGCCAATGTCGGTTGACAGTTTTCCACCTAAGCCTCGTGTTTATTAACTCATGGGTAATTATAAGATGATGACACACGGGCGATTAGAAGGAACAGATAATTATGCGATTTAAAATTTATCGATATAACCCGGAAACCGATAAAAAGCCGTATACCCAGCTATACGAGCTGGATGAAATCGAGCCGGGTATGATGTTGCTTGATGCGCTGAAGATCATCAAGGAGCAAGACCCGACATTAGGTTTCCGGCGCTCATGTGGTGAAGGCGTTTGTGGCTCAGATGGAATGAATATTAATGGTGTGAATGGTCTGGCCTGTATTACGGCTTTATCTGACCTTAAAGAGCCAGTAGAAATCAACCCTTTGCCGGGTTTACCGGTTATCAGGGACCTGATTATCGATATGGAGCAGTTCTATAAGCAATACCGTGAAGTCAAACCTTATCTAACGGTTAAAGATGCTTTGCCGGAAGTGGAGCTTAAACAGACGCCGGAAGACAGGGATAAGCTGGATGGCTTATACGAATGCGTGCTTTGTGCCTGTTGTTCAACCTCCTGTCCGTCTTTCTGGTGGAATCCGGATAAGTTTCTGGGGCCGGCGGCTTTATTGCAGTCTGCGCGTTTTCTGCAGGATAGCCGTGATCAGACCCAGACTGAACGCCTGGAAGCGCTGGAAGGGCCGTTTAAGTTGTTCCGTTGTCATACCATCATGAACTGCGTGCAGGTGTGTCCTAAAGAGTTAAATCCCACCAAAGCGATTGGTGAGATTAAAAAAATGATGTTGAAGAAAACCATATGATGAATGATGCGTTACAACCGGGGGCTCTGCGCTGGCGTTGCCGCCGCGGTATGCTGGAGCTGGATCTGATGTTGCAAGCCTTTGTCGATAAAGAGGTGCCGATGCTTTCACGTGATGAACTGGTCATTTTTGATCGATTACTGGATTATCCGGATCAGGTGCTGCTGGAGCTGTTTTTAGATCAAACACAATCGTCTGATAAGGAAATTAGTCAGTTTGTTAAAAGAATACGAGACAACACTAACGCTTGAGCCGCTGCGCTCCAATTTACTGTTGTATTTTCTGCTTAGCCTTCATTTAACGGCGTTGTTTGCTGTTTTTTATGCGGATTTGCATATTGGCTTTCAACTGCTGGCTGTGACATTGTTATTCATCCATTACAGTTGGTATATCTTTAGTGCCAATAAGCCTGCCAGATTGCTCTGGTTGCGCAAGAATGAATGGCAGATCTATTATTCATCGCATGTAATGATTGAGGCGCGGCTAAGCCCCTTGTCATTTTTGTCTTCATGGTTGGTAATACTGGTCTTTAAAGCTGATACAGGTCGCTCAGTTACTGTGGTGTTACCGCATGATGGTCTTGAAAAAGAACAGTTTAGGCAGCTTAAGCTTAGGATGGTGACGCTAAAGCCGGAATACCTGAAAGCCTCTGGCGCCGATGAATGATAGTGATCTGTTATAATTAGCAGATGATCTTTGAACGACATATACCGCCTCATCTGCAAGCTTGCAAAGACATCCAGAAAGAAACGTTTGCGGCATTGATGGATCTGTATGAAAACAACTTTCTCCGGCTTAAAAAACTGATCCCGGGTCTGGGGCAAACCGAGGGTGAGGCAGTTTCATCCGTGGTGGGGTGTCTTGATCTGCACCTGACGATTCTTGAGCAAAGTAAATTCACGACTTTATTGTCACTCAGTTATGCTTTTAACCGTCAAAACCGGCTCTGCAGGGAGCCTGATCTGAAAATTCGGGTGTACCATGATGTGGGGCTGGCTGAGGTATTGAGCGGTGAGTTACAGCACGGTCGCCTGCATCTTAAAAATATCCCTGAAACAGCGATTATTGAACGCTGGCATCTGAACCGTTTTTTATATAAATGGCTCGGATTTTCTCTTCATATCGGGCATAGTTTTGTGACCGACAATGCGGCAAATAAGTTAAATTCAAAGCTAAATAAGATTTTATCTGAAAAAATCTAAACCGTTATCACTAAGTTATTGATTTATAAGGTTCTCAGTGGGCCTTTAGAAAGTATTTTGTTAGTGCAAAAACAGCAGTTTTTATGATAGAATCGGGGGTAGTTTTTTTAACTAAACCATAATTAAAACAAACAAGCTGAATTTTTGAAGGGTGTGTCCCAAATACTGGGGAATTGATACAAAATATTTGATTTTTAATGCTGTAAGTCAGTGCTGTAAATCTTGAATCTGAATCGATTAAAACCGTCATTTAACAAACCTTGTTTTAACATGAAGTTATAAACATATGGCTGATTTCGCCAAAGAAATAGTTCCTGTAAATCTAGAAGATGAAATGCGTCAGTCCTATCTGGACTATGCCATGAGTGTAATCGTTGGCAGGGCGCTTCCGGATGTTCGTGATGGTCTTAAACCGGTACACAGACGCGTACTCTACGCGATGAATGTGCTTGGTAATGACTGGAATAAACCTTATAAAAAATCAGCCCGTGTGGTCGGTGACGTTATCGGTAAATATCACCCGCATGGTGATACGGCTGTTTACGACACTATCGTCCGTATGGCGCAGCCATTTTCTCTGCGATATATGCTGGTCGATGGTCAGGGTAACTTTGGTTCGGTTGATGGCGATGCACCTGCCGCGATGCGATATACCGAAGTACGAATGGCTAAAATCGCGCATGAAATGCTCTCGGATCTTGAAAAAGAGACGGTAGATTTCATTGAAAACTACGATGGATCGGAATCCGAGCCTACCGTTTTTCCAAGTCGCTTACCCGGATTGTTAATCAATGGTTCATCCGGTATCGCGGTGGGCATGGCAACCAACATCCCGCCACATAATATCAATGAAGTGGTGAGTGCCTGTGTGGCATTGGTTGATAACCCGGATCTGACTATTGATGAGCTGATGCAATATATTCCTGCACCAGACTTGCCAACAGCTGGCTTCATTAATGGCGTTAAAGGTATTCGTGATGCCTATCATACCGGTCGTGGCCGTATGGTTATGCGTGCACGCTGTACGATTGAAACTAATGAGAATAATGGCAAACAAACCATACTTGTTCATGAAATTCCCTATCAGGTCAATAAAGCTCGTTTAATCGAAAAGATTGCTGAGCTGGTCAAAGATAAAAAGATTGAAGGTATTACCGAACTGCGTGATGAGTCTGATAAAGACGGCATGCGCATTGTTATCGAACTTCGCCGTGGTGAAGTGGGTGAGGTAATCCTTAACAACCTGTATTCACAAACGCAGCTGCAATGCGTGTTTGGTATCAATATGGTGGCACTGGTTGATGGACAGCCAAAGCTGCTTAATCTGAAAGAAATTCTTGATAGCTTTATACGTCACCGTCGTGAAGTGGTGACGCGTCGTACTATTTTTGAATTAAGAAAAGCCCGTGACCGTGCCCATGTGTTAGAAGGTCTGGCGATTGCGCTGGCTAATATCGATGAGGTTATCGAGTTAATTCGTACGGCGGCTAATCCGGCTGAGGCGAAGCAAAAACTGGTTGCCAGTACCTGGGTGCCCGGTTCATTAACCGATATGTTAAGCCGTGCCGGTGCGGATGCAACACGTCCTGAAAACCTAAGTTCGGAGTTAGGTCTGCTGGCGGATGGTTATCATCTGTCAGAAACACAGGCGCAGGCTATTCTGGATTTACGTTTGCACCGCTTAACCGGTCTTGAACAAGATAAAATTATTGACGAGTTCAAAGCACTGCTTGAGCTGGTGCAGGAACTGCTGGAAATTTTATCTAATCCGGATCGTTTATTGGAAGTTATTCGCGAAGAGCTGGCAGAAGTTGTTGAAAAATTCGGTGATGAGCGTCGCAGTGAAATTATCGAAAATCGTCTGGACTTAACGCTGGAAGATTTAATCACTGAAGAAGATGTCGTGGTCACTATGTCGCACGAAGGTTATGTGAAAGCACAACCGTTATCAGAATACGCAACGCAGCGTCGTGGTGGTCGTGGTAAAGCAGCAACCAAGATGAAAGATGAAGATTTTATCGATAAATTGTTTGTGGCGAATACCCACGACACCTTATTGTGCTTCTCGAATCGCGGAAAAGTTTACTGGATTAAAGTTTACGAGTTGCCAATTGCGAGTCGTGGTTCACGCGGCAAGCCGATCGTCAATCTACTGCCGCTTGAAGGTGATGAACGAATCAACGCGGTATTGCCGGTACGTGAGTACGATGAAGATCACTTTATCTTTATGGCCACCAGCAGTGGTACGGTTAAGAAAACATCGTTAACTAATTTCTCTCGTCCTCGTAACGGCGGCATTATTGCCGTTGACTTACGTGACGATGACACGCTGGTTGATGTGGCGATCACTGATGGTTCTTCGCACATCATGTTATTTGCAGACTCGGGTAAATCAATTCGATTCTCAGAAACCGATGTGCGGGCAATGGGCCGAACAGCTGCCGGTGTACGTGGCATGAAGTTACCGGAAGGCAATAAAGTGATCAGTATGATTGTTGCTAAAGAAGACGGTTATATTTTAACTTCAACCGAATTTGGTTATGGCAAACGTACTTCACTGGACCAGTATTCATTACAGGGCCGTGGTGGTCAGGGTGTTATTTCAATTCAGACCAGTGAGCGAAATGGTGCGGTTATTGGCGCGGTTCAGGTGACGGATGATGAAGAAATTATGCTGATTTCTGATGGCGGTACGCTGGTTCGTACTGCATCCAGTGGTGTTTCAATTACCAGTCGTAATACGCAGGGTGTGCGTCTGATTCGACTTGGTGATGATGAAAAGCTGGTAGAAATTGAACGCATTGAAAACCTTTCTATTGAAGGTGAAGAATCAGAGGCTGAAGACGGTGAAACTGAGGCTGAATCATCCGGTTCAACTGAAGTTAATTCAGATAATGATGATTCGGATACAACCGAATCTACAGACGAATAATTTTATTTTATATTTCTAGTGAAGGGGTGAAGAGTGAGTCGCGTTTACAATTTTAGTGCCGGTCCAGCTATGTTACCGGAAGCTGTTTTAAAACAAGCACAAGAAGAAATGCTGGATTTTTCAGGTACGGGCTCATCAGTAATGGAGTTAAGTCACCGCAGTAAAGAATTTATTGCAGTAGCAGAACAGGCTGAGGCGGATTTACGTGAAGTCATGTCAATTCCTTCTAACTATAAGGTGTTATTTTTACAGGGTGGCGCTAGCAGTCAGTTTGCCAGTGTGCCGATTAATTTACTGAATGGCGCGAAAAAAGCGGATTATTTTTTGACAGGTCAGTGGTCTAAAAAAGCCGTTGCAGAAGCAAAACGCTATTGTGATGTGAATCTGGTAACGGATAATTCAGAAAGTAAATTCACCACCATTGCCGACACTTCAGAATGGAACTTTAGTGATGATGCAGCCTATGTGCATTACACGCCTAATGAAACGATTGTGGGTCTTGAATTTGACTCCATTCCGGAAACTGATAAGCCATTAGTTGCTGATTTTTCTTCCAGTATTTTGTCGCGTGAAATTGATGTCAGTAAATTTGGTGTTATCTATGCGGGTGCGCAAAAAAATATCGGTCCGGCGGGTTTAACCATTGTTATTGTTCGTGAAGATTTAATCGGCAATGCAATGCCTGAAATGCCGGCGATGATGGATTACAAAACACATGCTGACAACGGTTCAATGTACAACACGCCACCCACTAATAGCTGGTATCTGGCGGGTCTTGTGTTTGCGTGGTTAAAAAAGCAGGGCGGCGTTAAAGCCATGGCAGAAATTAATGATCGTAAAGCGGAAAAACTGTATGCTGCGATTGATAATTCATCTTTTTACAGCAATCCAATCGATAAAAAATATCGTTCATGCATGAATGTGCCATTCATTCTGGCTGATGATTCACTGGATAAATTATTCCTTGAAAAAGCAGCAGATAATGGTCTGGTAACATTAAAAGGTCACCGTTCATTAGGTGGTATGCGTGCCAGTATTTACAATGCAATGCCAGAAGCAGGTGTTGATGCGCTGGTTGAATTTATGGCTGATTTCGAAAAAAACAACGCCTGATTTTTAGCGGTTTAAATAAAGTTGCGTCGTTGTAGGGTGCGCTGTGCGCACCAAATAAATAAAAATAATATTATTGAATGTGCACAATGTGCACCCTACAGAGTATAAAGCGGTTATTTAAAAATGTATAAAATTAAAACCTATAACAATATTTCAGATAAGGGGCTATCACGTTTACCTGCAGATCAATATCAGGTAGGTGAAACAACAGATAGTGCAGATGCGATTATGTTGCGTTCTGCGAAACTGCACGATGAGCCTATTGATGATTCAGTTCGTGCGATTGGTCGTGCCGGTGCCGGCGTTAATAATATTCCGGTTGATAAAATGAGCGAGCGCGGCGTGGTTGTCTTTAATGCGCCGGGTGCGAACGCGAATGCTGTTAAAGAGTTGGTTATCGTGGGTATGTTAATGGCAGCACGAAATATTTGTGATGCGTGGCAGTATTCAGAAAACCTTGAAGGTTCTGATTCTGAAGTGAGTAAAGCTGTTGAAGCTGGCAAAAAGCAATATGTCGGTTTTGAGTTGCCGGGCCGTACACTGGGTGTTATTGGTTTAGGTGCTATCGGTGTTGAAGTCGCAAATGCTGCGGTTGCTTTGGGTATGAATGTTATTGGTTTTGATCCGACAATTACTATCAAGCGTGCATGGCAGTTATCATCGGATGTTAAAGAGATGGATAGCGCTGAAGCCCTGCTCAATGAATGTGATTTTGTCACGTTTCATGTGCCATTAATTGAATCGACTAAGAACCTGTTAAATGCTGAACGTTTAAGTACTATGAAAGATGGTGTAGTCGTAATGAATTTTGCCCGTGATGGCATTGTTGATGATGAAGCGGTTATGGATGCTCTGGAAAGCGGTAAAGTACATGCGTATGTTTCAGATTTCCCGGCACCGAATTTAATCGGTAAAAAAGGTGTTTACTGTTTACCACACCTGGGTGCATCTACTAATGAAGCGGAAGAAAACTGTGCGATTATGATTGCTGATCAGTTAAAAGATTTTTTAGCCAACGGTCATATTAAAAATTCGGTTAACTTCCCGGATGTAAAACTCTCACGCAAGGGTGATCATCGTCTGGCAATTGCCAATATGAATCGTCCGGATATGGTGGCGCAGGTTTCACATATACTGGGCCAGGCTGGTGTAAATATTTTACACATGGTTAATGAGTCACGTGGTGATCTGGCTTATACATTAATAGATATTGAGTCACCGATTTCTGATGATAATTTAAAAACATTATCTGAAGTTGACGGTGTGCTGAGTGTCAGGGCTTTATAGTCCGATAATAGGAAAACAAGTTATATAGATATGTCTGAACAGGATTTAAATAAAATTCGGGTACGAATAGATGAACTGGATCGTGAGATCCAGTCTTTGATTTCAGAGCGCGCAGAATGTGCTCAGCAGGTTGCTGAAGTAAAAATGCGTGCGGGTGATAAAGCATTATTTTATCGGCCTGAGCGAGAAGCACAGGTTTTACGTGCAGTAAAAGAAAGAAATACCGGACCTTTAGATGAAAATGAAATGGCCCGTTTGTTCAGAGAAATCATGGCGGCTTGTCTGGCTTTAGAGCAACCATTAAAAGTGGCGTATCTTGGCCCGGATGGTTCGTTTACGCAGATGGGTGCGTTGAAACATTTTGGTGGTTCAATTAAAGGTATGCCAACGGCTCAGATCGATGAGGTGTTTCGAGAAGTAGAAGCAGGAAATGCAGATTTTGGTGTGGTGCCCATTGAAAACTCGACAGAAGGTGTGGTTAGTTATACGTTAGATACGTTGTTGCATTCATCGCTGGTTATTTGTGGCGAAGTTGATCTGCCAATTCACCATAATTTAATTACTCATTGTGATGATCTTTCGGCGATCACAAAAGTGTATTCTCATCAGCAGTCTCTTGCTCAGTGTCGCAACTGGCTCAATAAAAATTTGCCGGGTGTTGAGACAATTGCTGTCAGTAGTAATAGTCATGCCGTGACTTTATTAAAGAATGATGCCACAGCCGCTGCTATTGCGGGTCCGATGGCATCCGATCTTTATTCGGTACCAGTGCTTTTTAAAAATATTGAAGATCAGCTTGATAACACGACGCGTTTCATTGTGTTAGGGAAACAAAGTGTTCCCGTTAGTGGTGAGGATAAAACATCGTTGCTTGTGATGTTGCACAACAAAGCTGGCGCATTGCATGACTTGTTATCATCCTTTGCGGAGCGTGGTATCAGCATGAGTAAAATAGAATCGCGTCCTGCTCAGAGCAGTGGTACTAATACCGCAACCTGGGAATATGTTTTTTTTATTGATATTCGTGGACACCGTGATGACAAAAATGTTGCTGACGCAATTGCTGATCTGGAACATAAATCTGCCATGTTAAAAGTTCTGGGTTCATACCCGGTTGCTGTATTATAAATAATCTATCCCAAATATTATGACGACATCGTATAAAGAGCTGGCAACAAAAGGCGTGCAGGGCTTAACACCGTATTTACCGGGTAAACCCATTGAAGAGCTGGAACGAGAACTGGGAATTACTGATTCACTTAAGCTTGCCTCGAATGAAAACCCATTAGGTCCGTCATCTTATGTACAAAAGGAACTGGAAAAAGAAGTTTCTGGTTTGCATTTGTACCCCGATGGCAGTGCCCATAAATTAAGGCAGCGGCTGGCTACTGAACATCAGCTTGAGATGGCGCAGGTGACGGTCGGTAATGGCTCAAATGATGTGCTTGAACTGATTGCACGTGCTTTTTTAACCGCAAATGATTCCGCGGTGTTTTCCGAATATGCTTTTGCTGTTTATCCAATCGTTGTGCAGGCAATTGGCGCTAAGGCGAATGTTGCAAAAGCTTATGCTGCTGACCATGCAAGCATGCCTTACGGACATGATCTTGAAGCTATCAAAAACAGTATTGATGCGCAGACAAAAATTATTTTTTTAGCCAATCCGAATAATCCAACGGGTACCTGGCTGGAGCCAGATAACTTGCATCAGTTTTTATCATCGATTGATGAAAAAATTATCGTTGTTCTGGATGAAGCTTATTTTGAATATATGCCGCCATCATTAAAACCTGATTCGGTGAAGTGGCTGAGTGAGTTTTCAAACTTAATCATTACGCGTACGTTTTCAAAGATTCATGCACTGGCTGGCTTGCGTGTGGGTTATGCGTTATCGAATATTGAGATTGCCGATTTGCTGAACAGAGTGCGCCAGCCATTTAATGTGAATACGATGGCGCAGGTAGCAGCTTGTGCAGCACTGGATGACCGTCAGCATGTTGCTAACAGTGTTGTATTAAATACACAGGGTCTGAAACAGTTAATGATTGGTCTGGACGAGCTGGATCTTCATTATATTCCGTCAATTGGTAACTTTATTACCGTTGATATGAAACAGGATGCTGCGCCTCTTTATAATGCGTTATTACAAGAGGGTGTTATTGTCAGACCGGTTGCCAATTATGGGTTACCGAATCATTTACGAATTACGGTGGGAAATCAGCAGCAAAATGAGAGAGTCTTAATGGCTCTTGATACTGTCTTGCATTCTGATTCAGACGAGACTGGCCATGATTAATAAGCTTTGTATTATTGGTGTTGGTTTAATTGGTGGTTCATTAGCGATGGCATTGCGTAATGCCGGCTACTGTAACGAAGTGATTGGTGCCGGAAGAAATGCTGATCGATTGCAGGTAGCAAAGGATTTGGGCGTGGTGGATTCGTTCAGCACAAACCTTGCTGATGCGGTTGCTGATGCCGATATGATTTTTGTTGCCGTTCCTGTTGGTGCAATGGAAGCCGTGTTCAAACAGATTGATGCACATTTAAAGCCCGGTGCAGTGATTACCGATGGTGGCAGTGCTAAATCGAGTGTTATGAAAGCGGCTAAAAATGCGCTTAAAAGTTCCTATTCTCAGTTTGTGGCCGGACACCCGATTGCCGGCACAGAGCAGAGCGGCGTTGAAGCGGCTTTTGCAGAGCTTTATCAGGATCGTCGTATTATTATCACGCCGACCTTCGATACCAATAAGCGTGCGACAGATAAAGTTACTGCCATGTGGCAGGCTGCCGGTGCGACGGTTGAGTCTATGTCGGCTGCTCATCATGATGATATTTTGGCTGGCACCAGCCATTTACCGCATTTGCTGGCCTATGGTCTGGTCAATTGTTTGTTTGAAAGTGATAACTCAGAAGGCTTTTTTAAATACGCCGCCGGTGGTTTCCGTGACTTTACCCGTATTGCATCGAGTGACCCGGTCATGTGGCGTGATATCTGTTTATCGAATAAATCGGCCTTATTAGATAGCCTTGAGCGCTACCAATCTGAGCTGGATCAGTTAAAATCTGCACTTCAAACTGATGATGCTGATCAGTTGCTGAGTTATTTCCAGTCAGCGAAAAAATCTCGCGATAAGTTTCAATTTTAATTTTTTAGAATTTAAGGTTTCTCAACATGAGCTTGCAGTTCAAGTTACAGCCCGCCAGTAAAATCTCTGGCGAAATCAGAGTTCCGGGTGATAAGTCGGTTTCTCACCGTTCAATTATGTTTGGCTCAATTGCTGAAGGCACAACACATGTTACCGGTTTTTTAGAAGGTGAAGACAGCCTTAATACCCTGCGTGCTTTTCAGGCAATGGGGGTTGATATCGAAGGCCCGGTTGATGGCAAAGTAACGATTCATGGTGTTGGTATGAATGGTCTGAAACAACCTTCTGCTGCGCTGGATATGGGGAACTCCGGTACGTCTATGCGTTTGTTATCGGGTTTGTTATCAGGTCAGGCTTTTGATCTTGAACTGGTTGGTGACCGATCACTATCAAAACGCCCTATGAAGCGAGTGACTGATCCGCTGGCATTAATGGGTGCCAGAGTTGATACCGCAGAAGGCGGTAAGCCGCCTTTAAAAATTCATGGTGGCAGTGCAATGAAAGGCATCCATTACGATATGCCGATGGCCAGCGCGCAGGTTAAATCCTGTCTGTTATTAGCAGGCATGTACGCAGAGGGTGAGACTTCTGTTACCGAGCCGGCGCCAACACGTGATCATACTGAGCGCATGCTAACGGCTTTTGGTTATCCGGTTAACACCGATGGCAATACAATGAGCCTGCAGGGTGGTGGCAAGCTAACAGCCTGTGATATTGATGTACCAACTGATATTTCATCGGCTGCTTTTTTTATGGTGATGGGTGCGATTGCCAAAGAAGCCGATATTCTGATCAAGCACGTGGGAATTAATCCGACTCGTACCGGTGTAATCGATATCCTGAAATTAATGGGCGCTAATTTAACGCTGGAAAATAAGCAGGAAGTCGGTGGCGAACCGGTTGCTGATGTGCGCGTCAAAAGCAGTCAGTTAAAAGGCATACATGTACCGGAAGAGCTGGTACCACTGGCGATTGATGAGTTTCCTGTACTCTTTGTTGCTGCCGCCTGCGCTGAGGGGCAGACTGTGGTGACGGGCGCTGAAGAATTACGGGTTAAAGAAAGTGACCGTATTCAGGTCATGGCTGATGGTCTGGTGACTTTAGGTGTTGATGCGACGGCGACAGAAGATGGCATGATTATTAATGGCGGTCCGATCAAATCTGGTACGGTTAATAGTCACGATGATCACCGTATTGCGATGGCCTTTAGTGTGGCTTCATTAGGTGCAGAAGGCGAAATCATTATTGAGGAAAGCGATAATGTGAATACATCCTTCCCAACTTTTGTCGAGCTGGCCAATCAGGTTGGTTTGAATCTAACGACGAATAATTCTTAATATGTCTGAAAAACTCATTACTGTAGATGGCCCCAGTGGCGTTGGTAAGGGCACAATTTGCCTGTTGTTATCGCATAAACTAGGCTGGCCGATACTTGATAGCGGGGCTTTGTATCGCTTAACGGCCTGTGCGGCGATGCATGACGCCATTTCAGAGACTGACGAAGCAGCACTTGAAAAAGCGGCGCTAGAGCTGGATGTGCGCTTTGAAAGCACCGAGCAGGGCCTGCGTTATTTACTGCGTGGTGAGGATGTTAGCGAAAAGATTCGTGAAGAAGCGACCGGCAATATGGCCTCAAAAGTGGCGGCTGTGCCGGGTGTGCGAGCCGCTTTATTAGAAAAGCAACGCTCAATGGCGGATTCGACTGGTTTGATCGCTGATGGCCGGGATATGGGTACGGTTGTATTCCCGCAGGCGCCATTAAAGATCTATTTAACAGCAAGTGCCGAAGAAAGGGCTGAACGGCGCTATAAGCAGTTGAAAGATAAGGGTATTGATGTTAATATCCGCGACCTCGTAGCCGACTTGACGGCTCGGGATGAGCGAGATTCTAACCGTAAGGTTGCGCCACTTAAGCCTGCCGAAGATGCTGTCATCATTGACACCACTGATTTATCGGTCGCTGAAGTCGAAGCCAAAGTGCTCGATCTGGCACAAAATTGCTTTAGTTAATTGTTCATTAGGCTATTCCAGCCTTTAACTGGAAATTGGCGGTCTGCATGAGCAGGCCATTTGTTTAACATTAACCCTGTCTATTCGCTCAACCAGTTCCATGGTTGAAAATCTAACGAATACGCAGTTTCTAAGGAAAATCATGTCTGAAAGTTTTGCTGAATTATTTGAACAGAGTCTTGCTGAGACCAATATGGATACCGGTTCTATTATTTCCGGTACTATCGTTGATATCCACAATGGCTTTGTTTTTGTCGCTGCTGGTTTAAAATCAGAAGGCGTTATCGCTGAAAACCAATTCTATAATGAGAACGGTGAGCTCGACATCAACATCGGTGACGAAGTTGAAGTTGCACTGGAATCTATCGAAGATGGTTGGGGTGAAACACGTCTTTCTCGTGAAAAAGCTAAGCGCGCTAAAGCCTGGATCCGTCTTGAAAAAGCATCTGAAGCTGATGAAATTGTTACAGGTATCATCACTGGTAAGGTTAAGGGTGGTTTCACTGTTGATCTGTCTGACATCCGTGCATTCTTACCGGGTTCATTAGTTGATGTTCGCCCGGTACGTGACACTACATACCTGGAAGGGAAAGAGCTTGAATTTAAAGTTATCAAGCTTGATCAGAAGCGTAATAACGTTGTTGTATCTCGTCGTGCTGTTGTTGAGACTGAGTACAGCGAAGAGCGTGAAAAATTACTTGCTGGCCTGGAAGAAGGTAAGGAAGTTAAAGGTATCGTTAAGAACCTTACAGATTACGGCGCGTTCCTTGATCTGGGTGGTATTGACGGCCTGTTACACATCACTGATATGGCATGGAAACGTGTTAAGCACCCATCTGAGATCGTTGAAGTGGGTAAAGAGATCAGCGTTGTTGTTCTGAAATTTGATAAAGAGCGTAACCGTGTATCACTTGGCCTGAAACAGATGGGCAATGATCCTTGGTCTGATATCGCACGTCGTTACCCAGAAAATACACGTTTATTCGGTAAAGTTTCTAACATTACTGATTACGGTTGTTTTGTTGAGATCGAAGAAGGTGTTGAAGGTCTGGTTCACGTATCTGAAATGGACTGGACTAACAAGAACGTTAATCCTGCTAAAGTGGTTACTTTAGGTCAGGAAGTTGAAGTTATGATCCTGGACATCGACGAAGAGCGTCGTCGTATTTCACTGGGTATGAAGCAGTGTTCTAACAACCCTTGGGATGATTTCGGTACTACTCACAACAAGAACGACAAAGTTGTTGGTACCATCAAATCTATCACTGATTTCGGTATCTTCGTTGGCCTGCCTGGTGGCATCGACGGTCTGATTCACTTATCTGATCTGTCATGGAACAGCACAGGTGAAGACATCGTTCGTAACTTCAAGAAAGGCGATGAGCTGGAAGCAGTTGTACTGTCTATCGACCCTGAGCGTGAGCGTATTTCACTGGGTGTTAAGCAGATGGAAACTGATCCATTCTCTAACTTCTTAGCAGCTAACGAAAAAGGCAGTATCGTTAAAGGTACAATCACTGACGTAGATGCAAAAGCGGCAACTATCGATTTAGGTGATGGTATCGAAGGTACACTGAAAGCGTCTGAGTTGTCTCGTGACCGCGTTGAAGATGCTCGCACTGTACTGAAAGTTGGTGAAGAGATCGAAGCGAAATTCACTGGTGTTGATCGTAAGAGTCGCATGGTAAATCTGTCGATTAAAGCGAAAGACAACGATGAAGAAGCAGCGACACTGAAAGATTATTCAAGTTCAGCTCCTTCAGCTGCCCCAACACTGGGTGACCTGCTGAAAGAACAAATGGATGCTGGTAAAGACAGCGAATAATTAGTTCTGTGCTATGATTAGGGTGTGTGGATAATCACACACCCTAATTGTTAAATAAAATAATAAGAAAGGAAGGGGATATGGCAGATTCTGCAATAAATTCTCTAATGAAATCTGAACTGATTGAAATGATGGCACGAAAACAGAGTCATCTTGCTTATAAGGATGTTGAACTGGCTGTTAAAAGCCTGCTGGAACAGATGAGTCACTCCTTATCTTCTGGCGAACGTATTGAAATACGAGGTTTTGGTAGCTTTAGCCTGCATTATCGTCCACCACGCGCTGGCCGTAATCCAAAAACAGGCGATTCGGTAGAATTACCGGGTAAATATGTCCCACACTTCAAACCAGGTAAAGAACTCAGAGAAAAGGTTAACGAATCATTTCTTGAATCTGGCGTCTGATATTTTTACGGGTTGTTAGACACCCGCAGCGATCCATATGATAAGAATATTCAGTTTTATCCTGTTTGTATTAGTCCTGATTTGTTTGGTATTTCTGGCATACCTAAATTCCAATCCCGTATTATTTGATTTTCTGATCGATAAAACAGAACTACCTCTCTCAATTTTACTGCTGCTTTGTTTTCTGGCAGGGGTAATGACCTCAACTTTTGCTTATATTGGCCTTATCTTTCTGCAAAAGCGTAAAATTAATAAATTAACAGCAATTAAAACCCGTTAATCATTCACATTATAAAATGAGACAGATAAAATAAACTCTATGGAGATGATTGCTGACTACTGGCCCTGGTTTTTTTTATTATTACCAGTGGTGTACTTATTGGGCTGGTTAAAAGGCAGGCACTACATCAAATCGGAAAAAAAAGACTGTCCACCATCGTTATCATCTGATTATTTTAAAGGCCTGAATTATCTGTTATCGGATCAGCAGGAACGCGCTTTGCCGGTGTTTATGCGACTGGTCGAACTCGATAATGAAACCATCGAAACCCACCTTGCTCTGGCAACTATTTATCGTCGTAGTGGTAACTATGATAAGGCGATTGAAATTCACCAAAATCTGATTGCAAAGCCATCGTTATCAGCCAAATTTCGCAGCAAAGCCTTGCTTGAATTAGGGCGTGATTATCTGACGGCTGGATTATTTGATCGTGCCGAAGGTCTGTTTAATGATGTTATTAAAAGCGGCTTTTATGATCAGGAAGCAAGGCAGTATAAGTTAACTATTTTCCAGCAGGAAAAAGAGTGGAAAGAAGCTATCAATGAAGCAAAAACAATTATTCAGCAGGGTGATAGTAGTTTAAGGCCTCTAATTGCGCAGTTTTATTGTGAACTCAGCGAGCAGTTTATTGTTAAAGGTAATATTAAACAGGCCGAAGTCGCTGCAAAGGATGCGCTGGCTTATAACCCTGACTGTATTCGTGCGATGATTATTCGGGTACGTAATGCTATCAGCGAAAAAAAATATAAAGAGGCGATTAAATTCATTAATCAGATTCAGCAAACAGACTCTGACTATTTTTCGGCAGTATTATCGTATTGCGTAGAGTCTTATCGTGAACTTGGTAAAGTCAATGATCTGATTGTTTTTCTTCGCAGTGTAGAAAAACAAAACTCAAACTTAAGCCTAATGGAAGTTATTGCTGATCTTTTATCTGAAATAAAGGATGATGATGCCGCGCAGGAATATTTGCAGGAACAATTATCACTGGCGCCAAGTATCAATGGACTGGCAAGTTTTATCAGCCTTATGAACAGACAAGGCAATTATTCCTGTAATGAGCACTTTCAGAAAATTCAGCATGTTATTGAAAGCATGAAGCAAAGCCGTGATAAGTACCACTGTACACAATGTGGCTACACGTCCGGTAAATTAAACTGGCAATGTCCCAGCTGTCACTCATGGGGACAGATAAAGCCACTAACAGGTAATGTAAATGCACCAAACTGATTCAAAAATAATCGTTGCACTTGATTATGCCGATATTAATCAGGCAAGAAATTTAGTAGAAAAAATCAGCCCTGATCTTTGTAAGTTAAAAGTTGGTAAAGAAATGTTTACCCGATTCGGACCTGAGTTTGTAAAAGAGCTTTGTCGGGCAGACTTTGATGTTTTTTTAGATCTGAAATTTCATGACATTCCAAACACAGTAGCGAAAGCCTGTGAAGCTGCTTCTGATCTTGGTGTATGGATGATGAATGTGCATGCGCAGGGTGGTGTCCGTATGATGGAGGCGGCTAAACAGGCCTTAGATAACACAAACTCTCATTCTAAACTGATAGCGGTTACTGTATTAACCAGCATGGATTCGCAGGATCTGGCGGCACTCGGAATTTCTCAACAACCGTCAGAGCTTGCACAATCGCTTGCAAAACTAACCAATGATTCGGGCCTTGATGGGATTGTCTGTTCCGCTCAGGAAGCAGTGCAGATGCGTTCAAACTTCTCTGATGAATTCTTATTGGTGACGCCAGGTATTCGTCCGGCAGGTTCAGCGAGCGATGATCAGCGCAGAATTATGACGCCCGCGGAAGCCATAAGTTCGGGTTCCAGTTATCTGGTAGTAGGGCGACCGATTACAAAATCTGATGATCCTGTTAGCGTTTTGAGGACGATTAATTCAGAAATTTCTGACTTATAAAAATCCCAGTCTTGAGTAGACTACATACTCGATGGAATGAAGCGTGAACTCAGGGAGAGTGAAATGAATTTATTCAGGACTATTGTATTATTAGCGACATTTGTTTTTGCATCAGCTGCATGGTCTGCTGCTATAGATATCAATACGGCAACATCTGAACAACTTACGGCATTAAAAGGTGTTGGTTTTAAAAAAGCACAGGCAATCGTTAGTTACCGGAAGAAGAATGGTAACTTTAAGACAATCGAATCATTGTCAAACGTAAAAGGAATCGGTTTAAAGACTGTTGAGAAAAACCGTTCTATCATTGAAATATCCAGTCTCAAGTAGCTATCATTTATTAATAATTAAACTTTAATAATTCCATCGTACAAAGCCCGTTGCTAACGGGCTTTGTTATTTTATGCGTTTAAAATTGCTCAGATCTACTCCTGCAGAAGACTGACTGTATTCGTTTTAAAGCTATAAGAATATAAAAGGAATAAGATTTTTAGTAATGGCTGTTTGGATAATGTATAAATACAATATGATTGCCAGGGCTAATAAATATACTATCTGGCGATTGCTATTTGCATACCTGAAGAGGTAAATGCCAGTCACTATATAAAGTATCATCGCGCTTACTTTTGCATAAATCCACTCCATATTTCCGGATGAAATATACTCCGAAGTGAATAACATGGTGATTGCGGTGATTAATAACAGACTGTCATTGATATGCGGAATTAGCTTTAAAAAACGGTTTTTTAAAAGCTTAGAGGAGCGAAGTAAAAGAACAGTTCGGAATAGTAATAAACCGATACTCAGTGCGACTGTCGATATATGAAGTGTTTTTATAAACAGATAAAAATTCATAAGGTTATACTGGTCATCGCTGTGTTATCAGTCGTCTATACCGGTATAATGATAACATATGAATAAGCAATTTTTCTCTCGTGTTCTTGACTGTATTTTGACAGCTGATCCATTGCTAAAGGTTGAAAAAACACAGCAGTGTTTTGATGATCTTAATGAAGAATCACTCGAATTGATACATGAACAACCTGTTCATAGAATTGAGTTACCAGGGCGCCCTGATAAGCCTGAATTAGTCGATCCCAGAAAGGTTTCTAAGCGATCTATAAAAAGCCCTGAAGGCAGGGTGGTGCTCGCACATGCAGTTGCTCACATTGAATTTAATGCCATTAACCTTGCGCTGGATGCGGCTTATCGCTTCCGAAATATGCCACCCGGTTATTATAAAGACTGGATGCGAGTGGCAAAAGAAGAAGCTGAGCACTTTACGCTTATGACGGATTATTTACAGGCGCATAATCATCACTATGGCGACTTTTCTGCTCATAATGGACTTTGGGAAATGGCGCTAAAGACGGATCAGAGTGTGCTAGAGCGTATGGCTTTGGTTCCCAGAGTACTGGAAGCCCGGGGGCTTGATGTGACACCCGGCATGATAAAGAAGCTTGATCAGGCTGGTGATCAGGCCTTTGTAAAGTGTCTCGAGCTTATATATCGTGAAGAAATAGGGCATGTAGCCATCGGCAGTCGCTGGTTCCAATATAGTTGTGAGCAGGAAGGCGTTAATCCCAGAGAAACATTTATTGATTTGTTGAAAGAACATATGAATAATGGACTTAAAGGCCCATTCGATGAATGGAGTCGTTTACAGGCAGGGTTTTCTGAAGAAGAAATGCTTGATATAAAAAACTTGGAAAATGGTATACAAAACTAATGATTAAACGCTTTAAAATTATTTTACCCGCTAGCATAGTCATGCTGCTCAGCTCACTGGCTCTGGTTTCTTGTTCAAAAGAAAAAACAATGACAGTTGTGCAATTTGATGAAAGAGAAAAAGGCATTGATCCTTATCAGGTGCGTTACCTGTTTGCAGATCATGTGGTACGTATTGATGACAATAACGATAAAGGCAATTACGTTATATATGATGATAAAAAACGCATGATCTATAGCGTTAATCATGATGATTCTACTGTTCTGGAAATAAAAAACTCAGAATGGGAAGTACCCAAATTTGGTTTTGAAAGAAATGTTAGCTGGAAGTTGCTTGAAGGTGCGCCAGCCGTTGACTCAAAACCTGTTTATAGTTATTACCTGTCAGCAGACGAGACAGTTTGTAGTGAAGCACAGGTTGTTGAAGGTTTTTTATTAGCAGAGTCGCATTTACTGAAACGTTATCGCCAGACATTATCAGCAGGTCAGGCTGAATCAATTGAAGCAACCCCCGAAGAGTTGCGAACTCCCTGTCTGCTAATTGACAGTGTTTATAATACCGGTAGTGTTTATGATAAAGGCTTTCCACTGCAGCAATGGCATTTGAATGGTTTGCAGCGCATTATGACTTCATATAAAACCGATGAAAAATATAATGCTAAATTATTTGAACTGCCTAAAGACTACAAACATTATTCAATGGGGGATAATCTGAGTTTCGGAGCGCCTTAATGGGGCTTCTGAACTTAAGAAAAGCTTTCTAAGTGATACTTAATACCGGATGTGTCAGGCTGATACTTAAGAGATAACAGACTGCCTTCTTTATACCAGTCACCCAGCACAATACGGGTAGCTGGTATTTTATTATCGATCATAACTTCATGAATATATGGCCGGTGAGTGTGACCATGGATGATGAACCGGGAGTTTTCGGACTGGAAAAGCTGCATAACGGCTTCCTGACTAACATCCATTATCTCATCTTGCTTTCCGGCTGTTTCGGTTTTGCTGCTTTGCCTTAAAGACTGAACAATTGCATGGCGTTCAGCCAGTGTTTTAGATGTAAAATCCTGCTGCCAGCTTTCAGATCGAACCTGTTTTTTAAATTCCTGATACTGAATATCATTTGTGCATAAACTATCACCATGTAATAAAACAATATTCTGGCCATTGACGGTGATATGTTTTGGCTCGCTAATTAACTGGCAATGTGATTTTTCTGCAAACTGCTGTCCAGTTAAAAAGTCGCGATTACCATGCATAAAATACACGGGGACATTGTGTTTTTTAAGTGTATTAAATGCTTCAAAGACAGTGTTTAATTCTTCAGCCGGGTCATCATCACCGACCCAGTATTCAAAGAAGTCACCAAGAATATATAAGGCTTCAGCATAGATCGCCCGTTCATTAATGAAGCGCTTAAACAGTTCAATAATGAAAGGGCGATCTGCTGTCAGATGAAGATCTGAAATAAACAGTATTTCAGATGAATCAGAACTCACTATTAATCGATAACAGAAGCTTTAGTGATGATAATGCTGTCAACAGGTACGTCGCTGTGGCCGGCTTTAACTGTAGTTGGTACAGCCACGATGCTGTCAACAACATCCATGCCTTCGAGCACTTTGCCAAACACACAGTAACCCCATCCCTGATCAGTAGGGGCTGTATGGTTAAGGAAAGAGTTGTCTTTTACATTGATAAAAAACTGTGCCGTTGCAGAATCTGGAATCATCGTTCTGGCCATTGCAACCGTACCACGGTCATTAGCCAGACCATTGTCAGCTTCGATTTTGATGGCATCACGTGTTGTTTTTTGTGACATGTCTTCTAACATACCACCACCCTGAACCATGAAGTTAGGGATGACCCGGTGGAAGATTGTTTCAGCGAAGAAATCATCTTTCACATAAGTTAAAAAGTTTTCTACGGTAATTGGCGCTTTTTCCGGGTACAGCTCCATGACGATATTACCCATTGTAGTTTCAATTTTAACTTTAGTGTTTTCAGACATGACAGAATCCTGTGTAATAAAATAGTGTGACTGATAGAGATATGGGCATCGAGGGATATTTCAATAGCCTGATATCAGTTAAAAGCCGATAAAAAAGATCACTAATTTTAACAATAATTTGCGGATTATGTCGCAAATAATGGTTATTATTCAGCAAAATATTGATGACAGAGGTATGTATGTCAAAACTGGCAATAATAGGTGGAACTGGGCTGGCTCATCTGAGTGACCTTAAAATCACACATAAACAAATGGAACATACGCCTTATGGTGCGGTTTCAGCGCCGTTAATAACCGGTGAGCTATGTTCAGAATCAGTTGTTTTTATTGCCAGACATGGTCATGGGCATACCATTCCACCGCATAAAATTAACTATCAGGCCAATATATGGGCATTAAAATCATTGGGTGTTGAGCAGATTATTGCGGTTGCCGCCGTCGGTGGTATTACTGAAAAAATGGCGCCTAAAACAATTGTGGTACCTGATCAGCTGGTTGATTATACCTATGGGCGTGAGCATACCTTCTTTAGCGATGATTTTAGCCCGGACAGACATATCGATTTCACTCACCCTTATAATAACCGGCTGCGTGAGGCCATGATTTCAGCGTCAGCGTCGGTAGCGTGTGATGTGGTTGATGGTGGCGTTTATGGCGCAACTCAGGGGCCAAGACTGGAAACCGCTGCCGAAATCAACAAACTGGAACGTGATGGTTGCGATATAGTGGGCATGACCGGTATGCCGGAAGCGGCGTTAGCGCGTGAGCTGGGTATGGATTATGCAACCTGTGCCGTGGTAGCGAATTGGGCGGCGGGACGTAGTGCTGAAAGCATCACTATGCAGGAAATTGAAACCAACCTGATCGATGGTATGCAGCATGTACGTGACTTGCTGGAAAAAACCTTACCACTGGTTTTAAAATAATGACTTTGTTCACATAATTATCATCGTTAGTCATGCATGATTGAGACCGTCGATATAAGTTTTATGGAATCAAATGTCTGACTATTACCTGTTAGCAAAAAAAGATCATGCAATAGCCTGTGTTAAGAACACAGGGCGGTCTGAATTTTCAGAAACGCTTAATCTTACACCGGTCAATACCCGTGTCAGTAAGAACGGCTGGCTCAGGCCAGTAAAAAATTATTATTTCCGGGTCAGTGCTTTAGCAGACATCATGTACCATTATAAAAAGTGCTGGTACGGTGATACCGAGGCTTATGTTATTTATTCGGTCGTGATTGAGGATGAATCTGCTTTAATTGATGATGAGGTGGGGCATCATGACGGTGCCAGCAGTTTCTCGCTATACAATGGCATGCTAGCCTCGTCTGTAAAAATATCTGAAAGTTATGATTTAAGTCAGCTTGATGATTTGAAGCAATTAATAGAACTGGGTTTTTTTCATAATAGTTCAGGTAGTTTGTTTCGTGATAAAAACCTTCAACAATACTTTCAGTATCTAATTAATACCGGTAATTTAGAACTGTTTTCATTTTTATATCAGCAATTTCCAGATTTCGCGCTACTTTCAGATGTTGTCAGATCGCAACGTAAAAATATTCTAGAATTTATACTGG
>Ga0316207_10002001_pt1 | contig 22403 bp, 11 predicted proteins | sample 6weekpyrite_MG_FD_204943 | JGI IMG/M metagenome (GOLD analysis project Ga0316207, IMG submission 204943) | Microbial mat bacterial communities from mineral coupon in-situ incubated in ocean water Damariscotta River, Maine, United States -... | ecosystem: Environmental > Aquatic > Marine >...
TGTCACTAGATGATCCAAATGTTGCAGGTTTGCCTGTCTATACACCGGGTGTAGACAATGGTTTTTACATGGGGTTTGACACTGCAACAAGCCAGTGGACTGTTAATTTTTCCAGTTCAAAATTTGGAAACTCGCGTAATTTGGTTGTTACTAGTGATAGCGTTATCAGTAATTTACAGGCAATTAACTTTGATAATGACGCTGTACCCAGGCCTGATTTGCTACTGGTGAATCAGGGTGGAGCTTTTAATGAAGAGGCTGTATTCCACGGCATTGATATACCTAGTTCTGGTAGAAGTATAGTTGTTGCTGATTTTGATAATGATATGGATCAGGATATTTATATTTTAGCTAGTGGACCTGTGGTTAATCTTCCCAATTTATTATATGAAAATGATGGTATGGGTAATTTTACTTCCGTTGCTAATGCAGGTGGAGGGGGGGGAAGCCTTCTGGGCCGTGGTGATACGGTCAGTGTTGTGGATTTTGATCAGGATGGCTTTCTGGATATATTTTTAACAAATGGTAAGTCAAAACCGCCATTTGAGAGTGATGGTCCTTACCAGTTATTTAAAAACACAGGCAATGATAATCACTGGATCGAACTGGATCTAGAAGGCTTAATGTCTAATCGTGATGGTATTGGGGCTACGGTAAAATTGACTGCTGGAGGCATAACACAGGTTCGTGAACAAAGTGGAGGTATGCATCGGCGCACTCAAAATTTTCAACGAATTCACTTTGGTTTGGGGGCCAATCAATTGATTGATGAAATTCAACTTGAATGGCCTAGTGGTGTTATACAGAGTATTAATAATGTTAATGCAAATCAGATTATGCGTATTATCGAGCCGGGTGCATTGTCAGTCAGGGGGCGACCTGATTATCAGGTTGGAGCTGACAATCAGGCATATATCTGGAAGCAATATTATGATGGCCCATATCATGTACGCGTTAATGGAAATGGTAGTCAGTCAAGTTATTTATTGCAGTTGCTTTCATCGGAGGTCTTGAGCAATGTGGTTGGACAAAAACTCTACCAAGGTAATGATTTGCTTAGTGTGAATGACAGTTCTATGAGCCTTAATGGAATGGTCTCGTCAGGTGAGGATGGTGTTGATATCAGTGTAACACCTGACGCTAAAGTTATATTATCATTTCAGCGTGATTCATATATCAATCCTCGGCAACTCAGCGTAGGTAGTAGCGCTCTTCCGTTGATGCCTGCTGGCTGGATAAAAGCCCTGGATGATATACCTGTTATACCCGCGTTTTCACCATTGACTCATGTCGGTATGTATATTGGTGCTGATGTTAGCAATAATTTATCGGTAAGATTTAACACAAATGGTTTACCCCATAGCTATTCATTTGATCTGTTCTCATCGACAGCTATTTCATCCATTCGGCCCTTTGAAATGGAGCAGTCAGATATGTTACAAACGGGTGTTAGTCATCTAAGCATTGATGGTCGTGTAGGCGTGGCCATGGATGGAGTGGATTTAACTCTATCTGCTGGTAGTGTGCTTGGTTGGATGTATCAATATGATAAGATGAATCGAGCGGATAAGGTGAACAAAGGTAATCAAGTATTGGGGTATCCAAATGCTTATCAACTGCCTAGATCTGAGCCTTATACTCAACCTGTTTATAATGCTGCAAACGATACAGGTGTTTTTCTCTGGAAAGATGACCTGACAGGATTATGGCACTTGCAGGCGACAGCGGGTGGAGGGCATATGAAATATAGTGGCGAGATAGTTTCCGCTAAGGGTTTTCTTTCAGTACAGGGGAATTCTTTGGAGAGTAGTGATATTTTGGATACTAGTATCCCGACGAGTATTTCTTTTAATTTCAATATGATTAATCAATGGCAGGATGGGTTGATATTTGAACTTCCTGATGATGTCAACTTTAGTGTAAACATCACTGAAGCGCAACAAATCAATGGGGCGGAAATTAGCAATATTGACCCGGCACCGCTATTCTTTATTGGAGGCGAGAATTGGCCTGTGCAAGCTTTTCCTGTGGATATAGGGCTTTGGGAATAGTTACCTGCTTGATTGTTTCTACAATAATATTTGAAATTTTGCTTTTTTGAAAATTGTTCGTTGATTCTTTCTAGATATGAAGTTAAATTTTGGTAAGGATAAACCAGTTAAGTTGGCTATTGTAGATTGGGTGCTCACGACAATTAGAGATTGTTGCTACAAGAATGAACATTGAAATGTTAAATTTGAAAATCGCTAGAAAAATTTTGATTTAAATAGTCTGAATGTAACCAATTTTTAATGCATAGAAGGTGTTTTTTCAGCATTATCTTGAACTGGTAGATATTTTTGATGAAATAGAGGCATTGCATAAAAGCTTAATTATCTTCACTGGTTTTTCTGGGAGTAATTTAACAATATGAATTCTATATTAGTTTTACAGAAATTATATATTCATATAAAATCGGCCTTTAATAATTGATTAAATAATGTAATTTTTTAATCTGTATTTTAGCGTTTGTTACTAAATTTAAAGGTTCCTTTTAAAACAGTTTGTAGCTTGAGTTACTTGAAGCATGCTGATACAAGGCGTGAGCTTGTGTTTCAGGTGTGCTCTCTAGAGGGCTTTACATTTGGCACAGATTTGCGCCTACTTTATCGACAGGTTCATGTTTAGCATGCATTATGGATATGGCTTCAAAAGTGCACTTTGATTCTGGATTGGATGTTAGTCAGAGGTCATAGCTTTTTTAGAAGCACAGTTTTCTTTTTTTTGAATTATTTGGGGAGGGATATGGTTATTTCAGAAGAGACAAACAATATTGTATGGAAAGAAATGACAATCCTGTGGCTAGGGGTTGTTATAGCATTATTATTATTAGGGTTTATCTTTTTTGATGGCCTCAGTTTTATGGTTAAATACTGGAATGAGAGAGAAGAATATGGTCATGGTTATATAATTCCATTCATTACGCTCTTTCTAATATGGCAAAAAAGTGACCAGTTAGCGCATATAAAATTTAATGGATCTTGGTTGGGTGTTGCGCTGACCGCTTTTGGTTTATTTTTATATTATGCTGGTGAATTAAGTTCACTGTATACAATTATTCAATATGCATTTGTTGTCGCTGTGTTTGGTGTTGCTCTCTCTTTTATTGGTAGAGAAAGCTTCAAAATAATCTTTGTGCCTTTAGTCATATTGCTCTTCATGATACCTTTACCGAATTTTATTTTTAATAATTTATCCTCTCAGCTTCAGTTAATTTCATCTGAAATAGGCGTAGCGGTTATTCGCCTTTTTGACATCAGTGTCTTTCTCGAAGGTAATGTAATAGATTTAGGCGTATATAAACTACAGGTGGTAGAGGCCTGTAGTGGTCTCAATTACCTGTTTCCATTAATGACCCTGGCCTTTATTTCGGCTTATTTCTTCACCGGGGCACTGTGGAAAAAATCCATCATATTTTTGTCATCTATACCTATTACCATATTGATGAATAGCTTCAGAATTGGTGCCATTGGTGTGACGGTTGAATATTGGGGCACTGAAATGGCAGAAGGTTTCCTGCATGACTTTGAGGGTTGGGCAGTGTTTATGAGTTGTATTGCCATTCTTATTGGTGAAATGTGGGTTCTGGCACATATTGGTAAAGATAAACTGCCTTTACGTGAAGCCTTTGGTCTGGATTTTCCTGAGCCGACACCTAAAGATGCTGAAATTGTTTACCGAGATATACCTAAACCATTTTATGCGTCTTTAGTTATTATTGCCTTAGTTGCGTTGAGTGTGCTGGCATTGCCCGAGCAACTTGAAATTGAACCTGAGCGTAAACAGTATGTTGAGTTCCCACTTGAAATAGATGGCTGGCAGGGTAAAACGGGTTATTTAGAGCAGGTTTTTCTCAATGCCTTAAAACTCACCGATTATGTGATGAATGATTACCAGGCTAAAGACAGTAGCAGGGTTAATTTATATTCGGCTTATTATTCTTCGCAGAAGAAGGGGGCATCTGCCCATTCTCCACGCTCCTGCATTCCTGGTGGGGGGTGGCGCATTAGCAGTCTCACTCAACATAAAGTCGAAGGTGCAGCGGTAGAAGGTGTACCGTTGGAGGTTAATCGGCTAGTCATTCAAAAAGATGAAATAAAACAACTGGTTTATTACTGGTTTCAGCAACGTGGTCGAGTGGTGACAAATGAATATATGATGAAGTGGTGGTTGTTCTGGGATTCAATGAATATGCATCGTACCGATGGTGCGTTGATACGTTTAACAACAGTGTTAAAGCCGGGGCAGGATTTATCAATTGCGGATAAACGATTAAATGACTTTAGTCGAAAAATCGCACCATTGATTCCTAATTACGTACCAGGAAAGTAAACGCTTTTTAAGATGTTATTTATTCTTGCTTTTATTATCTCCCTGGTGGCGACAATGATTTTAATTCCACCTGTTATGAAATGGGCAGATAAAATCGGCGCTATCGATTTACCCGATGCACGTAAGGTTCATACTCAGGCCATACCACGGGTTGGCGGAATTGCCATGGTTGCGGGTAGTGTTCTGTCAATTTTGTTGCTGGCAGAATTAGATCAACAGGTAATCGCTATTCTCGCTGGCTTTCTTGTTATCTGGGGCTTTGGTTTATGGGATGACAAGTGCAATCTAAATTATAAAATCAAATTTTTAGGTCAGTTACTAGCGGTCGTTATTGTTGTAACCTGGGGAGATGTTGTGGTTAGAACATTTCCTTTTATTGATGGTTATTTGGCAGATTATCTCGCAATACCCCTCACAATTTTTGCACTGGTCGGCATCACAAATGCCATTAATCTCTCCGATGGTTTAGATGGCCTTGCCGGTGGCACATCCTTAATTACCATTAGTATAATTGCTCTGTTAGCGTTTGATGCGGGTGGTGATGTTGTTGTTCTTATCTCCATGGCTGTTGCGGGTTCTATACTGGGTTTTTTAAGGCACAATACCTATCCAGCGCGTTTATTTATGGGAGATACGGGAAGTCAGTTTTTAGGCTTTAGTCTGGGCGTTGTTGTAATTATCTTGTCACAATCTGTTAATTCAGCGATGAGCCCACTTATTCCTTTGTTTATTCTGGGTTTGCCCATTCTTGATACTATGGCTGTTATGGGGCAACGGGTTTATGAGCGACGCTCACCTTTTTCGCCTGATAAAAATCACATTCATCATAAGCTTCTGGGCATCGGTTTTGATCATTATGAAGCCGTTTTTATTATATATTTGTTACAAAGTGCATTAATAGCGGTTGCTTATTTTATGATTTACGAGTCAGATGCCTTATTGGTATTGATTTATATCGTAATCAGTGTATCTGTATTGGGCTTTTTTCAGTATGCGCAAATAGCAAAATGGAAGTTCCATACCAATGAACTATCCAAATCATCACTATTAAAAGTGTTTATTGAGCATTTACGTGAAAATGGCTGGTTGACGACTATCCCAACAAAAGTGTTAAAGGCACTAGTGCCGTTGTTGTTAGTTGTCGCCGCTGTATTCGCATCAGAGATAGGGCAGGATATGGCGATACTGGCTGCTTTTCTTCTTATTGTGATGTTAGGGCGTTCGGCGATTAAAGCGAATAGCAGTGGAATTATTGAAAAAGCAGTTGTTTATATAGTCTCAGTTATGGCAGTCTACATGTTGCCAGTAAGTAATGATGGTTTTGATTATTACAATATTATAAATATCTTATTTTTCTTGTTAGCCATCGCATTTGCGCTAAGGGTACGCTTTTGTCACGAAAGCACATTTCAGATAACGCCCTTAGATTATCTGGTGATTTTACTAGTAATAATTGTGCCCAATCTCCCAGAAGCGCATCTTGACAATAGCGGTATTGGTGAAATGGCGATAAAGTTGGTAATTCTGTTTTATGCAAGTGAAGCCGTTATAGGGTTACGTGTGCGCAGTTGGGATTTAATGCGAATGGGTATTTTAGGGGCCTTGTTAATTATTGTATTTAGAGGGTTTTATTCTCTCAGCTTACCTTTTCAGGGGCTAAGCTAATTGGGGTTGTGGCCAGGGTGAATTCATTCATGCTGCTGTGTCTTCAGTGGTTTAATTATGTATTAAATAATTAAACCACGTCCTTAGGGCGTGGATTTTTATTTAGAAAGCAATGCACCATAGAGTGTTAATAACTATTTTCAATTATTTAAAATTATAAAAGGCAGGATACTGTAAATGAAACATCTTATTTCGGGGCTAATAAAATTCACAGCAACTTCTATTCTTGTGATTTCATTATTGGCTTGTGGTGGTGCAGAAGAGCGTAAAGTAGAGTATCTGGAAAAAGGCAAGGCTTATCTAGCTGATAAAAATTACGAAAAGGCAAAAATAGAATTTAAAAATGTTTTACAGATTGACCCCAAGTTTGCTGAAGCTTATTTTTTTATGGGGCAGTTAGCAGAAAAAAAGAAAGAACTCGGCAAGGCCCTGGGAAATTATAAAAAAACCATTGAGTTAGACCCAAAGCATACAGAAGCAAAAATAAAATTAGCTAAAATTTACGTTATTGCAGGCACTGAAAGTTATCTGGAGCAGGCAAGTGAATTGATTTTGCAGGCTAAACAGGAACAGCCTGAGAATGTAGAATCAAAACTGGTGGCCGCAACTATAGAGTATAAATCTGGCTCTAAAGCCAAAGCCGTATCTGATTTAGAATCTATTGTTGCAAAAAATGGTGGATTTGTTGAAGGCGTTAGCCTGCTGTCGACAATTTATATTTCTCAGGGAGAAGAAGAAAAGGCGACTAAAATATTAACCGAAGGGGCTAAAAATAATCCGAAGGACATTTCCTTAAGAGTTACTTTAGCCAAAATACTTTCAAAAAATAAAGATTATTCTGCCGCCGAAAAATATTTACAACAGGCGATTAATATAGATCCAGAAAAATATTTACTCAAGGTGGCGTTATCATCGCTTTATGCTATTTCAAATCAGCTTGATAAGGCAGAATCTATTTTAAGATCAGCTATTGAGCAAGACGATGAAGATGCGCAGCGTTATCTCGTGCTGGTTGAATTATTATCTTCCAGGGTGAACCTGAAAAAGGGTGAAGATGAACTTAAACTAGCTATAAAAAATAAGCCAGACTTGTATGAATTAAGGTTTGCCCAGGTTAGTTTTTATGAAAAAACGGGTAAGCGGGATGAAGCTAAAGCTGTTCTAAAACAGATTATTACTGAGAAAAGCTATGATGTTGAAGGTGTTAAAGCCAGAATAAAACTAGCTAACTATTTTCTTGAAGAAGGCGATCAGAAGGCTGCTAAAAATTATGTAGAAGAGGTGACAGCTGAATACCCTAATAATAATGATGCCTTATTAATAACCAGTAAGTTAGCTCTGGCAAACATGGATGCGGTTGTTGCGGTTAATGGTTTACGTACCTATGTTAAAAATAACCCTAAAAATGCGGAAGCATCTTTATTACTGGCTAAGGCGCATGAGTTAAATAATGAAAGTTCATTAGCTGAAGATGTGCTTAAAAAAGGCATAGAAGCGAATCCTGTAAATGCTAAGACGCATGTGAATTATGCACATTATCTTGCAAGCAAAGGGCGTCTCGATGAGGCTGCAGCTGTTGTTGATAAAGCATTAACCTATTTTAAAGACAGTTATAACTTAATGGATGTTAAGTTAAAAATATTAGCTACCCAGGGTAAAGAACCAGAAGTGCTAGCGTTGCTTGATAATATGGAGCAGGTAGCTCCGAAGAAGGCTGAAGTCAATATAGCCAGGGGACATTACTATCTGGCTAAGAAAGATAGTGCAAATGCTTTAGATCAATTTAAGAGTGCGTATGCGAAATCGTTTGATAAATATAATCCATTAAAATTAATTATTAAGTCTTATTTAGTAGATAAACAAACAGATAAAGCACTTGAGCATTTACAGAATATTTTAAAAGAAAAACCAGATGACCCAAGCGCACTTCTTTTAACAGGGCAAATTTTCCTGATGCAGAAAAATTTTGCAGGGGCTAAGTCTAAATTTGAACAAGCTTCCAAAGCTGCCGAAACCTGGTTTTTGCCATATACCTCCCTTGCATCTTTATATATAGCTGATAAGAACCCTGAACAGGCAAAAGAAGTTTACCAGCAGGCAATTAGCAAATTAAAGAATAAAGTGCCTGCGCAACTGCAATTAGCGGCTATACACGAGCGTCAAAAAGAATTTTCTGTAGCAATGAGAATTTATCAGGAGATTCTTGAGGTGAATTCAGCTAATAAACTGGCAGCAAATAATTATGCATCATTAATGTTAGATCATGGCCAGGAAGCTGATATTAAAAAGGCACTAGATATATCGAAGAGTTTTGAAAAAATAAAGGAACCGGCATTACAGGATACCCTGGGCTGGGCCTATGCAAAATCGGGTGATAACATTAAAGCGGTTGAAATATTAAAGCCGGTTGTTGATAGCACGCCTAAAGCAGCGGTTTTTCGATATCATTTAGGGTATGCTCTTTATTATATGGGTGATAAAGCGGCGGCCAAATCGCATTTGGAAATAGCGGTTGCAAGTGAACAGAATTTTGTGGGTAAAGATAAAGCGCAGGAACTATTAAAATCAATTTAAGGCGGAGATCGGGTTTCAATGCTGTAAATTAGATTAGTGGAAAGGTGGATCCGCTTCGCTTGATCCACCCTACGGATTACATTGAAGCGTATATTACTTATACTGAGTCAATGTTATTAGCGCATCATTTGTATGCATACAATTCGTCAAATTTTTTAATGTAGGGTGGATCAAGTAGTGCGGGTCCACTCACTGGCATTGAGGTCTGATTCCAATGCCCGTAAATTAGATTAGTTACTTTGTAGGGTGGATCAAGCGAAGCGGATCCACCATCCAGGTGACATTACATAACCCGAAGCGTAATTAATACGATGTTCATAAGTAAGGAGTAAGAACAAGATATTTTTACCCAGTTTGTGAGTAAAGAATCAAGAAGCTAAATGAGATAGCTTATTATTAATCCATATTTTAATAAGGATATACAGACAAGTTAATGATTATCGAAGTCATCAGCTTTGGTTTTGCTACAGCTCTATTTCTTGTATTAGGGCTGATAATGCTAACCGGTCAACGGGATAACCTGCCAAAAATAGTGTTGGCCGTGGCAGCGCTTGCCAGTGCGGCCTGGTCGGGTACGGTAACATATCAGGCCGCTTACGGTAGTTTATTAAGCACCACCTTACTGCTTGAGTCTACCCTGTTACTTGAGCTATTTCGTTCACTTGCCTGGTTTGCATTCTTACTGGTGATGTTACGCACCGCCTATAAATCATCTGATGAAATTAATAAACACTTAAAAATCACCTTCGCGGGTTTAAGCGTATTTGTTATCGGCTTGATGCTACTGGTTATCTATCGTGTATCTGGCGGTTCATTCTTCGAGCTTATTGCGGGTAATGACGTATTAATCGGCCATCTACTTATTTCCATCGGTGGTATTGTTATTGTTGAACAACTCTATCGAAATACATCAATAGAGCACCGTTGGGCTTTAAAGTATTTATGGATTGGCATAGGCGGTATGTTTGCCTATGACTTCTACCTCTATTCCGATGCCTTTCTATTCCAGCGAATTGATAATGAGCTATGGAATGCCCGTGGCTTTATTCATGCAATGGTGGTGCCCCTGATTGGGGTTGCGATTAAACGTGAAATGCAGTGGACATTGGGTAATGATTCGATTGATATCTTTCTGTCTCGGCGCATGGTTTTTCACACCACTACCTTATTAGCGGCGGGTATTTATCTTGTTTTAATCGGTTTTGGTGGCTACTACGTTCGTGATATGGGGGGGAAATGGGGTGTTGTTGCACAGGCGACTTTCCTGTTTGCTGCGGTGATGATTTTAGCCGTTTTATTCTTTTCCGGAAAAATTCGCGCCCGCATTAGAGTCGCGATCGATAAGCACTTTTTTCACTATAAATATGACTATCGTGAAGAATGGCTAAGAATAATTCGCACTCTGTCATCACAGGATACCTCAAAACGATTGCACGAACGAGCTATACGGGCCTTAGCACAAATTATTGATAGCCCAGGTGGGTTGTTAATGTTGGAAACAGAAAATGGAAATTTTGAGACGGATGAGTGCTGGAATTATAGTCAGGTAAACGTGCGTGAAACACGTGATTCCATGTTGATTAAATTTTTAGCCGAACAGCAGTTTGTTATTAGCCTCGATGAGTATAACCGAGACCCGGAAATGTATACCCGCCTCGGGGCACTGGAAATTCCCGACTGGATAGCCAGCAATAAAAAGGCCTGGTTAATTGTGCCCTTAATGTTACAGGATCATTTGATGGGATTCGTTGTGTTACTGCGATCCCCGGCCCATGAGCGGTATTTTAACTGGGAAGATAGCGATCTGCTCAAAACAGCCGGGCGTCAGGCAGCAAGTCACCTGGCACAATATGATGCGGCCCAGGCATTAGTCAGTGCGAAACGTTTTGAAGAAGTAAACAGGCTATCTGCTTTTATTGTTCACGATGTAAAAAACATGGTTGGGCAACTCTCAATGGTGGTTTCCAATGCGGCCAAGCATAAAAACAACCCCATGTTTATTGATGATGCCATTACCACCGTTGAGAATTCGGTAAATAAAATGAACAAACTGCTGGTTCGTCTACGGGGTGGTGGCGGCGAATCAGATCGGCTGCCCATCAGTTTAGATACATTATTAGAAGACAGTATCCGCCTTTGTGCCAAAACGGGAGCTTTGCCTATTCCTGTTTTAAACTGTTTAAACCAGAATGTGCAGGTAACAGCAGATAAAGACCGCATGTCAGCCAATATTGCGCATATCATTCAAAATGCACAGGATGCAACCAGCGATAAGGGCAGTATAACCGTAAGGTTAAGTAAGCAGGGGCATTTTGCCATTATCGAAGTAGAAGACACGGGTGAGGGGATGGATGAATCTTTTATACATGACCGCCTGTTTCAGCCATTTGAATCAACCAAAGGTACAATGGGAATTGGCGTATTCCAGGTGCGGGAGTATGTGCAAAAATTAGGTGGGCAATTAGATGTTGAAAGTATACTGGGTAAGGGCACTACTTTTCGTTTACATATTCCTTTGAGTACATCACAGGAAACGATATCGAGCCCCCATGTTTTGCATTTAAACGAGCACGAAAAACGTAAGCGCTGAAGAGGCAAGGCGAGTAAGTTAAGTATTTTTATGGCCGTTAATATCCACAATAAACAAATTTTTTTAGATTAATTCTTCGTCTAAATAAAAAAAACACAGCAAACTTCATTCAAACGGTAGGCCGGATCAAGCGAAGCGGATCCGGCATTTTTAGCTAAGCAAAGGTAAATTCACAACCCCACAGCATACCCACCAATTTCACAAGCACCCATAAAAAATAGCAAACAAATCCCCAGATAAAAGCAGAATAAAAACGTATTTTACAATATCGTTAAATACACAAATTATAATATCTGCACAGTCTCACACATTTAAAATTACAGTAAAAAAATCCGACACTTTGCGCTTGCGTACACATTATATCTGTTGCAGAATCAAGGCCTCAGTTAAAAAATGAAAATAGTATATAAATGGAAAATTATAAAAAAATTCTCGTTGTTGAGGATGATCCGGGTTTGCAAAAGCAAATGAAATGGAGCTTCGAAGATTTTGAAGTCTTTATAGCTGGTGATAGAAAAGAAGCCTTAAAAATACTTGCGAAAGAACACCCTTCTGTCGTAACGGTTGATTTAGGTTTACCACCAGACCCAGAAGGTTCAACTGAAGGTTTGGCAACGGTAGAAGCTATTTTATCAACAGCACCTAATACAAAAGTTATAGTCGTCAGTGGTAATGATGAACGCTCAAATGCGGTTCAGGCGGTCGCATCGGGTGCCTATGATTTTTATCAAAAACCGATTGATTCTGAATTGTTAAACCAGATCGCTACCCGCGCATATCATGTATTTGAGCTAGAAGAAGATAACCGCAGATTAACCATGGAGAACATAGATGTCCCCATGGAAGGCATGATAGCGAGCAGCCCACAAATGCAAGTAGTGTGTCAACGGGTTGAAAAAGTCGCCCCCTCTGATGCAACTGTTCTGCTTCTTGGCGACAGTGGCACAGGTAAAGAAGTTTGCGCACGTGCACTACATGGAAGAAACCCATCTATCAGCGGTCGCTTTGTCGCCATAAACTGCGCAGCCATTCCAGAAAATTTACTTGAAAGTGAATTATTCGGTTATGAAAAAGGTGCCTTTACCGGGGCCACAAAAACAACACCCGGAAAAATTGAATATGCAGAAGGAGGCACTTTATTTCTTGATGAAATGGGTGAGCTACCGATGCCGTTACAGGCAAAACTATTGCGCTTTCTACAGGAGCGTGTCGTAGAGCGCATAGGCGGGCGAGATGAAATTCCAGTTAATGTAAGGGTCATCTGTGCAACGCACCAGGACCTTGAAGATAAAATAGAAAAGAAAGAATTTCGAGAAGACTTATTTTATCGAATCAATGAAATACCCATTAAAATTCCCCCCCTGAGGGAAAGGGAAGGAGATGTATTATTATTAGCTAGAACATTCTTTGAAAAAATGAACACTGATCAAAGTAAAAAGTTAAAAGGTTTTACCAAAGATGCGCTATCAGCCATAGAAATACACAAATGGCCAGGCAATGTACGGGAGCTTAAAAATAGAATTAAACGTGCAGTAATAATGGCAGATGGTAAACAAATTACAGCCGCCGATCTAGAATTAAAATCCAGTGATCATCTAGATGAAACTAATTCATTTGATTTACGTGAAGTGCGTGAAACAGCAGAACGTAAGGTAATTACAAAAGCGCTAAACCACACAAATGGCAAAGTTTCACCTGCAGCAGAATTGTTGGGCGTTAGTCGCCCAACACTTTATGATTTAATGCAGAAATTGAATATAAATATTTGAGCTTGATAGTAATCTAAATAAATTACAGAAAAATCTAATTAATCGAAGGGTGTAGGGTGGATCAAGCGAAGCGGATCCACCAGGGTTTGTGACAAGAGTGGATCCGCGTTGCTTGATCCACCCTACGCAAAATGTATGCACTTAAGTTATCGGTAATAATTTCCTACACTTAACAAAACTCACCAAACCAATTAACCCCGATCCAAACAACTATATAGTAGCAGGTACAGGCACGGCTGTTACAGGTGTTAGTGTTAAATCATAACTAGCATTAAAGCCAATAAATGCACCGTCTACCATAGGAGTGCCAGGTATCCCATCATTGTCAAAGTCAGTTGAGCTAAGACTGATTGATCCATCAGCATTTACAGAAATATCCCATACGTTGAGAATATCTGCATTGTTAGACTGATTTCAGTCGAAGAGCATTTCAACTCCCCATTGATTTTCACCAATAGTCATTGTTATTGGTAAAGGCGCTGTGCAAGGAATAAAAAAACCGGGATTGCCTGTTTCAGGAATTATAGAGCCATCGGCTGGGGTAGGGCATGACTCTACATTAACTGTACCAGGTGCCTGGGTTACTAAGATGTCATGAGATGTCCATATAGAGTCTTTAAAGCTGAATGTTTTTCATTGTGTAGTTCCTTTTTAAAGTGCTCTATAGTTAAATTAATAATTGATGTCTAATACTCACCTGGAAAAATATTTTTTTAAATATAACTATTGCTCTGGTTGTGCCATAAAAACTTCTCGACTGATCTTGCCTTCATTGTATTGCTTAACAAGTTTGCTTATTAAGGCAATTGCTAAGGGTCTGGGTAATGAAAGAATTTCTTCAGAATTGGAAAACTCTGCTAAGCTAATCGTAGAGCTAATTGATGGATCATTGAGTTGATCGTCTAGTTTATGAAAATTTTTATACAATTGAGGAGTCATATTTACAATTATTTTTTGCTGCTCAGTATTGTTTAAATCTAATGTCTTTTCTATTTTGTTTGTTTGTATAAATTTGTTATCAGAAATTTCTGGTTCTTTATTTTCAATTAATGGTTCTGTCTGTTTAATAGGTAAGGCGTTTAGTTTATTTGATGCTTTATTCAATGGTAATTTAATATGAAAATTTTGATCAAAACTACTAGAGGTGTTGTTATTGAAAGGATTTGGTTGGTTGGTTTGGATGTTTGAATTACTGCTAGACTGAAAACTAGTCCATACGACAGTAATTGAAATAAAGATGATTGATAAGAGTAAAATTATATTTTTCATGAGGAGGCTACTTTATTAATTAATAAATTGAGAATACTAATTAAAACCGGCTTAAATATTGTGTAATTAAGCCGGTAAAAAACATTGTAATTACTAATCTTTTAAAGTGAGACTGCTAGCAACAGTATCAAAGTATATTGCAATGAAGTTTCCATCAGCATCATAAATAGGAATTTGAGAATATATATTGTATGACACATGATTTCCATTTGCTAATGCTGTTGTAGCCATTACAGATTGTGTCGGTGTGGTTAATAATATTCCATCGGTACAATTTTTAGAGGCAAATACCATACCAAAATTAAGCAAGTACATATTGCAGCCAATTTGATCCGGTGCAAGTGAACTTGAATTTGCTACTTCTGCAATTGCAAGATGGCTTATACTTACATTTATATTGTTGTTGCTTTGTAGCACTGGTAGTGCCTGTACAAAATTAGTAGTAAAGTTTCCTGGTACGAAACTATGTATGCTGCCATCGGACATAGTTACTCTAACACCGCCATCAGCATTCAATGTTCCGATAAGAACAATGGTTGAGCTTGTAATTTCGGTAATTGATGCGGCTTGTGATGTGACGCTTATCAAACAAAACAAAATAGAAAAAAGATGCCTGAATAGTTTTCTTGGATTATTTTTATTCATAGTTTACTGTCCTGAAAGTTAATGGAAATACATTTATCAAGATTAAACATCCATGATTAATTTTGATTAAGTTAATTACCCTGTGATCAAAACCAGCATCACTATTCCTTAAGTGCAAAAATACTTTAATTTCAGCATAATCACTTGTCAAGCTATTCTAACTGTTTTTAATAATTACTATGATGAGTCATGTATAACGTTAAATGTTCATAGAGGCTTATTATGAAATTACACTATGTGATATGATGAAAATACCCAAGTTTGTTGATTGCGTAGTTAATGATTTTGATATTTATAAATTATGATGATATTTAGGTGAAGTCATTCGTTACAAGTCTGCAAAAATATGTCTAAAAAATACAATTAATATAGTTTTGTTTTTTTACTTTTCTTAGGGTTTTTGTTTTCAAGTATGAATAAAGAAAATGATCCTTATGTAAATAAGATATAGAAATAAAAAAGCACAGTTAAAATGAACTGTGCTTTTTTAAAAAGTTTTATTTTAAATTATTTCCTTTCTTTTTTAATTTCTCCAGGCTTTACGGCGGCTGGCTGTCATTAAGCTGATAACGCCAGCCAGTAGCCACCAGTTTACACTGCCTATTTCATCATCTTTATCTGACTTGGTTGTAGAGGTAGAGGATGAACTTACAGTGTTGATGTTGACTGTGCGTGTGACAACTGTAGCTAAATTATTAGCTGAATCAGAACACGAGTAGTTAACTGCATAGGAGCCCTGCGTTGCAGTGTCAACTGTATCACCACCTATGGTTGCGTCTTTATCGTCATCTGCGTTATCACTACACACTGCGCCTTGTTCAAAGTAACTAAAGCCTTTGTTGAGCTCTATTGTTGCAGCGCCATTGAGTGTGATGATGGGAGCTTCGGTGTCAACTGTTACTTCTACGGTGCGGATGACTTCAATTGCATCAAGCCCGTCCGAATCTGAGCAGTTATAACGTATAGTGTAAGTGCCTTCTACTGATGTATCTACAATATCTCCTGATATTAAAGCCTCAGAATTTGCGTCAACGTCATCATCACATACTGCACCTTCTTCAGTGTAAGGCTGGCCTACAAAGAGTGGAATATTTTCATCACCATTTAACGTAATAACGGGCGCAAGAGAGGTGGTATTAACAACTATGCTAGCAAGAGTTGAATTGCCCGAATTATCTGTACAGCTGTAGGTAATGGTAGTGGAAATGCCCACCACAGAAGTATCAACAGTGTCTTCAGCAGGTGAAATTTCTATTGTAGGACTTTGGTCAAAATTATCCGTACAGCTTGCACCTTGTTCAACATAGGTTGAACCTACCGTAATATTTGTTGGGTTAGGACCAGTTGGTGTGACAACAGGGGGTTCTTCATCAACAACATTGATATTACGCATTACAGATGTAGCACTCTGTTGTGCATCATCAAGGCAGTCATATGTTACAACGAAAGGGCCGCCTAAAGTAGATGTGTCAACAGCTGTTTCTGCATCATTAGTTAAAACTGGATTCGGCTTGTTATCACTACAGGCTACGTCGGAGTTTGCAATAGCTTGCGTAAAGCTGTTACTGTCTCCGGGAGTAACTGGTACGTTAAGCGGGTCTGCGCCATTTACACTTATTGTAGGTGGTGGATCACCTGTTATGACTTGAAGAGTTCGTGTTACCTGTATAGCCGTATTGCCAGCAGAGTCAGAGCAGTCATATGTTACAACATAACTACCATCAATTGAGGTATCAACAACATCGCCTCCAACGGTTGCATTTTTATCAATGTCAAAGTTATCCGTACAGTTTGCACCTGGTTCAACATATGTATCCCCATTTTGAACATTCATTGGGTCTGTTCCATTTAACACAATTACGGGGGCCGTTGTGTCTATTATTGTAATTGTAATTGTTGCAGATCTCGATGTTACGCCATCAGACATGGTGTAATCAATGGTGTCAGATTTAACCGCTAAATCTGCGGGAGGAGTATATGTCAATGACGTATCACCTGAGTTAAAAGAGACTACAGTACCTTGAATGGATGGAGTAGGTGTATCTATGCTTATAATTGTTGCTGATGCAGGTACATCATTGTCAAGTATAGTTAGAGAATTGTCAGTTGTTCCCTGGTCAATATTATAGGAGTCGGGTCTAGCTATATTTTTTAACAAAAAGTTCAAAGAAAAAACTTCTGTGTAAGGAGTACCGTCAAAGAAACCCCAAGCAGGACCAACGTTAGATGAACTAATAATAACAGCGCTTCCATCAAGTGCTAAAGCAGTACCTGTTAAAGTTGTGTTATCTAGACCTGTTGCTGGGTCAAAGTTTGTTTGAGTACCAGAAGTGAAAGTAGAACCCGTGTTCCAGGGCTGCTCACCTAAACTAGCCGCGAAAAACTGAGCAACACCACTACGACCAGTTGGATCAAAAGTAACATTACCAGCCGCATCAACAGCACCAGACATAGTAGTTACATCAGTAGCAAAAGTACCGAAAGCACCACCCGCTGTTGCAAGATAAGTATCCATGTTAAAAGAATTAACAGAGAAAGTTACGCCGCCATTACCATCATCGGCAGTAGTAACGTTGATAACACCCGCAAAACCATCGCCAGCAATAGATGAACCGTTTGTAGCAAGTGCATCTGTGTCGTTATCAGTAAATGCACCAACACCTGTAGTACAGTCACCAAAAGTAAAGCAGCTCACGCCGTCTGCCAGAACATTAATGTTAAAAGTTTCACCAGCCGTTAATGTAGCCCCCTGTGAAGCACTAGATGCAACCAAAAGAGCCGCAGCAATTGCAGTTTTTTTCATAATTATTTACTCCGAAATATTTAAGTAATTTATTAGTTGAACATTTTTATTGCACTGAAGACACAGCACACCGCATGCCAACTAAATTTTATGATTAAAAATCAACTAGTTATAAACATAATTAAACTATAATCACTTAAAATCTTACTTTTTCCTCGTAAACTGTAAGTTATTTCAACAGTGCCATGTTCATTCCACTAAGATTTATTTAAAAAATCCATAAATAACAATCACTTAATTAAATATAAGTATATAAGAAATATTATTTACGCATATTTTTCCCTCAAAGATATTGCTTCCATGTAAAACCAAAATCAATGTTATTTACATATTATTCAAACAGTTACAAACCTTCCCTGTCTGTAAACATTTTCGACTACAACACTATTAGCAATGAGTATTAGTTCACATATTGAGTTGCTATGAAACGGATGATAGATAGTGTTTACGACCTATATTAAAAAATTCTAAAATATTTATTTAGGCAAACTTAAAGACAGTAATTACTCCTACACATTTTTATTTAATTTTATTCACCGTACAGAATCAGTTCATTTTTATACCGCGTTCACCACATATAACAATTTTGTTCAGCTTGACTTATTTTAAACTCTTACGTTTTTTTATAAGCACTACATATCCGGAATAATTATTTAAGTACTTTTCATACAGCCAGATAAGCTTAATCAATAAAACAAACTTCGTCATCCCAGCATGCTCCTAGCTGGGATCCAGTGACTTTATCGACCAGAAGTCACTGGATTCCGACCCAAAAGCATACCGGAATGACAAATTAAATAGTCGTTTTTATTTTAAATCTATCATTACACTTTTTAGACTTTTACCAATAAAAACTAATCCATTGTGTAATTGATATAAAACATATTCCAGACAATAACTATTTATATAAAAGCAAACATACCTTTCGATTTCATTTTATATCTGATGATTTAAATTAAAGCGGTGTAAAAACATACCTAATTAATAATTAAAATTTTTCTTTGTATGCTTTTTTAAGAAAAACACACCCAGAACCTTAAACAGCATAATTCATTACCTTTTTCTAATATAAATATCATTAACTCGCTCCCCATCATTATTCTTGACAAATAATTTAATAATGTATCTAATCTTCGCCATAGATATTATTCATAAATGTGTAAAGCTTTGTTTCACTTTTTTTAAAAAGTCACAATAACAATCACTTGTCAAACATTAAGTAATATTTAATTTAATAGATGCCTCAAATAAATAAAAAATATCTGGCAATAAAATTTTAATCAAGGGAGCAACCCTATAATGAGATTTACAAAAAAACACCTGATAGCTTCGGCAATTATAACCGGGTTAACAACCCCAATGCTTGCCCAGGCAACAAATGGGTATTTTTTGATTGGCTTTGGTTCTAAATCCAGAGCAATGGGTGGCGTGGGCCTGGCATTAGCACAAGATGGCTTTGCACCGGCAAGCAACCCGGCAACCATGGTAGATGTGAGTGATCGTTTTGATTTAGGTGGTGATCTTTTTGTTCCAGAAGCGGCTCTTTCGCATAACAGCGCATTACTTCCTGCGGATGAAGCAAGTAAATATGATTTATTTCTTCTGCCCTATATGGGCGGCGTCTGGAAATTAAATGAACAGATGAATTATGGTTTTACTTTTATAGGTGCAGGCCTTGGCACTTATTTTCACCAACATAGTGATGCCGGTGAAAACTATTTATTCCGCTTTGGTGTTAACTCAACAGAACATGCCACAATTTTACTGGTGCAAACACAAATTTTAAATAGCATTTCATATAAAGTAGATAATGAGAACACACTGGGTGCAAGCTTTGTTTTCGCCGTGCAATCCTTTAAAGCTAAAGGCCTGGGCTCATTTGGAGCACTGGGGTTCACTGAAGCAAATGACAAATTTTCAGATGAAGGAACAGACTGGTCATATGGTGCCGGTTTAAAACTGGGTTGGTTAGGCTCATATATGGACGACACTTTAAAAATTGGCGTGAATTACTCATCACGCACTTATATGAGTGAGTTTGATAATTATCAAAACCTGTTTGCTGAGCAAGGCGATTTTGATATACCCGAAAACTACGGCATTGGTTTCGCTTATACCGCAACACCCGAGCTAACCATTGCCTTTGACATTACCCATACCAAGTATTCTGATATTGCCTCTGTCGGAAACCCGGGGCCAACCCCAAATGATCCCGATAACTTTTTCCCCACTGGCTTTACCGTTCTAGGTGCAGATAATGGCCTGGGTTTCGGCTGGGAAGACCAGACAGTTTACAAACTGGGCTTTGAATATAAATATGATGACAAATGGACACTTAGAACAGGCTGGAACTATGGTAAAACACCTATTCAAGATGATCAGGTCTTATTCAATATGCTGGCACCGGCAACCGTAGAACATCACTTCACACTAGGCGGCACTTATAATTTTGGTGAAGATTATGATTTATCATTCCATTACATACACGCATTTAAAAATACAATTACTGGCAAAACCGTATTCTGGCCTGACGGTGTTTCCAACATCGAAGATTTAACCGAAGACAACGGTGCTATTGCCATGTCGCAAAACGCGATAGGTGCAACATTAGGAATTAAATTTTAAAAACATTTAAACATATTTATTTAGATTTTATTGGTAGCAAATAAATTACACCAATAACATCAGGAGCAACGATTACAATGAACATTAAATCAATACCCTATATGAAGAAAATCGTAGTTACTGCCGCTTTAACATTCAGCACAATAGTACCCAGTTATGCGACAGTTTTTAATATAACGGGTACTTTCACAATGTTTAAACCAAATCCGTCGGGTGCACAAATGCAGCCACCCGATACCACGATTACTGGCACTTATGACGACGAAGATCCAACTTCAATGCGCATAGAAACAACAACACCTTTTTTTGCATTTATATGGAAAGCATATAATTTACAAATCACCACTATACCAGGCGACTATGAAGTCAATGCCTGCCCTGAACCGGCCGATGGCTCAATCGTTCCTATAGGTGGCGGCGATTTTACGGCCTGCACGCCGCCTATTATAATGGACATGCCCGTTGCAGAAGGCCAATGGGGTGTTCAAATGTTATTTGACTGGAATAGAGCCACACTAATTGATGTAGTTAATGTATGGGATGTTACCAATAACCCCGATGGATCTATTCAGCTCACCTCAACTGATTTTGACAACGATGGCATACCAAGTTCTGGCATGGCAGATGGTCCGTTTCAGGGAAATAACGCCAGTTTTAACCTTTTATTATCTCCCCCATTTGCGGTTAATATAACAGCATCACAAAATGGCAGCGCACTGGTACTTGATCCATTAGCAACTGAGAATGTCACTTTTGATGCAACAACCGCCGATGCAAGTGCATATGACTGGACCAGGTCAGACCCGGCTATTCTTAACGCAGCGATTGGCGACACTAACAATGCAACCCTGATTATTGACCAAACCGATGCTGGCCTGGTAGCGGGCCAAACCTATAACATCATTGCCAAGGTCACTAAACCGACTGAATCCGGAGATTCAATATCTACCGGTTCCACAACCATCCGCGTAGCTTCATTTGCATTAACAGACGCAGATACCGATGGCGATGGCACCAACGATAATCAGGAAGGTTTTTCTGACACCGATGGTGATAGAATTCCTGAGTTTCTGGATACAGCAAGCACAGCCACAGAGCTAACCGTTAACCCGGCAGATAATTCTTTGGGCAATATCGTTACAAATGAGGGCACGGTAGCTTTAGGTGATAGCAGCTTTCAAAATGCCATAAACAACTTAAACTCAACTACCGATAATAATTTTGGTGCCGCTATTAGCGTAACAACCATTGCTGAAAACGATGACAATTTCTTTAAGTCATTCTGTATGGGCGGCTGCATGGATATATCAGTTACAAACGTGACTAGCCCATCAATTCAGGTTGTTGTCCCATTATCAACAACAATACCAGATCATGCCGTTCTTAGGGTGCGTAACTCTATTGGCTGGATAGGTTTTGAAATTGATAGTAATAATTATCTTGAATCCGCAGCCGCTAACTCAACCAGCCCCTTAGATTGTCCCGCACCGGGCCACTCAGCCTATAGCCCTGGCCTAACTAAAGGCGACCGCTGTATTCAAATTACTATTGAAGACAATGGCCCCAATGATACCAGCAGCCTGGCATCGGGCAAGGTTTCAGTATTAACGAGCACGGCTGAGCTGATTATTTCTGAATCGACAACCAATGGTGTGGGTGGCATCAATTGGCTACTACTGGGTTTCCCAGCATTACTCGGCTTCAGACGTTTTAAGCATAAATAAGCAGTAAATTTTATAAATATTTTTTTAATATAACTTTTAGCGGAGCATAGCACTCAACATAACCACTAAGTTATATTTTGATATTGGAGTTTTAAAGATGAAAAAAACAGCATTAGCAGCAGCGCTTTTAATAGCATCTAGTACTGCACAAGCAGCAACACTAGAACCAAATGCAATATATGATATGCAGATCCTTGCAGACGGGACCAGCTGTTTTACTTTTGGTGACTGTACTACAGGTGTTGGTGCGTTTACTGATAACGACACAGATGCACTTGCTACAAACGGTTCATCTATTGCTGGCGATGGTTTTGCGGGTGTTATCAACGTTACTACTGCCGATGATGGTAATGGCGGCGTAACTTTCT
>Ga0316207_10002002_pt1 | contig 22388 bp, 21 predicted proteins | sample 6weekpyrite_MG_FD_204943 | JGI IMG/M metagenome (GOLD analysis project Ga0316207, IMG submission 204943) | Microbial mat bacterial communities from mineral coupon in-situ incubated in ocean water Damariscotta River, Maine, United States -... | ecosystem: Environmental > Aquatic > Marine >...
TGGCCAATATCCGCAAATTCGACCGGTCCTCGCTGGAGGTCACGCAATCCAAACGCGCCGAACCGCGCGTGCCCTTTGGCCAGCTGGTCGAACGCGGGCTGCTGAACCCCGGCGAAGAGCTGATCTCGCCGCGCGGCAAGGTGGCCAAGATCCGCGCCGATGGTACGCTGGTGGTGTCTGACACCAAGGGCTCGATCCATCAGGTCGGGGCCAAGCTGGAAGGCGCGCCCAGCTGTAATGGCTGGACCTATTGGCATTTCCGCCGCGACGGCAAGACCGTGCCGATTGATCTGTTGCGCCAACAGATCCGGTCCGAGATGTCCACCTGACATATTGAAATACCGCCCGTGCCCCTTTGGCCGCGTTTGGCCGGGGCACGCTCCTTCCCCGCCGATCCACGGGACCGGCGGGGCTTTTTCATATCTGGCGAAATGGTCTAGGGTCGGTTTTGAATCGGCGCGCAAGAGGGCTCAGGATGGTCCGGGTTTCGCTTGTCGAAGGGCTTGGCTATTTCGGGGTGTATCATGAAACTGAACGCAGATTTTTCAACGCGCGTGGTGGTCCGGCCCGAAGATTACGCCTGGGTCAGCTCGCCCTCTGCGGGCGTGGACCGGATGATGCTGGACCGGATCGGCGATGAGGTGGCGCGCGCCACAACCATCGTGCGCTTTGCCCCCAACAGCCAGTTCGACGCCCACAGTCATGGCGGCGGCGAAGAATTTCTGGTGCTGGAGGGCGTGTTTTCGGATGAAAACGGCGATTACCCGGCGGGCAGCTATGTGCGCAATCCGATCGGCACCGCGCACAGGCCCCATATCGGGCCAGAGGGCTGCACGATCCTGGTCAAACTGCATCAGTTCGATGCAGACGACACCGAACAGAAGGTCATCGACACGCGCAGGGCCCACTTCCAGCCCGGATCGGCCCCCGGCCTCACGGTTCTGCCGCTGCATTCGGTGGCGGGGGAAAACGTGGCGCTGGTGCGTTGGGCCCCGGGCACGCGGTTTGCGTCACACGCGCATTGGGGCGGCGAAGAGATCTTTGTGATCGAAGGCGTTTTTCAGGATGAGCACGGGCAATACCCCGCTGGCAGCTGGATCAGAAGCCCGCATCTGTCGCGCCATGACCCGTGGTCCGATGTGGGCTGTTTGATCTATGTGAAAACCGGGCATTTGCCGGTTTAACGCGGCATCGGGTTCTGCGCTTTGTTATAGGCGTGCCAATCGGTGATTTCGGGGTAATACATCGACCGCCAGGCCCGCACGCGCGGGTTCATCCGCGCCTTCCACACGGGCGGCATCAGCGCCAGCAGCGTCATCACCGGATAGCCATAGGGCAGCTGCGGGGCCTCGGCCTGCGAATAATTCTGCAGCAGGGGAAAGCGGCGCGCGGGTTTATAATGGTGGTCCGAATGGCGTTGCAGGTTGATCAACAGCCAGTTCGAGGCCTTGTGCGCCGCGTTCCAGCTGTGGCGCGGTTGGGTGTGCTCGTATTTGCCGGCACCCAGATGCTTTCGCGTCAGGCCGTAATGTTCGACGTAATTGACCAGCTCCAGCTGAAACACCGCCCAAAATGCCTGCGTGGCAAAAAGAAAGAGGCCCCAGACTCCGCCGATGGACAGCGCCAGCACGGCAAAGCCCAGCTCCAGCGCCCAGTAGCGCCAGAACGGATTGCTGCCGTGCCACCAGGGCAGGCCCTTGCGCGCCAGCCTCGCCTTTTCGGCCCGGAAGGATGAGCGCAGGCAGCCGATCAGAACACGCGGAAAAAACCGGAAAAAACCTTCGTTATACCGTGCCGTGACCGGATCGCGCGGCGTTCCGACATAGGAATGATGGACCAGCAGATGCTCGGACCGGAAATGCCCATAGAGCACCATGCCCAACAGAATATCGCCCAACCAGCGTTCCTGCCGGTTTGATTGGTGCATCAGCTCATGGCTGTAATTGATCCCGATCGTGCCCGAGGCCACCCCCAACACCGCAAAAAGCGCCCATTCTTCGATGCCGGTCAAATGGCCGCTCTGCGTGATGTAGATCAGCGTTCCAAAGATGGCGATGAATTGCAGCGGGGCCCAGATCAGCGTGATGGCGCGATACCAGAACAAGTGATCCTGGGGCGTTTCGGGATCGGCGTTTTCGAGGTTCAGCCCGATCAGCGCATCAAGGATGCTGAACAGATACCAGGTGGCGGCGATCGGCAGGATCAACGCCCAACCGCCATAAATCGCCGCCAACACCACCATCGGCAACAGCCCCAGCGACATCCAGAAAGGCAGCGCGTTTTGGATTTTGGCGACCTGGGCGGGGGCAATCATGGCGGGCGGGTCCTTTGGCTATGCTGCGGGCAGTGTCCCTTAGTTTCCGTTTGTGCTCAATCCTGATTGAGCGCGCCTTGCGCGAGGTCAAACGCCTTGCGCATCACGGTTGGCAGGTCGGAGCGGCGGAAATCCATGGCCGCGACAAACGGCCCGGGCGTATCCGTGGGCAGGCTGGCCAGCCGGAGCGACAGGCGCAGGTGGAAATGTGTAAAGGTGTGGCGCACCTCAAGTCGCGGGTCATGCCATGCGGCGGGCAGGGGCGGCGCAGGGGTAGGGGCGGCTTCGCGCCACTCGGTCGTGGGCCAGCCCAACATGCCACCCAGCAGCCCCTTGTCGGGGCGCCGTTCCAACAGCCAGGCCCCATCTGCACGCCGCGCAAGATAGGCGATGCCGTGGCGGATGGGTTTCGGTTTCTTCGGGCTCTTGCGCGGCAGATCGGCGGCGATGCCCTGCGCCCGGCCCTTGCAGGCGGGCCTGAGCGGGCAGATGCCGCAAGCCGGGCTGCGCGGGGTGCAGATCGTGGCCCCCAGATCCATCACCGCCTGCGCGTGATCACCGGGGCGATGCGCGGGCGTCAGCGCCGCCGCGCGCGATTTCAGCGCCGGTTTGGCGGCGGGCAGGGCGGTCTCAACCGCGAAAAGCCGCGCCATCACCCGTTCGACATTGCCATCCATCACGGTGGCGGGGCGGTCAAAGGCGATGGCGGCAATCGCGGCGGCGGTATAGGGGCCGATGCCGGGCAGGCGCAGCAATTCGGCCTCGGTATCGGGAAAGCGCCCGGCATGGTCGGCCACCACCGCCCGGGCGCATTTCAGGAGGTTTCGGGCCCGCGCATAATAGCCAAGCCCGGCCCAGGCGGCCATCACATCGGCATCGTTTGCCCCCGCCAAATCGGCCACGGTCGGCCAGCGTTCGGTGAAGGCGCGGAAATACCCGGTGACGGCGGCAACGGTGGTCTGTTGCAGCATAACCTCAGACAGCCATATGAAATAGGGGTTCGGGCGCGTTTTGCCATGATCGGCAGGCCCGACGCGCCAGGCCAGCGCGCGGGCGTTTGCATCATACCAGACCATCAGGGCCGGGCTGAAATCCTCATCGCGCAAGATTTATCCGCTCCGCTGTCTGTGACGCATTGGTTCTGCCCGTTCGGGCGGCTAGAATAGGGCGTCGAAAGGGAACCCGATGCCCGCCGCCAAACGCACCATGCCCGTGACCCCCAAGCGCCGCAAGCGCGGCTTTGAACCTGCGTCCAGGCTGGTGACCGGGCAATTGCGCCAGCCTTTCGAAAAGCGGGGCTTTTCCGAGACCAAGCTCTTGACCCACTGGCCCGAGATCGTGGGCCAGGAGACCGCGAAAACGGCGGTGCCGGTCAAGATCCGGCATGCCCGCGGCGGTGGCTTTGGCGCGACGCTGGTGTTGCTGACGACCGGCGGGCATGCCCTGACGCTGGAGATGCAAAAGGACGCGATCCGCCAGAAGGTGAACGCCTGCTATGGCTATAACGCGGTCAGCCGCATCCAGATCACGCAGACCGCACCGGTGGGCTTTGACGAAGGCCATGTCCGGTTCGAGGTGAAACCCAAGGCCCCGCCCCAGCCAACGCCCGAGATATTGACCGCGGCCCATGATGCCGCCGAGCCCATTCACGACACCGAACTGAAGCAGGCGCTGGAACGACTGGCCCGCAACGTATTGACCAAAAACAGCAATTAGAAGGACCCCCATATGAACCGCAGTCTAATCTTATCTGGCCTTCTGGCAGCCATCACCTTTCTCGGCGGCTTTGATATTCTTGGCAGCCCCTTCGCGGACCCGGCGCGTCAGCCACTTTTGGCCGCCAGCGCGCAGCAGACAGAGGCCGCTGATACCGGCGAAGAGGCCGCAACCCAGGTCATCGAAATGGTGTTGGGGGCCGTGGATGCGCCGGTGACGGTGATCGAATATGCCTCCTTCACCTGCCCGCATTGCGCCCGGTTCCACGAAGAGGTCTATCCCGATCTGATTGCCAATTATGTCGATACCGGCCAGGTGCGGTTTGTCTTTCGAGAGGTCTATTTCGACCGCTACGGGCTCTGGGCCGGGCTGGTGGCGCGTTGCGGCGGGCCGGCGCGCTATTTCGATATGTCAGCGTTGCTGATGGAAGGGCAGAGCGACTGGGTTGCCGGGGAACCAGCCGAGGTTGCCGCGAATCTGCGCCGGGTCGGGCTGTCGGCGGGGTTGAGCGATGATCAGCTGGATGTTTGCCTGACCGATAGCAGCCATGCAGAGGCCATGCTGGATGTCTCGGTGGCCGCCGCCGAGGCCGACCAGATCACCGGAACGCCAAGCTTTGTGATCGACGGTGAGCTGTATCCCAACATGAACTACGCCGATTTCGCGGAGGTTCTGGATGGCCTGTTGGAGAACGCCAACTGATGGCCGCCCCGCTGGAGGGTATCAAGGTTCTCGAACTTGCCCGCATCCTGGCCGGCCCCTGGGCCGGTCAGACGCTGGCCGATCTCGGCGCCGAGGTGATCAAGGTCGAAAGCCCCGATGGCGATGATACCCGCCAATGGGGCCCGCCCTTTGTCGAGCGTGATGGTGATAGGTCAGCGGCCTATTTCCATTCCTGCAATCGCGGCAAATCCTCGGTCATCGCCGATTTCCGCACGCCGGAGGGTCAGGCAAAAGTGCGCGATCTGGCGGCCCGGTCCGACATCGTGATCGAGAATTTCAAGCTGGGGGGCCTGGCCAAATACGGGCTGGATTACAAGAGCCTCGCGGCCGTTAATCCCGGGCTGATCTATTGCTCGATCACCGGGTTTGGGCAGACCGGGCCCTATGCCCATCGGGCAGGCTATGACTACATCATCCAGGGCATGTCGGGCATCATGTCGGTGACGGGTGATCCGCAAGGCCAGCCGCAAAAAGTGGGCGTCGCTGTCACCGATATCCTGACCGGGCTTTATTCGGTGAACGCGATACTGGCGGCGCTGCATCAGCGCGGGCAGACCGGCACGGGGCAGCATATCGATATGGCGCTGCTGGATGTCGCCACCGCGACCATGGCCAATCAGGCGATGAATTACCTGGTCACGGGCACGGCCCCGGAACGGATCGGCAATGCGCATCAGAACCTGACCCCCTATCAGGTGTTTGATTGCACTGACGGCTGGATCATCATCGCCACCGGCAATGACGGGCAATACAGGCGGCTTTGCGGTCTGCTGGGGCTGGCCGACATGGCCGATGACCCCGATTACCGGACCAATGCCGACCGGATTGCGCATCGCGACGAGATGACAAGACGCCTGAGCGCCGCCACGATGGGGCGCGCGAAGGCCGACCTGCTGGCCGCTTGCGAGGCCGAGGGCGTGCCCGCCGGACCGATCAATGATTTGCAGGAGGTGTTTGCCGACCCGCAGGTGCAGGCGCGCGGCATGCAGATTGCGCCGGGTGGCGTGCCGGGCGTGCGGTCGCCCTTCTCGTTTTCGGGTGCCGAGCTGCGCCTTGACCGGCCCGCGCCCAAGCTGGGCGAGGATGTCTGACGCCGGCGTGCCGGGGCATTGCGCCAGGGGTCCTCAAAGCACGGAGAGGGCCCCGATATGGCCGGGCGACATCTCAGCCGGCCGCACCCCGTTGGACCCGCGGTTTTTCGCGCCCGCGCGTCACGGCAATACCCGGTCGAGCGCGGCGTCCAGCGGCACCCAATCCGCGATGCGCAGGCGCACCGGCAGCGTCAGCACGCTGGCGCGGTAGCGTCTGGGCAGGCGGACGGCGTCTTTTTCCGTGGTCACCAGATGCGCGCCATGCGCCTTGGCGTCCCGCTCCAGCCGCGCCAGCAGGGTGTCGGTCAGGGGCTGGTGATCGGACAGCGCCTCGGCCGTGATCACATTGGCCCCGATCGCGCGCAAGGTGGCAAAGAACTTCTCGGGGTGTCCGATGCCGGCAAAGGCCACCACGGGCAGCCCGCGAAAGGGCATGCCCGTCGGCAGGGGTTTTAGTTCGCCGGTCAGATGCGGCAGCGTGATCCGGTCCGACCAGTTCGCGCGAAAACCGTCCTGCGCCCGGTCGGGGCCAATGCTGAGCACAATATCGGCGCGCGCAAGGCCCACAGGCACCGCCTCTCGCAGCGGCCCGGCCGGGATCACCCTGCCATTGCCAAATCCGCGTGCCGCATCGACCACGATGATCGACAGATCCTTGTGCAGACCGGGGTTCTGAAACCCGTCATCCAGCAGGATCACATCGGCACCATCGGCGATTGCGGCCCGCGCCCCTGCCTGCCGGTCACGCGCCACCCAAACCGGCAAAAACGCGGCCAGAAGCAGGGGTTCATCGCCGACATCCCCGGCGCTGTCGCGGGCCTCGACCACGCGGTGCGGGCCGCTGATGGTGCCGCCATAACCCCGGCTGACGACATGCGGCCGCAGCCCGCGCGCCGCCAACCGCTCGGCCAGGGCGATCACGGTCGGCGTCTTTCCGGTGCCGCCCGCGTTGAGATTGCCGACACAGATCACCGGCACGCCGACGCGCGCATCAGGCCCCTTGCACAGCCGCCGGGCGGTGGCCGCGCCGTAAAGCGCACCCAAAGGGGCCAACAGCGTGCTGAAAAGCCCCGGAGGGCGGTGCCAAAACCCCGGCGCGCGCATCAGGGCGCGATCCGGGGCAGGGTGTCGAGCTGGTCAAACAGCATCTCAAGCGCCTGGTCGGTGACATCGGCCCCGGCCGAGCAGACCTCCCATGCGGCATGCGCCAGTTCGGCGGCCTTGTCCGGATTCAAAAGGTCGCTCACCGCCTCGGCCAGCGATCCCGGCGAAGTAACAAGCCGCGCGGCCCCGGCCTCGGAGAGGCGCTGAAAGATATCGACGAAATTGGTCACGTAGGGCCCGTGCAGAATGGCGGATCCCAGGGCCGCCGGTTCAAACGGGTTGTGGCCCCCGATAGGCTCCAGCGAGCCGCCGACGAAACTGATCGGCGACAGACGATACCACAGGCCAAGTTCGCCCAACGTATCGGCCAGATAGACCTGCGTATCGGTGTCGGGGCGCTCGCCCGCAGAGCGGCGGACATAGCTGCATTTATGGCGGTCGAGCAGGGCTGCGACCTCATCGGCGCGGTTCGGGTGGCGCGGCACCAGGATCAAGAGCAGCCGGTGATTGACGCGCAGCGCCTGCGCATGGGCATCGAGCACTTTTTCCTCTTCGCCCGGATGGGTCGACGCCGCCAGCCAGACCGGCCTGCCATTCAGATGCTGCGCCATGCGGGTGCGTTCATCCTCGTCACAGGGCAGGGCGGCGGCCCCTTCTTTCAGCGTGCCGGTGACATGCAGCCGATCGGCGGGCAGACCAAGGCGGCGCAGATACCCGGCGGTGATGTCATCCTGCACATGGGCCAGGTCAAACTTGCGCAACAGGGCGCGGACCATGCCGCGCAGAAACCGCCACCGGTCATGGCTGGTTTTCGACATGCGCGCATTGATCAAGACCATCGGTGCCCCACGCGCCTTGGTTTCGCACAAAAGCGCGGGCCAGAACTCGCTCTCGGTCCAGACCGCCATATCGGGTTTCCAATGGTCGAGAAACCGGCGCACCCAGGGCAGGACATCGACCGGAATGAACTGATGCGTCGCGGCGGGCGGCAGGCGGGCGGCCATCACCTGCGCCGAGGTAACGGTGCCGGTTGTGACCAGAAAATGCAGCTCGGGCCGGAGCTCTGACATGCGGCGGATCAATTCCAGCAGCGACAGCGATTCACCAACGCTGGCGGCGTGAAACCAGATCAGCGGGCCCTCGGGGCGCGGGGCCGAGGCGACGCCGCGGCGTTCCTCCAGCCGGGCCGGGTCCTCTTTGCCCGCTGTCAGCCGGTCGGCCAGTTTGCGCTCGGCGAATCGAGTAGCGCGCGCCGAAAACGCCAGATAGGCCGAAAGCGCCGGTGAAAAGCTCATAACTGGCGGCTCAGCTGCCCAGCTCTTCGGTGGGTGAGGCTTCGGTCGTCTCATCGCGCAGGCGGTGAATATGGGCAATGAAATACCGCATATGGGCATTGTCGACCGTGCGCTGCGCCTCGGATTTCCAGGCGTTATAGGCGCTGGCGTAATCGGGGAACATACCGACCAGGTGGATCGCGTCGATATCCTTGAAGGCATTGCGGCTGGGGTCGATCAATTCGCCACCAAAGACGAGGTGCAGGCGTTGGGTCATCGGGGGTCTCGATATTGTTTGAGGGGCCAGATTGCGCGCACCCTAGAGTGTGTCACGTTCAACTGGAAGCATGCATTCAGCTTTTTGACTGAGGCAGCGTTGGCGCATGCGAACGCGTTCAGGCAGAAAGCTGAATTCGATCTAACGCGGCGCGCTCTAGTCATATGGCGTCAAGGGTCAAGCCGGGTGGCGGCGCGCCATCAGGGCCGCGTGCAACGGCGCACCGGCGGTGATGACACCGGGCAAAAGCGGCGTGGGGTTGTTGAAGATCAGGGCCGCGCCATCGCGGTCGCTCACCTCGGCACCGGCCTCGGACGCGATCAGCGCGCCTGCGGCTATGTCCCATTCCCACGAATCGCGAAACGTGACCATGCCGTCAAACCGCCCCTCACCGACCAGAGCCATCCGGTAGGCCAGCGACGGGCGATAGGTCCGTGTCGCCCGCGGCACGCCCCCGGGCCAGTGATCGGCGGTGAAGTTGGGGCGCGAGGCAAGGATCTGTGCGCTCGGTTCGTCGCCAAGCCGCGAGGCGGTCAGCCGGGTGTCGTTCAAATGCGCGCCCTGACCACGCGCCGCAGTAAACATGCGATCCATCATCGGCAGGAACACAACGCCCGCGATGATACGGCCCGCCTCGGCCACGGCCAGCGAATGGGCAAAGGCGCGGCCACCTTCGATAAAGGACCGGGTGCCGTCGATCGGATCGACGATGAACACGCGAGATCTGCCAAGCCGCGCGGGTCCATCCTCGGTTTCCTCCGACAGCCAGCCGTAATCGGGGCGCGCGGCCATCAGTTCGGATCGAAGCATCCGGTCGATCTCAAGATCGGCTTCGGTCACCGGGCCATGACCGCCGGGCTTGTCCCAGGTGCGGGGGTTCTTGGTCCAATAGCTCGCCGCAATGCGGCCCGCCTCAGCGGCAGCATTGATCAGAAGGGTCAGGTCACGCGCCGGCAAGCGTCATCCCCTCGACCAACAAGGACGGACACACGTGGCTGAGATGGGTCCGGGCGTCATTGCCGGGCACGATGCCCCGCAGCATGTCGCGCAGGTTGCCCGCCACGGTGCATTCATTGACCGGATAGGCGATCTGGCCGCCCTCGACCCAGAAGCCCGAGGCCCCGCGCGAATAATCGCCGGTGTTGGGGTTGATCGAGGATCCGATCAGGCTGGTGATCAAGAGGCCGCTGCCCATCTGCGCCATCAGGTCATCGCGGCTGGCGCTGCCTTGCGTCAACGCGATGTTCGAGACCGAGGGTGCCGGCGGCGATGACAGGCCGCGCGCGGCATTGCCCGTCGATTGCAGCCCAAGTTTGCGCGCGGTGGCAAGGTCCAGCGTCCAGCCGGTCAGCATGCCATCTTTGATAATGGCGCGAGTTCGAGTGGCCAGGCCCTCGGCATCAAAGGGCCGCGAGCCCGACGCGCGCGGGCGCAGCGGCTCTTCGATCAGGTCGATCCCCTTGGGCAGCACCTGATCGCCAAGCGCGTCGCGCAACCAAGAAGCCCCGCGCGCGATGGCCGCTCCGTTCACCGCCTGCAGAATGCTTTGAATCAATGAGCCCGCGATGCGTTCGTCAAACAGCACCGGGCAGGCCCCCGTCCTGGGTTGTCGGGCCCCGGCGCGGGCAATGGTGCGTTCGGCGGCGATGCGGCCCACGGTTTCGGCAGGGTCCATATCGGCGCGGTGGATGCGCATATCGCCATAGTAATCGCGCTCCATCGTCAGGCCTTCGCCGGTGATCGCCACGCAGGACAGGCCGTGATCGGTGCGGGTATAGCCGCCGGAAAAGCCGTTGGTGGCGGCCAGATGCCGGGTGCGGCGGCCATATCCGGCGCTGGTCGATTGCACCTGTGTGATGCCATCCACGGCAAGCGCGGCGGCCTCGGCCTCCAGTGCTGCGGCCTCCAACATGGCGGGGTCGGGCTCTGCACCCGGGTCGCACATATCGAGCGCCGCAATATCCCAGCCCTGCGCCAGTTGCGTCGGATCGGCCAGGCCGATGGTCGGGTCATCGGGGGCCTCACGCGCCATGGCGACGGCACGTTCGGCCATTTCGCGCAGGGTCTCGGGCTTGGTGTCCGAGGCCGAGACGCAGGCCTGCCGCTGCCCCAGAATGACGCGCAGCCCGATCTCGACACCCTCCGACCGCTCGGCATGTTCCAGCGCGCCGTTCAGCACCCGGATCGAGGTGGAGGTGCCCGCCAGCGCCAGCGCATCGGCGGCGTCGGCCCCGGCGCGGGTCGCGGCCGCCAGCAGATCATGGGCAAGGCTTTCGGGTGACTGTGTCATCGGGCGGATCCTGTTCTGGGGCTTGGGCCCAGAGGTAGTGCGCCGCCCGGCGGCGTGCAAGCGATACGAAAAAACCCCGGGGCCGCGCGCAGCCGCCCCGGGGAATTGATGTGGCCGTCAGCTGCGATCAGCGCAGCGGCACCCCATTGGCCGAGATCGAGCCATCTGCCCCGAACTGGATCGAGGAATTGTAGCTGTCAGGCCCGCTGCCGGGAATAGCGAACATCCCCAGCACGCCGCGTGCCATGCCTGCCTGTTCCGGCGGCAACAGCCCGGCATTCGACAGTGTCTGGATCAGGCCGTTGGCCCCGGTCAGGCTAAGATCGACCGATCCCACCGGCACCGGAATGATCTGGCCCGGCGTGAAATCGACATCGCCGACCCCAGTCAGCTCGGCCCCGCCAAAGGACACTTGCAGGTTGTTCAGCGTCAGCTCCCGCAATTCGCCCGGAGGGGCGTTCATCTGATCGGGATCCATGGTCATCAGATCGACAAACAGCTGCACCGTGCCGCTGACATCCATGATAACAGTGGCCGGTCCGCGCGGCACCTGACCGCCCGGGTCGACCATGGCCCAGAGGCTGTCATCGACCGTCACGCCCTGATAGGCGATGGCCGCCGAGAAGGGCGAGGGTTGATCCTCACGCGCCAGCGGCAGATCAAAGCGCACCAGCGTGCTGTCGGCGGCGGCGGCAACCGGGAAGGGCATTTCGCTGCTGGCCAGGTTGAAGGCCACGCCCCGGGCCCCAAGCTCATATCGCAGAGCACGGTCCGAGAGGCCAAAGCCAAAGTTCCCGCCGCTGTTTTCCGCCGCAAAATCGAAGCTTTCCGAGCCATCCTGAAACGCAACGCGCGCCGACATGGATGCGTAGGTCGCGTCACCCTCGATCGCGAGACCGGCGGGATACGTCTCGACCATCATCCAATCCAAGCCAGTTGGCACGACACCCGAAAACGTGCTGTCATAGCTCCCTATCATCAGAGCCATATCAATGCTGCCGCCATTTGGGGATTGCTTGCTCGGCGTCGTGGGCTGTGGTTGCCCCGGCGTAGAACCGCCGCCGGCCGGCTCGGTCGCCCGAAACGCCATGTTCAAACCACCGATCGCGGCCGCGCCGGAGATGGCGATTACGTCGGGACTTGAGAAGTCGTAGGTGTAGGATCCCGCGAAACCCGACAGCGCCATGGTGGCGTCAAAATCGGGGATTTCGGCGGGGTCGATGCCGGTAAAGGTGATGTCCTCAAGCTCCAGATTCTGCATCACGCTGTCCAGCGTCAGAACATCGGCGCTGCCTGAGGCGGTGCTGGCAAAGCCGGTTTGGCGGAACACGATCGCGATCTCTTCCGGTGCCTCAGGATCATCGATGCCGGTGATCTGGTAGGTCAGGGTGTCCGAGGCCCCGATTGCAACGGATCCGTCGGGCTGATTGGTCAGTGTGACCTGCTCGATCACGGCTGAAATGGTAACCTCCTCAACCGCGAAGCTGCTGGAAAGATTGCTCAGCACCAGCCCCGAACCGGTATCGGTCACCTGGGCCGTTATCTGCTGGCCGAAATCTGCGGATTGCTCTTGCCACAGGGACCAGAGCTCGGCCGCGGTAATCTCGGCCATTGCGGGGGTTGCCGCCAATAGCGCAACGGTGGAAAGACTGATGGAAAGGGATTTCATCTTTGACATAGTGACCTTCCGAATGTGAATTGCTGATATAAATGTCCGCCGCGGTGCGGCGGGCGTCAAGGTCTCAATGCTTTGACTTTGAAACGCAACAGATTTTTGACCTCAGGAGGATGATATGGGCATGCTGGACGGTAAAACAATGATGATAACCGGTGCCAGCCGGGGCATCGGGGCCGCGGCCGCGCGGATCTTTGCCGAGGCCGGGGCCAATGTCTGTCTGTTGGCGCGGTCGCGCGACAAGATCGCCGATCTGGCGGGTCAGATCGGGCCAAAGGCGCTGGCCATTCCCTGCGATGTGAGCCGCTATTGGGAGGTCGAGGCCGCCGTGCGCGCCTGCGTGGAGACCTTTGGGCGGCTCGATATCCTGATCAACAATGCCGGCGTCATCGAACCGATCGAAAGCCTGGCGCAGGCCACGCCGGATGCCTGGGGGCATGTCATTGATATCAATGTGAAAGGCGTCTTTCACGGCATGCGCGCGGCGCTGCCGGTGATGATCGCCGAAGGCGGTGGCACCATCCTGACGGTCAGCTCCGGCGCGGCGCATGGTGCGATGGAAGGTTGGAGCGCCTATTGCACCTCAAAGGCCGGGGCCGCGATGCTGACGAAATGCGCCCATGCAGAAGGGGCGGCGGGCGGTATTCGCGCCATGGGGCTTTCGCCGGGCACGGTCGCCACCCAGATGCAGCATGAAATCAAGGCCAGCGGCGTGAACCCGGTCAGCCAACTGAACTGGGACGCGCATATTCCCGCCGATTGGCCGGCCAAGGCGCTCTTGTGGATGTGTTCGCCCGATGCGGATGCGTTCCTGGGCCAGGAAATTTCGCTGCGCGACGAGGATATCCGCCGCCGCGCGGGGCTGATTGCATGATCGACATTACCCGCGAGGGCGGGCTCTGGGTGGTCACGCTCAACCGGCCCGACAAGGCCAATTCGCTGACCGCGGAAATGCTGGCGGAGCTTTGCGATCTGGTTGAGGTGGGCGCAGAGGACCCGGATCTGCGGGTGTTTGTCCTGACCGGGGCCGGTGAGCGGGTGTTTTCAGCCGGGGCCGATCTGGAGGAGGCGCGCGCCGGGCTTGCGACATCGGGCCTGTGGGAGAGGCTGTCGGCGGCCATCGCGGCGCTGCCCTGCCTGACCATTGCGGCGCTGAACGGCACGTTGGCGGGCGGCGCATTCGGCATGGCGCTGGCCTGTGATCTGCGGATCGCGGTGCGCGGTGCGCGGTTTTTCTATCCGGTGGCCAAGCTGGGGTTCCTGCCGCAACCCTCTGACCCGGTCCGGATGGCGGCGCTGATCGGCCCGGCGCGCACCAAGCTGGTGCTGCTGGCGGGGCAGAAACTGTCGACCGACGAGGCGCTGGCATTCGGTCTCATTGATCGGATCGTGCCCGGCGACGTGGTGCAGGCGGCGAGCGATCTGGCAAGCGATGCATTGGCTGGCGACCGCGACGTGATGCGCAAGATCAAAGTTATGTGTGCCGGCCCCGTGAGGTGACCCTCCCCAAGCGCAGCATCAGGCAAGGACAGGATGGCGGATATTGAACAGATCGACGCGCTGGTTGTGGGCGCGGGACCTGCCGGGTTGATGGCGGCAGAAGCGCTGGCGGATGCCGGGCGGCAGGTGGTGATCGTGGAGGCCAAGCCCTCTGCCGGGCGCAAGTTGCTGATGGCGGGCAAATCGGGGCTGAACCTGACCCGCGCGGAACCTGCAGACCGGTTCGCGGCCAATTATGCAGAGGCCGAGCCATGGCTGCGCCCCATGCTGCAGGTGTTCGGGCAGCAAGAGGTAGCGAGTTGGGCCGAGGCGCTGGGGCAGCCCGTCTTTACCGGATCCTCGGGCCGGGTGTTTCCGGTGTCGATGAAGGCCTCGCCGCTGCTACGGGCCTGGCTGGGGCGGATCCGGGCCGATCTGCGCCTGAAATGGAGCTGGCGCGGCTTTGCAGGCGATGCGTTTGCGTTCGACACCCCGGGCGGCCCGGCGCTGCTGGCCCCGCGCGTCACCGTGCTGGCGCTGGGCGGTGGATCATGGGCGCGGCTGGGCTCGGATGCGGCCTGGATCCCGTGGCTGGCGGAAAAGGGTGCCCTCATCACGCCCTTGGCCCCTGCGAATATGGGGTTTTCGGTGGCCTGGTCGGATCACATGACCAAACATTTCGGCGCACCGATCAAGGGCTGCGCGCTGTCCGTCGGGGATCGGTCGGTGCGGGCCGAGTTTGTAATCTCTGCGCGTGGCGTCGAAGGCGGCGGCATCTATGCGCTGTCGCGCGCGATCCGCGAAGGTGGGCAGCTGGTGCTGGATCTGGCCCCGGATCTGAGCCCGACCGAGGTGACCGCCCGGCTGACCCGCCCGCGCGGCAAAGAGAGCCTCGCCACGCATCTGCGCAAGGCGCTGTCGCTGACCGGCGCGCGCGCGGCGCTGCTCCATGAATGGGGGCGGCCCCTGCCGCAAGACCCGGCGGCGCTGGCCGCGGTGATCAAGGCGCTGCCCGCCGCCCTGACCGGTCCGCGCCCGATAGATGAGGCGATTTCGACGGCGGGAGGTATATCCCGCGCCGCCGTGGATGACGGGTTGATGCTGCGCGCCCTTCCGGGTGTGTTCTGCGCCGGTGAGATGCTGGATTGGGAGGCCCCGACCGGCGGTTATCTATTGACGGCCTGCCTGTCGACCGGGCTCTGGGCCGGGCAGCACGCGGCGCGGTATCAGTCGCCAAGCGCGCGAATATAGGCCGGACGCTCGCGCATCGCGGCGGCGTAATCGCGCAGCCGGTCCTCGACGACCGGAAACTTGGCGCTGATCGCCCAGCCGATGCAATGCGTCAGCAGGATATCGGGGATGGTCATGGTTTCCCCCATCAAGAACGGGCCATCCTCGGCCATGCGGGCGATCATGCGGGCCTGCGAGCGGGCAAATTCCCATTTCAGGCTGTCCTTGATCTCGGGCACCCGGTGCTCTTCGGGCAGGATGAAACTGTGCCGTGCGGCGGCCCAAAGGATCTGATCGAACTCATCGTTGATGAACTGGGTCAGGCTGTCCTGGCGGGCGCGTTGCAGGGCGCCGGGCGCAAAGCTGAGGCCCTGATGCTTGTCGGCCAGATAGGTCAGGATGGCGATCGAATCGGTGATCGGCACGCCACCCACGACCAGAACCGGAACCTTGCCCGCCGGATTGAACTCCACCACCGCATCGGCATGCGGTGGCGCGATGACGTGTTCATAGGGCTGTTCCAGCTCCTCCAACGCCCAGAGAACGCGCAGGGTGCGGGTGCGGATGGGTCCAATGACACGATACATGTTTTTATCCTTTTCTAGCGGCTGGCGCGGTCGGCAATCGCGGCCAACCGGATCAGCGCGCGTTCCATCAATGCGGCCTGCGGGGCCCGTTGCGCCGAACGCAGGGCCAGATCTGTATCCAGCAAGGTGCCATGCGCAGCCTCAAGCCGGGCCACGCCCCACAGCCCCGCCTGCCGGATCATCCTGTCGCGGCGCGGCCCGTAAATCGGCGGGCGCAGGGCCGCGACACCGGCAGAGGCCCCGCCGGGATTGATCGCCGCGCCGTAAAGCCCGCGAAAATGGCGCAGCGCCTGAATGCAGAGCGCCACCGGCAGCACGCCCTGACCCGAAAGCCGCTGCATCAAGGGGCCGATCTCGCCGACCCGGCCTTCGGCGGCGGCGTTCAGGATATCATCCATGCCCGCCTCGATCGTCGAGGGCGCGCAGGCGGCGATGTCATCGGTGGTCACCGGCGAGGGGTCGCTCAGCTTGTAAAGCGCAAGTTTCTCAATTGTTTGGCGAAAATCGCCGGGATCCAGCGCCTGCGCCAGCGCGGTCAGTTCGGCCATGCCATCGCGCCCGATCTCGGCTACACCGGATTTGCGCAAGGTCTCTTCGATTTCGGCGCGCGACGGCGGGTCGTCGTAAATGCCGATCGCATAGGCTGACTTGTGGGTCTCAAAAAGCTTGCGCAGGGCGGACCGGGCCGCCAGCGCCTTGGCGGTGACGACGATCTGCGCATCGCCCGGCTGCCAGTCGGTTAGCGCGTCCTTGATGATCGGGGCCAGCCCATCGGCGGCATCCTCTACAAAGGCCACGCGCGGTCCGGGAAAAAACCCCACGGCACGCACCGCATCGGCCAGCATTGCCTTGTCGCTGCGCAGCTCGCTCGCGGGAATGCGGGTCAGGCGCATTTCCTCCTCGGCACCGGGGCCAAGCAGTTTCTCAAGCACATCCTGCCGTTTCAGCGCCACCCGCATGGCATCGGCCCCATAGAGCAGCAGACCAGCGGCGGACGTATCGGGGGCGTTGAAATAGGCGGCGGCGTCGCGGGCGGTGAGCTTCATGAAAAGCGGCTGGAGGCAGCCAAGAGGCGCGAAACCATCTGATCGGCCAGCGCCGTCATCAACCGATCCTCGGCGTCGCGTTCGGCCGATGCCGTGGCCACCGATGTGCCGGTGGTCGAATAGGCCGCAAAGGTCGACACGCTGTCGGAAATCACCTGCGTATCGGTGGCCAGATCGGTCAGCGTGAAGGTGACCGTGCCGGTGATATTGATCCGCGTGATGTCATTGGCCCCGGTGATGGCCAGATCGGTCTCCGATGTCTCAAGCGTGTAATCCAGCGCGAAATCCGCAGCACCCGGGCGGCCAAGCCGTTCCTCCAGCCGCGACACCAGCACAAAACCCAGCCGTGTATCGGGGGCCGCGACCAGAACCCGGCCCCTGAGCGCCAGCCCCGCCCCGCCCGGCGCATAAACCGGGGTAAAACCACAGGCCCCCAGGGGCGCTGCAATCAGCAGGGTCAGAAAGGAACGGCGGTTAGATGACGACATTGATGATGCGGCCCGGCACAACGATAAGCTTTTTCGGAGCGCCCCCGTCGAGCGCCTTGACCACAGCCTTGTCCGCCAGCGCCAGTTTTTCAACCTCTTCCTTCGCCATATCCTTGGGCACGCTGATTTCCGAGCGGCGTTTGCCGTTGATTTGGATGGGCAGGGTCACGCTATCCTCGACCAGCATGGCGGCATCGGCCACCGGCCAGGGGGCCTGCGCAATCAGGCCATCGCCGCCCTGACGGCTCCAGATCTCCTCGGCCAGATGCGGTGTCATGGGCGACATGAGCTGTGCCAGCGTGCGGATGGCGGTTTTTTGCGCGTCTGCCCCGGCGCGAGATTTCGCCAGCGTGTTGGCAAAGGCGTAAAGCTTGGCGATCGCGGCGTTGAAGCCGAAGCTTTCCACCCCCAGGGTCACGTCGCGGATGGTTTTGTGCATCTCGCGCAACAGCGTTTCATCGTCTGTTCCGGGCTCGGACGCGTCCATCGCGGCGATTTTATCGCAGAGCGCCCAGACCCGGCCCAGATGCTTATAGGCGGCATCGGCCCCCGAGGCGGTCCATTCGACATCGCGTTCGGGCGGGCTGTCAGACAGAACAAACCAGCGGGCGGTATCGGCCCCGTAGGCCTCGATGATGTTCAGCGGATCGACGACGTTGTTTTTCGATTTCGACATCTTGGCCGAGGGGATGATCTCGACCGCCTCACCTGTAGCCCCCAGACGCGCGCCGCTTTCATGGATCTCGACATCCTCGGGAAAGTGATAGACGGGCCGGTCGTTTTCGTCGCGGGTGGTATAGATCGCGTGCGTGACCATGCCTTGCGTGAAAAGCGCGTCAAAGGGCTCGGCGCATTTTTCGGGCAGATGCCCGGTCTTGTGCATGGCGCGGGCGAAGAAGCGGGAATAAAGCAGGTGCAGGATCGCGTGTTCGACGCCACCGATATATTGATCGACATTCATCCAGTATTCCGCATCGGCCATCTCGGTCGGCGTTTCGGCGCGCGGTGCGGTGAAACGGGCGAAATACCATGAGCTGTCGACGAACGTGTCCATCGTGTCGGTCTCGCGCTTGGCGGCCCCGCCACATTTCGGGCAGGGCGCGTCGCGCCAGGTTGGATGGCGATCCAGCGGATTGCCGGGAATGTCGAAACTGACATCCTCGGGCAGCTTGACCGGCAGGTTTTCCTTGGCCTCGGGCACCACGCCGCATGTCTCGCAATGCAGCACCGGAATCGGGCAGCCCCAGTAGCGTTGCCGCGAAAGCCCCCAATCGCGCAGGCGGTATTTGGTAACACCTTCGCCCCAACCCTCTTCCTCTGCTTTCTCAATTGCAGCATCAACCGCCTCTTCACCGGTCATATGAGTCCGACCAGCGATCTTTCGAATGTAGGTAACGCGCTCGTTTTTGGGCGGAACAATCGCTTCGGACAACTGGCCTGAAGTCCGTGAGCCCGAAACAGAAGACACTTTTGGCCCAGACGCGGAGTGCTGGACTGATTGCACACCAGGAACAAAAGTTTCGATCACCGGTAGTTCGTATTTCCTGCAAAAGTCCAGATCGCGCTGGTCATGCGCCGGGCAGGCAAAGATCGCGCCGGTGCCGTAATCCATCAGGATGAAATTGGCGATCCAGACCGGCAATTCCCATTCGGGGTTGAGCGGGTGACGCACGCGAATGCCGGTGTCAAAGCCCAGTTTCTCAGCCGTTTCAATGGCTTCCTCGGTGGTGCCCCCCTTGCGGCATTCGGCGTTGAAGGCGGCGATATCTGGGTTTTCGGCCGCCAGCGCCTTGGCGATCGGGTGATCGGGCGAGATGCCGACAAAGCTTGCGCCCATCAACGTATCGGGTCGCGTGGTGTAGACTGAAATCGGTTCACCGCCATCGACACGCTCAAAGCCAAACTGCAAGCCCCGCGATTTGCCGATCCAGTTTTCCTGCATCAGCCGAACCTTGGCGGGCCAGTTCTCCAAACCATCCAGCGCGGCCAGCAATTCCTCGGAATAGGCCGAGATGCTGAAAAACCACTGCGTCAGCTCGCGCCGCTCGACCAAGGCACCCGACCGCCAGCCGCGCCCGGCCTCGACCTGTTCATTGGCCAGCACCGTCATATCGACCGGATCCCAGTTCACCACCGCGTTCTTGCGATAGATCAGCCCGGCATCCAGCATGTCGATGAACATGGCCTGCTGGTGACGGTAATAGTCCGGGTGGCAGGTGGCGATCTCGCGGCTCCAGTCCAGCGAAAAGCCAAGCGGCTTCATCTGCGCCTTCATGTCGGCGATGTTCTGATAGGTCCAGGTGGCGGGGTGAATGCCCTTGGCCATGGCGGCGTTTTCGGCGGCCAGGCCAAACGCATCCCACCCCATCGGATGCAGCACGTTATGCCCGGTCGAGGATTTGTAGCGCGCGATGACATCGCCCATCGTGTAGTTGCGCACATGGCCCATATGGATGCGGCCCGACGGGTAGGGAAACATCTCGAGCACGTAGTATTTCGGCTTGTCCGCATCGCGTGTCGCACGAAAGACCCCGGCATCATCCCAGGCCTTTTGCCATTTCGGTTCGGTCACACGCGGGTCAAAGCGGGCCATGGTCTGTTCCTCGGGTCTGGATACGAAAACGCCGGGCGCGTGGGCCCGGCGATGTCTTTAGGAGGGGTTGCGCGAAATTTCTAGAGGTCACCTTCACGAATGCGGATCTGGCGGGCGCGGGTGAGAATCGCATCCTCGACCGCGCGCGCTGTATCGCGGCTAACCGCACCGCCGCCGCGTGACTGCAGCGCAACCCGCAACGACCGCGCATCCAACGCCGGGTCGGTCACATAAACCGTGGCGCGATAGGCGCGTCCGCCACCGGGCGGGGTGCCGTAGCCATAGACGATCACGCCGGAAAACGGATCGGCGGCCTCAATCGGCATGAAATCAAGGATCTCAAGCGTGGCGTTCCAGATATAGCGGTTCACCTCGACCGTGACGTTGGGATCGTCGTTATTGTTGAACAGATCCCAGATCGTTTGCCGGTTGGGATCAGGTAGGGCCCCCGATTCGACCAAACGCTCGCGGGATTCGGCATCCGGGGCACTGATGCCGCCACCGCCAAACAGGCCCGATCCGCCGCCGCCGCCCAATCCGGACCCACCGCCGGCGCAGGCAGACAGGGTGCCAACCGCAAGCAACATCACGGTGATTTTGCTCCTGATTCCGAACATGTCGCGCTCTGCCTTCTTGTGACCCCGGGTTTTGTTGGTAAGCCTTGGTATCGCAGGGCCAATAATGCGGCAAGGTCTTAAAATCGCGCGGGCGATGTGCCAACTGTGACATGTCTGCATCATGGTCGTGCCAACATCGCGCCAAACCGGTCCGATTTCTTGCATTCCAGAGCCCAAAAGAAGATTGAAAGGCATACCCAATTCGGATGCTCCGGTTGGGGAGCTTTTTATCTTACGAGGGAAAAACCATGAAAAAGGTTCTCTTTGCAACGACAGCGCTGGTTGCCACCGCTGGTGTTGCATCCGCACAAGGCGTCGAAGTCTCCGGTTGGGCCGAGATGGGCATCTTGGGCGGAAATACGGACAATCCATTGACTGTCGGCATAGACGAGTCAGTGACTCGTTTCTTTACCGACATCGACGTCCTGTTCCGCATGTCCGGCGAAACCGACAACGGCCTGAGCTTCGGCGCTGGTGTTGACCTGGACGAAAACGGCGCATTCACCGTCAATGACGATGGTGGCGCATTCATGTTCCTGTCCGGCAACTTCGGCACCATCACCATGGGTGACACCGATGGCGCTCTGGACTGGGCCCTGACCGAAGCTGGTAACATTGGCAACCCCGGTTCCATCGCCGACGACGAAACCGCACATGCCGGTTACCTCGGTTCCTACGGCGACGGTGCCTATGACGGCCAGATCTTGCGCTACGACAACACCTTTGGTGGCGTCGGCGTGGCCCTGTCGGTCGAAATGGACGATGCTGGCGTTCGTGACAGCGGATTTGCCGTTGGTTTGCGCTATGGCATGGACATGGGTGGGGCAGATGTCAACTTCGGCATCGGTTACCAGTTCGTGGACTTCGATGGTGCAGGTACCGAATCGGATATCGTGGGCGTCAGCGCCACCGTTGCAAGCAACGGCTTCTCGGCTGGCGTTGAGTACACGCAGATGAATAACAGCCTGATGGCCGATATCACCCACATTGGCCTGGGCTTAGGCTACGCCTCGGGTGCCTTCTCCGTGGGGGCCAACTGGGGTCAGTATGACGTCGATGGCCTCGGCCCGGACTTCAGCGGCTTTGGTCTGGCAGCAGCCTATGACCTGGGTGGCGGCGCGTCCATCAAAGCAGGCTACGGCGTCAGCGATTTCGACGGTTTGGCACCCGATGCCAACACCTTCTCGCTGGGCGTTGCAATGTCCTTCTAATCCTCTCGGATTATTTGGTAAGGAAAGAGCGGGCTTTGGCCCGCTCTTTTCTATTTGTGCCAGAGGTTTTCATAAATGCCGCTCTCCGACATCACCGCCGCCATCGCCAAGGCCGAAGCCGACGCAGGGCGCGCGCCGGGATCGGTGCGGTTGATTGCCGTCTCCAAGGTGCAGCCCGATGATCGCGTGCGTGCGACGCTGGAGGAAGGCCACCGCATCTTTGGCGAGAACCGGGTGCAGGAGGCGGCCGGAAAATGGCCCGCGTTTCGCGACGAATTTGACGGGGTTGAGCTGCACCTGATCGGGCCGCTGCAAAGCAACAAGGCGCGGCAGGCGTTTGACCTTTTCGATGCTATTCACACGCTGGACCGGCCCAAACTGGCCCGCCGGTTTGCCGATCTGGCGCAGGAGATGGGCCAGTGCCCCGACCTGATGATCCAGGTCAACACCGGTGAAGAGGCGCAGAAAGCGGGAATTATGCCGTCAGGTGCGGACGCCTTCATTGCCGAGGCCCGCGCGCTCGATCTGCCCATCAAGGGCCTGATGTGCATCCCACCGATTGAGGAGGAGGCGAGCCTGCATTTCGCCCTCCTGGCCAAGATCGCCGCCCGCAACGGGCTGGCGGAGCTTTCCATGGGGATGAGCGCCGATTTTGAAAAGGCGATTTCGTTCG
>Ga0316207_10002003_pt1 | contig 22386 bp, 26 predicted proteins | sample 6weekpyrite_MG_FD_204943 | JGI IMG/M metagenome (GOLD analysis project Ga0316207, IMG submission 204943) | Microbial mat bacterial communities from mineral coupon in-situ incubated in ocean water Damariscotta River, Maine, United States -... | ecosystem: Environmental > Aquatic > Marine >...
CCTGCGCTTCTCGCAAAAAACGGCGTTCGCCAAACTAGCAGTCATACAGCGAAGCTGTATGACTGCTCAGACACCGGCTCTCTTGATCCGTTTTTTGCTGCGATGCTCGGCTGCGTCGACGGGACGGGTCACTCCGAATGATTTTAATTGGAATAATGGGGTTTTATTCCTTTCGCCAAGCACTTCTACAACCTTGATCTTGTATTCCCTAAGTCCCCTATAGCCAGCCGAGCACAGGCTATGGGTGAGGATCAGGCCCGCAGGGGCGTGCCACGGATGGCACGCATTTCCGAGCCACAGGAAGTGGCTTCGGAAATCCCCTTGCCCATAGTCTGCGCGCAGGGAACCGGCTTTAGCCGGCGCAGATATCGGGGTGCCCTTTCTTTGGGTTACTTTTCTTTGGGCAAGCAAAGAAAAGTAACTCGGCTGCCGGGACGAACCCCGGCCCTTTGAAAAAATAAGTTTATGAAAGCAACAGGAAACATATCCAGCCAAAACAAAAAACCAACCAGTAAGTAACTGATTGGTTATCTAGCTTGATAATATATTGAAGTGCTATTTATATTTTTATATATGTAAATTAAAAAACCACGGAGAAGATTATTTGGTCTGAGGAGTTAGAGACGCTGATAAATAATCTATGCTGGTTCTCCGTGGCTGAAACCTTGCCGCTAGTGGCTGGCGCATTTTTTCCCCAGCCAGTAATCCACGCTGACGAATTTGCCTGCACCAATAAAGAATAATGCAAGCAACATAATGAAATAGGTTGCACCGAATTCGATACCGTTGTTAAGAACTACGAAACTGCCTTGTTCAGTTAGCCAGTCGTAGTTACCGTGCTTTTCAAGCAGGCTTTTAGCCGCGTCCAGTTTCTCACCGGCGGCTTGTGCATCGGCACAATTGAATAAACAAAATTTTGTATCTGCTATCGCTTGCCAGCCGTTTTGCCAGTGCACTGCAAAAATTGCAACGAGCATGGTGAACATTAAGGGTATGGATATCCAGCGTACGCCCAGTCCAAAGATCAGCATGATAGCACCTGCAACCTCAGTGCCGGCAGCGAGAAATGTCATCAGCTCGGGAAAGGGCAGGCCCAACCCCCATTCCTTGTTACCAAACCAGGCAGCGGTATCATCAAAGCTGGAGAATTTTGACGTGCCGGCCATCCAGAAAACAGGCGCCAGGTAAAGTCGAAGTGCAAGTGGAGCAAGAAAATCGACGGCACGGGTTCGATCGAGTAAGTTTTGCAATTTACACAACAACATAATCACACTCCTGAAGATTTATTATTTTTTAAATGCGTGTGCCCAGTAATATATCGGCATCGCGTAATTGTTCCATTATTTGTAATCCTCCCTTTATGACAACGTCGGGGTCGGAATGGTTCAATTGCTGTGCAATATTTTCGAGCAATGATTTTCCTGTCAGCGATTCATCGATTTGCAAACTTTGGATAAGGTGGGCGGTCATGGGATTGACTTCCATGAAGCCGATTTCATCATTGCGGTCACGGTAAACCACCAGGTTAGTAGCCTGTTCAGGTGGTTGCTGGGGTTGGTAGTCAGGACCGATATGCTGTACATCAAACTGGTAGCTTAATAACCATGCCAACGGAGACAGGACGGGTTTACCCTCAAGAAAATCACCATCCGGGTTGATACCTTGTTCTGGTATTTCATCTTCATCGACACTGAGTGCCAGCTCGATCCATTCATAATGGGCAAGCTCATTTATGAAAGCAGGGTCATCCGGATTATCGCGTTCGTTTTGCAGATAAGACAGAAATTCCTGAGAAATTTCCAGAAAGTAGGGAGTTTCACATGCATGACGGGCAAAAAAATCCCTGACCATGGCATGCCAGTCTTCATCATCATACAGTTCCCTGAGGATAGGGAAACCACTGGCAATAAAGCCCTCAACATTGTTGTAAAAAAGATCACGATAGATCGCCATACGACGATCTTCGACATCATCTGGTTTGTTGTTGACTTCCGGGTTGCGTATGTGTGCTGCAAACTCGTATTGTTTGCGCATAAACTCGGGCAGGTTATCTTTGTTCTGCATCAGTCGATCGCCAGCAATAAATAGGGAGCGAGGCGCAGATCAGGCGCGCTGCTGGTCATGGTACTGTTTCCATTTTGCCTGCATGGTGGAAATGGTATTCACTTCTGCGAGCATCTCGGCCAGCGGGGGAATATTAAAGTCACGCTCCAGCAGGGTCGGAATGACGCCGAACTGTTCATAGGTTTTATCTAGTAATTGCCATACGGGGTCAATAACATCGGCGCCATGGGTATCAACGCGCAAGTCGGTGGCTTCTTCGAAATGGCCGGCGACATGGATATAGGCAATTCGCTCGACAGGAACGGCTTTCAGGAATGCCTCAGGGTCATAACGATGGTTAATACTGTTGACATAAATATTGTTCACATCCAGTAGTAAATCACAGTCAGCTTCAGATAACACAGCATTGAGAAAGTCTATTTCTTCCATATCCTTACCCGGAGCGGCATAGTAGGATACGTTTTCCATGGCGATGCGTTGCTCAAGTGTATCTTGCACAATGCGGATACGCTCGGCAACATGCGTAACCGCTTCTTCAGTAAACGGGATGGGCATCAGGTCATAAAGGTGGCCATTGTCACTGCAATAACTCAAATGCTCGGAATATAAACGGATATGATGATTTTTTAAAAAAACCTTTAATTTGTTTAAAAAATCCATATCAAGTGGTGAGGGGCTACCGATGGATAATGAAAGCCCATGACAAACAAATGGATAACGCTCGGTAAAGCTACGTAATTGTTTTCCGAAACTGCCACCGACACCGATCCAGTTTTCCGGGGCTATTTCCATGAAATCAATTTCTGAGGGATTGGCCTCGGCCAGCTCTCCAAGCATGGATCGCCGTAAACCGAGGCCACTACCTTCAACTTTATATTGTGTTGAATGCACGCAGGGTATCCTTACTTCTTACCACCGCATTTGCCTTCACCACACTTGCCTTCTTTCTTGGCTTTATCGCCGCCGCATTTACCTTCCATGTTCTTTTTCATTTCTTTCTTGCCGCCGCATTTGCCTTCACCGCACTTACCTTCCATCTTGGCTTTGTCTTTTGCGCCGCATTTGCCTTCGCCACATTTGCCTTCTTTCTTGGCCTTGTCGCCGCCGCATTTACCTTCCATGTTCTTTTTCATTTCTTTCTTGCCGCCGCATTTGCCTTCACCGCACTTACCTTCCATACCGGCAATTTGCATGTAACCGCTGGAAAGCTGGCTGGCTGCAAACGGGTTCTCGTTAGCTTGTACAACTGCGCTGGCTGAAACGGTTGACAGAAATGCTGCACCTAATGCTGCTGCCAGAGGTTTTTGAGTGAACTTCTTAGACATAATTATTGCTCCTAGATATTATTACTGATTGACCATAATGTTGTTATTAAGGCGCGTAGTTCATCGCTCGGATAACATGTTTCCGCCAACCACTGCTTTGCCTTAAACAATAGGACTTGGACGCACTATAAAAGTTCATTATAGACAGAAAAAAACACAAATTTATATTAAATCTGTCTAATTAATTGCTGCAGGCAGGCCAGATACTGTTTGTCGTCGGGTAATTGTCCGGTTTTTTGCGCCTGCCACAGGGTTTCTCCCAGGCAATCCATCATTTTATGTTCAGCTTCATGCTGATCGGAGCATTTTATTAGTATTTGCTTATATATTTCGGCAATACCGACAGGATGGTTACTACTACATTGTTCACGCAGGGTGATATGCATACCCATATGCAGGAAAGGATTACCCTCACCATTTTCGGGCAGGTAATCTTTGTCCAGTTCATTGCTATCCGCTTCCAGCATGTGGTGATATTCAGGATGCAGGGCAACCACTTCACCAACCATAGCCTCGAGTGGTTCGATCGGCTGTTTGTTGACGAGCTTTTTCCAGGATGAGCGGAAAAATTCCCTGATTTCATTTCTGTTTTGGCTAAAAAACATTGTTTGCTAGACTTCGGTCTTCTGTTTGTATTCGCACAGGTCTTCGATGATACAGGACCCGCAGCGGGGTTTGCGAGCAATACAGGTATAACGTCCATGCAGGATTAACCAGTGATGGGCATCGAGCATGAATTCCTCAGGCACGAATTTTAGCAGCTTTTTCTCTACTTCCACGACATTTTTGCCGGGTGCAATACGCGTGCGATTGGATACGCGGAAAATATGCGTATCGACGGCGATGGTCGGGTGCCCAAAGGCGGTGTTTAAAACAACATTGGCGGTCTTTCTGCCAACGCCGGGTAGTGATTCCAGCGCCTCACGGTTTTCCGGTACCTTTCCTTTGTAGTCGTCGATCAGGATTTTGCATGTCTTGAGAATATTTTTACCCTTGGTGTTATACAGGCCAATGGTCTTGATATATTCGCGCAGCCCATCTTCTCCCAGGGCCAGCATGGATTTGGGTGTTTTACATTTTTTAAACAATACCTTTGTGGCCTTGTTGACCCCGACATCGGTTGCCTGTGCTGATAATAAAACAGCGATGAGTAACTGAAAGGTATTACTGTATTCCAGTTCGGTGGTCGGTTTCGGATTGTGTTGTTTCAGGCGCCTGAATATTTCGTAGCGTTTATCCGCATTCATCGAACAATCCTGTATATGCTCAGGCTTGAGCTGACTCGACTGCCGGACTCAGGCTCACCGCCGAGCTACGTCGACTCAACCGGCGGTCGATAATGTTTTTGATGGCAATGATCAGGCCGAGGCCGATAAAGGCACCTGGCGGCAGGATGGCCAGCAAAAAGCCGGGGTAGTCGTCGCTGAAGGTGATGGTCAGTCCAGCCGCAGCCTCACCAAACATCAGCTCGGCCTGGGCAAACAGGGTGCCCATACCGATAATTTCCCGTATGGCGCCAAGCAGAACCAGTACCGCGGTAAAACCCAGCCCCATACTCAGGCCATCGATCAGCGAGTGGCCGACCGAATGTTTGGACGCAAACGATTCCGCGCGGCCGATAATGGCGCAGTTGGTGACGATCAAGGGTATGAAAATGCCCAGTGTTTTATACAAGGGATGGAACCAGGCGTTCAGGGCCAGCTCCACCGTGGTTACCAGGGACGCGATAATCATCACAAAAACCGGTATGCGTATTTCGCTGCGAACCAGGTTGCGAATCAGCGAAACGATGACATTGGAGCCAACCAGTACCAGGGTCGTGGCAATGCCCAGGCCGAGGCCATTAATAAAGGTAGAGGTCACTGCGAGTAACGGGCACAAGCCCAGCAACTGGACCAGTGCTGCATTGTTGGTCCAGAAACCGTCTTTGGTAATTCTGCCTATTTGTTCATTCATTCGTCTGCCCTGCAGTGCTTATAACGAAGACCACCTGCTGATGTGCCTTATAGTATAACAGAGTATTCCTGACTGCCTTGACTATTGCACGGGGTGTGATGGTCGCACCGGTGAATTGGTCAAATACACCGCCATCTTTCTTTACCTTCCATTTGTCTATGCTGGGTGTGACCAGGGATTTACCCTTGAATCCCAGTACCCAGTCGGTACGTTCTGCCTCAATGGCATCACCCAGGCCGGGTGTTTCCTTGTGAGTCACAACGCGTACACCGGTCAGTGTTCCATCAAATGAAACACCAACAAGCAGTTTGATCACACCGTTGTATCCATCCGGGGCAACGCTGCTGAACACGGCGGCAACCGGCTGCCCCTGTTTGCGTGCACGGTAGACCGTCACGGGCGTGTCGCTACCCAGCAGTTGTTCATCGCTGACTTCAATCGTATCGGTAAACAGATCGTTGTCATGGGTGCCGGGCTCAACAATTTTATGCAGGCCACTTAACAGGGCATCACGTTCATTGGCCGAAATCCTGTCACGTGTCGCTTCAAAGGTAATACTCAGCAGGCCGGTACCGACCAGGGCAAACAAGCCCAGCAGTATGCCGGAGCGGATGCTGTTGCTGGTGACGTTGGTCATGGTTTTCTTGCCCCGAAAACTTTTGGCTGCGTGTAGTAATCAATCGTTGGTACAGCCATATTCATCAGTAGTACAGCAAAGGCAATGCCGTCGGGGTAGCCACCCCAGGTCCTGATAATATAGGTCAAGACGCCAATGCCAATGGCATAGATAAAACGTCCTTTAGGCGTGGTGCTGGCGCTAACGGGGTCAGTGGCGATAAAAAATGCCGCGAGCAGGGTGCCGCCGTTAAATAACTGGAATATCGGGCCGGCATATTGGTCCGGGTTGATCAGGCTGAAGATAATGGCCATTGCCGATATGCTGAGCAACATACCTGCCGGTATCTGCCAACTGATCACGCGTTTATAAAGCAACCACAGTCCGCCCAGTGTAAAACCACAGGCGATCCATTCCCAGCCAGTTCCCTGCGAAAAGCTGAACAACGGAGACTGAATGTATTCACTGATAGGTTTTTGCAGGCTGAGGCCGGTTTTCAGGCTGTCGATGGGGGTTGCCGAAGTTATAGCATCCAGTTGCACTGAGGCGGGAGTGATGCCAAACAGTTGTAGCTGTAAGGTTTGCCACAGATCCAGGCCATGTTGTGCTGTCAGCCATTGGGTCATGTGTTGTGGAAAGGAAATCATGACCACAACATAACCGACCATGGCCGGGTTAAACGGGTTGTAACCCAGTCCGCCATACAGGTGTTTGGCTATGATGATGGCAAACAGGGTGGCGATGACAATCAGCCACCACGGTGCCAGCGTTGGTAACGCAAGTGCCAGTAAGCAGGCTGTGAGTACAGCGCTGTAATCACTCAGGTAAGGTTTGATCGGTCTTTTGCGCAGTGCCAGCATCAAGGCCTCGCTGGCCACGGCCGTAATGCAGGCAATCGTGATGTTGACCAGAATGAACCAGCCAAAGAAATAGCAATAAACCAGGGTGCCAGGGATCAGTGCCAGTAAAACACGTTTCATCACGGCTGAGACATTATTCTCATTGTGCAGGTAGGGTGATGTTGTCTTGTTAAATCGCATTTTTATTCTACCGTATGATTTGTATCCGGCTTCTTGCCGGTATCGGTTTCGCCGCTTTTTTGTTTTGCCCGGCGCGCATCGATCTCTTGAATTTTTTGTAGTTGTTCAGCAGTGAGGTTGTCCGTATTCTGGCCCTGCGCAGGCTTACCCTGCTGCTTGGCCTTGACGCGTGCCAGCGCTGCCTGGATCGCATCTTTCTTGTCATCGGCTGCCGGTTTTTTCCCCTTGCTTGTCTGTAATGCAGCCTTTTTCTTGCGCATGCGTTCTGCGCGTTCCTGTTTTTCCTTTTCCAGTCGCTCAAGACGAAACTCGTGACGCCCGCGTGCATGGTCCGATTTGATCTTGTCGCGTTCCTGTGCCCAGATTTCTGTTTTCGCAAAGCGATAGTATTGCACCAGTGGTATCTGGCTGGGGCAGACATAGGAGCAGCAGCCACATTCTATACAGTCGAACAGCTTATAGTCCTGCACCTTGTCAAAATCGCGCGCAAAGGCATGCCAGTATAGTTGCTGTGGTAGTAGTGACGCCGGGCAGACCTCCATGCATGCACCGCAACGTATGCAAGGCATGGCATTTTTCGATCCGCTGTCAGCAGCCTGGGGCAGGGCCAGCAGGCAATTGGTGGTTTTTATAATCGGGAGTTGGTCGGTTCCCAGGTTAAAGCCCATCATAGGGCCTCCCATGATGAGTTGTTTTACCGAGTCTTGATAGCCGCCCGCATGTTGTATAAATTCGTCGATCGGCGTGCCGATCAAAACTTCGTGGTTGGCAGGCTGCCTGATGCCGTCACCGGTCAGTGTGACGATTCTCGACAGTAAAGGCCTTCCATGGGAAATGGCTTCATACACCGCACAGGCCGTACCGACATTCTGGCAGACAACGCCAATATCCAGCGGCAGGCCCTGGCTGGGTGTATCTTTACCAGTTAGTACCCTGATGAGTTGTTTTTCTCCGCCGGCAGGGTAAATGGTTGGTATTGCCTGTAACTCAATTGAATCGATGCCAGCCTGTTGCAGGCTGTCAGACAGAGCTTTAAGGGCCTCGGGTTTGTTATCCTCGATACCGATAATGCAACGTTTTGCCTGCAAGGCATGTTGCATAACCTGTATACCCTGCAATACCTGCGCGGCTCGTTCACGCATGAGCATATCGTCACAGGTGATATAGGGCTCACATTCGGCAGCATTAATGATAAGTTCGTCAATCGCAGTACGCGCACCAGGATTAAGTTTTATAAAGGATGGAAAGCCGGCACCACCCAGACCAACGATGCCTGCGTCACGTATGCGATTGCGTAGTGCACTTGGGTCCATGTCCTTGTAGTCGGATGGTGTCTCTATGTCTATCCACGTGTCCTGTTGGTCTGGCTCAATTGTCACACACAATGCATCCAGCCCGGATGGATGAGGAACGGCCTGCTTGTCGATCGCCGTGACGGTGCCTGAAGTCGGTGCGTGCAAGGGTACACTGACATAACCGTTGGCCCTGGCAATAACCTGTCCCTTAAGTACCTTGTCGCCGGTCTTGAGCAGGCATTCGGAGGCCTCGCCAATATGTTGCTGTAATGGCAACACGAGTTTTGAAGGAATGAATACCTCGCCAATGGGTTGGCCGGTGGACATGCTTTTGTGTCCTGGCAATTGCAGGCCACCCGGGAATCTCCAGAGAATTGTATTTTCGTTTTTCACTGGGCACCCATGATTTGTTTTTGTGGTTTATCACCTGTTTGGGGTGCTTCCGGGCTGGGCCATTTCCAGGTAGCGAGCTCTTCCTTGATCGGTATGATGTAAATACATTCAACCGGGCAGGGCGGGATACACAGATCACAGCCCGTGCATTCATCAGTGATGATGGTGTGCATTTGTTTTGCAGCACCCAGTATGGCATCCACGGGGCAGGCCTGGATGCAAAGGGTGCAACCAATGCATATTTCCTCATCAATCGTGACAACGGTTTTAATGTCTTCTTCCACGCCGTTTTCAGGGTTCAAGGGTTTACTGTCGACGCCCAGAAGATCGGCCAATGCATCGATGGTGGCTTCGCCACCTGGTGGACACTGGTTGATATCCGCTTCGCCTTTGGCGATCGCCTCGGCATACGGGCGGCAACCTGGAAAGCTGCACTGGCCGCATTGTGTTTGTGGTAACAGCGCATCGATCTTGTCCACGACCGGATCGCCTTCGATATGGAAGCGCACGGCAACAAAACCGAGCAGCAGGCCAAATATCGCAGCAAGAACACACATTGTAATGATGGCGGTAATCATCAGACTTTAATCAGACCCGAAAACCCCATGAAGGCCAGCGACATGAGCCCGGCGGTAATCAGGGCAATGGCATTTCCCTTGAACACCTCGGGCACGTCAGCAACGGCGATGCGTTCACGCATGGCCGCGAACAGAATCAGTACCATGGAAAAACCGATAGCAGCACCAAAACCGTACAATGCCGATTCAATGAATCCGTGTTTTTCCTGAACGTTCAGCAAGGCAACGCCAAGCACGGCGCAGTTTGTAGTAATTAATGGCAGGAAGATACCCAGTACCTGGTAAAGCAACGGGCTGGTTTTATGCACAACCATCTCGGTGATCTGCACGACGACTGCAATCACCAGGATGAAGCTGATCGTGCGCAGGTATTCTATGTCCAGTGGTGTTAGTAGATACTCGTTTACCAGGTAACTGCATATGGATGACAGGGTCAACACAAACGTTGTGGCCAGTGACATGCCCACAGCCGTTTCGAGTTTTCGAGACACGCCCATGAATGGGCACAGACCCAGAAATTTCACCAGCACGAAATTATTGACGAGAACAGTACTAACCAGTATGAGCGCGTATTCAGTCATATAATAAAGATAAAATATTCGATATAAAAGATAAAGATATATTCACCAATGCCCTTTTGAAAACAAGGGCATACCCTGCAGCCTGGACGACGTTTTACGTAGCGAGAAAAACGGGTGCTACTTCACCTTCATACCAGGCTGTGCGCCATCGCCAGGTTCAAGAATCCATAGATCTTTGCCACCCGGACCGGCAGCCAGAACCATGCCTTCCGACAAGCCGAAACGCATTTTACGTGGTGCGAGGTTAGCCACCATGACAGTCAGTTTGCCCTCAAGGTCTTCGGGCTTGTAGGCCGATTTGATGCCGGCAAAGACATTGCGTTGTTCAAGGCCAATATCCAGCGTCAGTTGTAACAGCTTGTCGGCACCTTCCACATGTTCGGCCTTGACGATGCGAGCGATACGCAGGTCGATTTTGGCAAAGTCATCGAACGCGATGGTATCGGCAATAGGCGGGTGCTCGGTTTGCTGTGCCTGTGCATGCCTGGCCTGGGAGTGGCTGTCTTTTCCTGTTTGTTGTTCCATGGTTGCCTGATTTTTTTCCAGCATGGCGGCAATCTGTTTTTCCTCAATGCGTTTGGCCAGGTGTTTGTATTTGTTGATCTCATGATCAAGTAACAATTCATCGCTGTCATGCCATTGCAAAGGATCAATCTTGAGAAAGGCCTCAATCTGTTGTGCCATCTCCGGCAAAATCGGTTTCAGGTAGATGGTCAGTAAGCGAAACAGGTTGATACCTGTCGTGCAGACCTGATGCAGGCGTTCCTGCTGACCTTCTTCCTTGGCTATCACCCAGGGTTGCATGTCATTGACATATTCATTGGCAACGTCGGCCAGTTCCATGATCAGTCGCACGGCTTCGCTGAACTGCCTGTTTTCATAACATTGCGCTATTTTATCTGCGTCACGTTTGATCCGCTCAAGTGGAATGATATCCATCTCGTCTATCGAGTCACCCAGTCGGCCGCCAAACTGTTTCTTGATAAAGCCGGCCGTACGGCTGGCAATGTTGATGTATTTGCCAATCAGATTACTGTTTACACGCGCGACAAAATCTTCAAGGTTAAGGTCAATATCCTCGACCTTGTCATTGAGTTTGGCTGCAAAATAATAGCGCAGGTATTCGGGTTGCAGAAACTCGAGGTAGGATCGTGCCGTGATAAATGTGCCGCGTGATTTGGACATCTTTTGGCCGTTCACCGTCAGGAAGCCATGTACACAGATCCGGTTAGGCGTGCGGTAGCCGGAATAATTCAGTGTCGCCGGCCAGAACAACGCATGGAAACTCAGGATGTCCTTGCCGATAAAGTGATAGAGCTCGGTTTTGCTACCCTTGTTCCAGAAGCTGTCGAAGTCCATATTTTTCTGTGTACACAGGTTCTTGAAACTGGCCATGTAGCCAACGGGTGCATCCAGCCAGACATAGAAATATTTTCCGGGTGCGTCGGGTATCTCGAAACCGAAATACGGCGCGTCACGGGAAATTTCCCAGTCACGCAAGCCGGCATCAAACCATTCTTCAAGCTTGTTGGCCGCTTCTGCTGGCAACGGGCTGTTTCCCTGGTCGCCGGTTTTCATCCAGTCACGCAAAAAGTCAATGCAGTCGCTGAGCTTGAAGAAGAAGTGCTCGGTTTCCTTGCGTACCGGTGTCGCGCCCGATACGGCCGAATAAGGTTTGATCAGATCCGTGGTGGTGTAGGTGGCACCGCAAACCTCGCAACCATCGCCATATTGATCCTGTGCATGACATTTCGGGCATTCACCCTTGATGTAGCGATCCGGTAGAAACATTTCCTTTTCCGGGTCATAGTAGTGTTCCGTCAAACGGCTTTCGATCAGGCCGGCCTGCTTGAGTTTCAGGTACATGCCTTCAGACAACTCGCGGTTTTCGTCTGAGTTGGTTGAGTAATAATTATCAAACTTGATATTAAACCCAGTGAAGTCATCCAGGTGTTCTTTGTGCACACGATCAATCAAGGCCTCGGGGGTGATTCCCTCCTGTTCGGCGCGCAGCATAATAGGCGTACCGTGGGTATCATCAGCGCACACGTAATAACATTCATTACCCTGCATTTTCTGGAAGCGTACCCATATATCGGTCTGTATGTATTCAACCAGATGTCCCAGATGGATGCTGCCGTTCGCATAGGGCAGGGCGCTGGTGACCAGGATTTTTCGCTGATTTGTACTCATTTTTTACTCAATTGCCTGAATCTGTACATAAAATGTTGATTATACCGGAAAATCAGGGGTCGGGTAGTATTCATTCGGCGTTCACTACAGACAAAAGACCATTTGCTGAACAGGGATTAATGATGGAGTTAACAGGCGCATTATGAAATACTACGCACCCCGGAAAAATCGTGTATAATACCCGATCTTTTTACTCTGGAATTAAATACCCGAAAGGTTAGTAGGAGAGTGTAGTATGTCAAGTGTCAGCCAGACTCAGGTAGAAGAAGCCCTCAAAGGCTATATTGATCCTCACCTGGAAAAGGACCTGGTATCTGCCAAGTCAGTCAAGAATATTGAAGTCGATGGTGGCAAGGTCAAGGTCAATGTTACGCTGGGTTATCCTGCCGAAGGCTTCAAGGATAAACTGGCCAATGATCTGAAAGAAAAGGTCGAGGCCATTGACGGTGTGGATAGCGCCGAGATCAATGTCGACTGGAAGATCGCTGCACATGCCGTGCAAAAAAGTCTCAAATCTATCGATAACGTCAAGAACATTATCGCGGTTGCCTCAGGTAAGGGCGGTGTGGGTAAATCAACCACATCGGTTAACCTGGCTCTCGCGCTGGCAGCGGAAGGCGCCAAGGTAGGTGTACTGGATGCCGATATCTATGGCCCCAGTCAGCCACGCATGCTGGGTATTTCGTCAGGTAAACCGGAGTCGTCCGATGGCAAGACACTGGAACCGGTGATGAGTTACGATATTCAGTCCATGTCCATCGGTTTTCTGATCGATGAAGACACACCCATGATCTGGCGTGGTCCAATGGTTACACAGGCCCTCGAACAGTTGCTCGTGGATACCAAATGGGACAACCTCGATTACCTGATTATCGACCTGCCACCAGGCACAGGTGATACGCAGCTGACACTGGCTCAGAAAGTCCCTGTCAGTGGCGCTGTTATCGTTACCACACCTCAGGATATCGCCTTGCTGGATGCTCGCAAGGGCCTGAAGATGTTCGAGAAGGTTGAGGTGGCTGTACTCGGTATCGTTGAGAACATGAGTATTCATATCTGTAGCGAATGTGGTCATGAGGAACATATCTTTGGCCAGGGTGGTGGTCAGAGCATGTCGGAGGAATTCGATGTCGATTTCCTCGGAGCGCTACCGCTGGATATTCGTATTCGTGAAGAGACCGATAACGGCAAGCCGACGGTTGTCGCCGAGCCTGATAGCCGAATTGCGCAGATCTATCGTGAAATTGCCCGCAGAACTGCGGCCAAGTTATCACTGCAGGCGAAAAATCACAGTGCGAAGTTCCCGCAGATCGTTATTGAAAATAACTGATCTTTAGAGGACGAAAAAAGGCGCCTTTTACAGGCGCCTTTTTTTATGCATGAATATTGGGTCGTTGCTATATATTCAGGGCTTCATGGGTCCAGCCAACGCCACCGGTTACGGCTTCGGGGTGATGGCGTTTAATCCACTGCTGGATATCCCAAATGCTGTGACGCGGAACATCAATCATAAGAATGATTTCTTCATGTTTCATAGCATTACAAAATTCATCCAGGTGCACATTCGGGATACGCCTGACAAAGTAATGACCCAGGACAAAAGTAATCGCCATAATGCCGATGGGGATGATCAGGCTCCAGCCAGGAACCTGCTGAATGATCATTAATAATAATGATAGCAAGGCGATAAAAAATAAAACCAGATCGGTATCCCACATCCACTTTTCAATATGTTTACCAATATCCTTTCGTTGTCTGACATTCGTCAGTGGCAGCTCGGACAGGTCAATTTCTCTATTGACAATGGCATGAATATACCTCGGTTTAATGCCTTTTTGTTCGAGACGATCAACCAGTTTGGCAGCCTGAGTTGTTCCTGGTATTAGATAATACAAACGTCTTTTCATGCGTTAATCCTTAATTAGTGCTCAGGTTACATATAGGCCTTGGCTTCTTCTCCGGGGTTCGGCAGGCCGGCAATACGCCAGGCGTCCCGTGGGCTATGGAAAAGCTCCTCAACACAATGTTTGCTCAGGTGATTGATATGACAGACATGATGGAACATTGGGGGTATGCCATAATGCTCAAACTGTTCTCTGAGCGATTCAAGCACAAGCCAGTGCATCTCAGTCAGTTGTATAATGCCTGAGCTTCTGGCAATCGAGCAGGCTATTTTATGATCCCATAGTTCAGGTTGTTTAAAGAAGCCATCTTCATCAAATAAATCATTAACATTGTTGTTGTACTGGTGGGTATTCATTGTCTGCGCCTCTAATGAATATAACGGCATCCAACCCATATGCGGTATTATCGTTTCAAGCTACTGGATAATTTGAGAAGTAGTCGACAGATACGATAAAAAACGATTGGCAGTGGTCGAATATTACTTAAAAAATAGTAAAGCCTGACCGTTCAGTCAAGTTTGCCATTGCCGGGCTCAATGGCTATAAAAATGCTATGGGAATTAGATAAGTGTCTGTCATTTAATGGAAAATGGAAATGCCGGGATCTGGAAAAACCTTTCGGTTACCTGTAATATCTGCAAGCAAAAATAAACCTTAGTCAACCGGGAACACTATGAGTATTAAAGCAGACAAGTGGATAAGACGTATGGCCGAAAACGAGGGCATGATAGAGCCCTTTGAATCAGGCCAGGTAAGAGAGAACGAAAATGGCCGCATCGTGTCATACGGTACCTCCAGCTACGGTTACGACGTGCGTTGTGCAGATGAATTCAAGATTTTTACGAATATCAACTCGGCGGTAGTGGATCCCAAGGATTTTTCAGAGCATAGCTTTGTCGATTTTAAAGGCGATGTCTGCATCATCCCGCCCAATTCCTTTGCGCTGGCCAGGACGGTCGAATTCTTTCGTATTCCGCGCAGTGTGCTCACGGTATGTCTGGGTAAATCTACCTACGCGCGCTGCGGTATCATTGTCAATGTCACACCGCTGGAACCGGAATGGGAAGGCCATGTGACACTTGAGTTTTCCAATACCACCCCCCTGCCGGCAAAAATATATGCCAATGAAGGTGTAGCGCAAATGCTGTTTTTCGAGTCAGACGAGGTGTGTGACACGTCGTATAAAGACCGTGGAGGTAAGTATCAGGGGCAACAGGGCGTGACTCTGCCCAAGACCTGATAGTTCCAGCTTATGGCATGGATAAATAGTTTTGCCTTATAAGCTGCTGGAATTTAAGCCATACTGTCATTAGATGGAACGTACCGGGGGAAGGTGTTCTCTGGGTTAAGAGGAATGTTCGAATGATGCGAAACTGGCTGTTAACGTTACTCCTGCTTTTTCCTTTTGTTGTCAACGGTATAGAAAACGCAGACGATCGTCGCAAGCGACAAGCCATGCTCGACTATGCCTGTGAAGATGCACGCCAATATGCATTGGCACCCAGGAAAGTCGAGATTTACCGGGAATGCATCATTAAGTTCAAAAAACCTGAGTTGTTTTGTGAGCGCCAGGCGGACGAGTACGATGGTACACGCATACACGGTGCCCCGCTGTTTTATGATTTGCCGGAATGCCAGGCCGCATTTGAATATCGCAGGCGTTATCGCAGGTCAGATTGATACAGTATTGATTGCTTTGTTTTACGGATGACAGGCAGCTAGCCCGATCATTGTTTTGGCAGTAAGGCATCAAATAAACGTTCGTCGGCCTGGCGCAGGCTGCGACTGACTTCGCGGCCCATGTTCATCTGGATCAGGGTGAACTGTTCCAGCTCAAATTGATACAGGTCGTAAAGGGCGGTATGGGGAAGTTCGATTGCCCTGCAATCTATGCAGGCACGAACAGTCGCACTTCTGGGCATGAGGTCCATTAATGCGACCTCGCCGAAGCAATCGCCCTTGTTCAGTTGGCGCAGGAAGAACTCCTTGCCGTCGCGCAGTTTAATAATATCAACGCATCCTTCTTCCAGAATAAAAACCGAATCGGCCTCGTCACCCTCGTGGAAAAAACACGCTCCCTTATTGACTTCTACCATCGTCGAGCGATCCAGTAAAAAGTTCAATGCGTTGAAATTAATTCCTCCGAATAGCGGCAAGCCCTGTAATATCTCGAATCTTTTATTACTCTCTACCATTGAAAATCATTTGTTCCAATTACTGCCAGGTTGGTAGTTATTTACATCTGATCTATGAATAAGCAGACAGACCAGGTGCTGGTTAAGAAGAGGGTAGTCATGAGTATGTAAATTTAAACATAACAAATCACAGGTAATGTTAATTATATATAGTGCATTGTTAATAATTAATGACATAAATGGGCAAAACTGGCCATATACAAACAGTAGGATATTGCAGCAGGAAAACAAGTCGGTATGTAGGTGAATCTTTTGCTAGGATGAAATCAATCAAAAAATAATAATCGCAAATTAGGCACGTTTAGCCAGTTAAAGGGGTGAATGATGAGTCCAGAAGATTTCAGAAACATAGCCCAGGGAATACAGGCCATACTGATCAGTCTGGCGGCCCTGGGTGGTGCCTTATGGGCGTTATTTCGTTTTAGTCTTACAAAGGAGCAGCAGCGTTCCCGCTACGAGTTGGAAAAATTACGTGCCGAGGCCGAAAAGTCGGGCGGTGTTTCATGCGACATCAAGATTTCACATCAAAAAATCGACAAATCCAGGTATCATGTCAATGTTGAATTTACCCTGCTCAATCACGGAATGAGCCTGGTGACCTACCGTTGTGATGACTTTCCTTTTCATATTAATAAAATATCGATGATCGAAAAAGAAGTCTATTTTACAGAAATCGCGCGGTCGCGGATTCAAGAGGCATCAGCCGATGATGATACGTTCGCAAGATGGTTGACGGCTATTACCATTAAACCCGGGACACCAAAAACCATTGCACTTTTCTATGAACTGGATTCGCCGGCTACGTATAATTTTGCTCTGCTATTGGGGTCGGAAAAATTTATGCCAAAATCCGAGGAAGACAAAGAGTGCGTTGAGCGAGCGAATGAAATTTACCAGGAGCACAAAGATCATCCTCAGTATATTGAAAATATGCCGAGCATGGCGGTGTTTAGTAAATATTATCTGGTATCCGAATAGTCAGCCCCGGCATGCGACTCTAAACAGACAGTTACTTCACGGCGACCCCTTTGTGAATGAAGCTCATGGCCTTCGGCCCTGGCATATACTGTTGGTCCAGTGTTTTGATATTAAGGCCCGCCTGCCTGATTAATTCAGGTATGTCACGGTTCAGGTTGCAACCGCCGGCGATTTTTTTCCATGCGGGATTCAAACGGTTTTGCCAGCGTTGCACACGTTCTTCCGGTGCGCGACCATGTTCGCAAAACAGCAGTTGGCCGCCTGGCTTGAGCACGCGAAGCATCTCCTGAAGTGCTGTATCGATCTGCGGGATGGTGCACAGGGTGAAGGTCACGATAACCGTGTCAATGCTGTGCGTCTCCAGGGGTATGTCTTCAGCGCCATTGTTGATTGCTTCTACTGGCAGGCCGAGTTTAGCGGACAGGGCGCAGGCCTTGCTACGCAGTCGCTCCGATGGTTCGAGGCCATAGATATGTTTTATTTCCGGTGTTTTTAAAAAAGGCAGGTTGGTACCTGAACCCATACCAATATCGAGCACAGTGCCTTGCGCGTGTGTCAATATATCCTGGCGTTTTTCGCTAAATCGTTTACGACTGCAAATTAACTGAATCAGTTCCGGTAGTATGTAGCATTCATAGAACGACATGCGGCTATTCGTCTTCGTTTTCAGTAGCGGTCTCAGCGAATTTTTTACCTTTGGTAATCGCGCCGCTGACATGGCTCAGGGTGAGTGAAAAATTGGTGCCATCTTTCTCGATATGCTGTATACGTACCGGCAGGTAATGGAGTTCGGGTGCCAGCCACATAATGGTGGTGCGCTTGCCTTGTTTGCGTGTGCGTTTCCATTTTATCGCCTTAAAATTTCCTGCGGCAGTGTCTGCAATATCTTCGCCGAGAATCTCGAACTGGTAGGCCTTTAGTTGCCCCTTGTGAATGATGTTGTAGTCGAGTTGCCTGTTGTTGTCGTCGAGGTTGCTCATGATTTTCAGTTGCAGTGAAAAGCTGTCAGCGACATCGTCTGCTATTGCGAAACTGCTCCTCTTGCCCCGGTTGTTAATGTTGGCCGTTTTGTTTTGCCAGTCAAAAGCGATGGAGCGGTTGCGGTTTTTTTTACTGCCCTGGTGGATATAGTCATAGCTGACAGGTTTGTAGCTACCCGTAATATTATTAAGCTGTGTTCGTTCGGTGATCTTGTCCTTGCGAAAGATAGAAATCAGCCCTTTGGTTTGGGTCTGGCTTTTATATAGCCAGCTGCCATCGGTCTGTTTTGTATGCGTTATGCGTGTTTCAGCGGCGTTCATGCCCAGTTTGTTGAGTTGGTAGATGGCGGTAAATTCGGGCGGATAACTTGCCCGCGCTGTGCCAATGAAACAAAGGCTGAGAACAGCAAGGATTGTGGTCATTTTTTTCATTGGCAGTTTTGCCTGTTCGTTAGTTTTCCAGTATTCGGGGTTGTGTCAGTACCTTATTATCGAGCCATACCCGGTTGTTTTTTAATTGTAGTCTGCCTTGTGCAAACCACTGTATGGCTTCGCAATACAGCTTGTGTTCCTGTTCGAGCACGCGTGCTGCCAGGCTGGCGGCATCATCGTTTGCCTGAATCGGTACCCTTACCTGTATGACAACAGGACCGCCGTCCAGTTCCGGCGTAACAAAATGAACGCTGGCGCCATGCATATCATCACCCTTGTCCAGTGCGCGCTGGTGTGTGTTCAAGCCCGGGTAGTCAGGCAGCAGCGAGGGGTGGATGTTCAGCATTCGGCCCAGGTAATGGTTGACAAAATCATCACTGAGAATACGCATGAACCCCGCCAGGATAACCAGTGCAGGCTGGTAGTGGTCGACCGATTGCATGAGCGCCTGATCAAACAGTTCGCGTGTGGCATAGTGTTGGTGGTTAACGGTTTCGGTGTGAATGCCCGCACGCGTGGCATGTTCGAGTCCGCCGGCATCTGGCCGGTTGCTGATCACGGCCTTGATATCGATGTCCAGATTGCCTTGCTTGCAGGCATCGATAATGGCCTGCATGTTACTGCCTCTGCCCGATATCAGAATAACCACGGGGAGTTTGTTCTGGTTCATGCGAAGTCTTATCAGCTGATTTGCACTTGCGGGCCACCATCGGCCTGATCAATCTTGCCAATCACTGTGGCCGTTTCACCTTGCTGCTGTAGTAATGACAGTGTTTTTTCGACATCGTCTTCTGCTACACAGAGCACCATGCCGATGCCACAATTGAACGTGACAAACATGTCATCATCCTTGATATTGCCCTGTTCCTGCAACCAGTCAAAGATCGCCGGGCGAGTCCAGCTGGAGCGGTCTATTCTGGCAACGGTATTGTCGGGCATAACACGTGGCAGGTTTTCTGTCAGGCCGCCACCGGTAATGTGGGCCAGCGCATGCACATCGATCTGTTCGAACAGTTTCAGCAAGGGTTTGACATAGATACGTGTGGGCTCAAGCAGGGTTTCGCCCAGCGTGCGGCCATCAAAGGGCTGGTTGAGATCGGCGTTGGCGTGTTCAAGAACCTTTCTGATCAGGGAGTAGCCATTGGAGTGCGGGCCGGAAGAGGCCAGGCCAATCAGGGTATCCCCGGGTTTGACGCCAGAACCGTCAATGATCGCATCCTTTTCTACGATGCCGACGCAAAAGCCGGCCAGGTCATAGTCGCCCTTGGCGTACATGCCCGGCATTTCGGCCGTCTCACCGCCGGTCAAGGCAGCACCGGACATTTCACAGCCCTTGCCGATGCCAGTCATGACGTCAGCAGCGGCATCCACGTCGAGCGCGCCGGTGGCATAGTAATCGAGAAAGAAAAGTGGCTCGGCACCACCGACGATCAGATCGTTCACGCACATGGCAACCAGATCGATACCGATGGTATCGTGCTTGTTCATGAGCATGGCCAGCTTCAGCTTGGTACCCACACCATCCGTGCCCGACACCAGCACCGGCTTCTTGTATTTTTCCAGGGGTAACTCGAACAAGGCGCCAAAACCGCCCAAACCGGTCAGCACGCCAGGTCTAAATGTTTGTTTGGCAATAGGTTTTATGCGGTCAATCAGTGCATTCCCGGCATCAATATCAACCCCGGCATCGCGGTAGTTGAGTGACGTTGCAGCATTATCTGATTCGCTATTACGGGAATCCTGGGTCACAGTTCACATCTCCTGAAATATATGGCCTGACAAATTTATGTTATTTTACACTGTATGCACCTTCTGTGGGTATGTTTAATAAGAATATTATGTTTGAATTCAGGGTATGCGATTAACAATGAGAAAATGCAGCAGTCAAATAGCGCTGTTTCTGGTGGTTTCAGGTCTTTGGGCGGGTTCACTGAGTGCTGCAGTTCAGGTAGAAGGGTTATATGAAGTCGAGGTGCCGGTCAGTAACCAGGCCAGAGACGAGCGCAAAAGGGCCTTGCGACAGGGGCTGGCCGACCTGATCACCCGCCTCACAGGATCGCAGGCACTGGAACAGTTTGGCCAGTTTTTGAGTGTGCTTGATCGTGCGTCCAGCTATGTCGAGCAATATCGCTATCGTACAGGCCCCGAACTTGAGCCTGGCCAGAAACCTGAATTTCTGCTTTGGGTACGTTTTAACCGCAAGGCCATCCAGAAGCTATTACGAGAACAGCAACTTCCCATGTGGGGTAGCACCCGACCGGAAACACTGGTCTGGATAGCCTATCAGGACCAGGGTGAAAGACACATACTGGCAGAAGACCAGGCCAGCAGTCTGTACCGGGCAGCATTGACGCATGCCAGAAGACGTGGCGTACCGGTACTGTTACCGCTCATGGATCTGGAAGACCAGCGCAATGTCGGTATCGGTGATATATGGGGTGGCTTTGCAGGTACCGTAAAGACCGCCTCGATCCGGTACGCCACCGAGAATATCCTTATCGGTCGCGTTTACCCGGTGGCGGGTGGCTGGGAGTCCCGCTGGACATTGATCTCGAAAACCGGCGAGCAACACTGGTCTGGTACGGGGCGGCAGGCCGGCAATGCGATCGCCGTGGGCTTTGACGGACTGGGTGATCTCATGGCCAGTCGCTATGCCCAGAAAACGACCTATGACGCGAGCCGTTATCACCTCAAGGTAGCGGCAGTGAACTCGTTGAAAGATTATGCCAAAGCCAGTCGCTACCTGGCCAACGTGTCATTGATAACCCGTTTCCAGCCCGTTTATTTCACTCAGGGAAATGCAACCTATGAAATCGAGATCAACGGTACGATAGAAGGTCTGGAGCAGGTATTGAAGCTTGAACAACGGCTGTTGAAAGACGATGAAGTGATTGTGATACAACCTCAACCTGTATCTCCATCACAGCCAGAAACAGTGTTAACAGAAGAAGGTGAAACACTGGCGATCAATAACACACCCTCAATCGAAACCTTGTATTACCGACTCAGGCCGTGAAAAAAAAGGACATCCCCAATCTCATCAGTTTTATCAGGGTGTTGCTTATCCCGCCGGTTGTCTGGTTTTTGTTACAGGAACAATACCAGTATGCACTGATACTGTTTATTGTTGCCGGTTTGTCCGACGCACTGGACGGCTATCTGGCAAGAAAATATCAATGGGGCAGTGATCTGGGCGGCTGGCTCGACCCGCTGGCAGACAAGGCCATGCAGGTCTCGGCCTATTGTACGCTGACCTGGTTGGGGCTGATACCGGTCTGGTTACTGCTCACGGTGATCTTGCGTGATTTACTGATAGTCTGTGGTGGTTTTTATTATTTCTACCGGGTGGAGAAGGTCAGCGCTTCGCCATCCTGGATCAGCAAGCTAAATACATTGATGCAGATCGTCCTGGTCGTGACCATACTGGTTCACAAGAGCGTCTATGAAATGGAAGCTGTTTTTCTGGATGCCATGATCGTGACTGTTTTTGTCACCACGGTCTTGAGCGGACTGGATTATGTCTATACCTGGGGCAAAAAAGCGTGGCTTATAAAAAAGAAAAACTGAAAGGATAATAACAATGACGGACTCGCAGAAATGGTTATGGTTTATGGGGGCGGTCGCCACGGCCTGGGTGATCTATTTGCTGGCGCCGGTACTGGCCCCGTTTATGCTGGCCGCAGGCCTTGCCTACCTGGGTGACCCGTTGGTCGACAGGCTGGAAAAGCTCAAGCTGTCACGTACCGGTTCGGTGGTGATTGTCTTCACGGTCATTTCCCTACTGCTGTTGCTGGTGATGTTATTGCTGGTACCGCAAATTGAAAAACAGATTGTCTACCTGATACAGAAACTGCCT
>Ga0316207_10002004_pt1 | contig 22386 bp, 20 predicted proteins | sample 6weekpyrite_MG_FD_204943 | JGI IMG/M metagenome (GOLD analysis project Ga0316207, IMG submission 204943) | Microbial mat bacterial communities from mineral coupon in-situ incubated in ocean water Damariscotta River, Maine, United States -... | ecosystem: Environmental > Aquatic > Marine >...
GCGTACAACCGACGAAGGCGCCTGTTTATTTATGGATGAAGAGGCCGGTTGCACGATTTATGAAAACCGTCCATCATCTTGCCGCTACTACCCACTGGGCAACCTGTCCATGAAAAAAGCCGACCAAGCTCATGAGAACCAGCATTTTGTACTGGTCAAAGAATCACATTGCAAAGGTCACGAAGAAGACCGCAGTATGCCAATCCAGGATTATCGCAAAGAGCAGAAAGTCGAAGTTTACGACCAGCACAACATTGAGTACTTCCAGTTAATCCTGAAGAAAAAATCAATGGGCCCCGGTGTCGGCAAGCCACCAGAAATGAGCCTGCAACTGTTTTTTATGGCCTGTTTTGACCAGGATCGTTTCCGCCGTTTTATAATGAGTGAGTCATTCAGGAATAACTATATATTAGAAGACGGTCTCTACGAGCAACTACAAAATGATGATGTAGCGCTTATGTATTTTGGTTTCCGACTACTCCGTCAGGTCTTATATAACGAAAAAACCATCACTGAGGCTGAAGGCGCACTGGAAAAACGCGCTGAAGAACGCAGGGAAGTTATCGAAATGCGCCGTAAGATGGAAATAGAAAAAATGAAAGCTAACGACCCTTACCAGGCATACAAACAGGAAGTTGAATCTGAAGACCTGAGAAAGGACGCCTGATCACCCACTTACACCCCCAGTGAGCAGGCACCCGCTTGACTCATTCGGGGGGTTTAATTTGTAAGCTGAATTATCTAAAATAATTACCAGGCAAAACCATAGCGGCTGATACAGGAACATCTGTAGAGCCCGTACACAATGACAAGCGCCTGCTAACCGCCCGACTAACCGAAAACTTTACCTAGCGAACAATAAACCATGACCCCCTCAGACATTAACCAGGGCAGCAGCCAGCGCAGAATTGCAATAATCTCGGACACCCATGGGCACATTAACCAGAATATTCAGGATGTCATCAAAACCTGCGACAGGGTCATCCATGCCGGTGATATCTGTGGAGCACATGTGCTCGATCAACTCAAAACACTTTGCACACACATAACGGTTGTGGTTGGCAATAACGATGCACCGGGCCTATGGGCGGAAGAAGAAACCAGTATCGTTAGTAAAATACCTGCAATCGCTGAAATAGAGTTACCCGGCGGCACACTATGTGTTGAACACGGCCACAAACACGGTATGCACCAGCCCAAACACGACTCACTTCGCGCCTCTCACCCACACGCTAAAGTGATTGTCTACGGACACACCCATATAATGGTGGTGGATGATGAGACCACACCCTGGGTAATCAACCCTGGTGCCGCAGGAGCAACACGTACAAATGGTGGTCCTTCGTGCATGGTGCTTACCGCATATGCCGATAGAGAATGGGATATACAGATGATTCGCTTCGATGACGAGCAGGCCGCCTGAAACGACAGGACTTTTATCTGGTTTATTCCCCTACAAAACCATCAGGTTTTTAAAAGGTGCAGTGCCAGCTTCACAAAATCCACTGAAGTGACTATGCCTTTTAATTCCCCTTCCTGTATAACAGGCAAACAACTGTTTTTCTTTTCAATAAAAAATTCAGCGGCTGAAATAAGGTCCATTCCAGGGTTTGCTGTCTCACAATCAGTTATCATTATTTCTTTCACCTGATTACGCTTATCACGTTTATCAAGCGCACTTAATCCAAACTTCTCAACAATTTTCAAGGTATAGTTGAGGATACTACCCTGTGTAACAACACCGACAAACACCCCCGACTGATGATCTAGAACTGGCAAGTGACGTATGCCATTCTCCTTGAGTAGCTCGCGCGCCCTGTAAACTGTATCATCATCATTAACACTTAAAACATTAACCACCATAATGTCACTAATCGACTGCATAAACCAACCTGTATATAAGAAACGCCTCACATAAGTATAGCCAATAATGAACCGCTATCGATAATTAACTCCAGAATACAGGCTTCACCACAGCGACATTCTGTTTATAGTGCTAAGCTTAAGGCGTAGTTAAATATGAAAATACAAGAAATTTTAAAAGCATGTCAATTAACCCAGAAACACCGCTGAGAAAACCCTCTGTAAAGATTACTAAAATAATTTTTTTAATACTGATTGGCTGTTTAATCACCCCACAAACTGTATTGGCAAAAGAAGTAAAAATAGCACTACGTGCATTTAAAGGTGAACAAGCTGCCTTAAGCCATTGGCAACCGACCGCAGATTATCTAAGCCAGAGTATTCCTGGCTACACCTTTAAAATGGTTCCATTTGTACACAATAGCGCGCTTAACCAGGCAGTATCCCGTGGAGAGTTTGAATTCAGCCTGACAAACCCGGCCGCATCTGTAGAACACATAATTCGCTATAATGCCAGACCCCTGGCAACTCTCGTTAATAAACGCCAGGGCAAGGGCTATGCAAAATTCGGCTCGGTTATCTTTACCCATAAAGATCGTCATGATATAAGAAATTTACACGACCTGAAGGGTAAGGTGTTTATCGCATCCGATGAACTAGGCTTCGGTGGCTGGCGAGTGGCCTGGCGTGAGTTATTAAAAAACAATATCAACCCTTACAGTGATTTCAACAAAATCCTGTTTGCCGGTGGCCTACAACAAAAAGTCGTCTACGCCGTTCGAGATGGTACAGTTGACGCTGGCTCTGTACGCACAGATATGCTTGAACGACTTGCAGCAGAAAATAAAATCAACCTGTCAGACTTTAAAATACTTGCACCTAAACACAGCGAAGACTTTCCTTTTTTACACAGCACCCAGCTCTATCCAGAATGGTTATTTACATCATTTGGGGAGATAGATAACAAACTTAAAACCCAAATGATAAAAGCCCTTTTCTCTATCGATGCTCAACACCCAGCCGCACAAAGCGGCAAATATATTGGCTGGATATCACCTCTGGATTACTCTTCAGTTGATGAGCTGCTTAAAGAGCTTCATGTAGGCCCATATCATGTTTCAACAATGGGCTTCTTTGAAAGCATGATTAGCCAGTACAGCCTTATTATACTTTCTGTCATCACCGTTATTAGCATCCTGGTACTCACTATTTTATATATGGTGAAATTAAACATGCGCATTACCCAGACCAGGGATTCATTAAAAGAAGAAGTAAGCACCAGGGAATCATTAGAGAGGCAGTTAATGCATATCCAGAAAATGGAATCCCTGGGCCAGCTTACCGGTGGAATTGCTCATGATTTTAATAATATGCTTGCTGTAATTTTAGGGTTTACTGAGCTTGCACTAAAGAATGAAACTGTAAACAATGATGCAAAGCTTACCAAGTATCTTAACCATGTAATGGCCACAAGTGAAAAAGCCAAAGTACTCATTAAACAAATGCTGGCATTTAGTCGCGCCGAAGGCGATTTTGAGAAGACAGAAGCCATTTCTATAAAGGAAACCATTAACGAAATTTATCAACTACTACGCCCTCTACTTCCCAGCAATATTAAACTTGTTATAAATAACAACCATGACCTGTACATAGACTCAAGTCAGGTCATGATAAACCAGGTGCTAATGAATATTTGCCTAAATGCCAAACAGGCAATTGGACAGGCAGGCGGCACGATAGAAGTAAGTACGGACACTGTACAAATTGAGCACAAACTATGCGACTCCTGCCATAAAGATTTTAATGGAGAATTTGTCCAGATACAGATAACAGACAATGGCAAGGGTATAGACGAAACTATGAAACATCGCCTTTTTGAACCTTTCTTTTCTACAAAAGAGGTCGGTAAAGGAACAGGTATGGGGTTAGCAATGGTACATGGGATTATCCATAATCACGGAGGTCACATCACACTGGAATCTGAAATCAATAAGGGAACAAGCTTTAAGCTGCTGTTACCAATAGCCACGCCATCTGATAAAACCAGAACTGATAACATGGAGATCACTGAAAGCGCTAATACAAAAAAGAACAAACACATTTTAATTATTGATGATGAGAAACCGATTACCGATTACCTGGTAGAACTTTTAACGCAACACAGCTATACCGTTAGCACTTTTAATGCTAGTGAAGAGGCGCTCAAATATTTTGAAGATAATGCTCAAAGTATAGACCTGGTATTAACCGACCAGACGATGCCAGGTATTACCGGCATTGAACTTGCCCATCGCATTCAGGATATATCCCCCTCATTACCCATAATCGTTTGCACCGGATATAGTGAATATATAAACAACCAGGCGCCCCAGGACCTGAATATATATGCATGCCTGGATAAACCGGTTAAATCTGAAAACCTTTTACAGACAATAGAGTTAGCTTTATCACAAGGTAATACACACTAAATAATGCCAATACATGCAAACAAAACACTATCTTAAAAAACCAGTCACCCTATAACCAGCACTACAATTTATTCCATTTCTTACTCGCAAATGTGACACATATCAAACTAATTATTTCAACACATTTAGCTTTAAACATATTACACTTAAGGCATTACGAATGCTCATTAGCTACACCTTATTTACTGGCTTAGATCACAGTTTTTAGTAATATTGCATCGCATAATATCGCACTGGAAATCACCGACAATAAAAAAAGGATAGTATGAACAGTTCATACTGATGTAACAAAACCACATGATAATTGAAAACAATAACGCCAGGACTCTTTAGTGAACAACCCAGGGAGATACTATCAGGATCTTAATTCACACTGAATGTATACAAAATATGACTAATTTAAAAAATGCAATTTCCACAAGCCTCCTTTTCTTTATGCTATCTGTAAACTTTAGCGCCAGCGCAAGCTCATCCAGTGATAGCGAAGACTTCCCAGGAAGAGACTCTTATCGTGATGTTGCACACATTACGGCCGCTGAGCTTTATAAAAAAAGAAATGAAGTCACCATAATCGACACTCGCTCTGATTATGAATATGAAACACTACATATCAAAGGCGCTGTTAGCATCCCGCTTTCAAGCATACAGTTCTCTGAACGCATTAAGGACGTGTATAAAACCAACAAAAAGCCACTGGTATTTTATTGTAATGGCCACACCTGCATGAAATCTTATAAGGCGGTTATAAAAGCTCGACGACTTGCTAAAATTCGAGATAGCTATGCTTACGATGCTGGCATCTTTGACTGGGCAAAACGCTACCCTGCAAACTCTGTTCTTTTAGGAACAACCCCCATTAAAGCTAATGACCTGATCCCTAAAAACGAGTTTGACAGCCACCTTCTATCACCTGATGCCTTTGCTAAAAAAGTTGATAAAAACTGTTTTGTACTTGACGTGAGGGACCCAACTCAACGCCTGGATAAACTATTCCCTGGCAACCAGCGATCTGTAAGCCTTAACAAAGCTGAACAGGGAAAACTTAATAAGTATCTCAAGCAATCACTAAAAGAAAAACGCCCTTTATGTATTTATGATGCTGTCGGAAAACAGGTGCGCTGGTTGCAATATTATCTAAAAGCAAAAAACATTGATGATTACTACTTTATGGAAGGTGGCGCCAAAGCTTATTATGATATGTCCTGAGTTTATATTTAAACGACCATCACACCCATAGCATAACAAAACCCGGTTTAAAACCGGGTTTTGTTTTTTCTAATCACAATAAATTTCATCACCAGATTCATTATAAATAAGGCACTATAGACCACAGCCACCACAACCACCATTATTACTAATTTTCGAATATCATCACCTGTGACCCAGGTGAAAAACAACATCAGCAATAATAATATCAATAACCAGAGTGTGACGATTGAACCGGCGCGTAGATTTTCAAACTGACTTCCCTGTGTTAGCTGGTCTTCATAAAAGAATTTAACTGCCGGGTCCAGTTGACTCAGCGCCTTTTGCCTGGATTGCAGTGCCTGCCCCATAATGTCATGATGAACCAGGTTAAATAAAGATTTTCTGTAATGCTCTTCGCCCGGCGATATTTTCACCGCAGCCAGCATATGCTCAGCGGCTTCATATATTTTATGCTGGGCAGCCAGGCACTCACCCAGCTGACTATGAATACCCGCATTATCCGGGTCGTGCTTCAATGCTTCACGATAGTGCGGCTCCGCCTGCTTTTTTCTATCCATATTAAATAACATATCCGCCATCAGGCCATGCAGGTTCGCATTATCAGGGTTTAACTGAATAGCGCGTTCCGCCGCCGCCAGTGCAGGCTTATACCGTCCAGCATGATACTCCGCCCAGGCCAGTGTATATAAATTAGCGGCATCATCAGGATCAATAGCCATGGCGGCCTGTGCATGCTCATGTGCCAGGTCATAGTGATGACTTTGTAAATATGCCCAGGCGAGCCGATAGTGTGCATGATCACTTTCAGGATTCAGGTGCAGTGCGGTTTTGGCAAAATCCTCAGCTTTTCTATAATTATCTAATGAATAATAAGCATCAGCCAGGCGACAGTGTAAGTAATCGTCATCAGGGTTTTCTGCAAGCGACTGCGATAGCAATGGAATAGCCTGCTCAAAACGACCTAGCTCCATTAAAGCTTCTGCCTGATCCTGCGCCTTAGTGGTTAACCTGACATCCTCCGGGTAATCACTCATATCTTCTGTTTCTGCAGATATTCAAGCAACTCATCATATACACCACCTTCATTAGCGAACATGGCATAATTCTTAGCCGTCTCAAACCAGGGGCGTGTACTGGGCTGAATTTCCTTAATCGCGTTTTTAAAATCTTCCATCGTAACCGGCCGTACATTGCCTGATTCAATTGAATCGTGCATTGCAAACTCTACGGATGATTCACACAGATGCGCCAGATCAGCACCTGAAAAATGTTCGGCTCGCTCAGCGATCTGCTGAAAATTTAAGTTTTCAACCGGGCGCTCACGCATATGGTATTCAAGAATTTTTACTCTCGCCGCCAGATCGGGTGGCAATACCAGTGCAATTCGATCAAAACGCCCCGGACGTCGTAGCGCAGTATCTACATCCCAGGGGTGATTTGTCGCCCCCAGAATAAAAACATTTTTGTTATCACTACCCACACTATCCATTTCCGCGAGCAACTGATTAACAATGGTTCGACCACCTGAATTTTTCATCTGGCTGCGCTTTTGCCCCAGCGCATCTATTTCATCAAAAAACAAAACCGCTGGGGCTTTTCGTCGTGCCGTTTCAAATAACTCATGCAGCTTTTTCTCACTTTCCCCTAGCCACATATCGAGCACATCCGATAAACCAATCGACATAAATGTCGCCCCAAGCTCACCCGCCAGTGCCCGGGCAATAAAGGTTTTACCACAGCCCGGTGGCCCATATAGCAACAAGCCACCTTTCAGGCTTTTGCCATACATTTTCATCATATCCGGGTTTTTGAGTGGCGCTAGAAAAGCCATATTCAGGCGTTTTTTTATCGACTCCATGCCGCCCACATCATCCAGGGTAATCGGTGCTTCAAAATCATCCCAGGGGCCGACTGTAACATTCTCAGTGTCTTCAACCGCTTTTAATGCAACGGGTTCTGACTCAGTACTTTCCTGTGTATTTTTCTGCGTATTGTTCTGGGAAGGAAACAGGGAAGAGACATTTGATGGTTCAACATCCGAATCACTTTGCGCCGGGTGCCCAAGTGCAGTTAACAATTGCAGATACCCTGCGGCTTTAACCTCTTCACCCAATTGCTGATAAGACTCTGCCGCACCTTTCAGGGCGACTAAATTTGCAGGCTCTTTCTGAAGAATGACATCGTAATGACTCGCCGCCCCTGCAAAGTCACTAGCTGCTAGCAATAGCTCTGCAATATGCTGACGCATACCTATATCATCCGGGCTCTGCTCAAGTGCTGTCAACAGGGCTTGTATAATGCTATCAGTGCTCATACAGAGACTTCCTTATATCAGTTTGAAACATTCACAAAGAGCTTACCACGAGGCCAGAATAATTTAAAAATTTTACATGACACAAATTTAACGGCATCGCAGTGACTTAATTTTCAAAAATACCCATTCAACATGAGTCGATTTTTTAACCACCCTGCCCAGCCCCATGCAATCCAGTACAAAATACCACTAAAAACTTCTCAGACAACTGACTAGCACTCTACCCCAAAATTCACCTAAATGGGTGATATAAAACTTAACCCCTACTCAAGTAGAATTTTAAAGAATGGTGTCCGCGAAAATTTAAACTTTTTTGTAAACAGGGCTCAGTCGAGACACTAAATAATTATGATTCTAAAAACCTAAGGGGTATCAAGGTGAAACACTTAAATAATATTAAACTAGCGGGCATAATTAGCCTGGCATTAGGCATCAGCGCGTGCGGGGGAGGCTCTTCAAGTTCCACGCCTGTTAGCCCAACAGCAACCACATACACAGTCGCAGTCAGCGTACCGGATGCGTTTTCCACAACAACTGTTTCGAATCATAACCCGTCCTTAAAAGATCAACTACTGAACTTTATTCTACCGGGTGCCTATGCGGTGGATGGTAACGACCTTAGTGCCGATAACTTTGCGGTTACTATTGTAGATCCAAATGGCAATGTAACTGAAATTGTTGAAGTAGCCGCTGAGAACATTTCTCAGAACCCTGATGGCACATGGGAAATATCTGTACCCGGCGACCCACGCCTTGACTGCATTATCATCGCTGATATTTCCAAGCCTGCGACGGTAACTGTAGGTAGCCCAGTACCCCCTGATGTTGTTTTTGCACCAACCACCGCTCCTACTGTTGATATCGATATTCAGTCAACTGCGGCATACCAGGAGTTTTTAGCGACGCTACCGGCCACAGTGACAACTTTTGCTGAGCTAACAAATATCTCTGTTGATGAAGTAGAAAACATTGTTAATAAGGCTCAGGAAGTTGTTTTGCCTTCAATCACCCCAGGCCAGACCCTGGAAGAATATGTGCAGACAGCTATTGTTACAGTACAGGATGTTATCGCAGCTGAAGTTGAAATCGCGACTAATTCAACTGCTGGGACTCTGTCTGAAGCCCTGACCACTGGCATCCACTGGTTTGATGCTTTCATCTTCAGTGATGGCACTTTTGACTTCGTAGACTACATCGAATATGGAATACTTACTTCCACAGGCGAGGAATTCTATGAATCAACCGGCGGTGCATTTACATTAAGCGGTGCAGGCACTGACTGGTACCTGACATCAACAGGCTGGCAGGAAGTCACTGACACAGGATCAGGCACTGCCAATGCTGATGGCAGTGTAACCTTTACATTAACCGGCTTACCTGAAGTACAGTACCTGTCTGCCTCTACTCAGGTTGTCGATGTCAGTGGCTTAGCGATAAGCTCATTTTTCCCTGACGCAGATGGCTGGTCTAATATAATCCCAGCGGCAGCCACCTTCTCTGCAAATGCAGGTAAAGCCTACAGCTCAACCTGGACATCCGTGAATGAAACTTTTGAAGCGGATGACATTATGTGTGACCCTACTGTCAGCACACAATGCTGGTCTGCTATCTGGGTAGAAATACCGGGTGTACAGAGTGGCAATATCGCAACTTTAACGGAGCTGGTATCATCGACAACTGGCACCAAAGGCTACCACATCGGTAACACTCTAAATGGCGGTATAGTTGCAGCGGAACTGGTTGATGATGGCACCAGCAAAACCGTGGCTTTCTATGAGATCGATTATTCAGCAGGGTTAACAATCACACCCCTGGCTGCAACATCAACCTGGGAAATCGTAACCCGCGGTGGTGTTACACTTTATCGCTACTCAATTCCAGCGTCGATACAATCTAATACTAACTATAACCTCTGGAGTGACAGCAGCTCAAATATACTGTTTGAAAGCGCAGGTTATGTGCGTAGTGGCCAATATACACCGGCTGGCTTCCTGGAAGATGGTGAAGAATGGTTCTTCGATGCCACAGCTGGTGCAGAAATCATTAGCGCGGCTGACACCAGCCTGTTAAACCTCGGTTCTTCGGTGGGTGCACCCACAACAACTGTCGTTGACTGTTTCTACTCAACACCACCGGGCAGCCTGGACAGCTATGTGTCTTTCCTTGCAAAAGTGACTGACTGTGGCGGCGCTCTTCCTGTCACTGATGTTGATGTGGTAGGCACCTGGGTGGCACAGTTCACCGCTACAGACTATGAAACCATTATTGTTAATGCTGATGGCACAGGCACATTTGGCGAAACCATCGCCGGTGTTGCTCAACCCACCATTGCATTCAACTGGACGCTGGCCAATGGTGGAATCACCGTTACCGACACGGGTGGTTTTGTTCTAGATATCTGGGTCAATACAGCTAATGGCTGGGTTGCTTACACTGAAGAAACGATCTTCTCTTCCGATCTTGATATCACAGATCCAACAACCCTCGATGGTGAGATCTGGGATGTAGACTTTATCAAGCAATAATTAGCACGATAAGCGTTTAAAACCTGATGAAGCCACTCAGCCGAGTGGCTTCATTATTTACCCACTTTATTTTTTATCCCTAAACACTATTCAGGCATGCACTCAGTGGTTCGTTATTTACACTCAAACAAAATCATCTCCAGTTTATTCTCATTACTGCTTATGAGCGGCTGCTCATCAAATAATGAACAACAGCAGATTTACCTGAACCCGGATCACAGCGTCGCTCGCTACTGGAATGAAGCCACCTTAAAAGCCATTCGAAAAGACTTTGCTCGCCCCACGGTCCATGCACGCAATCTTTTTCATACCTCTGTTGCCATGTACGATGCCTGGGCAGTTTACGATAGCCAGGCAAAAACGTATCTGTCAGGTAACACACTGAATAATTTTCATTGCCCATTAAACAGCCCCATTCCACAAAGCAATATTGAACAGTCTCGAGATGAAACCCTCTCATATGCTGTTTATAAAGTATTGCAGCACCGCTTTAAAAACTCGCCCGGTGCCACACAGTCACTAAACTATTTTGACCAGCTTATGCTGAGCCTTGGATATCAGACCCTTGGCTATCAGACCCTTGACTACCAGCCCCCTGGCGACCAGACCCTCAGCAGCGTTAACGAGGGCGAACTCAACGATGCCGCGTTACTGGGCCTGGCCATTGCCGACTGCGTGATCGAATACGGGCTACAGGATGGCGCCAATGAAGCCAACGCCTATGCCACGCAATTCTATTCCCCTGTTAACCCGGCGCTAAACCCTGAAACAACTGGCAACCCGGACATCATTGATTTAAACCGTTGGCAACCACTGGCATTTGAAGATTTTATTGACCAGTCCAATAATAGCCTCGGCGCAATTACCGCAGAGTTTGTAGGCCCGGAATGGGGGCAGGTCAAAGGCTTTGCGCTATCAACCACCGACAGCAAGGTGTACCAACGCGATAGCTTTAACTACCGGGTCTACCATGACCCAGGCAGCCCCCCTTATCTGGACACCCATAATACGAGCAGCGAATCTGATGAATACAAATGGGGCTTTTCAGTAGTACTGGCCTGGGCCGCGCAACTCGATCCTGCTGACGGTGTGATGTGGGACATCTCCCCCGCTGCAATCGGTAATAACCAGCAACTTCCCCTGAGTCGCGCCGAGTACGCAAGCTTTTATGACCGTGAGAATGGTGGCGACTGGAGCACGGGACATAGCATTAACCCCTATACCGGCCTTGCCTATGAACCTCAAATTGTGCCCCGTGCAGACTTTGCCCGTGTACTGGCAGAATTCTGGGCAGACGGCCCTGATTCAGAAACCCCACCGGGGCACTGGTTCGTTTTACTCAATGATATAAATGATCACCCGGCACTGGAAAAACGTATGGCTGGACAGGGTAGCCTGTTAAGCAATCTAGAATGGGATATTAAAACCTACTTTACCCTGGGAGGTGCCATGCATGATGCCGCCATTTCAGCCTGGGGCATTAAAGGCTGGTATGACTATATACGCCCCATCTCGGCCATTCGTGGTATGGCGGAACTCGGCCAGAGCAGCGACCCGGCCGAATTATCTTATCACCCCGGTGGCCTGCCACTTATACCGGGGTTGATTGAAGTGGTGCAGGCCGGTGATCCATTAGCCGGCATCAATAACCTGAATGTCGGTCGCCTGAAAGTCTACTCATGGCGCGGCCCCAGTTTTATTAGCGATCCATCGACCGATATCGCCGGTACCGGCTGGATATTCGCTGAAAACTGGTGGCCCTATCAACGCCCCTCCTTTGTCACGCCACCCTTTGCGGGATATGTATCCGGCCACTCAACTTTCTCACGCGCCGCCGCAGAAGTATTAACCTTATTAACCGGCGATGAATATTTTCCTGGCGGCCTGGGTGAATACCCCATCGAAAAAAATAACTTCCTGGTATTTGAATCAGGCCCGAGTGTCGATATGCGTTTGCAATGGGCAAGCTATCGCGATGCCTCAGACCAAAGCAGCCTGTCTCGCATCTGGGGAGGAATACACCCGCCAGCAGATGACATTCCGGGGCGAGTGATTGGTGAGCGTGTTGGTATCGATGCCTTTAATTTTGCATCGCAGTTTTTTTAAGATCAGTCACGCCTTTATTCGCTTACCGCCATAACAAATATGGCGGTTCCGAAAATGCTTAACTGAATTCACATAAACACAGGTATTTATTTTTTTGTCAGCTGCCACTTCTCATGAGCAATAAGTACGCCGCTGATATAATGATGAATCTTTATATCAAGCTTCTTTTTCTTATTATCAGTATTTAATTGCAAAGCGTATGTCGTTTCAATAAATTGTCTCCCCTGACCCGCTCTACGCCTTAACCTTTCGCCATATGAGATAAAATTTTCATCGGATATAACAGCATTAAACATATTGTCGCGTCTAAATAAATGCGTTGTTGTTGACGCTGTAGATTTTCTAGACTTCATATACATCTCAGCTTTCAACACCAGTTGATTCTCAATACCATCAACCATGCTGGCGGTTACTTTACTTTTTATCGTTTTCATCTTTGGATTTTTTTCTGTCCCAACACATGAAACCGCAATCGCTTTGCCTCGCCATTTCCCCTTTAATGATCGAGTCAATGCTTTAATTTTTTTATCATCTTTGCGCGACAGCTTATCCTTCATCACCAGGTCATAATACTCATCACCATCAGCCACCATATTGGGCGACTCTTCATAACACTTCTCTGCAAATGCTGGGAGCGTAAAGACACATAACAAGACTGCTGAGGCGATTTGAATTGAGCTATATTTCATCGGAGTTTCCTTGGCTGGGGTTTTATCATTTATTTTTATTATTCGAATTTAATCTTAACTTAATTCATATAAAAAGACAGTTTTCATTAACCGGGTTATTAATAACGTCTGTACATTCGGTAAATTTCAGGATTAAACCCTGTCAAAAAAAAGCACAACCAGAGTTGTGCTTTTTTTAAAGAGTAAGAAACCGCAAACTACTTAGCTGCAATATCCTCCAGCTGCTTGGCACGAATCATTAAGCCATCAAGCCCGGCTTCTTTAGATGTCTTGCCATAAGCCACCGCCATTAATGTACTGTAATAAGTCACCGGAATATGAAATTTAGTGCCGTAGGTGGCATTAATATTATCCTGGTAGGCTTCTACATTTAGCTGACATACCGGACATGGGGTGACAATCATATCCGCGCCATTATCATAGGCTGACTCGATAATTCCCTTAACCAGTGCCTGTGATTTTTCGGGCTCTGAAAAGGCCAGCGCACCACCACAGCAGGACACTTTCTTTTCATAGGTTGGGCATGAGTCTGCACCCATGGCTTCTACCATGTTATCCAGGTATTTCGGGTTTTCAAATGACTCACCATCAATACCAAAGGGACGATTTGTCTGGCAACCCACATAGCCGGCAATCTTAATACCTTCCAGTGGCTTCACCACTTTCTCTTTCATGGCATCGAAACCGACGTCTTCAATTAAGACTTCGGTCATGTGACGTACTTTAGGCATTTCATTGGAAATTTCCAGATGCGCTTCTTTTAAAGCCGCCTCGGTGCCTTCACGAATTTCTTCGCTACCTTCAATACGTTCTTTGGTTTCACGAGTGGCTAACCAGCAGGCCGCACAGGTGGCCACTATTTCCTGGCCTGGGTTTTCTTTTTCTGAGAGCGCAATATTACGTGCCGATAAAGCTAAACGAGGCAGCTCACCACCACCGGAGTAACCGATGGATGCCGAGCAACAGTTCCAGTCTGGAATCTCATTAAGTTTAATATCCAGCGTATCGCAAATTGCGTTAACTGAGGTTTGCAAGTTTGAGCCTGACGTGCCTTTCTGTGAAGAGCAGCCCGGATAAAATGAATATTCTTTGGACATATTGTGTGCTCCTATTGATTACCAGAAATGCGCGCTTCTTCAATTTCCTGCGCTTTCTTGATCATGGCTTTAAGGCCTGATTTATCTTTAATACTGTGGCCACCCATAATTTCCATTGGGTTTAAACGCTTGGCTTTATACATCCCCAAACCTAAACCACTGGCTGCCAGTGCATTTTTAATACCCTGTACCAGCCCATCAATGAAATACAGACGGATACCCAGCTTTAACTCATTAACACGACCATTAACCATTAAGTTATCCCAGAATAACTGCGAGAACTTTAAGGTAGGCTGCTCCTTAGGCGCAATACCCAGGCGCTTAGCGTAGTGCGCCAGGCCATGCATAATATGTGTAATAGGCAGCTCACGTGGACAACGTGAAATACAGTTATAGCAGGAAGTACACATCCACATAGAACTTGATGATAAAACTTCTTCGCGCTTACCGGCGCGAATCATCATAAAGATTTCCTGTGGTGGGTGTTCCCAGTATGGGCCCATGGGGCATGAGCCGGCACACACGCCGCACTGCATACACATTTTAACCCAGTCACCTTCTTCTACATTCGCTTCAACTTCTTTAAGGAAGTTGTTGCGATATTTATCAACCATCTGGTTATTTGCATCACTCATTATTAACTCCCCTTAGAACTTGAATGGGCTCATGCCGATTTTCTCTATGGTTTCTGCCATATCGTTAATCAGCTGCGCGGTGCGTTCAACATCGGTAATCGCAACTTCATACGTGGCGACACGCTCTTCTTCAAGATTCAGTGTTTGTAAGGTATCGGCAATTTTGCTCATACGGACATGCGCAATTTCGGAGCCCTTCACAAAGTGACACTGGTAATCATCACCCTTCTGGCAACCCATGAGGATAATGCCATCATAACCGGAGTTAAGTGCATCGGTTAGCCAGATCGTATTCACTGAGCCCAGGCAACGTATGGGAACAATTCGAGCAAAGGCGCTGTATTCAATTTTATTCTGTGCCGCCATATCCAGTGCAGGATAAGCATCGTTCTCACAGGCTAAAACTAATATACGGGGCTTTTCATCAAACTCATCGGGGATATCAACATTCTTAAGCTGCTGCCCCACGGTATCCACCGAGTAGTTTTCAAAGGAGATTACACGTACCGGACAGGCCCCCATGCAGGTACCACAACGACGACAACGTGATTCATTATAGGTTGGGAAACCTTTTTCATCTTCGTTAATGGCACCAAACGGACATTCCACTGTGCAACGTTTGCACTGGGTACAGCCTTCAATACGGAAGGTTGGGAAACTCAAATCACCGGAGCGCGGATGTGCAGCACGACCTTTCGCCGCATTTTCCACTTCCTGAATCGCTTTCATCGCAGCACCGGTTGCATCAATCGCTGACTGCACACTGTCCATGGGACGACGCACAGGGCCCGCGGAATAAATACCGGTACGACGCGTTTCATATGGGAAACAAATGAAATGTGAATCGGTAAAGCCGTGTTTCAGATGCGGTAAATCCGTACCCTGGCGATAATCCAGGTTCAGAATGGAATCGACACTCACGGTAATTTCTGTGGGTGGCTCTTCACCGGCAGCTTCCGCCGCCGCTTTTGCCTCATCTAATGCGTATGGATTTGGCCCGGAGTTAGGTTCCTGACCCGTTGCCAGTACCACCAGGTCCGCTGGCATTGACTGATCTTCATTTAGAATTTTATCGTTAAAGTTAACGGTTAAATCATTACCATTCGCTTCGATGGTGCTTACTGAAGACTTGGTAAAAATAATACCTTTCTTCTGACCTGAGCGATAAAAATCTTCACCGCCGGCACCGGGTGTGCGCAGGTCATCATACATAATAACCGTATCAACACCGGGATTGGCATCTTTAAAGTACATCGCCTGCTTGATACTCGCAGTACAGCAGAAACCGGAGCAGTAAGGTAAGTAGCCTTCTTTATCACTACGCTGACCAGCACATTGTACAAACACAACGCTTTCAACTTCTTTGCCGTCTTTGCGCTTAATTGGGCCGCCATTGGCTTCTTTGGCCAGGGCTTCCAGTTCAAGCTGGGTAATCACATTGTCTGACTTGTCATAGGCAAACTCAGTGAGCTTATTGGCATCAAACTGCTTCATGCCTGAAGCCTGAACAATCGCACCCATGCTGACATTGGTAGTCGCACCGCTTTCTGTAGAAATATCTACATCAAAGCGACCCGGCGCACCCGCAGTTTTAGTCACGGTAGAGTTAAGATGAACACTTATATTTGAAGCCGCTTCAACTTTTGCAATTAAGTCAGCCACCATGGTGTCTTCAGGGTCTGTGTAAGGCATTTTACCCGGCACACGTCTGTGCAGCTGCGCCATTACACCACCCAGCTCACCGGATTTTTCAACGATGGTTGCAGGGTAACCCGCAGCCGCCGCTTCAATGGCCGCGGTCATACCCGAGATACCACCACCGACAACCAGGATATTTTTATTTAAATCCTGCTCGCCACTGGCCTGGGGTAATTTCTGGAACTTGGATTCCGCACAGGCCATACGAATATAATCATCCGCCATTTCCTGAGTGGTTTCATTCGCTTCATCGTTATCCGGACGCACCCAGATAACCCCTTCGCGTAAATTCGCGCGGGATACGGTGACGTTCTGGAAATTAAACGCTTCAACTTTTGCGCGGCGTGAACAGGCACCAATAATCACGTGATTGGTTTCACCGGAATCAATATCCGCCTGTATCATCGCAACGCCTTCTGCGCTACATAAATACTCATGAGTTTTGGCAAATTTTGCTTTGCCGTCACGGGTCGCTGTTTGCTCTAGCTGGCCGCAGTCCAGGCGATCGCCGATACCACAACCACTACAGATGTATGCTCCCATTAATAATTCGTCTGCCACTGTTTAGCCCTCCGATCCTGCAACGCGGTTAACAACCTGAATAGCTTTTAATGCACATGCTGTTGCACTTTGAACCGCACGGTTCACATCCAGCGCATCAGATGAACAACCGGCTGCAAAAATGCCACCGTTGCTACCATCGTTCTCAATATAGCCATGCTCATTCACACTAATGCCATCGGGCAATGTAGATGTGTCTAAACTTGGCTCCATGCCCACGGCCAGTACGACTAGCTCATGAGGTGTTGCATAACGGTTATACCCTTCAGTGTCGACACCTTGCAGAACAGGGTTATCATCTTCACCTAACGTAATATTGGCCACCTTGGATTTAATAAAGGTGACGTTTTCATCGTTCTGAACGTTTTTGTAGAAATCTTCAAAACGGTCGATGGCACGAATATCAATATAGTAAATGGTTGATTTAGCACCCACATCAGAGGCATAGGTGGTCTGCTTTAAACTTGCCATGCAGCATATGCGTGAACAATGCTTCAGGTGATTGCGGTCACGGGAACCGGCACACTGGATAAAGGCAATGTCTTTGGCTTCTTTACCATCGGATGGACGCAGAATTTTACCGCCGGTTGGCCCCATGGGGTCGTTCATACGTTCAAACTCAACCGAGGTAATCACATTCGGGTAACGGTCATAACCATAGGGCTGAATTTTATTCGCATCATAAGGACGCCAGCCCGTGGCATAAACCACGGCACCCACTTTTAGCTCAACCGTTTCTTCCTGCATATCAAGATCGATTGCGCCATACTTACAGGCTTCCTTGGCCTTTTCAGCATCCGCGGTGCCAATCATGGCAGGGTCAATCACATAACGTTCGGGGTAAGACATACGATGTGGCAGATAAGCACCCTTGTGCTTGCTCAGGCCATAGTTATGCTCATCATCAAACTCAGCTTCAACCGCATCGCCGCAGGCGCCACAGGCTGTACACTTATCATTCACATAACGCGGACTAATTTTCACCGTCGCCGTGTAATTACCTTCTTCTCCAGCAAGGCTAGACACCTCAGCCATGGTCAGTACGGTAATGTTAGTGTTCATCTTGGTACGGCGCTGGTTAATCTCCAGGCCACAGGTTGGGAAGCAAAGTTTAGGAAAGTATTTATAAAGCTGAGTAATGCGACCACCAACATAGGGGCGCTTTTCAATCAGGATCACCTGCTTTCCAGCTTCAGCAGCTTCTAGCGCAGTGGTCATGCCACTCACGCCACCACCTACCACCAGGATGGTCTCATTGGTTGCGACTACATCCGTCATTAATATTCCTCCGAAGCGGATTGTATTTTTATAATAATATGACTACGAATACACGAATGAGCAAAAGGAAGTTATTCAATTTTATAATTATAAAGAATAACGTCCCGGCTAAATCTGCAAAGCAATCACCGAATTATTCTAGTGACGCCAACGATACTCTCTTGTGAAGTTTTTCTCCACTTAATAAGTGATATTTAAAATTGAAGTTTCCAATAGGCGAATAGAAAAGTTTTATGCGACTAAAAAAAGTTGATGCTGCGCAATTAAATGCTTATTAATGAAAAGCTTATGTTTATTCTTCTGGACACATGACCTACATTAGTAGTTTGCTATTTTGTGATATAAAACGGGTTAGTGGGATGGTGCTTAAAGTCAAAAGCTGTTTTCCGCGAATAAACGCAAAACACGCAAATGAAAACATAACATTGTTGTCCCTCAGCCCCCCCCTTCCCCTGGAAAAGAACAAGCATGAGAGTATTTTGTTACCCGAGCCCCTTTCATTTTGGGACAGAACTTTAGTTCTGTCCCCTGTCGTAATACCACGCAAGCCCAACGAAGTAACCACCAAACCCAAAACCACCCCTATATCCCCAACCCCCTCCATAAAGTAAACTCACAAAAAGTAAGCCAATAACAGCCAAACCACAGATAAGATAAATTAATGATATTTCAAACTACAGATAAGCAGCCCAGGCAATTGTTTAAAAAATGAGCAAACCAAATCAGATAAGATCAATATTCATACTGATGATATGGGCACTTTCAATCGGCTTTGTCTTCGTTGCACCCATTGAAATATATGAAGTCTATGTGGTTAAGCACTCAACACCCATCGAAATCAAAATTAAAAGCATAAATTTAGACTCGGCCTCTTGCGGTAGCACCCACCCCTGCGAAGTCATTTCAGTCAAAGCGATTAATCTACAAACGAATGAACCCATTAGCGAATTAATAAAAATGGAACCCGGTGTGTTTCCATTTTCAATCGTGTTTTTTAATAAAGTAATCTGGTCGACCTATAGAAATTACCCGGAAATATATCAGGCAGATAAGCACTACACCGCCTACCTCACCAAACACGGGGAATACTACCTCAGCAAAGGCAGCTACATCCCTTTTGTGCCGCTGTTAGTTCTATCCTTACTCTGGCTAGCGGGTAATACGGCTATTATGTTAATGCGTAAGGATCATGCTAAATCAGAGAGCGGTATTAAGTAGGCTTAAAAGCAGAAGCTGTTTGCCGCGAATAAACGCAAAAGCACGCTAATAAAACACAAGTATCAATAGCAGGATTAAATGGGGTGATTTGGAAGCAATCTTAAAAGGTTGTTGTATATAATGAAACTTAATTTTTCTAGATAAATACAGATGGGGCCTGGTAGTCATCAAGCGATCATAAACAGCCAGTCGATTGTATTAAAAACAGTCAAATAGCAGGCGTTCAACACCGCCATAATTTGCCGCCTATAGCGCAGCGTAAGACGGTCAAATTGATGGCTTTGTTAGGAATATTTACGCTCGATAGCCTGAACAATCTCATCACCTTGTTTAAGTATTTCATAAAACATATTGGATATGCTTGCGAAATATTTAGACATAGATTCTTTAGATTTATCATCGTGATAGCCTGAGGATAATGAATGTATATCTTCTAGGACAGCCGTTCCGTGCGTATAGAAGGATACTATCTTTTCCGGTAAGCCTGGTAAAAGTACTCCTATGTGATTTGCATTGCTCTTGTAGATATTGAAATACTCATTGTCAGCTTTCATTGCCTTCCGATTTAATTCTTCCCCTTTACTCAGGCTAATTGAGAATTCTCTAAACGACTCAACGTATTGACGGTGTCTAATTAATTTGCAAATTGAGCTTATTTCGCTGTAAAAGGCCCAGGCAATGTTTTTTGAGAATCGATCGTTTTTCCACTTTTCTATGAAATAACTACCGCCAATACCACCAACAAGGCCTATTACTCCACCTAGAGCTGTACTTGCTAACGTTATTTCTTCAGGACTTAATACCATAATTCTTTCCGTTGCTTATTTTTATTGAAATGTCGCACACCTTGCTTCCTGCCTACTTCAAGCTCAGCAATCATCACATCAATTTTATGATTTAATTCTTCGGGACTATCTACAGAACAACCAACAACCCTTCTACACTTATCATCCTCATTATAAACACTCATATGAATAGAAACAGAACCGTCTGAGTCATTTAATTTTTCAAAGTACATAATAACCACTCCAAGTTTAGTGAGAGCGTATTATGCAGATTTAATTAAGACAAAAAAAGGGACAGTCTTGTCCATTAGTAAAAGCTTATATTTTTTCCGTTGTTTATCTTTATTATCTATATAATCAAAGTAACATATGACTGCTGCCAATCAGAAGCGGACGCTCATAAAAATGCTGCATGCCTTCTGCTTCATCAGGTAAGCGGTCAATGGATCTATTGCAGGCAGCTTAAAAGCAGACATTCAACGCTACTACTCAGCGGCGCGCGCCTATGGCGCGTCCGCTGGAGCCGATTGTTAGGTTGGATTTAGATAGCACCTGGATATATTTATTCAGTTTAATCCAGGTGGATCTTCCGCATTTATCGGGGGACGCAGCAGCCGTTGTCACACACTTTATCGTAAGGGCACTCAGAATCATTACCGCAAGTTCCACAGCTCGGGCTCCGCTCAACATAATTCATAGCCCCAAGGCCGCCAGCGAATCCAAGTACCAAAATAAATAATAGTATTTTACGCATAAGTATACTCTCCTCGTTGAACACCGGAATTGGTGTATATATAAAAGTGCCCACATATTGGTGAAAACACACCGGGGCAGTTACTGATACAAAAATTAATCCTAAAATACATTCTAAATTTATCTCTCAATTTATTGAACGCTTGCTGGTCCTCTAGATGATTTTTTGCCTGTTTCTTGAATTGAAAGAAGACTATTGAAAGGTGTACCAGACTCATAAATCGTCGTCCTCGAATATTCATCGACACCACTGCTGGCTTCCATGTCTAGAGTTTTTTCTAACATTTCCCTTTCGGTTACTCTTATTTGGTAAATTGCATTGATATCTTTATATGAGTAGCCAAGAGCTTGAAGTTTTTCACTAGTTGCAATCCAATCGAGAGCCTCTGCGGTGATCGACGGTGGCTCAGAGTTTGCCCAAGGCAATATTTTTTTTGGTGAGCTTCCCCAGTCATTTCTATATCCTTCGCCTATCAAGGCACCTGAGACCAAGCCTAACGACACAAGTATCAACCCTGCACCTATGTGGTTCAGCCCTTTTGTTTCGGAATGTTTTCTTTCAAATAGGTATTGTGCTCCAATAATCGTTCCAACCAATCCAAAAAAAGCTGTTATAAACGCGCCTACCACAGGTGAATTGGATGCCCCAACAAGAAAGCCTATCGATAATGACAAGGCGACATAGCCGATAAAGATCGTCATTTTTTTTACTCCAGAATATTTCTTTTCAAACAGAAAACACTTTAAACTTGACGCCTTATTAACCGGTAAATAACCGAGTAGTAGACTTAATTTTTGTAGTGTTTGGTAGCTTACTAAAAAGAACCCATTCAAGCCAACGGCTATTTGTCAGGTTGAATTACTTATATTTCACATACAAATTGAGCTAGCCCTTTTGGTAACGTAACCCATTTTGTTTCTGACGCTTTCCAGAATATTCTAAATTCATCTTGCCATGCATCTTCAGCAGATTTAAGGAAATAATTGCGTTGATGGTCATTAGTATATTCACACTCCTTTATGACTAAACACCTATATATCCAGAACGAACAGCAGAATTAATTACATTATGGCCGATATAACCGACTTGGCTAATGACGGTCTCTAAGTTACCAAACTGCATTGCTTTTGATACACGGTCAATTATTTGTTGATCTTCATCTAAGTTCTCAGGGTCATAGTGAATA
>Ga0316207_10002005_pt1 | contig 22374 bp, 27 predicted proteins | sample 6weekpyrite_MG_FD_204943 | JGI IMG/M metagenome (GOLD analysis project Ga0316207, IMG submission 204943) | Microbial mat bacterial communities from mineral coupon in-situ incubated in ocean water Damariscotta River, Maine, United States -... | ecosystem: Environmental > Aquatic > Marine >...
CAATTATTGATGGAAAAAGAAAAACTGTTAAAGTATCTTTTGGTATAAAAAAATATTCAGAAGAAGGTGCAAAAAAAATGGCAGTTCTCGCAAAAGAAATACTTAAATGTAAATTCTCAGATAAAGAAATTCCAGATAAACTATCTCTTGAATCAAGAGACATTTTAAAAAAAGATGGGTTTTGGATTGTATTCTATTTATTTTATCGTGATTACAAAGCAGAATTCAGTATTGAAAAATTTGGCGAAGAAGGAGCAAAGCAATTAGCACTCTTAGCTAGAAATATTTTCAAATCAATTGAAGAACAAAGAAATAAAAATGGAGAATTTGTTGGTGTTACATTAAAAACCAGAAAAAGTCGTTCAGACTATTGGTATGCTCATGTTAATTACAATGGTTCAATTAAAACAGAAAGTTATTCACTTTCTTCATATAACAATCCAAAACAATTAGCTATTAAAAAAAGAAAACAATTTGTTGAATATTTCATTTCAAAATTACCATCGGCCTGAACCATACGACTCAACAACAATTACTTTTTTTATCAGAATCGATAATCGTTGTATATCCAGAAGAATCTGTTTTATTCAAACGAATAATTGGATTTGTCTCTGGTAAATCAGAATCACCTGTGTAAACTGTATCCAGGTGAAATCCAATTAATCCAAAGAATTCTTTAATTGTAAAGTCCTCTGAAATATTAGATTTGAAATGACTAGAGTTAATACTAATTCCAGGCGAAAACCTTTTCACTTGATTTAATTTAACTGACATCTCAAAGTATTCAATTGGAATCTCATTTATTTTTTTGAACTTGTCAATCGTCTCTTTGACAGATCCAGGAGATAACTTGGTGTGTAATTTGACATCAGACTTATTACCAACAAGATATATATTCTCATTGTTAGAATGATCCATATATTCCCGAATGTAAGTAAGTGATTTCCATAAACTTGAAACTGACGAAATGTCAAATACAATAACTGCTAAATGAACACCTCTGTAGTACATATTAGTTAAACTCTTGTACTTTTCATTTCCAGCAGTATCCCATATCCCAAGTGAAACATCTCTTTCCAGTTTGTGTACCTTTTCTTTGATACCAATGGGTTTTTGCTCTTTGTGTTTAATAAGAAAGTTTCCATAGGCGACACCAATGGTAGCAGGTGAATTTTCATCAAATTCATCAGTTAACAATTTATTCAAAAGACTAGATTTTCCAACACCAGAATTACCAAGAAGAATAACCTTGAATGATTTAGTTGAAACAACATTGTTGTAAACCGAATACATTTACTCTTTTCTATAAAAAAATAAAATTCAGGTTTTTCTTTTAACTTAGTTAAAATATAAAAATGAGATATATCTTTTAACTAAGTTAAAAGAAAATAAAACTAATAAAATTTTAAGTATATTTTTAAACCGTTTTAAACTAAATTAACTAAAATAACCAAGCAAAGGAGGTTTCATTAATTTTCCCTGTTCCGCTAATTTATACAACTCGATAAGATTATCATGTGTTCTTTTTTTGTATTTTACTATCGGGTATTTTTTTTCAAATGACAATGATCCTTTGTTTGTAAGTAAATTTAGATACCCTTTCATTAATATATCTTTTGTTTCTTTATTCATACCATATTGACGTGAATTACGTATTATAGCATCATTATTACTTATGTACCAAATATATGAATAAAACTCTTCACTTTTATCATTAATATTAAAATAAAAACCTGCTTCAATTGTGGATGTATAAATATTTTCCTCAGTAATTTCTCCCTCAAAAATGGGTTTTTCATCAATGTTTGGTATTTTTCTAAAGAATTCGATACTGTATCTATATTCGATATTATTTACAATATCTTTGTAATTATCGAACATATGTCCCGTTTCATTATCCTCGATATGAATATCGATATCGTAACTTTCTTTTGCTTTAACTAAACCATTTTTATATAATTTCAAAAAATAATGTAATGTTGGATACCCATTTTGATTAAGTTTCTTACTTCTTTTATATCTAAAAGCATCTGGGAATTTCGGAGCACTGACTTTTCTTACTGTACTTGTAATTCCTCTACTTGTCATAATATATAATATATAAAAATAAAATTCAGGTTTTTCTTTTAACTAAGTTAAAACATTTAATCAACTAGCGTAAATCGTTTTTTTGAATCAACCTTTCCAACAAGAAGTTTAAGGTCATCAAAGTCTAATCCATTTTCTTCAGCTGTATACTTAACCAAGTTTACTGTTAATCCATAAATTACTTTCTTTTTGTTGTAACTTGCAATCCTTTCTGGATCATTCTTCTTAACAGTTGAAACTGAGTTTTCTGGAATAATGACTGCGTAATAAATAGTTGACATCTTTAACTCAACAATTTACCACCTTAAAAATCAATTAAGGAATAAGATATTTATCTTTATTTCCTTTTTTACATTCTAGTCAAACTTACGCAAGAGTAACAATTACAAGTGAGCTTGTTCTTTTGATAGGCGTAAGATCTATCCTGCTGCATTAATTTAGCAGCATTTCTTTGAAGGAACATTCTGTAAGTGTAGTTATTCTGAATGTTGTAAGCTTCTTTAAGGCCACGGTTGATTTCACAATTTGGCTTCCATGAAGTGAAAGCTCTCGAGTAAGAAACAAATTTAACCATATTAACATTTATTAGAAAAAAAATAATCTTTCGGAGAAAGATTAATTTAGTGACTCCCAACAATTGTTGGGAATTACAAGCAGCGCTTGCCCTCGCTGCCCTCGGAGATCCAAAGAGCGTTCATCGCTCTTTACTTTTCTTTTATTTTCTTTTAGAAACAAACTTTTTTCTTATTACTTTTATTATGGCTTCTAAAGTTTCAACAAGTCTTAAATCTGGAGTATCCAAAGTTACTACCCCGCTTCTCAAACCTTTTTACGCACTCTTACGTAATAAGCTTGGTGTATCTAAATTCATCGGATCTGTAATCGTTGTATACCTCCTTATGCCTGGTGTTGTTCTTGATCTTCCACCCACTAACTCTGGTGGATTCGCACCTCTTGGATTCCTCGGCTGGGTTGATCCACTCGGACTTATCCCCGCAAATAATGTTAGTGCTCTTGTACATTCCTTTATTATCGTAACCGTTGTAACTGGTTTCCTCGCAGCTAGAAGTTAAAAAAAAGAATTTGATTACTTTATTTTTCACTCGACAACAAAGAGTGAATCGAAAATCTCTTTTGAAGTTGAATCTTGATTAATAGATTTGATTTCGTTGATTCTGTCAATTAGGCTCATTAAAATGTCTCCACGGTCTTTTGAAACTTTATTTCTGACTTCTTTCTTGGGTTTTGGATTCAACTCAGAATCAAAATACAAAAGTAGTTTATCCAAATCAACATTGTTAATAATCCATTCCTTTTCTTCGAGATCTAATTCACATTCAAGGTAATCATAGTCTTCCACAAGAGATTTTCTTGGATCTTCCGGATCTTCTTTGCTCAAAAGTCCGTTTCTCTCGTAAAATTCATACGACCTCAAAAGTTTAACAACAAGAATTTCTTTAGTTTCTTTTTTGTAAACAATATTCGATTTGTTAATATAGTATTCACACACATCATCTAGATCAACATTTTCTTGAATTTTACTTTTGATCTTATCCATATTCTCTTCTCCTCCAATGATTCCCAATGTATCCCTTTCAACAAGACTAAAGTCAAAAACTGGCTTCAGAATTTCTGTTTTCTTTGTGTGGGTCAAAGACCATTGAAAGAATTTTTTAATTGAGTCTGGGTTCATATTAAGTTAAAGAATGAACTAACTATGATTTTTTCAATTTCAATGTTTCTGAAAAAAAAAGTATCTTCAAATAAAGATACAGTTTTAAAAGTTTTAACAGATTTCACAATAGGCTGGTAATGTTTGATCTGCTTTAAAAACAGTCATATTAAGAGTCAAATTACTACCAACCTCATACAAGTCAGAGTCACTCTTAAATCTACAAGATCCATAGATATCACTTCTAAAATAAGGAATTGATGCATATCTCAAGTAGACAACTCCAGTTACACTAACACAATCTCGTTCACGGTTAATATATACAACTGTTGCATACAGAATAAATACCACTAACAATACTTTACACAGACTGTAATTTCCAGTTTCTTCTTCAACTGGGATCTGGTTTTCAATATCAGAAGACATTTGTTTGTTGTTTGGTTTGTGAAATTCTAACAGACTAAAACTTTGTCAATTTTGTTCTTTTTTAGAGTGTCAAAAAAATTGCTCGGGGCTTCCGAGCTCTTTATTTGTTTCTTTGAATTTCTATTAGACTGATCTTCCTGGAGAATAGTCTGATGCTGGTTTGTAGTCTGGTTTCGCTGGGGAATAATCTGGTTCGTAGTAGTCTTCAAATAAATAGCTCGAGATTTGAAATTCTTTGAGTTCTTTCGCTTGAGCCGGTTCAATTTGAATGTTCTTAGAAACCATTTCTTCATAACATTGTTCGTCCTTCATCATAGAATAGCCTTGATAAATCTGGATTGTATCAGAGTCTTCACAAAGTTCAATCTTGAACTTCATCTTAAGCCAATCTCCAATTCTTGGATCAATCTTTTTTTTTGTGTTTCGATTGAAATTAGGTACAGCAAAATACTTCTCCCAAATGTCAATAGCTCCCGAATAGATGTCTCTATCAATTCTTCTGTGTTCAAAACCCTTCTCCAAATCTTCAAAATTCGGAACTTCCATTTTGTCTCCATAGTATACGTATGCAATAATTTGTCTCTCCATTTCAGTTGGAATCATGTTTCCGTAGTAGTTGCGAGCAATACGTTGTCTCTCCATTTCAATTGAAAGCATAGTTGTTGGTTCGTTGGTTGGTTGATTGGTTGATTGGTTTGTGAAATTCTAACAAATTAATGAAACTTTGTCAATTTTGTTCTTTTTTGGAGTGTCAAAAAAAATTGCAAGGGCTTCTTGCTCTTTATTACTTAGTTGTTTGTTTCTCTTTTGTTTAGTTGTTGTATACAAGACGGTTGATCAACCCAAAGTCTGAATTGGAGATGTAGTCTCTTACCTCCATTACAGTTGTTGAGTAGTTCTTGTTTGTTTGCTTGTTTTGTTTGTAGAGATAGTGAAGACACTTCAAAGTGGTATGATACTTCTTGGGAATGTTCTCAAGTTGAACAGGGTTGCGTTTGTTGACAAAGACAGAGTAGTAAGATTGATGAAGATAGCTACAGATTCTCATAAACCCAATTTCAAAGTCACAGATTTCATTTGAAGAATTGGGGAAGTACTCAAGGAATGTCTTAACCTTGATTGGATCATTTCTAATTTGAATGTATCTCTCCAAAAGTGTCTTTGTGTTTCCTCTGACTTCAGAGGTGTCCTTGTAAAGACTTCTGTCAACTCTAATTCTAAGAACTACCTTTTCTCCGTTTTCAAAAGTGTATTTAGATCTAACAATCAACCCACGGAGGTAAGTGAAGTCTTCAACAGAATCCTGAATCCCTTCCCAAGTTGTGAATTCATCGAATACCTTGGGCTTTGGAACAACACTTCCGTCTACACACTTGACTTCAAGGTCTACTTCTTCTCCAAGTGTGTGAGAATACGAAGAGATATGGAATACTCTTGGTTTGGCGTGATCCAGAACAATCTTGTTCTCTGGATGTACAAGAACAAAGGTGTAGTCAACTGACTTGTCAAGTGAATCGTTGTCAATACTAATAGTCTCAACGAAGAGTGTTCCAAAGGATTTCTTTGAAGCCCAGAAACTGGAGAATGCGTTAAAACGTCTAGTAGTTGAGAGTTGCCAGTTTTTACGAACGGGATTCCACCACATTCGGATCAAGGTTCCATCGAAACATTCTTCAACAGAAGAAATTTCCAAGTTTTTGAAATAATCCGATTCAGATTCATCGTAAAGAAAACTCTTGGGAATAGAACTACAAATCAATTCTACCTTTTGATTATCAGATCCAGTTACTTTGAATACAGAACCATTCAAAAGATCTTGAGGTTCAAACTTGGTTGGAGAACTGAATTCCCTCTTTCCTGTAACTTGAACAAGAACAGTTTCGGATTCACTTTGATTTTGAAGTCCAATAGAAAAGTTTGGAATAGAATCCTTCTTAAGGATTGAGGTAAGGTTGTTTTGGACGAAAGAAGTCATTCTTTGTTATTTGGTAAGATAAGTGAAAATTCAACTGACGTTTTCAATTTTCAATTACAACAAAAAGTTACAACAAAAAGTAAACAATTTTTTGTTTTAGTGGGTTTCAACGAAATCGTTTTTTTTAACGATTATAAGAAATCTTTTTTATGTCTGGATCTTCTTCTAGTTCATGTTGATGGTAGACTTGATCTTCATGTTGTTCGTTATAGTGATAAGTATCTTCTGGCTTGGTGCCGAATTTAGAAGTCTTTTTGAAATATTTGTAGTGAGTGTTCCAGTAGCTTGGGGATCCAACTTTGAAGTCTTCATGAAGTTCTGCTTTATACCAAAATACTTGATCCTCAATTTCATTTGAGATTGTTCTATTGTCGATGACAAGACATTCATAATTTGATGTACAATTGTCCATGACGTGACAAAACACATCGAAACTTGGGAACATGCCAGCGAAATTCTTAAAGATTCTTTCTCTGTTCATCAAATTATTCTCACGAAGAATGAAAGTGTAATCGATATTTGTTCTGAAATTTGAGGTTAGACCAAGTGGATATTGCATTGTAAGTAAGAATAGGATTTTGTCGTGCCTTGAATTAAAAAAGATCCACTTCATTTGTGGATCTTTACTCCAAGTACCTCCATCGTACAAACAATCATCCATAATAATAAACGTGTTTGGAGTATCTTTCTTTCCTTTAATTTCAATAGATTTTTCTTGTTTGTCAATAATTGCTTGAATAATATTTTTGTCGTAGTCAGAGAAAATGTACATTTCTGGAATGTTCTTTGCAAACGCTTCTCTTCCATCCTGAGTTGCTGTAATACAAATTCCACTTGGGATATCTCTGTGTTGATACATAACGTCAGTTAGAAGTACAGTTTTACCAGATCCGGATTTCCCAATAAAAACACAACGAGAATCTCTTGTAATTTTACGCAAATCGAATTTTCTGAATTTATAATTAATATAGCCTTGCTTTGGTTTTCTAGGCATTAAAAAAAAGTAGAATTTATTAGATTTATTATTACGCAAAAGAGCAACGAACACTTTTAGTTCTCCCAACAATTGTTGGGAAAATCTAATTCAAAACAAATCAAAACAAATCAAAAGTATTTATCTAAAATCGGTAAAGTTTCCATACAACACAGGGATTTCATTGTCAAATCTTACAACAACTTTTGTGAAACCGGAAAGATCTTGAGTGAATTTGGTTGAAATTCTATATTGTCCATCTCTAAATTTCTGAAGTTTCCCAACCATTAATTCTTCCCCTGAAACCGGATTTACTATATAAGCAAAGTAATTTTTACATCCTTTTTCTCCTGTGCATTTACAATCAAACAAACTGTTGCAATGACAATTACATGCTGATTTCTTTCCTAATTCTCTTTCTAATGCAGCTTGTGGTTCTGGTAAATTACCTTGGACGTGAACAATAGTACAAGAATTAGACACTTTTTGATAAGCAGTTCCAGTTCCAATACTTCCAGTTCCAACACCATTGAGATAAGCATTCTTAACCTTGTACACTAATTCTGATGCAATGGTTTTGTTGGAATTAAAACCTTCGGAGACACCAGAGAAACTAAGACCAACAGATACTATAAGAAATAATAAAACAAGAAACTCTGTTAAATTCATAATTCTTAATAGAAAAAAAAATAAACCCAACTTATTGGTATTTAAGTTGTCTTTTAAATAATCTCCTTCAAATAAACTTTACCATTATATTTTTCAATCAATGTATTCTCAAGATCTTCAGTATTCTTATGATAATATCCACAAACACTAAGTGATCTAAGATTTGGTAATTTCGTCAAAACTTCTTCAAAATCTTTCTTTTCACCATAAATCATTCCATCATGCCCCAAGTACAAAGAAAGGATTCTTGATAAAGTTTCACTACTCTGCTTTTTCAAATAATTTTGTAGATCATTCCAAGTTGTTCCATTATTAAAATTTTCGATTAAAATATCTGTTGTGTTGTTTGGAATATCTTCAAGGTCTTTCAAATTATTCTTATCTTCATATGAAGAATGATCTGGTTTTACAATCAATGGTGTAAATGTCTCATTGAAAATATCTGGGTATTCCAACCCAAACTTTAATTCATCAAAGCATTTGAACATTTTAGATTTATGATTGTAAAGATCACTCATTTTACAAATTAATTAAACAATCTGAGTTATTATAAAATGTCAATTTCAAAAAAAACTCTTTAAAAATCTACATTTTAATTGGAATCCAACCAGATCTTTCTTTGTTAAAGTAACATTTGATCTTGATGATTGTCGAAATACTACATTCTCTAAATGTTTCATTCAATGCATTTTTATTTGACAACTCTTTACTTTTGTTTTCGTTTTCTTTATTTAGTAACATTTTGATCCATTGACTACATTCATAACTGTCTATTAATGCCAAACCAACCTTTTGTTTAGTATCCAAAGAATATAAGAAATAACACTCTGGAAAACTTGAACTTCTCAACTCAAATTCTTTTAACTTTAATGAACTTAAACTTTGTGAAAAACTTTTTGTGTTTGTGTTTAAGTCTAATTTTTGATTTTTGGATTCCTGGATCTGATCTGGTCTTGAACTTGAATTTGAGCTTGGTGTTTCTTTTTTGGTTGAATCAATTCTTACATTTTTAATTAACTTTCCATCTTGTGTATAATATGAAATTCCGTAAAGTGTTTCAAGTTCTGTATCCAAAAGTTCTATTTTACTAAAGTTGATAGTCAAGTTGAAGTTATAAATTCTGTTGTCATGGTATTCTTCTTGTCTTTGTTTCATTGGAACGTTTTGAATAGAATCACCAAACAAAATGTATTTGTCGATGATGTCCAACTCAATTCTTTTATTCCCACCAATTTTTGGAATAAAGAGTCTTCCTCTGAATAAACTAAAAGATTTCCAATTTTGTTCCAGAGCCAAGGACTTTGAGAGTTTGTAAATATTTGGAATAGATTCCTTTTTAAAATTCATTGTTTCAATGTCAACTAAAATTAAGTGTTCTTGATCAAATAAAACTAAAATGTTTTTCATTGGGCTCCATTCAGATTTATACTTCACAGATTCTTTGATATTAGAGTTAAACGCATGCGTTTTTTCACTAAGTTTACCTTCAGTTGAAGGATTTAAGTAAAATTCTAAGGGAAGATTTAATTCCTTTAAGATTTTATAAATTTGCTCAGATTCATTCTTTTCACACTTGATAAACATTTGTTTATTCTAATTTAGATTTATTTTTCAAATTTTAGACGACTTTGATTTTCCTTTTACTTTTGATTTTCCTTTAAACTTTCTCTTGGAATTACTTGTTAATTTTTTTTTAATCTCGCTAAATAAACTATTTAGAGATATAATGAACCCCCCTAAAATTAATGAAGCAAATACTATTGGTACATAAAATAAACCAGTAAAAGTTATATCTCCATAAATTTTATCATATAGATCTTCTTGAATAATAACCTTTCCCTTTTTAAAATCTTTGCTAGGTGATATGTAAACTTTTTGGAAAAACCCTTCGTTTTCAATCTTTTTATCAACTTTTATATCTTCATATGTTTTTCCAGTTGATGGTTCAAATCCTGTGAAATATTTATTTCCATCTTCTTCTTTGTATGATCTATAAAATAATAAAACAATTGGAGTTCTTGAAAGATTCCGTATATACAAATATATAAAGAAGAATGGAATACTTGATAAAACCCAAAGAATATTGATAAACTTCATTATTATATTTTACATAAAAAAAATTTGTACTATATATTATGAATAGTATAATTGTTATACTTTATGTTATTATTCTTTTATATTCTATTTACACTTTCCTAATTATTTCTGAAGAATGGTCACCTTTAAATAGTAGAGACTATATTGGCTTTCTTGAAAGCGCTGAATATATTGAAGAAAAACGAAACTATAGAGTAAAAGGTTTTTTTGTTAATTTTAATAAATTAGTAAAAATAAAAGAGGATCCATCTGGTGATTACCTTGTTAATTATATATATTATAATAAGAATGTCCCTAATATTAACTTTGACTTTGAAACAACAAATCCTTTCTTCTTTGATGAAAAATTACTAAATAGTAGTTTATACGATCCAAAAGGAGAGTATGACACTAGTAATGAAAATTCGTTATATTATTTAATTACTGCGAATTCTCGTTATCCGGTTGTAGAAGATGAACTTTTATTTAAAGAGTATTACACAATTCCATTAATGTTAGCAACTCTTAACTTTATAAACATTTTCATTTGAAAATGAGTGTCTAAATTTTTGATACAATTCTAAATTTTTTAGTTTAGAATATTTCCTTTCTCGAAAGGAAATTCTTATCTTTGATAAGAATTATTCTAAAACCAAAGGTTTAGAATCTAGATTTTATATAAACTTAGCGAAGAAGCCAAAGGCTTCACCACGCCCTTGAAGAGGGCTGCTACGCTTGCGTTTAGCTTACGATGTATATAAAATATATTTATAAAATAAATCTTTATAACTACAATGAATACAGTTGGACTTGATAATATTGGAAATACTTGTTATCTCAATGCAAGTATCCAAAGTTTAAATTCTATTCTCGATAAGAAATTGTTGAGCAAGATCTCTTCAGATTCAAAAGATAAATTCGGTCTAGTTTCTTCATTCCGAGATTTAATTCTTGAAATGAATTCAAACAATTCCAGTTCAACTGTTTGTCCAAGAAACTTCAAAGAAATATTTGCAAAGACATTCCCAGAGTTCAAAGGTTTCAATCAAGAAGATGCTCACGAATTTATTCTAAAGCTCATTGATTTCCTACACACTAGAACAAACCCTAGTGAAAAAAACATGTTTTCAAGTTTATATGGTACGTACTACACTAGAATTGAGTGTAATATATGTAACTACAAAACAAGAAAGAATAAGAATTTATTTAGTATAATTTCACTTCCAGTTGACACAGATTTTAGTTCTTGTTTCGATGAATATATAAATACCGAGGTGATTGATTGGAAATGTTCAAAGTGTAAAAGAATGGTCGAAGCAGAGAAAGATACAGACTTTGAAAAACTTCCCAAAGTTTTAATTGTTCATTTCAAGAGATTCACTTCAGATCTAAAAAAAATCAACAAAACTGTAAATTTCACAAAATACATCAAATACGAAAATTTGTCTTTTGAACTAACTAGTATTATTTGTCACAATGGAACTTGTAATTATGGACACTATTATAATTATTCAAAGATTGGGAATGATTGGTTTTGTCTGAATGATTCATCTGTAAAAAAGATTGACAGTGTCTCAAAGAGTGATGCTTATATTCTCTTTTACAAACTTGTTAAAAAAACAAAGTAAATTGTAATCTAATTTTAAAAAAGTTTAATTTTTTATTTTCTAATTCAAAGTAAATGTCAAAGAAAATTTATAGATATGATATCTATTCAAATCTAAAAGATCTAAACAATAAAGAATAAGAAATTATGTCATCTTTACCATCTGGATTCGTTCTTGATACATCTGGATTAAGAATATCGGACATGCCACTATACACCAAATTACACAATGAGATTAATGATGTAATTAATAAGAAACTTGACAAGTCATTAATTAATAGTTTTATCATTGAACAGATTCCAGAAACAATTGATAAAATTGTCGAAGAGAAAATTAAAACGATTGTAACAGAATTAGTAAATATTGAATTAAAACGTCTTGAGAAAACGATTGATGAAACAAATTTGATCAAGGAATATCAAAAGAAACTTGAAGAAAGAATTAACAAGCTTGTAATTAAACAGGAACAAGAAATGAAGGAGCTAACAAGAATGCAAAAGGAATCCATTGAATTACTAATTAAATCTCAAAAGGAATCAATTGATCAGAGTTTCCAAGAATTCAATAGAAATGAAAGTCATTTCAAATCATTTGTTAGTGACAAGTTAGATCACATTGAAAAAACTGAACAACATATTTCTTCCATTTCAAAAAGAGTCGATGATTCTGACAATAGACTTGCTACAATGGCAACAGCCTATGAAACTGTTATTAGCCAATTTAGTGATATTCATTCAGAGATGACAAAAAACAAGAGGAAGGTTATGTCATTGCCAGGGGGGTCTAGATTCAGTTTCCGTAGAAAAGGAAAATCCCCAGCAACTACAACTACAACTACAACTACAACTACAACTACAACTACAACAACTCTGGAACCAAATGTTGATTTTGATGTTGATCCATCACCAGGAAAAGAACCAAGTGCACCAATAGGAGAAGAAAGGCCACCTTCTTACTTTGATGCAATAGAAAAGGAATGAAAATTGAAAACTTACAATTGTCAAGTAAATAAAGAAAACTTTATGGCGCCAATCAAAAACCCATTTTCAAGATTTAACAAGGTTTATTATACAGACAAGGAAAGGATTATTATTTCCTTTATGGAAAGAAACAAATTAGAGAAAAGAAACCAAGAGACGTTTGAAAAACTTGTTGATGAGATCTTGTCAAGTTTTCCAGATGATAATAGTGAAAGTCATTTCAGAAAATTACAAAAAGATGGACAAAGTGGATCAGTTCTTAATTTATTAACATGGAATGGAGGAGTAAATAAAAAAGTTTTGGACGAACTCTTGGAATTTTTCAATTGTTATTAATTTTGAATTTTGGATTAATCCATTCGAGAAAATTTTATTTTTTTTTTGAAAGAATTAATAAGTGATGTCTTTTTACAACAGTGTAAATCTCCATCCATCTTTCTTTCAAAAAAATCTTCCCGTTCAACCAAAAAGAAGAACTAGAGAATCTGTTGAGACTGAAAGAGCACTTCCTGTTAATCTTCAAAGAGAAGAGAAAAAGGGATTCGACTTATTTTCCGAGTCATTTGTTGACTCAAGACCGAGGAATCACGTTACATTAGGAACAACTGGATCAACACCATTCTCAGACAAATTCTTTTCACAAGAGAATATAACTTCACTTCAGAATATGATTAGATACTTGGTATACAAACAAACACAAAAGGTGATTGAGCCTCAATCAGAGGTAGATCTTTTGATTATTATGAGAAGTATTTACTTTCAATATTCAACTATGCCAAACACAACAAACCCACAGATTATTCAGGATGAAATCGATAATTTGAATCTATTTGTTTTACGTGATGCTGTTCCAGATGTTTTAAGTAATATGGAAGCATATTTTGGATACCTTAGAGATGCATCTCAACCATTACAAACAATTCCAAGAGCTGTGAATTTATCAAACAAAGGAACAAAAGAATTAAGAAGCACGATGGATATTCTTTCACCGTACGGAGATCCAAGAAGTAATGGAACTAAACCAGTGATTCCAGAAGATTCACTTTCACAATTCTTTTAAACAAAAAGGTTAGCATTTGCGTTTTGATCATCTTTAATTTTTTTTATAAAGTGTATGAATAAAGAAATCAGTTCATATCCAAATTCAAGTTCAGATTTATTTTCAAAGATAACAGAATATCAAGAAAGAAATTTAAACAAATTCATCTCAGATTACAAAGAATTACTTGAGTTAATTAGTTCCAATTCAAATAAAAATAAAGGAAATTTATCAAGTAACAACACACTTCTTTTAGTCTTGAAATTAAATAAAATAAATAGAGAAATGGATGACATCAAACATGAAATAAATGAAGTAAAAGAAGCTTTAGAATTAAATGAAGACATCGACTTGGAAGAAACTATTAAGAGATTCAAGGAATTAAAGAAAGATGATGAAATTTTAAAAAGACTTGGACCACTATTTATACTTTATTCTAATTTTATGTGATATAGATTCTAAGATTTTCTAGTTGTTACAAGCCCCGGTGGTCCAACATTGTTTTTCCTTCCTGTAGCTTTAACTTTAGCTTTAGCTTTAGTTGTGCTAGAAATACTTTTCTTACCTGTAGTACTTTTCTTACTTGTAGTACTGGATCTTCTTGTTTGTTTTGTTTGTAAATTTTGTTTCCCTTTTTTTACTGCATATTGTCTTGATGTCTTTGGATTCTCTTCTTCTTTCTCTTTTTGTTTTTTTTCTATTGTGTAAATATCCGATTTTAAAAATTTATATAATTTTATATAAATAGTATCATATATATCAACAATATGCATATTCTTAACTTTAGCATTGAAAGAATCAAAACCAGGATTTATAATAATTATTGGATCCAACATATAAATAATTTTATCAATGATTTTTTCTAACTTGTAATATCTATTTTTTCCATAAAACATTTGTTCATAAATTTGTATTTCCATTAATTCCTTAAACTCTTTTAATTTAAGATCAACTTGTATTTCTTTTTGATTAATAAAAATATCTTTCATATCAATATTATTATATATTGCCAAAACTACATTAATATGTTTAAGTTGTTTAATCGAATCAATGATTTTTTTTACTGATTTTATATGTTCAATATTATTATCATACCATTGAGGATCTAGTGATCTGTTATTTATATAATCAAAGGAAATGTTTTTGGTATTAACAACTAATCTATTCGCTTTATTACGATAGAATTGTCTTGTCGTATAAAATAATGGTTCACAACCTTCTTCATAAATATGTTTTATATGTTTTCTTAGTACTATTTCTTGTTCTTGTATATCTCCCTTTTCATATACAATTTTTTGTTTAGAAATTGTATCTTTTTTATAAACAATCTCATCGATATACATATTATTCTTTTTAATAAATATGTTTTGATATTTATCAATATCTTTTTTTTCTATAGTTTTCACCTTATCAATGTCTAGATATTCTTTGTTTGTAATAGCTTCGGATATATTATGATAATATATCTCATCAGATACATTACTTGCAAAATAATATTCTTCTTTCATAATATATGTTTTATATAAATATTTTAGATAAACGTATCTAAAATCTAGATTTCCTTTCGAGAAAGGAAATATTCCTATTTTTCAAATGGGAATATTTATTTTCATAGAAATTTAATTCATACTTTAGATATATTGTATCTAAGATATTCATCAAGTAATTTTGCTTCAAGTTCTTTTTTGAATAATCTTTTTTGTCTATAAATATATTCTTCTGGATTCATTCTAATATTTTTATAGACATTCTCTTTTCCTTGTTTGTCTTTTTGTCTAGAAATACATAATTCTATCAGGTCTTTGTATTCGTCTAGATATTTCTCATACAATTCGTTATTTACACATCTACATGTGTCACAAACACAAGGATGAGATCCACCACAATTAGTACATATCCAACCAGTTTTGTACATTCCTTTTTTTATTTTAACCAAACGAGAACAAAAATTACACTCATTGTTTTCAAGTTCTTGTTTTGAATGAATTTTTCTTGCCATAAATAAGTCAACAATTTTTTTAATCCAGATTAACTTAAGTTGTTGGATAAAGAATGAATGCTTGTAATTCTCCAACGCCTTTAATTTCAGAGTCAAGTCTACATTCATTTCCTAAGAGTGGGTGATTAGAGAATTTCTTTTTACAAACACTTTTGAATTCAACTGGTTTTATTTTGAAATTTTTATTTAGTATTGATCTTTCGATTTCTTTTGGTAGTTTATTCTTTCCAATAATACAAAGAGCAATTCCACCAACAGGACTAACATTGGCTTCTAGTCTTGCAGCGACATTAACAGTATGTCCAAAAAAGTCTTTCAAGTTACAATTTTGAATAAAAATGTCTTTTTGATAAAGTTTTCCACAAGCAATACCAATTCTAATTTTTAATATCGCGTTTCCAACTTGAAGTGTGTCTTGGTTCTGAATAAAAATTGCACATTTTACAGCACTTCTTGTATCTTTGAAATAGGCCATGTAAGAATCCCCAATACTTTTAACAACCATTCCCTTGAACTTTTGAATTGAACTTTCGATTAAATCGTTATGTTTCAAAAGAGCATTAAACATTGAAGTTGGACTCTTTCTCCACAACATGGAACTCTGTTTGATATCTGTAAACATAATACAACCTTTCATTAATTGTATTCTGTAAAAAAAACTAAAAGTCTTATGGATTCATGAATTTACTTTTTCAAGTAAATCATTCTTGCATGTTCCAATGCGTTTTCTAATGTCGCTCCTTCTTTCCTTTTACTATGTGCATCATGTGAAAATTTATACGCAGTCTTTTCATCCATACCAGCTGCAATCGCCTCTTGTAATGCAACTCTTGCTGTATAATTCGGAGCTTTTGTTCCTTTGAAAATCCTGTCAATATCATAAAGACAGTATTCCCAACGACGCCAGAAATGTCCTTTAGGATCCTTCAACCTTCTCCTGATCTCTAGTTTTCCAATCTTACTTCCACGTTTTGAACTTCTTCTTTTCGAAATTCTTCTCTTGGAACTTCTACGTTTTGATCTACGTTTTGAACTTCTTCTTTTCGAAATTCTTCTCTTGGAACTTCTACGTTTTGATCTACGTTTTGAACTTCTTCTCTTGGAACTTCTACGTTTTGATCTATGTTTTGAACTTCTTCTCTTGGAACTTCTACGTTTTGATCTACGTTTTGAATTTCTTCTCTTACTTCTATGTTTTGAACTTCTTCTCTTACTTCTACGTTTTGATCTACGTTTTGAATTTCTTTTCTTACTTCTACGTTTTGAACTTCTTCTCTTTGATCTACGTTTAACACTTCTTCTCTTACTTCTACGTTTTATATTTCTTCTCTTGGAACTTTTCTTTGATCTACGTTTAACACTTCTTCTTTTAGAATTTCTTCTTGAGATAGTACTCATTCTAAAAGGTGAAAAGATATTTATTAAAAAGTAAAAAAAATTAAACAACACTTGAAGGGTTTGACAGTGCTTTATTAACAGAATTTGCGAGCAAATCTGCAAGTCTTAAGGAGAATCCAACTGAATCTTCATGATGTCTAATTTCTCCAGTGTAATCTTGTCTAGATCTAGCTTCAATAGATGCAACAGTTGAATCAATGAGATCATTAAAGACGGGTTCTATTTCATGAAAAGGGAGGAATCTTTGGTTAACGGCATTGAGGTGTCTAGTAATTCTTTTTGAGTGATACTTAAGTTTGTTAACAAGGATAATTTTTTTTTGAGTGGAACCGACAGCAACACTTTCGCAAATCTTAACAAGATCAGCGATGTAGTCTTTAAGATAACCAATTAATTGTTTACCAAGACCATTTTGGAGTCTAGATTCGATTGAGTTTCCAATTTCGGAATTGATTGCAAGAAGTTTGTGAACAATTGCTTTTTTTGCTTCTTTGTTTCCAATCCCAGGTTGGTTGCATTCCTGAGAGTAAGACTTAACCCAAGTTGTATGATTTTGAAGGATTCTTCTTAATTTGTGAGTGAGCTCGTCATCACAGAATGATGTGTTCATTCTAGAATTCGAGATGGGGATTTGAGAGAAACCACCAGGAAACTTATTGAATTGTTGGTCAAGTGATGTATTCATTAATATTTTTTAGAAAAAAAAGGAAAAGGAAATTTTTTCAAAAGAGAAGATATGAATGGAACTATTGAAGTATTCGCAAACAATTCTTACTTGATGACACTCATAACAAGAGGTGGTAAAGTACATAGATTAAGTTACGTTATAACTATTGATGGAAAAGGTGGATTATATATAACTCCAGAAATCTACAGTTTAAACTATCAAATAAAGGAAATGATTCCAAATTACATATTAGACAATTTTTCAAAAACGATTACAACGATTGAGAGTAATTATATCGAAACTAACGGACATCTTAGAAATAGCTGTATGACTTTAACAAAAAAATCTAAAGAGAGTGAACTTTACAAAATAGAAAGTAGTTGTATTAAATTTAAATCACCAATGAAAGTAACGAAAACAAAGAATACAGGTAGACCAAGATTGAGATCAGATTCATATTCTCCACCAAATAGAACAACTAGAAGAATGAGTATTTCTCCTCCGAATAATGTTTAGATAATTGTATTTAAACTTGTATATGTTTTATTTTTTTAAATACTTTTACTGTCAAATTGAATTTGTTTAAAGGGTCAAAAGTTTTTCAAAGTTCTAATAAATGCCACCAAAATCAAGTTACCAGAAGTTAGATCAACGCAATCATATTTTGATTCGTCCTGATTCATATATTGGTTCAACAAGATCAGTAACTGAGAAATTAGACATTCCAGTTGGAACTGACAAAGTTGAAATGCAAGAAAAGTACATTACATTTGTTCCTGGTCTGCTTAAGATCTTTGATGAAATTCTTGTCAATGCTATTGATCATTCTGTAAAAGATTCAACTGTTAAATTAATTTCAGTGACAATTGGCGAAGACTACGTCGAAGTGTTAAATGACGGTAGAGGTATTCCAGTTGAGGAAATCGAAGTCGATGAAGACAAAAAGAAGAAGAAATATTGGATTCCAGGTATGGTATTTGGTGAGCTACTTTCAGGATCGAATTTCGATGATACTCAAGAGAGATTTGTTGGTGGAAGAAATGGATATGGTGCAAAGTTGACAAACATTTATTCAAAGAGTTTTATTTTGGAAACTGTTGATTCAAACTCAGGAAAGAAATACATTCAAAATTGGAAGGACAATATGGAAACATCAAGTAAACCAAAAATTACATCTTTCAAAGGAAAGAGTTATACAAAAGTAAAATTTTTCCCAGACTTTTCAAGATTCGAAGGATTAACAGATACATTTGACAAGTATCACATTTCTTTGTTCAAAAGAAGAGTTTATGATGCAGCAGCATGTACAAGAAATAACATTATCGTAAAGTTGAATGGCGAATCACTAAAGTTTAGAGACTTTCCGAAATACATTGATCTTTTTATTGGAACTAAATCCGAATCAAAAAGAATCCACCAATTTGAAAAGAATGAAAAGGGAATGGAGTGGGATGTTATTGCAAGTCCAAATAAAGAATCAGACGACTCATTTAAACAAGTTTCATTTGTAAATGGTATTTCGACTTACAAAGGCGGAAAACACGTTGATTACATTACAAATCAAATCGTGAAAAAACTGGTTGATAGAATCAAATCAAAGAATAAATCAAACAAGGACTTGAATGTAAAGCCAGGATACATTAAAGATAGACTTAGTATTTTCATTAGATCGACAATTGTGAATCCGAATTTTGATTCTCAGTCGAAGGAGTATCTAACAACAAATGTCAAAGATTTCGGAATGGAATTTAAAGTTTCGGATAAGTTCATTGATGATCTTGCAAAGTCTGGTATTGAAAAGGAAATCATTGATTTTGCCAAGTTCAAGGAGAACAAGGAGGCTGCGAAGAAATCTGATGGCAAAAAGGTGAATAAGATTTTCAACATTCCCAAGTTGGATGATGCTAACAAGGCTGGTACAGCAGAGTCGCATAAATGTACTATTATTTTCACAGAGGGAGATTCTGCTGCTGCTTTTGCCACTGCTGGTTTAGACGTCATTGGTAGAGACTACTATGGTGTGTTTCCATTAAAGGGTAAGGTGTTAAATGTGAGAGAAGCAACAGGTGATAAAGCTAGTACAAATGACGAAATTAAGAACATTAAACAAATCATTGGTCTTAAACAAGGAAAAGTTTATACAAACACAAGAGAACTAAGATATGGTAAGGTTTTACTATTAGCTGACGCCGATGTGGACGGATCTCATATCAAAGGACTTGTTATGAATATGTTTCATTATTGGTGGCCGAGTTTATTTAATATGCCAGGATTTATTACTTCATTAGCAACACCAATTGTAAAAGCAAATAAAGGGAACGAAAAAAGAACATTTTACACACTTTCAGAATTTAATAGATTTATTGAGTCTGCAACTGGAAACTGGAAAACGAAATACTACAAGGGTCTTGCAACTTCAAGTGCAAAGGAAGCAAAAGAATCATTTAAGAACCTTGAGACTAAATTAATTAAGTATACAGCTGGAAACACAGAACCGGAAAAGAAAAAATCAAGTAATGCAATGGAACTTGGTTTCAAGAAAGATCTTGCAGACGAAAGAAAGGATTGGATTCTAAAGTACAACAAGGATAATATTCTTGAACAAAATGATAAAACACCAAAATATTATGAATTTATTAACAAAGATTTGATTCACTTTTCTGTCTATGATACACAAAGATCGATTCCAAATGTAATGGATGGATTAAAACCTGGGCAAAGAAAAATCTTGTTTGGATGTTTTAAGAGAAATTTGACTAAGGATACAATTAAAGTTGCCCAATTGTCAGGTTACATCTCTGAAAATGCAGCATATCATCATGGCGAAGAATCGTTAAACAAAACAATTGTTGGAATGGCGCAAACATTTGTTGGGTCAAACAATATTAACCTTCTTTATCCAGATGGACAATTTGGAACAAGGAAAGATAATGGTAATGATGCAGGTTCACCTCGTTACATCTACACAAAATTGGAAAAAATCGCAAGTGTCCTATTTAATTCACTTGACTTCCCAAGTTTAAATTACACTGAAGATGATGGACAAACTGTTGAACCTGAATTTTATACTCCGATTTTACCAATGGTACTTGTTAATGGTGCATCTGGTATTGGAACTGGGTTTTCAACTGATGTCCCAAGTTACAATCCAGAAGACATTCTAAAAAACATTACACTTTTAATGAGCGGAAAACAACAAACAGAAATTATTCCTTGGTATCGTGATTTCAAGGGGAAAATTGCCAAGTGTAAAGAAGCAGGGAAGTATACTTCCATTGGAAACTTTAAACGACTTGGTGATAAAAAGATTGAAGTAACAGAATTACCAGTTGGAATGTCAATTGTTGGATTTAAGAAAGTTTTGTCAAAATACATTTTAAGTCTTCAAAAAGAAGAAGAGAAGAAAGGAAAAGCACCCAAAAAACAAAAAGATGCTATTATTGAATCGTTTGATGAAAAACACAAAGATGGAAATATTAGATTCGTTTTGTTATTTGACAGTAAAGAAACAACTGATAAAATGGTAAAGAATAACTTTGAATTATTTAAAAAGACATTTAACTTGGCTGCAAATATTAACACAACAAATATGCATCTCTTTGACAAGGATCTAAAAATCAAAAAATACAAAACGGTAAATGATATTATCAAAGACTTCTACAACGTTCGTTTGGACTTTTATAAAAAGAGATACGCTTTTATCAAAAATAAACTTGAAATCGAACTTTTAAAGATCTCAGCAAAAGTAAGATTTATTAGAGAAGTAATCGCAGAAGAAATCACAGTGTTCAAAAAATCAAGAGATTACATTAACAAAAAACTTGAAAAGAGAGAATATCCCAAATTTGCAGAAAATGAAAATGTCAAAGAAAGTTTTACTTATCTCACAAAAATGTCAATTGACAATTTCACCAAAGAAAAAATCGCTGAATTGGAAGCCCTTCTGAATAAGTCTCAAGAGGCTTTAGATACTCTTCTTGGAAAGACTCCAGTTAAACTTTGGAAGGAAGATCTTCTTGAGTTTATGACAGAATACGAGAAATTCAATAAAGGTTCAAGTGAAGAAGACCAAGAAGAAAATGAATAAAAATCTAAGTTTTAAACTTTCAAATAAGGTTTAATCTTTTTTTGAAAAGATTAAATCGAGAACTTAAAATCTGGATTTTAAGTTTAAAATGTTATTTTATCTTGAAGATTTAATGTTCTTAAAGGAACATTTTCTTCTTCCTCAGGAAATTGTTAATCACATTTTTAAATTCACTTACAATCCGTTTGATCTTCTCCATTACTACGACAACAAACTTCTAAAACAATACCTTGAAATGGGTATTAATCCTAATGTATCAAATGTAACTCGTTCAAAAAGATACACAGCATTAACTATTGCATCTGATTATAATAGAATCAAATTATTACTTGAATATGGTGCTAATCCTAATATATGCGAATATACAATAATTGACAAAACTGTACGTGGTATTTTTTATCCACTTAATACAAATTTAAGAAGTGAATGTATCACGGAATTATTACTTAAACATGGAGCTAATCCAAATAATAAAGACATATATGGATATACTGCACTACATTTTTATAATCGTTTATCAATAAAACAGATTGAACTATTACTAGAAAAAGGTGGGAATCCTAATTCTATTTCTAACTTTGGTGTTACTCCATTAGACTTACTACATTCAGATAAAGAGTCTAATTATTTGGATAAAGAAAAGGTTAAAGTATTAATTAAAGCAGGTGGTAAATTACACAATCCAGAATACAAACAAGAATGTATAAAGGTATTAAAT
>Ga0316207_10002006_pt1 | contig 22360 bp, 26 predicted proteins | sample 6weekpyrite_MG_FD_204943 | JGI IMG/M metagenome (GOLD analysis project Ga0316207, IMG submission 204943) | Microbial mat bacterial communities from mineral coupon in-situ incubated in ocean water Damariscotta River, Maine, United States -... | ecosystem: Environmental > Aquatic > Marine >...
TGCCAAGTCAATGGCAATCAGGCTATGATTACTCATGATGGATGCTCCTCGAATTTAACTGAGTTAGAAAATACCAGTTTGGCGCATTGTGACGCCGTATTTCAAGGGGCGTCCATCCCATCACCCACACTAAATATCATACTATTTTGAAAACAAGATAATTGTAAACTACTGGTTTATTGTTGTTTTTATCAGTATGTTAAGGTGGGTGTCCGGGTTACTGTTTGTTTTTATTTGCATTTAAAAAATTAAGTATAGGATCTAGCGTTTCATTAACTCTAGTACGAGGAAAATAGTGGCCACCCGTTTCCAGTTCAAAAAGTCGCGAGTGGGATATGGATTTTGATAGTGCTTGTGAAAAATAAAAGGGCGTCATGGCGTCATCCTTCGCACCCATGACAAGAGTAGGGCACTTAACGTTTACGACAAATTCATTAGAGTTGAATTTGCTTACGGCTTTAGCACGCGCTTTAATTTCTTCATAAACTGGCATCTGTTTGGCGTAATGCAATTCTGCCTTATTCAAGGTTTTGTCCAGTAATGCAACATCGGTGTGAGGTGTCATGAAAAGTGTTGTGAGCTTTGTATACGCTTCAGGCCCAGAATGTTTGAGCGCCTTTAATCGTGCATCGAAAACACGTTGCATCCAGGCATCTGCTTTTGTCCAGCCAGCCAGTAAGGTGACTGATTTTATTTTCTCCTGTAGCCTGCTAGCCAGCATTAAACTTATGCCTGCTCCAGCAGAGTGTCCAAGCAGATGCACTGGTTTACCACATAAATCGCGCAAAATTAGTTCCGCATCATTTGCCATCTGCTTTATTGAGAGTGGATGATTAAACGGGCCACTGTTACCGGTTCCCCTCTGGTCGAAAACGGTTACATGATATTTTTTGGCGATTACAGGTAGCATTAGATCCCAGAAAGAGGCGACACCAATGAAGCCGGTGATTAGAACTACTTCTTCTGCATCAACTGGCCCGATCTGTTTAGCGGCTAGCCATGATCCATTTGTTTTAATGCGCATAATTACTCTTCACTTTTAAAAGCATCAACATAGGCAAAAAGCAGAGGTAGCCCTCCGGTATGAACGAAGACAACAATCTGGTCCGGGTCAATCAAACCCTGCCTGGTTTGTGAGATCAGGCCTGCCATTGCTTTACCTGTGTAAACCGGATCAAGGAAAAGGCCTTCTAGTTGGGCTGTAAGTCGAATGGCTTCAAGACTGTCTGCTGTTGTTTGCCCATATCCTTCACCTCGTACACGGTCATCAACAAAAATTTCCAGAGGCTGGTTTTTTATGCCCAGTTCGCCAAGGGTGTCTTTCGTTAATTTCTCAACGGCATCTACTGCTTCTTCTTCCTGGTTCAGAATGCTAAACCCAATTACCTTTGTATTCACTTTATGATGGGCAAAGCCAGCAACTAAGCCTGCCTGGGTTCCGCCACTACCCGTTGGTACAATTACTACATCGGGAGCTTTTCCTGATATAAAACTGAGCTGTTCAAGTATCTCATTTGCGCAGTCCATATAACCCATCGAACCTAGCACATCCGAGGATCCAAACGGTAAAACAAATGGCCTGGCTCCCTCTAACTCCAGGCGTGGAACAAGCTGTGAAATGAAGACGGAGAAATCTTCATTTGCTGGAACTTCAACCAGCTCCGTACCAAGTAGCTTAAGTAAAAGACGATTACCATTTTCGCTAAATGCGGTTGTTTTGCGACCGATGAGATCTTTAACCACAATCACAGATCGAATGCCAAGTCTTGCAGCGGTTCCCGCTAATTCGCGAGCAGCATTTGATTGATGGTGTGCGGCAATAATCACTGTGTCATGACCATCTGCCAGCATTTTGGCTAACTGTCGTTCAAACTTTCTGATTTTATTTCCACCACTGCCTCGGCCACCTTCGTCATCGCGTTTAACATAAAGGTGTTTAAGCCCAAGATGAGCACCAAGACGGTGCAGTGGTTCTAGTGGTGTTGCACCTGCAAGCAGCTTGAGTTTCTGTACGCCATTAACATTGGATTGTGTTTCAGGGAGAATAAGAGTCACATCATATCTCCTTTAAGGTGTAATGACAGTTCAATTTCTACAGGCGCATTCATTGGGAGAGCAGCCACACCAATTGCTGTTCGCGGGCCACGCCCTGCATCGCCAAGCATTTTCACCAGCATTTGAGATGCGCCATCTGCAACCTTTGGTATGGCACTGAACCCTTGTGCAACCGCTACAAAACACGTGAGACGAAAGCAGCCGATCACATCCTGTAAATCATTGCCAACAATGCTGTTTGCTACGGATAAGGCATTCAGCACGGCATAACCTGCCGCCTCAGCCGCCTCATCTACTGATACATCTTTACCAACTAGTCCCGTATATTGCAGCTTCCCTTTGACGATGGGTAACTGGCCAGAGATTGGAAGTAGGTTTCCTGTTCTGAGGGCTGGCTCATATTCGGTGGTAATTGCTGTAGGCTGCTCTGGTAAAGCCAGTCTTGCATCCAGTAAATGCTGTTTTATCATGGTGGTATCACTATTTTAATTTATATTAGAGAAATATATTGTCCTAGGACATTAAGTGTTTTTGTCTGGTTATGCAAGCTGTATTTTTTGTTTGTAATGGAGTGTAAATAAATTGCTTGAATTTCAATAAGATAGGATTTTAATGATTTAGTTTATTAAATAAAGGAGGCTTGAGTTATAGTGATTGTCTTAGTTCAAAATAATGATGCCTAGGTGGGATTCGATAAAGTCAGACATGCTGTTTATAAATTTTCATCGGTTGTGGCACTACTAAATACCTTTATGAGGAGGCATTCCATGAATATGATTGCTAATGACCTAAGATATAGAGTAGGGGAATGACAATTACACTACACTCGGTCTGGTGTTTCAGTTAAGTGAAAGATTGCCATCATTGACGTGTAATCTTTTATGAAGTGCTGGTTCTTATCCCTGTTTCTGCTTTAAGGTGATCGGAATTCACTTTAACAGTTTTGTTACTGTTGTTTCATAAGCCTCAATAACGGCTGATGCGATTGTCTCAATTTCGTCCGTTGTCACTAAGGCTGTTGTAATACGCAGGCCGCTCCTGGTTAACAGGCAAAAATCCCGACCTGTTCGCACAACCCAGCCCTTCTCAAGCAGGCTCGCGGCTACTTCTTCAGCATTATCCATGGGCAACCAGACATTCAGTCCTTCGGTGCCAGTAATTTCCATATGTGATTTTCTTATTAGCTGCAGGAATAATTTACGACGTTGTACGTATATAGCTCTGGCTTCGGTAATAGAGGCCAGTACCTCCGGTGAGGTTAGTAGTTGATACACAATAGTCTGCAAAATTCGGCTAACCCATTGCCCCGAGGCCGCCCTTCTGGACTTCATGCGTTGAATAACAGTACTGGAGCCAATAACGGCTCCCGTTCTCAGGTCAGGTCCTAAGCATTTAGAAAAAGATCGAAAAATAGCCCAGTTTTTATCTCCTGTAGTGCATAGTGATAAGTAAGGGGTTTCTCCCAACAGACCAAGGTGTTCATCTTCTATGATCAAAATTTGAGGGTTTGTATCAATGAGTTTTCTTATTTTTTTTAAGCGCTCAGGGGTGTAAGTAATGCCTGTAGGGTTTTGCGCTCTTGGTGTTATTACAATGGCTTTACATTTTTTATTCATCGTTTTTTTAAGCACCTCCGTATCCATGCCGGTTGGTGTCATGGGAATGGGCACAGGTTTCAGGTTCATAAATCGTAGTAAATGAAGTAATTTCATGTAACCTGGGTCTTCAACTAAAACATGATCTCCCGGCTCAAGGAATGCGGAGAGTATTTCCTGCATCCCGACAGTTGTGCCGGGCACGATCATGACATCACCTTCGGGCAAAAGCTCAGCTTTTGCCATATCTTTTACTACATTGACAAGTAAAGGATCATCGGGAATAACATTATATAGTTGTGGGCTCACTTTTAAGGCGTCAACGAGAACCTCAGTATAAGCTGGAAGGAGTTTCGGATCGGGATTACCAAAGCTTAAATCGTGCAGGTCGTGAAACTCGTTTTCCTCTAACGATTGGGGAACTGAAAAGTCACGTAACGCAACGCGCTTGGATCGCCCGTCCGGCTCTATAATCCCCATACCCTGTAGCTTCTGATAGGCGGATGCGACGGTATTTTTATTTACACCTATGAGTGCAGCGTATTTGCGCACCGAAATAAGTTGATCACCGGGCTTTAAATTTCCGCTTTCAATTTTTTGCCGAAGCTCATCTGCAATGCTTTGTGCGGTGTGAATATTACTCATATAGAAAATCCGTAGCGACCTAAGCATCTCAGGTGGTAAAGAAAAAGCCGTCTATGAAACTGTTAATTTTGAGAGGCATTGTCTACATAAAACAAAGTTGACACCATAACAAATTATGGATTGCAAACCAAATGAATAACATGAGGGGTAATTGAATTTAAATTAAATTGAAAAATTAAATAGCTAAGTCGGCCACCCGAAGCTAGTAAGCTAGTCGAAATTTACCCGGACACCCACACTAATTTGCACACTATTTTAAAAACAAGATAATTATAAATTATTGATTTATTGTTGTTTTTATCTGTATGTTAAGGTGAGTTAAGGTGAGTGTCCGGGTTGTTTTCCGGGTTGTTCTTAAAACAGGCAATGGAAGCTTTGAGCTAAATAGGCACAGAGTCAGGGCTGAGATATTTGAGCCTTAATTAATAACTCGCCTCTTCTTGAATCGTTATGAGTGAATAGTAGAAAAAGAAGCCTTTACATGCTCTTTAAATACCCGTAGTTTTTTGGTTTGCCATTGAGTTTTTTTCGAGAGAAGATACAGGCGCTTTCTCGGAAGGTTTCGCTCTGATAAAATTGATTTGAATATTCCATCATCAAGTTCTTGTTGTATTGAAATATTAAGCATCATGCCAATACCCAAATTGGCGTTAACTAACTGGTATACACCTTCTATATCATTAATTTTATGCAGTGCAGGGTCATTAAGGCTAATTTTTTCTTTGTTTAAAAATATTCTTAGCTCCTCGGACGCTTTTAAGGGTGACATTAAAATTAGCTTGCCTCCCCCCAAATCTGAAAAGCGCTTAGGGATGCCATGTATTTCAAGGTATCGAGGTGTAGCGCATGCTACTAACTGGGTGTTGATTAACGGCATTGCAATCATATGGCTGTTATCATTTAATTTTCCCAGGCGAAAAGCGAAGTCAATATTCTTGTCATGTAAATCTTCCAGTTGATCACTAAAATGAATGTCAAAATTGATTAGAGGGTACTTGTCTTCGAAACTAGATAATATACTAAATATTTTAGAGCGGCATAGTGCCCTGGAAAGAGTAATAGAAATAGAGCCACTAATAGAATCGTGTTCTGCAAGCAACTCTTCCTCGGCCTGATATATTGATGAAAGTATTGCCTTGCATTTTGGGTAAAATTTTTTTCCCGCTTCAGTAATATCAAGTTTTTTATGAGATCGGTGAAACAACTGTACTTTCAAGCTTTCCTCTAGCTGCGTCAACTGTTTGCTAACTGCGGGTGTTGAATAATTTAACATCGTTGCCGCCTGAGTGATGCTTTTCTCTTCAACGATTGTAATAAATACCTGATAATTAGTGAATTTTGACATATCTTTATTTCCGAAGTATCCCAGAGTTTTAATTAATGGTTTCCTTTTGGTTAACCAAAGCTTAGCAGATGGTAGCTTTAGGTTAACCTAAATGGGGTTTATAGTCATGCAGCAGATAATCTGAAACATTCAGGAATAGGAAAGAATATGATTGAACTTGCTAAAACCAGCACTGCCATTGCAACGCCCATTAATGATGTATTTAGTTACGTGTCAAATATGGAGAATTACGTCCGTTGGTTTCCCGGTGTAGTTGCTATAAGGTCGAAAAATAACTTGATGCACGCGGTAGTTGGAAAAACGTATGTGGAAACATTAAATTTACCAGACGGTGAGAGTGAGTTAACCATTGAAGTTGATCAATGCGATACTGATCGTTTGTTCATAACAAAAGGGGATTTAGCTGGAGTATTGCCTCAAATGACAGTTATGTTTTCTTCTGATGAAGAGAATAATTGCCTTATAATTTTGCAATACCATAGTAGAAACACAAGTCTTACAGAGAAATCTGATATTGTTATTGCTTTAAAAGAGGATTTGACCGTGCGTGCTGAAAAAGGAATAGCCAGGTTGAAGGAAATATTAGAATCATAATGCTAGAAATATCCATCTGCTAGTGACAAGTTACCCGGACACCCACATGACAAGTTATCCGGACACCCACATTAAATTACACAGTACATTAATAACAAGATAGATAATAAGCTATTGATTTATTGTTGTTTTTATCAGCAAGTTTAGGTGGGTGTCCGTGTTACATCCGTGCTACATTTTTTATATTGGCCGCTTCTCGGTGCTCATGTCGTAGAAGTTATTGCGAAAATGGATCACTGCATAGCGGTGCGTTCTTTAAGGGCTATGGGAATAGCTCAAGATGTGTTGTATTGCCATAAAAGTAGAGTTTAATACGATTTCACAATAATAAATCGACTATATAAAAAAGTCGCTAATGTGAACTTAGGGTAAGGTTTTTATTTGACATCTAGATATTGAATCCAAGTACCATGTAACGCATGAATCTGTTTATAACTTTATATTTTAAATTCATTGCTTTTGAAAAAAATATACTTGCGGAGTCTGTAAGTAAAATGCTATGTTGGGTGTTCGATTTTTAAATTTCTGTTTTAAATTATAAATTTAGTTTTTCAACTGCCTCGTTAGGTTAATCACGAGTGTTACCCTGTTATGAAAAAGATACTAGTTATTGGCGCTAGCGGTAAAATTGGTAAAAAAATTACTCTACTTTTAATCGATAATGGCTACGCTGTGGTTGCTTTGGCTCGAGATAAAAGCAGAGTAAAAGAACTCTCCAGTCTTGGAGCTGAAGTAATTGAGGCAGATCTAGAAGAGGATATATCGAGTGCTTTTACTGGTTGTGACCGTGTTGTTTTCAGTGCTGGTTCAGGTGCTGAAAGCAGTGCATATAAAACACTTACCATCGATCTATGGGGCGCATGTAAAGCGATCGATAAGGCAAAAGAAAATAGAATTAAACACTTTGTTATGGTTAGTTCAAGAGGAGCCGATGATCCTGATGAAGGGCCTGAAGCAATTAAGCCTTATCTGGTTGCAAAGCATTTTGCTGATAATCACCTTATTGCCAGTGGTTTAAATTACACTATTCTCAGGCCGGGCCGATTACTTGATGAGTGTGGAACGGGTTTAATTAAAACGAGTCGACCTGTTAATCCAGATGAACAGGTAATATCCAGGGATGATACTGCTCGCGTAATATATTATTGCTTAACTGATAATAAGGTAACTGGAAAAATATATGAGCTTTATAAAGGAAGTGAGCCTCTTAACATGATTTTGCAGGGCAATTATTAACAGGGGAATGAGCTTGAGTACATGCAATAGTGAGTGTCGATTTTAAATTAGTTTCTATTTGTTTGTCTAACAAAATCAAGGTGAGAATAATTGGCTCTGTAAATGAATACCAACTATTTTAAGCCAGGATCGATAGCTATAAGTAAGCACTATATACTACAAATTGTATTGTCAAAATTTATCATTTTCTGCTTATTAATTTGAGGACTACTTAATATCAGGGTATTACCGTTATTATCTTTTATACGAAAACCATGGCAATATCCCCCACAAACACCACCTCCTTAGGATTTTGGTGCTTTCTTAACACAGATAGTTGATTATCAGGAATAACCTTTTGTTTTTTTGGGGGGGACTTAATTTTAACGCCAGGCCTGAATAGATCCAGTTCACAAACATGAAATAAAAATACTATTACTTCAACTTCTGGGACACGGGTCTTAAGATCTATTCAATGATGATATCCAGTGTTCTCACTACCGTATAAGGCATATCTGAAAAAGAACTTCTTTGCATAAAACTATCTTAACTGGTTTCCCTAAGAGAGAATATTAATTAATATACAGGTATCTTAACGAGGCTTTCTCGGATTTAATAATGAATAAGGCAATTCTAATCCCAATAAAGATATTTTTTGTAATCAGTAGCCGTATTATTCCTTTTGTGGCGGTACGTGCTGCTGAGAAGTTATTTACAACACCCTTTCAATCAAAGAGGCGTGATATCGAGCATAAGGTACTGGAACGTGCAGATAGATTTAAGATTCCTATGGGAAAAAATCGGCAGTTAACGGGATATCGTTGGGGTAAAACAACTAACCCAGTAATTTTGTTTGTTCATGGCTGGACAGCGACTGCTACTTGTTTTGTGGAATTTATTGAACCATTAGTTGAAAGTGGTTTCCAGGTTATCTCCTATGATTCAATTGCACATGGAGAAACGCCCGGGGTTTCCGTTTCGGTAACGGAATGGGCAGATGCATTAATTTCTACGATGAAAAAGATTGATAGTGTTCATTGTATCGTTGGGCACTCATTAGGATCTGGAGCTATTGTTATTGCTTCATCACTGGAGCTTAAAACAGATAAAATAGTTCTGATCTCTCCTGTTGTAGATATTACTAAAGTGACGGAGCAATTTGCTAAAGCCTTGTTAATTCCAAGGCGAATACTGGATAAAGTTCATCAGTATGCCTGGAAAAAATATCACTTTAGTGCGTCAAAGTATGGAAATAACTGGCATGAAATATTTGAATCTGATTTTAAAGTTCCAACACTTATTATTCATGATATTAACGACAGGGAAATTCATGTTAATAATGCGAGAAAGCTTGCTGAACAATGGAGCTGGGCCGAACTCATTGAAACCAAACAACTCGGACATAGAAGAATACTTCTTAATCCAGATGTTATTGAAACTACATTAAAATTTGTAGTGGAATCAAATAGTGAGACCAGCATAAAGTTTTAAATTGAATGTTTATATGGTGGCACTAACTTTGACCTCACTGTAAAGGGGAGGTTAGCTTTTCAATTTGTAGCATAATTTTTTATATAATTACATCTAGCGTGATGTCTATCAAAGGTCTTATAAAACTGTTCAAACTTTAGGCAGGCTAGGGGCTAGGTTCTTAATTTAGTAAGCAATTCTTTAATTAAAGCTTCCCTGTCATCTTTTAGGCTGTCGATAAAATTTTGTGGGGTCTCCGTTTTATTATCATACCTGGCGCTCCAGGCAATCATTTCTAATAACATCGGCATCAGGTCAGTTCCTTTTTGTGTTAATGTGTATATGTTCTTAGAGCGGTTATCCTTGTCTGGCGTTTTGTTAATGAGCTTTTGTGCTTCCAGCTTTTCTAACCTGTTTGCCAGTATATTTGTCGATATTTTTTCTTCAGAGTTCAAAAAATCCCCATAGAACTTCTTGCCCTTAAACATCAGGTCTCTAATGATTAAGAGGCTCCACCTGTCTCCAAAAGATTCCTGGGCATAATTTATTGGACAATGAGATTTATACTTAAACGACTTGGTCTTCATGTATTGAGACTAGCATCACTACTTGCAATATGCAAGTAGTGATGCTAGTGTGTTCCCTACTTGTATATTGCAAGTAGAAATAACTCAATAATACAGGAGAATAAAAATGAAGAAACCGCTGGAAATTGTAGAAGAATTTATGCGTTTAACTAATGAGGATCACGATATTGAAGGTGCTGTAGAGCTCATGGCTGATGATATTAAGTTTATCGGTCCAGCTGCTCAATGTAATAACCGACATGAATACAGGGAGTTGTTAGAACAGTTTATACCAATGCACATTGGGTGGAAAAAGCACCAGGCTTTTGAGAATGGTGATGAGGTTTGTTTTATTGAGGATATATATGTATTCACACCTCAAGAAAATAAAATAACCCTGGAGCTCTCTGAATGGTTTAAAGTATCAGATGGAAAAATCAAAAAACAGAAGGTTTATTATGACCCTACAGAATTTAAAGCTGCCTTTGGTATAAATTAAATTATATTTACAGGGCTTACTGATCAAAAATATGGAGATAATATGAAAATACTTTTTTATGTAATTTTGTCTATTTTAGTATTCCTGGCAGTTTCTTCAGGTATAACAAAAATTTTACTTATGCAGCAGGATGTAGAGTTTTTTTCTAAATATGGATTCAGCAACTCAGTCTTGATTACATATGGTGTCGCTCAACTACTCGGTGGTATTTTACTGGTATTGCCCAAATTTAGATTTATTGGGGCCGCCTTAGTTGCCCTGACTTTTTTGATATCTGCCGTAGTACTTGTTTTAGATGATAATATTCCTGTTACTATAATCACCCTGATCTGTGTATTATTGCTTGGTGGTATTATGAAAATTTCCTTAAACAAAACTACTCAGCAGTTTACAGAAACCTAGTAACTAAAGATCCTGGAAATGAAGTTTGTACAGTTCAAAGCGCTGTATCGATTTTTTAAATGCAGCGCTTTTCTAAATATGTTAATTCAATGTATTTACAATAAATTTAACAAACCTGTTTATAAAATTTTATTAACGTTTGAAAGTGCTTTATTCTTGACCCTGGATTTACATATTTATGCCTGGGGATAGTCTGAATTATTTCAATAGTAATCAAAATTATTAAGCCAGGATATATGCATTGCCATTGAGTAAATTAATATTGTTTGTGTGCTGTGCAATCATCATTGTTTCAGTTAATAGAATATTTGGCAATTCAGTTTGGGATCGGTAAGAGGCTATGATATTTACCATATCTCTAGTGCTTAGCAGGACCGCAATGTATGTTTTTAATAGTCGAGCTAATGAATTGACTGTATTTATACGAGGCTTTAGGGAAGAAGAGCGCTGGACTCGGGATGATTAAAAAGCGGTTGACACATCCAGGTCTTTATATAACCATACTGTTATGGAACAAGTTGGTTATATTAATTCGAAGTCAAATCTCGATGCTGTCTTTGCCGCGCTTGCTGACCCTACTCGGCGGGCCATATTATCCCGGCTTGCAGAAGGTGAAGCATCGGTAAATGAGATTGCTGCCCCGTTTGAAATGAGTCAACCTGCGGTATCAAGGCATCTGAAAGTCCTTGAGAAGGCTGGATTGATAGAGCGGGATAAAGACGAACAACGACGTCCTGCCAGATTGAAAGCACAAAAGCTGTCGGATGCGGTTGACTGGTTATCTGAGTTTGAAGCCTTCTGGGGGACGAGCTTTGATCAACTCGATAATGTCCTCCTCAAAATGAAACAAGCTGAAAAAGGAACAGAGCATGAGTGAATTACCAGAATATATATTAGATCGTATTTTCCACGCACCCCGTGAAATGGTTTGGAGAACCTGGACCGATCCTGACCTGTTGCATCGTTGGTATGGCCCAGGTGCAGAAACCATTATCCACAAATTTGATTTAAAGCCTGGTGGAATTTGGCTAAATGAGATGAAGTGGGGTAGCAACTCACATTATCAGAAAGTTGTTTTTCAGGAAGTAATACAACCGGAGAAGATGGTTTGGCATCACCATTCTTCAACAGATTCTAACTGGAATGATGCACCTAATCCCATGATGGCAGATTGGCCTAAATTGCTTTTAACAACGGTTATTTTTGAGGACATGGGGGATAAAACAAATGTGCGCCTTTCCCAGGTACCTATGGATGCTACAGATGCCGAGATTGCCTGTTTTGCTGATGCAATGGCTAATATGGATAAAGGCTGGGGCAGTGGTTATGCCATTATGGATGAGCTGTTTGTTGAGTTACAGGCAGAAGGGGGAAGTGATGAATAATGAAAACGTTGCTGGCGTTCACTGGAGTTTCTGGGTTATCGCTGCGATCTTATTGATCTGGAATGTTTTGGGCGTAATAAATTTCTTTGTGCAGATGAACGCAGATGCGATTGCTGCAATGCCTGAGACGCATCGTGCAATTATAGAAGGTCGACCTGTCTGGGCCACTGGGGGATTTGCATTAGCTGTTTTTGGCGGTGCCTTAGGCTGCCTTTTACTTCTCTTCAGGAAGTCGGCTGCATACTATGTTTTTATTGTATCGTTACTTGGGGTGATTGTGACAATGATTCATACAATTAGCATTGCCAGTTCGACAATCAACTTCAAAGCCTTTGAAGTTTTTATGATGATTATGATGCCGTTAGTGGTAGCGGCATTTTTGATCTGGTATGCGAAGTGGGTTGAAAATAAGAACTGGATTAGTTAGCTGCACTTGTCTGTAATGATTGACAGGGCTCAATACCGGATTTTACTCATCGTTAAGTCAGTTCGCCTGATTTACGATGGGTATTGTTTCGGTATCTGAGAGTTAATGCTTAACAAAATCAACCAGGGTTGATAAATCTGTGCCAGTAATAATAGGTCCGGCATCCAGTTGTTCAGCAGGTAAACCTAATCTATTTACCCATACAGTTGGATAACCAAACCAACTGGCACCAACTGCATCCCATGCACCAAATGCGGTAAATGCGATATTTTTTTTTGGTAGTTTAAAAGCATCCATACCCATTTGATAGGCCCGGGGGTCAGGTTTAAATGCACCAACATTGTCTGTGGTAAGAAAAAAATCAAAAGCATCCTGAATACCTGAATTTTTACAATTGATGCGTAGCATCTCTTCCGTCAGGTTTGATAGAAAAGCAAGGCGAATTCCCTGGTCTTTGAATGATTGTAAGGCTTTGTTTACATCTGGCCAGGGTTTGAGTTGTAGCCAGATACCTGTTAACTGGTCTCGTTTATCTGCATTTAATTCTACTTTGAATTGAGCAGCAGTAAAGGTTAGGGCATCATCTATTATTTCGTAAAAATTTTTATAACGAACACCATTTGTTCGTAGCCATGTATATGCGAATATTTTATTGAACCAGGTTTTGGCAAAAAATTTTCCCTGTTCAGGGTATAGAGTTTTTGCTAAATCTAGAATTGGTCTTGGGTCAAATATTGGAAATCCATCAAAGGCGATAGCTTTGATTTGTGTATTACTGGTAGCAGCTCCGGCTGAACTGATTTGTAAATTTGACAGTGTGAGTCCAAGGGTTGCGGTGCTGGCTGTCATTGACAGAAATCTTCTACGGTTCATAATAAAATTTCCAGTGAATGAGAAAAATAATAATATAGGGACCATATCAGCTAAAATAAGTTCCGTTTTTTAAGTATCGTGATATCCATAACCACAGAAATAGAAATAAGGTTTAAAAATTATTAATATACTTATAGTGACAAGGAATAGTGTAAATAATTAGCTACAGTCCCGTTAACAGAGGTGATTGTGTATACATTATAGTTTTTATAAATTAGAGGCTGGTTTTAATCATAAACATAAATGAATAAATATGAAAACAACTCAAGATATTTGGCAAGAATACCATAATAAGTTATCCGGTTTTATAAAGGCCAGGGTTTCCCGTGATATAGCGGAGGATATTCTTCAGGATGTCTTTCTAAAAATTCATATCCGAATTGGCTCCCTGAAAGAAGATGCAAGGCTTGAAAGTTGGCTTTACCAGATAACCCGAAATTCAATTATTGATTATTATCGTGAGAAAAAGCCAACTGACGAGTTACCAATCTGGTTTGAACAAGAACAAGGTCGTGAAGATGAAATAATTAGACAGGAATTATCGTCATGTCTCACACCTATGATTGAGGAACTTCCAGAAAAATATCGTAATGCTATCAAGCTTTCAGAAATAGAGAAAAAACCCCAAAAAGAGGTGGCTGAGCTGGAAAATATTTCCTTATCGGGAGCAAAGTCAAGAGTTCAAAGGGGAAGGGGATTACTTAAAGCGATGTTAAATAATTGCTGCCAAATTGAAATCAATAAAAACAATCAGTTAGTATCATATGAAAAGAAGGGGCTGGATGATAAATTCTGCTAGTTAAAATATATTTGCGTCTTTTTTCTCCTGTTTCCGTCTATATAGGTGCAATTAAATTAATCTTAAGGTGGAAACAGTTATGACGCAGTTAAGTAATGAGAATATTCGTAAAGAAGTTCGTGAACAGTATGCCAAAGTAGCATTATCGGGTGGTACTGTTAGTTGTTGCACCGCAACTTCATGTGGTGAGGATTCAGCTATAGACGTAAAATTAACCTCAAAGTCACTTGGCTACTCAAACAAGGAAGTGAGTGAGGTGCCTATTGGTGCAAATATGGGGCTGGGTTGTGGTAACCCCCAGGCTGTTGCAGCATTAAAAATAGGTGAAACAGTTTTAGATCTGGGAAGTGGAGGAGGGTTTGACTGTTTTCTTGCCGCTAAACAAGTCGGTGAATCCGGGCATGTAATTGGCGTAGATATGACTTCTGAAATGCTCAGTAAAGCACGTAAAAATTCAGTTAAAAATGAGTATAATAATGTCGAATTTCGTTTAGGTGAAATAGAAAACCTGCCGGTGCCTGATGTCATAATAGATGTGATTATTTCTAATTGTGTAATTAATCTGTCACCAGAAAAAGCGAGGGTATTTGAGGAAGCATTTAGGGTATTAAAACCCGGAGGGCGATTGGCAATTTCTGATGTTGTCGCTTTCGCTGAGTTACCAGAGAAACTAAAAACTGACATGGCATTGTTTACAGGCTGTATGGCTGGTGCCTCTCAGGTATCCGATCTTGAAGATATGTTGATAAATGCCGGGTTTAAGGAAATAGAAATAAAACCAAAGGATAAGAGCAGGGAGTTTATTCGTAACTGGGTGCCAGATAGTAAAATTGAAAATTTTGTTGTCTCAGCTACTATTGAGGCATTTAAACCAACCACCTAAATTGTAAAGCGTTTGAACACCGCACTCTATGTGTGGTGTTTATCTTAGAGTTTTATGCATACAAATTAAATAAGGGAATTCTAAATGGAATATGTACTAATTATTCATGAGGTCGAGGATTACACTACCTGGAAGAAAATTTTTGCTGATGCAGCAAGCATAAGAATGAATGCGGGTGAACAGAGTTATCAGGTTTTAAAGGATAAGAATAACGAAAATAAAATTGTTCACTTTTCTAAATGGTCATCAATTGATGACGCAAAAGCATTTTTTGAGTCTCCGGAACTCATTAAAATCAGAAAAGAGGCGGGTGTTAAAAAACCTGAATTTATCTACTTAGAGCAACTTGATAGTGGTATATTTTAATCAGTAAAGCATGGCGCTTAGCCTGAAGATGAAAAAACTATCTTCCATTTTAGCTAACCGAGTTAAAGTGTACAGTTTTTATTAGAATAACGGAATGGGGGTATTATGTCATATGATGAAGGTCTAGCAGAGAGGATTCGAGATGTATTACAGGATCGTACTGATGTTGAAGAAAAGAAAATGTTTGGCGGGCTTTGTTTTATGGTATCAAATCACATGTGTTGTGGTATTGTGAATGAGACCTTAATGGCTCGTGTTGGCCCTGATCAATATGAAAAATGCCTTGCCAGAAAACATGCCAGTGAAATGGATTTTACAGGAAGGGCAATGAAGGGAATGGTTTATGTGTCGCCAGGTGGAATAAAATCTGATTCAAGTCTGGCCAGGTGGATAAAATATTGTACAATATTTGTTGAGTCTCTACCTCCAAAGAAATCGAAATGAGTTCAGGTTAATCGCGCCAATTTGGTTAATATAAAAATTTTTATTAACTCCAATAAAACATTCAGGAAAGTTTTCAAACAGGTTCTGTCAGTGCATTGCCAGGTATAAAGTAATTGAGGTTTATTTATGTGTCTTTCAATGAGTTCTTGTGATAATGGGTATTAACACCCATTATCACTAAACTGTTATTTGTCTTTCCCGATTACCTTAAAAGTGGATTGATATTAACTCCGCCGTCAATATTGTATTCTGCACCGGTGATAAAACTGGCTGCATCAGACGCTAAAAATGAAACCAGGTTTGCAATATCATCAGGTTGACCAAATCGATTTAGTGGGACACGATTTAACATTGCTGAAGAAAACTCATTTAAGGCTTCTTCCGGGAATCCGATTTTTCCAAAAATAGGTGTATTTACTGGCCCAGGATTGACTGAATTAACCCTGATTTTACGCGGCGCCAATTCGGATGCAGCGGTCCTTGTGAGTGAGTTCATGGCGGCTTTACTGGCTGCGTATACTGCCGTATTCGGCATGCCAGTGTAGGCATTAATTGATGACAGGTTAATTACGGAGGCAGTATCACGTAAAATAGGTAAGAACTTTTGTAGTGTGAAAAATGCGCCTTTGAAATTGATGTTCATTGTGCTATCAAATTGTTCTTCTGTTAGATTTTCAATGGGGGCAAATGCAGCTATGCCTGCATTAATGAATAATATGTCGATGTTTCCAATTTCTTCTTTTATTTTATGTACAAGAGAATCGATATGATCTAGATTTGATTGATCAGCGACCATACCGATAACCCCCAGTTCCTCTGCTGCCTTTTCTACCGCCTGCGGGTTACGACCTGTAATAACAACCATTGCCCCCTGTTCCTTAAACTGTTTAGCAGTCGCATAACCTATACCACTGTTGCCTCCGGTAATTACTGCGGTTTTTCCAGTTAAATCAGTCATTTTTACTTGCTCCTAAGTGTTAGAAATATATTATAAATTCACTGTACCGGTCGGTACATATTTGAATTGTGTACCTGTCGGTATATAATGTCAAGTATATGAGCAACTTTTTAGGGTGTGACAAATATGAGTGCTGGGCGGCATCGCAATTTTGATAAGGACATAGCGCTTGATGCTGCTGTGGAGTTATTCTGGACAAATGGCTATTTAGGAACTTCCCTTAGTGACCTGACCAGTGCGATGGGTATTAATAAACCTAGCCTTTATTCTGCTTTCGGAAATAAGGAAGAACTATTCAAAAGCGTGCTGAACAGGTATGTGAAAACATATGGTGAGCATCATGTAAAAGAGCTTTTTTCTTCTAAAAAGAGTTTGAAGAAAAGATTACTATGTTATCTTGAATCAATGGCTGATATGTTGTCTGATCCCAGTATGCCAGGTGGCTGCCTGATAACTACATGTACCTGTGAGGCTGGTGGTGATTGTCTGCCAGCGGGTGCATTTCAAGCTGTAAAAATCATTAATGAGAGCACTAAAAAGGCTTTAATAGAATTTTTTTCTGCTGAAATATCACAGGGCAATTTAGGTAAGAGCTGCTCTGCTGAGGTATTAGCTAATTATCTTTTTACAATACAGTTTGGCTTAGCAGTCATGGCAAGAAACGGCGCCAAGCAAAAGGAACTTAACAACGTTATTAAATATGCGGTGTCTACTTTCTAAAAAAGTGGTTTAGCTTTTGTCTGGTCTTTGATTGATACTGTTATGTTCTCTTGTGTGTGTTTAAGCAGAGCCTGGCTGCTGGTTAATTTTGTATTTTAGATAAAATGTCAGTACTGTCTCCTTCTGGTCGGGTTCAAGCTAAAAAAAACGATAATTACAACACAGTGTGGTTAAACTTAAATTAATTTCTTGCAACAGGGTAGTGGTGATTATGTATATTCTATTATTGGGTATATTTGTTTTTTTAGGCGTACATTTAGTTCCCAGCATGATAGGTTTTCGAAGTAAAATTATTGCTAAACTAGGTGAAGTGCTATACAAAGGCTTATATTCAATAATCTCACTGATAGGTCTTTTAATAATAGTTTATGGAAAATCCATCGCAGGATTTCACCCAATATGGGAACCTCCTGTCTGGAGTAGAAATGTTACAATTGTGATTATGTTGTTTTCTTTTTATTTTTTTGCGGCTGCAGATATTAAGTCAAATATTAAGCGATTTATACGTCATCCAATGCTTTTGGGTATCACCCTCTGGTCAGGCGCGCATTTAATTGCGAATGGGGATCTAGCTTCAATATTACTATTTGGCTCCTTTTTTGTTTTCTCTCTGTTTGGGATGTTATCAGCTAATAAGCGAGGAGCAATAGTACAGGAAAAGAAGTACCCGTTGATAAAAGACCTGGTTTCAGTAATATCTGGTTTAATTGCTTACGCTGTATTTATTAAATATTTGCATCCTTATCTTATAGGGGTGTCAGTTATTTGAATGTATGAATGGATAATATCCAGAGGCAATTAAGTAATCATTTTAACTGGGGAATAAATAAGCTAGAGAATTTCATGCTGCTGTTTAAATTTCTGAATCTGGTGATGCGCATAAATTAAGAGTTTTAATTAGTTGATCCTTGATAAAATAAATCTAGTAAGCCCCGCTTTTTACTCTAAAGGTAACTAAATTACCAATATAAAGAGTATGTTATGAGGAAAAATGTTGAAAACTAGTCTATATAAGAGGTAAAAATGGGCGCCAGTGTCTGAAAATCATCACATTTTGTAACTGATATCTTTAGTTAATAAGGATTTACGCGTGAGATATTTATGAGAACACTGATAATTGATCGGGTAAAAGTCTTCCAGCAGTTGATAGCAAGCATTCTTGATGCTTCTGAAATCGAGCATGTTTTTGCAACGACCGGGAAAGATGCACTAGATATACTTAATGACGGTAAAGGTTTTGACTGCTTTTGCCTGTCTATGTATCTGGATGATATGGATGGCTTTGAACTTAGTAAGAAAATAAGAAAAATTACTCGTTACAGGCATACGCCCATTGTCTTACTGACTTCTGAGAGTAACCAGGATGTAACTAAACAGGCTATCAACTCCGGTATCACCGACATATTCTCAAAAAGTAAAGTTCATGAACTGGTTAATTTTATTGAGCGTTTTACCCAAGTTAACAAGCCCATATTTGGTAAAGTGCTTTATATTGAAGATCAAAATTCACAACGAAAACTGGTTACTCGAATATTTAAAGACAGAAGCCTGGAAGTTGATGATTTTGACAATGCTGAAGATGCCTGGGACGCTTTCCTGAAAAACCGTTATAACCTGGTCGTTACTGATATTGTGCTAGCCGGCGAAATAAGCGGTGTATTATTAATAAATAAAATCAGACGACTTGATGATATAAAAGGTGATACACCGATACTGGCTGTTACTGCCTTTGATGATGCTTCTCGTCGAATCAGTTTGTATCACATGGGTATTACTGACTATGTAACAAAGCCAATAATTGAAGAAGAATTGATTGCCCGCGTTCGAAACCTGATAACTAACCAGAAGGCTCTTGAACGTGAAATTGATTTCAGGGAGTATTTGAACTCAGAAGAAATAATGAATCGTAGTATGAAAATGGAGGCTATGGGTAAGCTAACAGGAGGAATTGCCCATGATTATAATAATATGCTGGGTATTATCATGGGGTATACCGATTTATTAGGCTTAGAACTGTCGGATAAACCAGAATTATTAAAATATGTTAAGCAAATTGAAAAGGCCAGTGCTAATGGCGCTCAATTAACCAGTAAATTGTTATCGTTTACTAGAAAGAAAACCGTTACTCAAGAGGTTATTAATATAAATAAAGTCCTGACTGATATTGGTACGATGTTGGAACAGTTACTAACAGCGGGCATACATCTGACATTGAATCTCGATAATGATTTATGGAATGTCTATCTTGATGGTAATGACTTTGAGAATGCATTGATGAATATGTGCATTAATGCCAAACATGCTATGGGTGAAAAAGGCTCATTAACCATAGTAACTATGAACACCGTGCTTACCAGGAATGTTGCGGATCAATATGGCCTTGTCGTAGGTGATTATGTGCGAGTGTCAATACTTGATAGTGGTTGTGGAATGGATAAAGATATCAGGTCAAGTATATTTGATCCGTTTTTTACTACTAAAGGTGAAGATGGAACAGGCTTAGGTCTGAGCCAGGTTTATGGATTTGTACAGCGTTCACAAGGAGGAATTGGGGTTGAGTCTAAATTAGGAAAAGGGACTTTATTTACACTTTATTTCCCGCGTAATGATAGCAAATCAATGAATAAGGTTAAATATAAACAGGAAAAAGGAGAGGAAATTTCTGCGAAACAATATTCTGTTCTGATTGTTGATGATGAGGATGCATTGGCGGAACTGACAGTGGATGTTTTGGATAATGCAGGTTACAGCTCTGTACTGGCTTCGGATGCAAAGGATGCACTGGAAAAGTTAGAACAACATAAATTCGATGTTATGATCACCGATATTATAATGCCAGGCACGAATGGTTATGAGCTTGCAAGTAAAGTGAAGAGCCTCTACCCCGAAATAAAAATAATAATTACAAGTGGATATGATGATATATTGAGGCTGGGGGTTGAAGAGGAGGTCTTTGAATATCGACTTGAAAAACCAGTAACTCGAATTCAGCTTCTGGAATGTATGGATGAAATTTTAAAGGCGTAGAATAAGTAGATGTATAAATAATTATAGTTCTGGTTCTACTGGTAGTGTCCAGTGGATTATTTTGTAATTTATAACAACGAAAAGAACTGGTAGAAGATATGAACGATATGAGCATTGTACTGAGTTTTCATAAAATCATTTAATTAACATCAAAGACGTAATTGATTCTATATCTCCTGGAATGCATGTTACCTAAGCTTAAAAAAGTCAAAAATAGTAGTAATATCCTAATATAGGAGTACGATATTAAGAGAGTGTTCTTATTTAATTCAATCGAAATTAGTAAATAAAAGTAAAGTCATATTTTACAACTGCCTGTTAAGCTGGTGAACATAGGGGTTGTTTAGGCTAATAAATGTAGGAGCGCAGTTATGGATAAGCAAATTATAGCGGTTGTTTTTTCCTTTGCACTTTATGTTTTTTATGTGTTATTGCCAATGATTCCCTCAATTGTTATTTATAAACTATTTCCAGATACCAAGGTATCAGCAACAGGTTTTATGGCCAATCTCAATTTTAAAACTACTGGGGCATTTGCTGCTTATGTTGTAACAGTGTTTCTGGGGTTTTTTCTAGTAAAGAATACACATCAACTTATAGCTCAAATTAGTAATCCTGTCTGGACATTAAAAACCAAAGTAGAGTTGTTAAATTTAGATGGTACTCAATTTCAAAATAACAAATTTCTTGAAACATTAGTAGTTACTATAGACCCAAAGTTACAGAGAGTTAATGGTGATAGCGTAATTTTAAGTTTACCAGGCAGTAAAAAAAACTGGGAAACTACCCAATTAAGATTTGAGATTCCTCGCTTTGGTTACAAATTAATGGATATAGGTGAGATTAGTGAAAATTCTGACATAGATGCTTATGAGCTAATTATTAAGGCTAAGGAAGCTATTCAAATTAGAGCAGATGAGCAATTGCTGCGAAAGTATTCGGGAGGCAGTGGTGAGGTATTAACACCTGATAATAGTAATGGGCCTAAACTTATAAATTAGGGAGCAAGTGACATGATGTTGCAAAAACATATTAAACTGATTTTTGTTGTGCTTTTTATTTTAGCTCCTATTATTGTAAGTGCAACAAATTTGAGGGGGCGAATAGAAGGGTTTAATCAATATTACAAATCCACTTATCCGTTAGCAGGGGTTACAGTTGATCTGTACTTCCAGGGTCCTGGAGGTTGGCAACAAATCGGGCGATATATTACAGGCTCTGACGGGATGTATTATTTTCAGAATCTATACCAGGGTTATTATTCGCTTCAAATAAATGGCCGGCAAAATTATCCAATAACAGTATTAAATGTACCTTATCAGGACTTACCACCAATTATGATTACTTATTGAAATTAGGTAGTGGGGAGTTCTTTTTATCCTGTTGTGGTTTTTTACTGTACTGCAGGGGATTGAGAGGGAATATGGCTTTTTAAAGTAAAAATTATTTAAGGCATGTAATTAATTGATAACTATATTGTCGGGTTTATGTTTTTATTAATTATTTCAATAGCTTAGAATATGTCTTAACTTAGAAAGTAAATTTTGATTAAAATCAATAACGCTAGCTATTGAATAGGCTTTAATCTTTTTTATAAAATCACCATGTTTTATTAATTTAAAGTAAGCACATGCAGTTATACTGATAAAGGCGAGGATAATTAGCTGAAATTGATCCCGTGATTATTTTGATTTAGGATGTCTGGGTATAAGGGTTACAGTTAAGTTGATTTGCTAACAGGAGTTCGAGTGGGTATATTAATCGGTTAATTATCCCGCATATTTAGAGAAATGTATTTACGGTACATTATATTAGGTGCCTCAACAATAATTACTACTGGATTTTAATGTTACGATTTATCTTTACCCTGCTTATCATGTTCTTCTCTAACATTGCTGTTTTCGCTAATAAAGCCGATGGAAGTAACTTATATGGACTGTTGGAAAATAAAATTAAGGATAAAGAACTGCATCAGAGTGCAATAAAAGCGGGGCTCGAAAGAGCTTATGTATGCAAATACTGCCATGGTTTGGATGGTAATAGTAAGCGTGATCATATACCTAACCTGGCACAGCAAAACTCGAAATATCTA
>Ga0316207_10002007_pt1 | contig 22359 bp, 23 predicted proteins | sample 6weekpyrite_MG_FD_204943 | JGI IMG/M metagenome (GOLD analysis project Ga0316207, IMG submission 204943) | Microbial mat bacterial communities from mineral coupon in-situ incubated in ocean water Damariscotta River, Maine, United States -... | ecosystem: Environmental > Aquatic > Marine >...
CGAAGATCAACAGACACATAAAATACACCAAAAATAACAACTGCGACACAAATCGCACTCTCGTATTATCCTCAGTTATTCCCAACAGAGAATAAAACTTATGAATACCCTTGCCTCTTGAAAAAGGAGGGGGTGTTAAACTAATTAATACGAGCGTAACGATTAATAAAAGAGCCCATATATGCACATAACCAACAATACCTAAAAAAACAGTCATCACAACGAGTGCTGCGGTTATCTTTGTTGTAATCAGTCCCTTTTTATCCAACTCTCCATCGTCGTCATCAACATGCAACTCACGTGCTCTTCGTCTAGCAACAACGTGTAACACTCTTCCTAGAAACAGTGAGAACATCACTAGGGCTGCGATAAAAAACATAAAATCAATCAACGTATAACCCAATTCATACCAATCGTCAGGAAGAATATCTGGCTTCATGAAAACAAAAACTGCCTTAATCGGCAGAATCATCGAAATCGTTTCAAAGATTCGAGAACTTGCACTTAATAATGAAACCACCAATAAACTGAGATGATTGTTGTTATTTTCGAAAATTTTCATAGGCTAGCTATTATTCAAATACAAGTTCATCGAACGTGACTAGGCGAAGTACATTTAAACATACCCCTTTTCACCTTACCGAGCCAAGCGTGGGCTACATGAGCACGATACATCCCTGTTACTTGAGTCTTGAATATAAAACGAGCGGTTATCAGTAACCGAACAAATTTATTAGTCGGCACATTTAACTTTCTAACACCTTTATCAAATGGCATATTTAAATCGAATATATCTTCTAAAAGATTTAGTTTCTCAAAGGGATTGTTTTTTTCTTCAATCTTAGAATAATCAAGATCATTAAAATTGACACTATACTTATCTCTAAGCCATTTATAGTCAATGGCTGAGTTTTGAAGATACTCCTTTATTTCAAACTTCAACTCCATCGACTCACTACCCGCCAATTCCTTATAGTTTTTAGCCCACATATCAGAGTACCAAACTACTAAGGCATTTGTTGAAATATTAGGCAGCGTCCCTTTTGGCTGAACAGACAACCTCAATCTTTGCAGTCTTTGTAAAAGCATAGGGGGTAAAGCAACGTTTTTGAACTGAGCGTCTCTATCTCCCATAAGACTAAGTGCTTCTGGAAGATTTCTAACCAAAAAATCCTTCAATACATTTCCTTTTATTAACTGTTTTTTTTCAAATGGGTACAAGCGTACCTTTCCTGGGAATTCACTTTCAAAGTATTCGATTATTTTCTTGATAGGCCTAACTTGGGGGGGCAATATCTTTTTTGCCGTTCTTATTTGCTGCGCCACTCTAGACTTATAGTCAGGTGCTGGGCTTCTAATATAAGCTATAACTTGTATGTCATCAAAATATTGCCCTAAAAACTCTGAAAATGACCTGTTTGAGATTGTCGAGAAATCGTGGAAAAGAGTTTCCGCGGAAAGAATGACCGTATGCGGCTTATGCTTATTAATATCATCCATTAAACTCGACCAAAATGCACGAAAGGAACTCCAAAATCTATCAGAGTTATTCATATAAAATCGGTTATTAGGCAAGTTATATTTTTCTTTTTGCACGAAGCTAGCGGGCATTAAGACATGATGTGCTGTGTGACTCATCCTAACAGGGTAAAGAATGCCTTGCTTAAGAAGTAACCGTTGATTACGACAGAAAAACTGTTGTATCGTTGTTGTGCCCGTTTTAGAAGAACCTATATGTAAAATTAATCGCAAAACAAACCCTCATCATATGTCTAGAAACTACAACGCCTAAATGGAATTCATCCAAGATAAGGCCTTCCGCAAATGAAGGCTTATAAGTCTTTTAACTCGCATCCTCAGAAGAAAAACCATGTAAAACAAATAATATGCGTTCCCTTTCGAGCTATACCAACCAATATCAGCTTTAAATACGGGTATTTCTGATAGATCAAAAAGATCCTCAAGATCAGTAAACCTTAAATTCATATCAGGTTTACTTTGTTTTGCGTTAATTAATTCATAGTTTAAATCAGAAAAAACAACACCATACTCCTTTTTCAACCAAAGATAATCATGGGCATATCGCACAAGATAGTCACTAGCTTTTTTCTTCAACTTGGGTTTTTTTTCTGATTGATAATTCTTGTTCTTTTGGAACTGCCTTGATACACGAGCAAGCATCATGCGCGTCTGCCGTAAAGGTTTGTTGCCTTCAGGCTGTACTTGCATACGAAGCTTTCTCAGCAACAATAGCAAAGGCCAGGAAAGCGAAACGTTCGAACGTTTCGCTTTTTTTACTTCAATTAAACCCAGCAATTCAGGTACATATTTAGTTAAGAAATCTATCACGACATCTTCTTTGATCAGCTGATTCTTCTCAAAAGCATTTAACTTAATACAGCCAGGAAATTGACCTTGGTAATAGTTTATAACCCGCTTGATTTCACGATGTTTAGGCGAAATATTACCTTTACCAACCCTAATGGATTGAGAAATACTGGAAAAGAAACTTGTCATAGGGCTCTTGATATAAGCCACCACAAGCACCTCACTAAAATATTCACCGAAGAATTTTTTAAGACTTGTTTTTGATGTTTTCGAAAAATCACGAAACATTTGCTCTGCAGAAAGTATTACTGTGTGTGGAGTTTTGTCCTGTATATCATCACACATTGATTTCAAAAACTTATTACTATCACGTTGGAACCAATCTGTATCTCCTGCATAAACCTGATAACCGTGAACACCCATGTCCTCTGGCTTCATAAAACAACCTCTAATAACAACATGGTTGCTACGAGGGGAATGCCTTACGGGATACAGATAACCAAGTCTTAATAACTGCTGGTGATTAGCAGCTAGAAAATCTTGAATCGATGTGGTTCCCGTCTTTCCGTGACCTATGTGTAAGATAAGTTTTGGTTTATGTATATGGTTTTCCATCACTAACTTACGAAACCTTTAGGAACAATTTCACGTTGGTTATGTTCGGGGGACAAAGCTGCTTTAAATTGACTGGCCCTCAATAAAGTAAAAAAACAAATTCCAAGCAATATCGAACTTATTGCTTGTATGAAATTGAATTTAACAAGTCCATTGTATTGAACGCTCCTTCTATATAAACGCTTTATATCTAACAACCATGACTTTACAGTAGCTCTTAACCGCCACAAACGATTTCTGGAACGTACCGTCAAAACCTTTTTATCATGATCTCTTCCTGCAACAACTGCCCGCCATATAAAAAACTTTAACGAACTATTCCAGACCTCATGCTCAAACCACACATCAGGATGATGAAGCACGCGACCTTCTTTTTTCAACCTCTGTGCTAATAAATAGCAACAAACTTTAAATCCACCTGGTTTCATGTCAAAGCCTGTTTGTAAAAACCATTCCGTCCTAAAAGCAACATTACTAACAAGCAACTGATATTTGTCCACGCTATCCGTTTGTAGCCAAATGGGGAAAAACCAAAATAAAGAATATGATTTACTCAAAAAATCATTCAGTGGAAAACAAGTTGCTCCACAGCTAGCCACTTGCCCTTCTTCATATAACGGCCTAATCAATTCGTCAAAAGAACCTTTTATAGGCTTTAAATCACAGTCCAAGAAAACCACAATTTCCCCAGCAGCTTTATTAGCACCCGCATTCTTCATCATATAATAATGAGCATCTTCTTTTTCTAAAGCCAGCGATTTAACATGCAAGCCAATGCTGTATGGTATGTTTTCTAAATAACTAGAAACCAAATTCATATAGTCTTTGTTGTGCGTAATAAAAACCTCAATAACATTAGCTTCTTCAGACTTTTCGACCCAGTGTAGTAAAGCGTTAATCGACATCATCCATTCAGAACTTTCTCTGAAAGCCGCATTATCAAGCTCTATTACAATTGACACCGATTTATTTTCTTTATATTCCATATGTTGTGAAACCTAATAATACTTGGTTAGGCGAACCCGAAAATATGGTGCGACACACCCAACAGCATAAGCCAGATCTGCAACCGACATACCAATCAACCTTTTCAAAGGGCGCTTGTCCCAAATTTTCCGAACTGGAACAAATATTAATTTAATCGGTGCCCCAAGCAACTTATACATAAACATTAGAAAAATTAAAGTATGTGATTTAGCGGGCGATAAATTTTTACTGTACCTATAATTAAAGCTGACCCCATAACGCATCCAACGCATTAAAAGGTAACTCACTTCGCGTCTGCTTTGTGGCCACGTTTCAAACACAACACTTTCTTTATCAGACACGATTTTTTTATTTGCTAATATCGCCCGCATAAAAAACTCTCTATCCGAGCCGCCAAAAACCATTTTTTCATCAAAATCTAAATTTAATGGAGGTAGTACCAACTCTATTCTCAAAAGCACATTACTCGTGACAGCTGTTTTTACTGGCGTTAAACTTTTTAAGTTGTTTGATGCATGATAATTGGCTGCGGAGTTGACAGCCTCTTCTAAATTCTCACAACGCCCTACTTCACCAACAATTACATCTGCATCGTTTAATGTAAGCCCTTCGTTAAGCCGTAAAAGCCAATTAGCAGGCGCCACTTCATCATCATCTATAAATGCGATATATGATGCATTTAGATCAATCGCTTTGCGTAGGGCGGCATTCCTCGCAAATGGTATTCCCTTGCGACTCTCCCTAACAAAATGAAGACACTTATCCGTAATACCTTTGCCCTCTACAGAACCTTTAACATTTCCATCAGTACTATTATCTATAACAACTATCATTTTTGAATAATTGGAGCCTAATACTTGTTTTATTAAAGCATTCAAACAAGCATATAAAGATTCTCTAACGCCTGAACTACAGACACAGATGGCCACAAGCTCAGGCTTTTCATTTATTGGCATTAGAAATTTATCTCAATGATGTAGGAGGTTTCATAATTAAGGGGTAATGCTTGCAATTACAATTTACAGAATTATACTCCATACTCAAATTTTAAAAAACTGTATATTAATGATAAACATACGCGCTTCATCACCTTTATTATCGCCTCAGTATTTTTATCTGCTCTTGATTCTTATTGTGACCCTGGCACCAACACCGTCTCATGCTAAGGGCAAAGGTCCCGTTGGAATTTGGGCTGCATCAGAGCGGCACGTTTTAGTCGCTGATTCTAGCCTGCCAGGCATTGTTCTTGTCGACTTGCGCACAGGGGCAGCGATAGAGCGATTAGTACTGAACGGCAACCCTACCTGCATAACATCATGCGCAAATTGTGACTTTGCACTTGTTACAGGGAAAAAAGGGACCGCTTGGCGCCTCCATTTTGAAGACAATATCAATACGCTTCTCAAAAAAAATGTCGTTTTAAACCTAAAAGACGCGCGCATCGAAGCTATTAATTTTGAATACCCCAATGGTTCAAAACATGGCAAGATTGATGGTCGTATGTGCCTTGTAGATAATGATGGTAAAAATGCTTACATCGCAGCACTTAGAGATAACGCAGTGTTTCGTCTGGACTTATCAAAGAAGCCATCTCTGAGCCCAATACTAAAAAACACATTTCTAAACTCAATACTAAAAAACAAGATAAAAAAACCATTTGGGCTAAATTGGGATAAAAACAACAACCTTTTAGTCAGCATGCACAGAAAAAAAATATGGCGAATCAACGTACAGGGACAAAAACTAGCATCATATGACGTAACTAAAGCCCAATGTCCCGGTACAGAAAGGTTTAAGCTAAACCTTCGTGCTGCCATTGATGACCCCCTTAACAAAAATAGCCTTATTATATTAGCTTCAAACGAGAGTTCTTACGACGCTGTTATTTGGCGCCTACAATACAGCGATTCTGGCAAACCCACCCAATGTAAAATCCTTGCGGGCGGTCTTGGAAAAGGTTCTGGATGGGTGGATTCGGCAACCGGTGGAGAAAACGTTATCTTCAGTCGACCACACCATTTCGCCTTGCTTTCTCCCGATAACACCGATTATAAAATTGTTGTAACAGATATTGATAATAGAGCTCTTAGGGTTATAAACCTAGGTAACAGTAGCTCAACAACAGTCATGTATGACAGAGACAGGAGAGTTCCGAATACTCCCGTTGATAAAAGGCAAAGCAAAGCTTCATGTACGCAGCTACAATGGACAAAAGAAAAACCACTAATAGGCGTATTGGGGAATAAATCGTGCCTCCAAAAACCCATAAAAGAAGCTTTAAACTTGAGCTTTGATAAGGCTCAAGCATATTGCCAAAAGTTAGGCTCGCGTTTATGTGAACCTACAGAATTACGCCAATCAAAGATGCTCGATTATCATAAAACATGGACTAATGCAGAGTGCGCTAGTTGTTGGCATCGTGACACAGGCCTGCGTTGCGATGCTAACATTAAGACATACAGAGCTCCCGGGCATCATCGCAGCAAAGGTTTTAAACAAAGTTGGAATTCAGGCCAAGCAATTGAAATAGGCGAGACTAAGGATAGTGGGCCTTCTACATTTTGCAGCCCCACAACAAACAAAGAAACAGCGTCTGCTTTTTGTTGTGCTGATAACTTTTAGAGTACAAAAACTCCTTTCATTGCTAACTTCAATTTAACTAACACTTATCATTAGTTAAATTTGTAGTGACCAAGTGTTTTTTGACAATCATTTGGTATTCAGTATTTCTCTTCGACCACATTCGTGTGCGAAACCATCGTTGTATGATGGAGGTTAACTCTACAACGATGTCTCTGAAATCCAAGCGATATTAAACTTAATTCCAAACGATGCGAGAAGACGTATGGGGTTCAAACATGCGAAACAATACGATATAAAGGGTCAGATTGAAGAATTATCATTGGCTGGCCTAAATTTATAGCATAAAACCAATTACCTCATTTCATTTGTGTTTTAATAAACCCCATGACAACAAACAAACTAAAGCCTACCACGCCCCAAGTATCCGTCATCACCCCTTGTCATAACGCAGAAAAATGGATTGAGGCTGCTATCCAATCCGTTCTAAAACAGAGCTTCCAGGATTTTGAAATTATTGTAGTTGATGACTGTTCTACCGATAACTCTCGTAATTTAGTAAAATCATTAATAAACAAAGATGACCGAATCAAACTGATTCCATTACAAAAATCATCCGGTGCAAGTGCAGCTAGAAATACGGCATTAAATACTGCGAAAGGGCGCTATATTGCTTTTTTAGATGCCGATGACATTTGGTTTAGAAACAAACTTGAAGCTCAAATAACATTTATGCGGCAAGGTAAGCATGCGCTATCCTTTTCCGCATATGAAAAAATAAATGACCAAGGTAGACTTATTGGGGAATTAGGTGTCCCTGAGCGCATTAATTATCGAACACTTCTTAAAACAAATGTGATTGGCTGTTTAACAGCTGTTTATGACTCAGACTACTTTGGTAAGATTAAAATGCCTTTATTAGAAAGACGTCATGATTTTGCACTGTGGCTCAATTTATTAAAACAAGTTGATTTCGCCTATGGTATCAACACACCCTTGGCTCAATATCGGATACACCACAACACCCTTTCCAGCAACAAACTGACAGCCTCTCTCTACACATGGAAATTATTTCGTCAAACCGAAAAACTGCCATTCGTGTCATGTATTTACTATTTTTCTCACTACGCTATTCGTGGTCTGTTACGACTATATTTTCCACGCATTGCCCGAGCACTTGGTGTGCTACAACACGTAAAAAAATAGGTGGGAGTTGGCCGATAAGCCGGGTTCTGTCGAGGACGACCATTCATCTGGGATGTGCGTCGCCACACACCTCAAGCAACCTACCCGGGAACAACGTGGGCCACGCCTAATGTTCCCCTATTTGGTCTTGCTCCGAGTGGGGTTTACCCTGCCACATTTGTTACCAAATGCGCGGTGCGCTCTTACCGCACCATTTCACCCTTACCATCCGCATCGAAATGTGGAGGCGGTATATTTTCTGCGGCACTTTCCGTCAGCTCGCGCTGCCCAGGCGTTACCTGGCACCCTGCCCTATGGAGCCCGGACTTTCCTCCCCCTGCATAAAGCAAAAGGCGATCGCCTGGCCAACTCCCGCGCGGAGTATACCTCAGCTACCGTGAATTAACCCTTAAATAAGCTGTAAACGTTGGTAACTTAGCTTACCAAGGAGCTTATTGAACATATTATCGCGATCCAAAAATGGCAACACTAAGCCACGACGAATTCCCAATCGTTGGCGTAAGCGAAGCAGATCAGGATGAGTACGATCAAAATTAAGACCTCGACGCAATGCCACTACCGCTTGGCGTCGATGTTCTAATTCCAATTCTGCCCGTGCTTGATTATAGAAAACGTCACCATCAAAGCATTCACGAGCAGATGCCTCGCGACATAATTCAATGCCTTTTGATTGCCCCGCATAGACCAACATCAATCCATGGTAAGACTGATATTTATTTTTATTAACGTCGTTACGTGATGTTTTGTGATCAGCTAAGGCAAAGGCGTCTAAAGCCTTGTCATGATCACCCTCGGCGAGATGGACAATGCCCTCCCGAAACTCTGGACACATTACCGCGTAATCGCGATAAGTATTGGTTGCTTCCATTTCATTTCCCTCCTTCCTGTCCCAATATTCCCAGTAGGCTAGTCATATTTTATTTTTGTTATATGCCTTAAAAGGGATAATCATATTACAACTCAGGTAAAAGAAATCACAAGTAAGTATTCACTTCTCTTTAAGACCTTTAAGATGAAGAGCTTGCTGGTATATTTCATTGCGTTTTGCACCACATATCTGCGCAGTTAGCCCTGCAGCCTGTTTTAAGGGCAGTTCAGCCATTAATAAGGTTAAAATCCTTTCCAAATCGGGGTTAGATTCTTTAATAATGGGCGCTCCTGCAACCAACAGCACAATTTCACCACGCTGTTGATTTTGATCTTGCTCCACCCATTCGCGTATCTCTGCAACACTGCCCGAACGCACTGTTTCAAAGGTTTTGGTCAGCTCTCTTGCCACAACGACTTCGCGTTCTGGCCCCATCACGACGGCTAAATCATCCAGACAGGCCAAAATACGATGTGGAGATTCGTAAAAAATCAATGTGCGGTGCTCGTGTAATAGTTCTTCAAACCGCGCCCGACGTCCTGCTCCCTTTCCTGGCAAAAACCCTTCAAAAACAAACTTATCCGTCGGTAAACCCGATACTGACAGTGCTGAAATAACCGCACAGGGACCCGGGATCGGCACCACACTAACATTAGCCTCGCGCACTGCTTTAACTAGCGGATAACCGGGATCGCTTATTAAGGGTGTGCCGGCATCCGACACCAATGCGACCGATTCACCAGACTGCAATCTGGCTAATAAACTGTGGATCCGTTGCTGCTCATTATGCTCGTGCAAAGACAACATGGGTGTTTCCACACCGATGTGCTGCAGCAACTTCCGCGTTACCCGGGTGTCTTCTGCGGCAATAACATCAACCTCAGACAATATCTCAATAGCCCGCGTAGAAAGATCACCTAAATTCCCAATAGGCGTTGCAACTATATAAAGTGTGCCCTCATTCATTGACAGGACTCGGTGTGGTTAAGATACTGTACGTCATCATGAAGACAACTTTATCACACTCAACACAGCGCACTCGCAAGACCGTTCAGCTCAGTCTACTTTTTGGGGTATTAGGGCTACTTGCTGCCTGCCAAACAACCATCACAGAAGCACCGCCAGAAACCGGCCCCGATATCACTGCTCAGTCCTCTACTGAGCAGTCGATTGAAAATCTAGAGGGACAAGGTAACTATCAAGCCGCAGCGGATGCGTGGCTGGCTTTAGCCAATAAATTACCGAGCTCAACATCTACAAAACATGACCAATACTTACTGCGTGCTAGTTTGGCGTTACTAAAAATTAAAGACGTGCAAAAAATCGAACAGGTTCTATCGCAAGTCACACAACCATCAAGAACCCATTGGCAGCTGGTCAATGCGAAGTTGCAGCTATTATTAAATAATCCCGCTAAAGCATTAAGTATTCTTGTTAACTTACCTACTGATAACTTAGATTCGAATTTGCTACGTGAAAATCATTCACTGCAAGCCGAGGCCTATAGTCGGCTCAGTAACCATCTTGAAGCGGCAAATCAACGTATTATGCTTGATGCATTACTTGATGATGTATTGAGCCGAGATGCCAACCATGCTGAACTATGGTCTGATCTCAATAAAATATCGATCACCGGCTTATCAAAGATTTATGCTGTAACTGCTCCTGGACATTTTAGAGATTGGCTAGAACTTGCAATTCTTAGCCAACAAGCAAAACAAATTGGTGGTACCGTGCAATTGGATGAATGGAAAAGAAATCATCCATTACATCCGGCCGCACCCCGCTTTTTGTCGACATTGCGCGATATCGAACAAAGCAGCACCCCCATTCCAAAACAGATTGCATTACTTCTACCCGCCAGCGGCCGTATTTCTGAGCCTGCAAGGGCAGTACGTGACGGTTTTCTTGCTGCATATTACCGTAGCCAAAAGCAGAATAATGCCACATCAATTCGTCTCTATGACGCAGATGCATCGAATATAGATCTTGTCTACCAGCAAGCAGTAGCAGAAGGTGCCGATTTTATCGTTGGGCCACTAGCTAAAGATGCTGTAAATCAATTGTCACAAAAAAATGATTTCACAGTTCCAACCTTAGTGCTTAACGCCAACGATAAGTCAGCCCTCACGCATAGTCGACTATACCAATTTGCTTTATTACCAGAAGATGAGGCTCGCCAAGTCGCCGAACGTATTTGGCTAGAAGGTCATAACAAAGGCATTATTCTTTACCCCGAATCTAACTGGGGGGAGCGTGTTTCCAACGCGTTCCGACAACACTGGAGCTACCTTGGTGGACAATTAGTCGATATACAAACTTACTCACTAAGCAATAAAGATTATGCTAAACCTGTGCGTAATCTTTTGAATGTTGATGACAGTCAGCAACGCTTTAGAAAATTAAAAAATTTACTTGGCGGGAAATTAAAATTTGAATCCCGCCGCAGAAAAGATATTGACTTTATTTTCCTTGCTGCATTTCCAGAACAAGCAAGGCAAATACGGCCACAGCTCAAGTTTTACGATGCGAGTAATGTACCTGTATATGCAACATCTCATGTTTATAGTGGAAATATCGATAAACAACGCGATCGAGATATGAACGGCATCACCTTCGGTGACATGCCTTGGACTATCGCTAATCAAGAGCCATTGCTAAAAAATAACCTGCTGAAATTTTGGCAAGCTCGTTCCGAAAAATTAGCTCGATTTTATGCCTTCGGGATCGATGCCTACAACATCATCCCGCATTTACAACGCCTCCAACAATACCCTTTTGAGCGTTATAGTGGTTCCACAGGCAGTTTGCGTATCGATGAAAACCTGCGTCTAATACGTCAACTTAGCTGGGCAAAATTTCGCTCAGGCAAACCTGGACTTGAGGCACTTAATATAGAAGTTCGGCAACCTAGCCAACTGAATCCCCTAAAGGAACCCGCAATATAAGTTTATCCACTGACACGGAGGTCAGATGTTAAAAACTCAACAGCAATCAATCGGCAGAGCCAACGAAAATCTCGCCTACGAATACCTTCAGCAACAAGGTTTAGTGTTAGTTGAAAGAAATTATTCATGCCGCCGCGGTGAAATAGACCTCATTATGCGAGACCAAGATATTCTCGTTTTTATCGAGGTTCGCTATCGCAGGCACGATCGATTTGGTAGTGCGATGGAAAGCGTGAATATTCAGAAGCAAAAACGCCTTATCCTCACGGCCAAACACTATCTTCTACAAACTCGAACGCCACTTAATGCCCGATTTGATGTCGTCGCCATCAGCGGCATTGCAGCTGATACTTCGATAGAATGGGTACAAAATGCATTCGGGACGTAGCCTCCTACAATCGTTATAATGCCTTTTGCTTGATATCAAATGCAGGGAATATCGTGGACGCAGAATACAGAATTAGACAACATTTTCAGGACAGCATCCAAGCTAAAACACAGGCTTTGGAGACATTGACTATACCCATTGCTCAGGCAGCTGAGTCCATGACTCAGGCGCTTTTAGGTGAACATAAAATATTATGTTGTGGCAATGGCGGTTCCGCTGGTGATGCACAGCATTTTTCTTCCGAGCTATTAAATCGCTTTGAGATGGAACGACCAGGCCTACCCGCTATTTCTCTAACGACCGATTCATCTACAATTACATCGATTGCCAATGATTACTCTTTCAATGAGGTCTTTTCCAAGCAAGTTCGTGCCCTCGGCCAAACTGGCGATATTTTATTGGCCATTTCAACCAGTGGCCGTTCGGAAAATATTATTCATGCTATCAATGCTGCACATGACCGGAATATGTCTGTTATCGTACTCAGTGGACGTGATGGCGGCAGCATTACTAACATGCTAAAAGAACAAGACATTGAGCTTCGTGTGCCTGCCACGTCTACTGCACGTATACAGGAAGTGCACATTCTCATCATTCATTGCTTATGCGATCTTATCGATCAACAACTACTTAAACAGGAGAGCTGATAATGAAGCTTAACCCTTTCGTTTTACCAACTATTCTTATCGTTGGACTATTACAAGGCTGCGCTGGTGCCGTCATCGGAGGAGCTGCGACAGGAGCTGCCGCAGCTCATGATCGGAGAACTGTTGGCACCTTTGTTGATGATGAAGTTATAGAGGTAAAAGCAACCTCACGCCTTTTTTCTGATAAAGAAATATTTGATAACACGCATATCAATATAACTTCCTATAACAATATTATTTTACTCAGTGGTGAAGCGCCAACTGATACACTAAAGAGCAAAGCCGAAAGTCTGATTTCATCTATACCTAAAGTGCGCAAAATTCATAACGAAATAGTTATTGCTGCGCCCAGTTCTTTACTGACACGTAGCAGTGACTCGTGGATAACGGCGAAAGTTAAAACAAATCTTTTTCAGGTAAAAGATACTCCTGACTTTGATCCTACTCGGATAAAGGTCATCAGCGAAAATGGGACCGTTTTCCTGATGGGTATTGTTACGCGTGCAGAAGCCGATATTGTCATCGGTGCCTCACGTACTGTTAGTGGCGTGCAGCGCGTTGTTAAATTATTCGAATATCTTAACTAAACTATCTTATGCCAGTATTGGAAGCACTGCCGCCAACCTTCATATCTAAATTAACTGAATATGTTAGCGCTAAAAACATATTAACGGAGAAAACAGAGTGTTGGAATTATGGTTACGACAATAGTCGTGGCCATGCTCTGCCTCAGGCCGTTGTATTTGCTATATCACATGAGCAAGTACATCTTATTATTCAACTTTGTAATGAATACAATATCCCGTTAACAACACGTGGGCGAGGAACAGGTACAACTGGAGCGACTGTTCCGCTTCATGGTGGGCTCGTTTTGTCTCTCGAAAGAATGAATAAAATTTTACGTGTCGATCCCCGTAATCGCCTTATCGTTGCACAAGCTGGCGTCACCAATCAGGAAATACAAATTGCTGCTGCTGAACATGGTTTTTTTTGGCCACCGGATCCTACCAGTGCGGCTTTCTGTTCAATTGGTGGCAACCTGGCCTATAACTCTGCTGGACCTCGAGCAGTAAAATACGGTACACCACGAGATAATGTACTTGGCTTACGTGCTGTCAGTGGTGCTGGCGAAGAATTACGCACAGGCACCTTCACGACTAAAGGTGTTGTCGGCTATGACTTAACACGCCTGCTAATAGGGTCAGAGGGAACCTTGGCTGTTATTACTGAGGCGACGTTAAAGCTCACACCATTACCCTCCAGTAAACGCACTATGCAAGTTGTCTATCAGGATATTGCCAGTGCCAGCCAAGCCGTTGCTAATATTATGGCGCAACCCGTCACTCCTTGCGCACTCGAATTTATTGACCATGCTGCTCTAGATATGATCCGCGACTTCTCAACTGCAGAATTACCCGACAAAGCCGGTGCTCTACTGATGATTGAAGTCGATGGACCAGAAAGTGCAATGAACGATGCCGTTAATAGCATCCATCAAGCTGCAGAAAATACCGGGTTACTGAGCTTTGACGAAGCCAACTCTCCCGATAAGGTCGCTGCCCTATGGGCAACCCGCAAGGCATTGTCTCCTGCATTACGAAAAGTTGCTCCAAAGAAAATAAATGAAGATGTCGTCGTGCCCGTTTCTTATATCCCCGATTTGATCAACGGTCTCGATAATTTATCACAGCAGTACAATATAAAAATCGTAAATTTTGGTCATGCGGGTAATGGCAATATTCATGTGAATCTTTTGATTGATCCTGATGACCCTGTACAAATGAAAGCAGCACACCAATGCCTTGATGACGTATTTTCACTGGTATTAGAATTGGAAGGCAGTCTATCCGGGGAGCATGGTGTTGGCATCGAGAAACGTGATTTTATTGCACGTGAACTGGATAAGACATCGTTACAACTCATGCAAGGCATTCGCCTTCAATTTGACCCTCAAAAAATCCTTAATCAAGACAAGACCTTACCTTCCCCTTCTCTTAATTGAACATACAAATTATCTGTTTTTTCCTACTTGTAATTCAAGATAATGAGAATAAACTCATATCTTCGTGGGTTTGTATGACTACGCAGAGACTCATAACTTAATAACAAGATTCTCTGTAAGGACCGGCCCTACCCATATATAAACTGCCAATATGGCTGCTTGTATATATTTTATCAATAAGGAGGCATTACATGGATAGACGTTCTTTTATTCGACTCGCTGTTGCAGGTTCCGCAGCTGGCATCATCGCACCTGAACTAGTTTTGGCAGGCAGCAAAAAAATTAGTAGTGACCCAATGTCAGGAGGTGTATTTTATACCAAAGATTCACCTGGACGCTGGGCTAAAAAAGCCGGACCTCATTCACCAATTATCCAAACCAGTAGTGGTAAAGGTGGGTTGGTTGTTGATGTTGTAACCAGTCACCCGATGAAAGGTTTCAAACACTACATTGTGAAGCACATGCTGTTAGACAAAGACTTCAATTTTATTGATGAAAAAGTATTTGACCCAATGAAGGATTCACCCGTATCTCAGTTCACACTGAAATCACACAGTGGTCCTATTTACGCATTGAGCGTTTGTAATTTGCATGATTCATGGCTCAGCATCGCTGAAGCTTAATCATCCGAAAATCAACAGGGCAGCCGATACATTGCTGCTCTGTTGATCTCTTTACAATTTTTAAGCAATACCCTTATATAGAAACTTATCCCAATCCCTGTTCTAATAGATCTGTAATGGATGGTCTTGTTTATTTAATTATACTCTGTGCTGGTATCGCTTTTTGGCTCAATAGCCGTCGCGCACACGAATTCTCGCTTGGGATCTGTCGTCATTTTTGTGAACAAAATGACGCTATATTACTAGACGAGACTGTTTTCCTACGACGCCTGCGCATTCGACGTGCTGATAATGGTCGCGTTCAGTTCGAGCGCTGCTACCAATTTGAATACAGCCATGATGCAGTAGACCGTTACAGTGGAAATATGATTATTCTTGGGTTAAAGCCTGTCGAGGTTACCTTTGATGGGCAACGAACATTACTCTGAAAAATTATTTTACAACGTGCAGGTGCGGTTTGTTTGAAGGCGGCGTCGGTTCATCGTCAGGTGGAGTAACACCTTGTTCATTCTCTTCCGAAAACAACATGCCCTGGCCGTTCTCACGCGCATAAATGGCCATCACAGCTTCAGTTGGCACAGAAACGATTTCCTCGATGCCTGAAAACCGAGCACTGAACTCTATAAGCTGATTACCGAGCGTCATTGCCTCTGTAGCAGAAGGACTAATATTAAGCACAATCTTGCCATCTTCGATAAATTGATGGGGTACTTGTACTGCACTAATATTTGCATCCACTAGCAAATACGGCGTCATATCATTATCGATAATCCACTCGTATAGTGCACGTACCATGTATGGTCGACTAGACGTCATCAAACATACCTCGCAAAATAGAACTTAAGAGTTCATGTCTCTTTCAATCTCGCTCAGACTGCTCTGGAAGGATTCACGAGAAAATAGACGTTCTGCATATGTATTAACAGCACTTGCTTGAGCTGGCAATTCAACCTTGTATTTAGGTAAGCGCCACAGCAAAGGTGCCATATAACAATCTACCAGAGTAAATTCATCGCTCATAAAGAAAGGCTTTTGTTCAAAGATTGGGGCAATGACTGTCAGGCTATCACGTAATTCCTTACGTAATTTTGTCGCTGTGCGACTATCAGGACCATCTTCAAGTTGATCCAGCACACTGTACATATCACGATCAATTCGGTACATGAACAGCTTTGAATTAGCACGTGAAACTGGATCCACCGGCATTAAAGGCGGATGCGGAAAACGCTCATCAAGGTACTCCATGATTATTCGGGAATCATATAACACCAAATCACGATCAATCAGCGTGGGTACTGTGTTGTACGGATTCAGGTCAATCAGATCTTCAGGACGCTCACCTTCACCCACATCATTAACTTCGTGGTTAATATTTTTTTCAGCCAATACGATACGTGTACGGTGGCTATAAGGTGATGTTGCGCTTGAATAAAGCGTCATCGCTGAACGACGGTTTGCAATCGACGCCATAGTGGAGTCCTTTAGATTAAAAACTTAAAATAAATATCAAATTAAAAATACGGTAGCGCAGCCCAATAAAAACTGGCTACACCACCGTAATATCAATTAATGTATGTCTTTCCAGAATTCTTTCTTCATCGCATAGGCAACAAAGAAGAAGAACACGAGAAATCCTAATACCCAACCACCAAGACTCAGGCGTTTGAGTTTAGAAGGCTCTCCAACATAGACAAGGAAGTTAGTCAGATCACGTGCCGCTGTATCATATTCGTCAGTCGTCATGCTGCCCGTGCTAACCAAAGCAAATTCCGGTATTGCTCCCTTTGCCACTTCTTCCGCATTAACTAACTTTTGCATGCCTTGTAGTTCCCAAAGAACATGAGGCATACCCACATCTTTAAAAACGGTGTTATTCATGCCGAATGGACGACTTTCGTCCACATAGAAAGAACGGAAGTAAGTGTAAAGCCAATTAGCACCTACATCGCCAGAACCCTTGGCACGCGCAATAACAGAAAGATCAGGTGGCGGTGTACCAAACCAACTAGCTCCATCTTCTGTTGTCATCGCAACTTTCATCAAGTCACCAACCTTGTCTTGAGAGAAGATCAGATTAGCTTCAACCAACTTGTCAGAAATACCGAGATCCTTACCCATGCGGTTATAACGCATGAAGCTGGCAGAGTGACAGTTCAAGCAGTAATTATTGAATAATTTAGCACCACGTTGCAGTGACGCCTTATCAGTCAGATCAATATTTGCTTCATCCAAGTGAATCTTACCACCAGCAGCACTTGCTAGGCCTGAGAAGCTCACCATTAACAATGCAATGATTATTTTTTTCATTTGAATGTCACCCTTTCTGGAACCGGCTTGGTCTTATCAATCTTCGTATACCAAGGCATCAGAATAAAGAATAAGAAGTACGTGATACTGAAGATTTGCGACAGAATCAGGTAAATACCACCAGCAGGTTGTGTACCTAACCAACCAAGCACAATGAAGCTAACTACGAACATCGCTAGGAAGAACTTGTAGATAACTCCACGGTAACGGATAGACTTAACTGGGCTACGATCAAGCCATGGTAGTAAGAACAACATGACAATCGCCATACCCATAGCAACCACGCCTGGGAACTGTGATACGCCAATCGGTGGCACCGCACGTAATATCGCGTAAAACGGCGTGAAGTACCAAAGTGGTACGATGTGCTCAGGTGTCTTCAAAGGATCAGCCGGAACAAAGTTATCTTTTTCCAGGAACCAGCCACCTAGTTCAGGTGCAAAGAAAATCACGGCTGCAAAGAAGAACAGGAATACGACGACGCCCACAATATCTTTAACAGAGTAATAAGGATGGAATGGAATGCCATCGACTGGCTTGCCATCGGCACCCTTATTTTTCTTGATTTCAACACCATCAGGGTTATTCGAACCGACTTCGTGTAATGCAATAATGTGCGCAACAACGAGGCCAAGCAGGACAATTGGTAATGCAATCACGTGGAAAGCGAAGAAACGGTTCAGTGTGGCATCACCGATAACAAAATCGCCACGAATCCATGTTGCCAGTTCTCCACCAACAAATGGTACCGCACCAAATAACGATACAATCACCTGCGCACCCCAGTAAGACATTTGTCCCCAAGGTAAGAGGTAACCCATAAAGGCTTCAGCCATTAGTGCGAGGTAAATAAACATACCAAACAACCAAATCAATTCACGTGGCTTCTTATATGAACCGTACATCAGACCACGGAACATATGTAGGTAAACTACAACAAAGAAGGCCGAAGCACCCGTTGAGTGCAGGTAGCGAATTAACCACCCCCACTCGACATCACGCATGATGAATTCAACCGATGCAAAGGCAAGCTCTGCATCTGGCTTGTAGCTCATGGTTAGCCAGATACCTGTTAGGATCTGCATAACCAAAACCATTAACGCCAAAGAACCAAAAAAGTACCAAAAGTTAAAATTCTTTGGTGCGTAATATTCAGATAGATGCTCTTTCCACATCTTAGTCAGTGGGAAACGGTCATCAACCCAACCGAGTGTCTTTTCTAGCATACTCATTAGGCTGCTCCTTCATCCACACCGACAATCAGGCGTGTATCAGATATATAGGTATATGGTGGAATGATTAGATTGGTCGGTGCTGGAACACCCGCGTAAACACGGCCTGATAAATCAAACTTTGAGCCATGACATGGACAATAGAAACCACCCTTCCAGTCTGCACCCAAGTCTTCAGGTGCCACTTCAGGACGATAGGTTGGTGAACAACCCAGATGAGTACAAAGACCAACCGCTACCAAGTACTTGTCATTCAAAGAACGATTAGTGCCCTTGATATAATCTGGCTGTTGTGGAATCTCAGAATTTGGATCAGCAAGTTCGGCATCAGCCATTGCTTTCAGATCTTCCAGGTTTTTATCCGTGCGGTGAACGATCCATATAGGCTTCTTCTGCCACAACACACGCATTAACTGCCCGGGCTGTAATTTACTGATATCAACTTCAACCGGTGCGCCCGCTGCTTTAGCCGCAGCACTTGGACTCCAAGATTTCAAAAACGGTACGGCTACAAAGCCAGCGCCTACGGCACCCACTGCAGCAGTCGCCGCCGTCAGAAATCGGCGTTTACTATTATCTACGCCATCTGTACTCATGTTCCTCTCCTGTGGGTGTCACCCTATTTAAGGCTATTCCCTTGCATTCAAGACTCTGGAAGCTGCAACGAGCAAGATCTGCATCAGCAAATCTGACTATTTGAGCTTACCAGCATAAAAAAGAAGCGGTATTGTCCTGCATGCGCTGGGATTGGTCAAGCGAAAGCTTGTTTTTACTCGTTATTACAAAGGCTTATGGGTGATTTTATGAGATTAATAATGCCCCAAAATGACTAAAATGGCTCAATTCCACTTTATACTGGGTTATCAATGTCAATAAAGGTATGTTTCAGACCAAATTCAGTCTCAAGATGATCGCCCAGTGCTTGCACACCATAACGCTCGGTCGCATGATGACCTGCAGCATAAAAATGAATGTTCATCTCACGAGCAATATGCACGGTTTGTTCAGATATTTCGCCACTGATAAATGCATCCACTCCCAATGCAGCAGCTTCCCCTATATATGATTGCGCGCCACCCGTGCACCAAGCGACTCGTTCAATATTTCTTTCAACTGAAATATGCTGTGGTGCCCTGCCGAGACAAGATTCGATATGCGCCGCAAAGGCGTCGCCACGGAAGCTCTGCTGCATTCTGCCGTGGTAAAGCAAACCCGTATCACCGGCTACACCTTCAACATTAAGATCTAACACTCTCGCCAATTGCACGTTATTTCCCAGTACCGCATGTCCATCGAGCGGTAAGTGATATGCCAATAAGTTCATACCCGATTCAAGCAGACGTTGAATTCTCTGGCGCTTAATACCAGTAATGCTCTGCTCTTCGCCCTTCCAGAAATAGCCATGATGAACTAATAACGCATCTGCGCCTTGTTCTATAGCTGCTTCAATTAATGCTTGGCTTGCTGTCACACCACTCACAATATGTGTGATTTCGGCACTTCCCTCTACTTGTAGGCCATTAGGACAATAGTCACGGTAACGACCAACATCGAGCAATGTTTCAAGATAAGTGACAATTTCCTGTCTATTAGCCATAACTGCTTCCACATGAAAATATTCATATTATTGTGAGCCTATAGTGTGACGCATCCACGAACAAATGCTAGGGTAATGGCATCATGAATATAGGTAAAAGTTTACAATTTCTTTTTCAAGTCCTAACCGTGGGCATTGCGGCCTTCATAGTGCTGGTTTTTCTCAAACCGGAACTGATTAATGACGGTGGGACTGTCGTTGAAATATTACAGGAAACACCGACATCCTCGCCCAGTAACGTGCCCTCAAGTGGGCCTGTTTCCTATGCTGATGCCGTCGAGCATGCCTCCGCCTCAGTTGTTAATATTTATACTGCTAAAATTGTCACTGAACGGCGCAATCCATTAGAAGACGACCCTTTCTTTAAACGTTTTTTCAATAATGCGCCATCTGTACCACGCAAACGACTCGAAACAAGTCTTGGTTCAGGCGTTATTGCCAGTCCACAAGGCTATATATTAACCAACAACCATGTCATTCAAGGTGCTGATGAAATCCGCGTAGTGCTGGCCAATGGTGAGACACCGTCAGCGAAAGTTGTCGGGACCGATCCAGATACTGATCTTGCTGTTTTACGAATCAACTACGTTAAATTACCGGCTATTACCATCGGTCAATCCAAGGCTTTGCGTGTCGGCGATGTGGTTCTCGCAATAGGTAACCCATTTGGGGTTGGTAAAACTGTCACCATGGGTATTGTCAGCGCAACGGGTCGAAATCAACTTGGTATTAATACCTTTGAAAATTTCATTCAAACAGATGCAGCGATTAATCCCGGAAATTCAGGTGGCGCTTTAATTAATGCCAATGGGAAATTGGTCGGTATTAATACCGCAATATTTTCCCGTTCTGGCGGTTCGCAAGGAATTGGCTTTGCCATTCCAGCATCACTCGCCCGTGATGTAATGCAACAAATTATTGAACATGGTCGTGTATTGCGTGGCTGGTTAGGAATCGAGGCTCAAGATTTAACACCGCAACTTGCAGAATCCCTTGGTTTTGATAACACCAATGGCGTTCTTGTAGCAGGCATACTGCCCGATGGCCCTGCTGATAAGGCGGAACTTCAAGCTGGAGATATTATTGTCACGATCAACTTCAAACCCGTCATTAATTCTCGCAATAGCTTAAATCAAATTGCGGGTGTGACCCCAGGTACTAGTATTACATTGGGCATCATCAGACAAACAAAGAAACTGGAATTTAACGCTATTGTCAGTGAGCGCCCGAAAGGTTCATAAAGTGATACGCCGACTACTTTAATCTCTTTAGGCGTTTATTACCTGGTTTATCTGGACGGTTCTCAAAAATCCAATTTTTTAACGCTGATTCTTTTGCCGCTTGATGCTGAATCTCGGCCGACTTTTGTACCTCACCGCAAAGCTCTGCACTAATTGATCGCGCACGCAGTTGATATTGCTCCGCAGAATACAAAAGCCCTTCATCGACAAGACGCGACACAATCTTATTCGCAAGCACCTCACACTCAAGATTGATGGTTTCTGCCTGCACCATAGGCACGCAAAAAAGAAGAGAAATACTCAATATTAATTTATTCACTGTTCGTTCTACCTTCATTTATTCAAGCCAGACATTCGTTCTACTTTAGCTAATTCAGCCGAAACCAATACAAACCCAGAGCATTTTATTTTACACAGCGCCCCATTGTTAAGCCGGCTTAAGTCACCATTAAAATCGTTTTTATCCATGCTCTTACCGAATGATATTTTACCATTTTTAGTCGCCGCAATTTCATAAAATAAATAATCTTCAATATAGACATTAACCATCGTGCCCGGCAGAATCTGAGAGTGTTTCAATCTTAATTTTATCTTTAGTTGCTCCGGCTTAACCTTTTTTGTGTAACGATAAATAATTACCCTAAATCGCCCGATTTGATTATCGTTATCATCAACAAATGATGCAAGATACTGTCCCTTGTTTTCAATTTGGTCGCCAAAAATAATCGTCAGAATAATGACAATGGCAACCAGTCCGAAGATCCCTAAAAAACCATATTTTATAGCGTCA
>Ga0316207_10002008_pt1 | contig 22354 bp, 15 predicted proteins | sample 6weekpyrite_MG_FD_204943 | JGI IMG/M metagenome (GOLD analysis project Ga0316207, IMG submission 204943) | Microbial mat bacterial communities from mineral coupon in-situ incubated in ocean water Damariscotta River, Maine, United States -... | ecosystem: Environmental > Aquatic > Marine >...
CCAACAATTGGCACATTAATATTTTGAATAATATCAATTAGCTGTCTTGTACTCATACCTCCTGGTTCATGATGCGAAATTCCTGGAGCAAAAGCTGGATCAAGTACATCAATATCTAGCGAAATATATAGTGGCGCTTTTAGCGAATTGATAAAATTGGTATTAAAATCTTTCATTTCAATAACATTGATTCCAAATTTTTTAGCCTGTTCTTTTTGGTGTGTATTAAAAGTTCTTATGCCAACCTGAGTCAATGAATTTAAGAAACCTTTTTCCATCAATCTGGCAAATGGTGATGCATGTGAATAAGGGTTGTTTTCAAAATTATCATACAAATCGACATGAGCATCCAAGTGTAACACATTAAGTTTTGGATACTTTTCAGAAAATGCTTCGATTACTGGAAACGACATTGAATGGTCACCACCTAAACTAATAATTTTACTTTCCTCTTTTAATTCAATGCTAATCGTTTCTTTTATTTTGTTGTAAGCAAAAGCTGCGTCAATTTCAGTGAATTCAATATCACCACAATCACAATAATTAACACCTTCTGAAATTTCTTTCCCAAACTCGCAAAACCGATTGGCTGAACCTTCTTTATCCATCAGCCTAATATGTTTGGGTGCCAAAGCTGGACCTCTTAGGTAAGAGGAATTGGCATCAAAAGGGATTCCTATTAGTTTAAGCATGTTGTTTTGTGTATATTAAATTGTTAGGAAAACCTTCATCTTTTCTATGTGGTTCAAGTTTAAAACTGAATTTATTGAGCAATGACTTTGAAGACTCGTTATTTTTATGTGTATAGGCTTCAATTGCCTCTAAATTAATTTGATTAAAACCAACATCTAAAACTGCGTGTAAAGCCTCGCTCATAAATCCGTTACCATGAAAATCTGGATGAAGTTCATAACCAATTTCAGCAGTTGTTTTTAATTCGTTAAAATTCCAAAGGCAAATAGTTCCAACTAATTTTGGGTCATCAATCTTGCAAATTGCCCAGAACATGATTTTTCCATGTTCAACATCTTCCATTCTATTTTTTATAAAATCAATGAGTTCATTCTTATCCTTAGGTTTTTTTCTGTCAATAAACTTTGTGACCTGTTCGTTAAATCTCAAACTATACAAATCCTTAGCATCATTTAAACTCAATGGTCTCAATTTTAAATTTTTGGTGTTTAGCTTAACCATATTATTTATTTAATACTGAAAGATATGCTGCCCAAGGACCAACTTCGTTTTTATATTGTTTTGCCATAACACGTGAGATTTGAGCTATATGACCTAAATCATGTACCACCCAAGTTGACAGTAAATTTTTAAGCGTCACTTCTCCAAGCGACGGATGAATTGCTTTTTTAGCAACATCTTTTTCAGAAATATTAAGTGGCTTTAAAAAAGAAATATTTTGTTTTCTAAGTTCTGAAAACTCATCCAGCAACTGTGTCATAGTTTTCCCTTCTGATTCTTCAAACTGCGCAAATCGATCAAAGGGTTCAAAAGTTTTGGTTTCCGAATCATTCAACATAATTTTTAAACGAGGAATCCAATCGGTTTTCTCGCCATGAATTAAATGTCCAACAATATCAAAGGCAGACCAAGTATCTTCGCCTTCATTACAAAAAATCCATTCATCGGATAAGTTAGACAAAAACTGTTTGAGCGTATTTGGTGTTTGCTCTATAATCTCTAAAGCTTTGTAAAATTCATACTCCATAAAGCTTACAATATAAAACAAAATATATTCGTTTACAAACGACTACAAACATTTACAAACGATTTTAAATATTTAATAACCGAATAAAACTTGGAGGCTGTTTCATATTTGCAGTGTCGAAACATAAGAACTCGATAGTATTAACTGTTTAACACAAAAATTAAAATTATGAACTCATTAAGAAACAAAGTACAGTTGATTGGAAACCTTGGAAACGATCCAGAAATTATCAATCTTGAATCAGGAAAAACATTAGCTAAATTTTCTGTCGCCACAAACGAAAGTTACAAAAATGCAAGCGGAGAAAAAGTAACAGACACACAATGGCACAATGTGGTTGCCTGGGGAAAAACTGCCCAGATTATTGAAAAATATGTCACCAAAGGTAAAGAAGTGGCTATAGAAGGAAAATTAACATCACGTAGTTATGAAACCAAAGAAGGTGAAAAACGCTATGTTACAGAAGTGGTTTGCAGTGAGCTATTGATGTTGGGGAAATAATTATATCTGATTAAAAAGACTCTTATATGGCAAATTTATATAAGAGTCTTTTTAATTTCTAAATTTATTCAAAAAATTTAATCGTCTATTTCTAGATACTGGTAGTTTTGTGTTATTGGTTAAAACCACATAACCTACATTTAAGTACTTTTCTATATGGCTTAAATTGATTAAATGCGATTTATGTATAAGATAAAACGATTGATTTTCCAATAATTTATTAAAATAACCAATACTATGAGAGCTTAAAATGGGTTTTCTTTTTATAAAATGAATATTGGTATAGCCGTTATCGCCTTCAAAATGAATGATATCAGCAATTTTTACAAACTCCAGTCCTTCTTGTGAAGGAATTACAATTTTTTTATTTTGAAATGTTTGAACTCCGAGATTCTCTATAAGTAGTTTGTTTTTTTCTAATGCAGATTTGTCTTCTATATTTTGAATGGCTTTATTAACCGTTTCTACCAAATCATTATTATCTACAGGTTTAACTAAATAGCCAATAGCGCAATGTTTGATGGCTTCAATGGCATAATTATCAAACGCTGTGGCGAATATGATTTCAAAATCGGGGTTTTTAATTTCTGCTAACACGTCAAATCCACTTAACTCTGGCATGGCGACATCTAAAAACACCAGTTGGGGTTTTAAGTCTTTTATTAGTTGCAAACCTTCTTTTGGGTTTTGGGTTTCTGCTATAATCGCAACATTCGGGCACAAGCGTTCTAGCTTATTTTTTAAAATAGCTAGTGCCTTTCGCTCATCATCTATTAAAATTGCATTTATTTTCATTGGCTATTTAATTGTGTGAAGATTAATGTTACAATAGTTCCTGTTTTGTCTTTTTCAATTTCAGAAATATCTTCTATTTTATAATCTACTTGCCATTCTTTATTCTTGTTTAACAAATCTAGTCGCTCTCTAAGCACGTTTGATGAGTTAGATTGATAGTTTTTAGATGAGGCTTTAAAAATTGACTTGGCTTTATTTATACCTATTCCATCATCTTTTATAGTCACTTTAAATGAATCTTCTTTTAACTGTTTAAAGAGCACCTCAACAGTTCCATTTTCCTTTTTATGAAATAATCCATGATTAACTGCATTCTCTACTATAGGTTGCAATAACATAGACGGAATACGCTGTTCCTCTACATCTATTTTTTCGCAGACTGTAATATTATAGTTCAATTTTTGCTCAAATCTGAGTTTTTCAATGTCTAGATAATTGGTTAGTAGTTCTAATTCTTCTTTAATGGTTATAGTTTGCCTTCTAGAATACTCAAAAAACAATCGGATTAATTGCGAAAACTTAGACAAGTAGTTTTCAGATAATTCCACCTCTTTTCTTTGAATAAAATATTGAATAGCATTCAATGAATTATGCACAAAATGCGGATTCATTTGGCTGCGTAAGGCTTGTAATTCTAAACCTGCGACTCGCTTTTCTTTTTGCGCCTTTTCTTGTTCACTTTTTTTAATTTTCTGCTTGGTTTTACTCATCAGTAATAAAAATCCAAATAAGCCAATAACAGCAAATCCAATTTTATTATACCAAAGTTGCCACCACTTTGGAACTATATTAAGGTGTTGTGTTGTAATGCTCGTATTATTATGTTGGTCTGTAGCTTTTACTTCTAAAGTGTATAATTTTGGTGAAAGATTAGCGAAATTTAGTGTTTTAGCCTCAGTACTGACCCATTCTTTTTGTGATGGTAATAACCTGTATTTGTAAGTTACATGCTCTTGATTAACATAATTTTGTAGCGCAAATTTCACTTTAATGTTATTTCTTTCTCCGTTTTTGTAGTCTAGTGTGTCGTTAGATGTTTTAAAATAGAGTTCTGGCTTTTCTTTATAGACCTGACTGTTTATATTTAACTTTGCTAAGCCTATATCACTAGCTGCAAATAAAATACTATCTTTTATAAATATATCATTAGAATTGTTTTGTAATAAGCCATCTGCTTCATAGTATGAGTCAGCGATTCTTGACGTACTTAAATCTGTTTTATTAAGTTCTATTTTTTTTACACCTTTTTGGGTGGCCAACCAAAGCGTATCATTTTCTACAAGTATGCGTTGTATAGATAATCCATCGGTTTCTATTAAATGAAAAATTTTGTCTTCGTTATATAAATACACACCTCTTCCGTCTGTACCAACAATTAAAAAATTATCTGTTGTAGCAATACTACCAATAGGATCATTTAGTAAATTGTTGCTGATTTTAGGTTTTATTATTTGATCATTATCTAGTAAATGCAAACCATCACTACCTGCTATAAATAATTGATTGTTAAATGTTTCAGCAAAAAGAAGACCTGATTTAACAACAATAATTTGGCCATTTTCTTGAGGACTATTGCTTCTATAAAGGTGATTTGATGCCACTACGTACAATTTGTTTTTAAAATTGACCAAGTCCTTTAAGCCTCCAATATATCCACTAGTTTCATTTTTTTGTTTTATGTCAAATACATTCAATGAATTACTTTTATCTAAAGTAAATTGATTTGCTGCTGAAATGAAATAATTAGTATTGGTCTCTTTGTCGTTTTTAATTTGATATATTTCACCATTTGCTTTAGCAAACTGGAATATAGATTTGAAAGTGTTTTCAGTTTTATTAAATTGAAAGAACCCTACATCATTCACGCCTGCAAATAATATATTATTTATCCAATTTATTTTTTGAACTTTCTGATTGTTTAAATAGTAAGTAGCATCTGCTTGCGTATTAGGTATTAATGAGATCCCATTGGCTAAATCCAATAACCAAATGTTGCCTTTAGAATCTTTATAACTTTTTGCACTTAAGTTTTCAGGGAAATTATAGGAGTTTTTAAGGTTTAATTGGTAATCAAAAATCATTAAATGCCCAGGAATGCTAATTTGTATCTCGTTTTTAAGTCCAAAACATCTAAAATATCTAATACTATCAACACCAACCAACTCTTTAAACGATATATATTTTGCTTTATAGGTTTTAAAATCGATAAACAAAACACCTTTTTCTAAGCCATAAAACCCAATTTGATTATATAACAATCCCTGATTTTGGATTTTAGAATTTTTATAAACCAATGGAACGTTTACTGGGATTTCTTTTTTAAACTTAAAGTCCCAGTCATAGACCAATAGTTTCGTTTTTTGTAAAAATATATATTCTTTGGTTTCTGGATTATTAAAAATTGGTATTAAACCGGTTTTACCAGTAAAACCATATTCACGTTGAATAGCATTGGTTTTCCCATTAAAAATTTTTGTAGTTTCATTATTAAACAAACCAGCATTAATAATAGTTGTGTCGCTAAAAGTTTGGATACCGGAAGTTCCGTAAAACCATAAACTATCTTTAGTTTTATAAATAAAACGCGGTGTAATTACTTCTGCTTTGGCTGTGCTAAATTTATAGATACTATCATTTTTAATGTACCCTTGGTAAGCACTTTTAGAGAAATACCAAAGTCTGCCTTGTAAATCGGTTTCTAAAAGCCAAGTATCATTATTGGGTAAACCATCTTTTATAGTGAACGTTTTAAAACTTTCTCCATCATACTTTACCACACCTTGTTTTGTAGCAAACCACATAAAACCGTTTTCGTCTTCTGCTATATCATATACATGGTTTGTTGGTAAGCCTTGCTTTGTGGTATAACGCAAAGGTTCTTGAGCAAAGGTTATTGCCCAAGAACAGATAAAACTCAATATAACTATTTTTTTTAGCACATTTAAAGGTAATTGTTTTTAATTAAAATTAGCAAGATTACCAATCTTTGGCTTCTTCTTTTAAAACATAATTTTTATAGGATATTCCCAGGTATTGGAGCTTTGATTTTTTCTAAACTCTAATGTTTTTATATACGTTTCATTAGGATACTCTTTTCCGCTGGGTGCTACATCTTTACTTTCTGTATTGTAAAAAGGAGATTTTGTTTTTTTGAACTCGACATCTGCTTCTGCTTTAAAATCTGAAAGTACTCGTATTTCTTTAACATTAACCGCATTAAATTCTAATGTTTTTAAAATTACTGTTCCATTTGGTTCTGTTTCTAATATAAAAGGCGTTGCTGCTTGTGTAGTCACCACTTTATAGGGTCTGTTGCTAGACGATGGATTAGGGATGTCTGTACGTAATTGTGTAGTTAAGTATCCATTATTATAAAGTTTAGAATAATAACTTGTGCCATTGCTTAAATCATTAACCGAATTTATATAAACATTGGGTAACGTTGTTTTAAAAACCACAGGATTTAGTGCTTCTTTTTCTGATAAGATTTCTAAAACAGTAGCTTTAGTTAATGAGTTCTTGTTTTCTGAGCAAGAAACAAATAAAACTACAAGTATAAATACTGTTAGTTTTTTTGTGAATTTATTCATGGTTTTTGTTTTATTGTTTTTTATCGGTCATGTAACATCCATATAATCATTCCCGCACACATCGAGAAACCGTTAAGGATGTTTCATATTTTAAAATTCAATCTCTTTTCACATGTGCTGTAATGGATATAGTATGCGGATTAGGGTCTGTCACCTCGTAGTAATTTCCAGAGATTGTTAAATCTATATCGTCGCCAACATTATTGCCAAAATTGGTTATCGTAAAGTTGAGGCTATTTGCAGCAGCATCGTCAAAAGTAACGCCAGAAACCACAAAAAAAGCACTAATAGGCCCATTAATTGTATTGGAATATGGCATAGTTACCGTAAAAGGGCAAGGAGCTGTTTGTAGTCCAAAATTTATTCTAAATTGATTACCACTTGTATCTTCTGATGTAAGTCTAAATTCGCAACTAAAACCAGAAATAGGTGCTAAAGGATAATCTTTTGCCAAAATATTATCAGAAAAGTATTGTGGTGTCCCATTATCCAGTATAACCTCTACACTTTCCGCAGAGCGTGTTGCAGTATTATCGTCGTTGTTGCTACAACTAACGACCAATAAAAGAACAGTAAATAAAAGTGTTAACTTGTTAATTGATTTTTTCATGGTTTTCTATTTATTTTGATTAATTATTATGGGGTAACAGAGTCTATTGTAACACAGTATTCTCCATTTAAAGTCATATTGTTATAAGTTCCTGAAATTTGATAACGCATTAAGCCACCAACAACATTATCTGTAGCTAAACAAGTAACAGTTATAACTTCTGTTGGATTATTTCCTATTATTAAATCGGCATTACCCGTTGCATTAAGGTTTAAAACCTCTGTTACAAACACTACAAAATCTCCATTAGAGTCATTGCCGTAGATTTCAACAGCTGGAATTGGTTGATTACTTAAAGGATCTATAGAGTTGTTAGGAAATAAATCTGTTGTTAAATCTGTTTCTGGTGCACTAACGCTATTACTTCCTAAAGTATAATATAACCCCTGGTTATTACAGGTTTGCGGGTTATTGTCATCGTCGTTATTGCAACTGTGTAGTGTTGTTATATAAAGTATGATAACAAATAAGTTTTTTATTTTTAATGTTTTCATTTTAAATCGCTTTTAGGTTAATACTAATTATATTTATGGCGTTTCGTCTAGTGCAATACCATAGATAGAATCTTCAGTAACGCGCTTTGTAAGTCTTAAATCAATGACAAGTATTCTATTCTCTATTGGCTCTTCTTGAGATGTTGCTAATTCTGTTATGTAATAGGTGTCTTCACAATTAGAATATGTGGTACTGTTAATTAATAACTCAATTGGGCCATCACCAAAATCAGTTCCTATATTATCCTCTAAATTAAAAAAACTTATATAACTCCCATTTTCTGGATTTATTGATAATACCTCGTTAATATCATTAGGACTATTCAATTTATGATGAATAGCAATTAGTTGATTGGTTGTGGTTCTATACTCTAAACCCGAAAGTGCTGTTTTTATATCACCATCGTATTGCAAGTTTAGATTGCTACTCTTTGAAAATGACTTTCTCACTAATCATTGATTGTCCACCATCTTTTGTGAATACTTTTACTGCATAGGTGTCCCCATTTCTAGCGCTTTCGCTAAAGCGTAATTCTAAACAATTATCATACTGAATGAGATTCCCACTTACATTGGTTTTATAAATTACAAAAAAGGTGTTTTCATTCATCTCCTTATAATCCCAAGCGAGTATCATAGTTTCTTTATCCTTCTGGATACGTAAATTCTGTACTCCAGGACGCTTTCCATTGTCATAAGGTTTTCCCATCACAGGTACAGCAAACTCAGATAAATTGCCTGAATCATCCTGCGCTCGCAGACTATAATAGTACTTAGTTCCTTGTTTTACCTGCTCATCACGATAGGATTTTTGACCAGGCTTGAGTATGGCGACCTCTAGCCATTCAGAACTAAGCTCTGTTTTACGATACAATTTTTGCACTTCCACGTCCTTACTTCTACTAAGTGCAAAAGCCAAATCCACATACTGCTCACGCACTTTAACTCCTGTAAAAACTGGCGTAGTGGGTGCAATCTTATCTGGTCTTTTCACTTTTAAAATCTCTGAAACTGGTGACGTGTTATGATTAAAATCTAGCGCTTCTACTCGATAATATACATAAGGTGTTAAGGAACGTGTAGTTACGGTATCCTTTATCGTGCTGGATGGACGAACTTCTGGCTTATCACCAGAAATAAATACATCTTCAATTTGAGAAAACTCATGATCATCCTGATTGGATCGATATAAGCGGTAGCCCATGAGATCTTTTTCTTTGTTCGGTTTTATGACAATAGTTACAATACCTAGGCTATCCATCTTACCATCCATAAAAATAGGTTTAACTGGAGAAACTGAGTCTATAAGTGTAACAGCAACTGGAAAAGAACTGCTTACGTTATTTGCTGTGTCCAGTGCCTGCACGAGATAGTAGTTTGTTTTTCCTTTTACAAAGGATTTGTCGATAAATGTTCTGGCATTAGCTGGTAATAATTTATCATGTAATAAAGCAAATCGGCCTTTATTTTTATCACCACGAGACACAGCAAAGCCTTTAAAATCTTCAGCTACAGGAGCATTCATTTCCCAGCTCACATGTACCTCATCTGGTTTAGCGTGTACGGGCTGTTTTAAAAAAGGCTTCTGTGGTGCTGTAAGATCTCTTGGTATAGCCTCGACTTCTGCAAATTTTACACGTTCCCCAAATGGTGTATACCCATAAAATCGATATCTATACTTTGTGTAATTTACCAGACTATCCTCATCAAAAGAAGCTCGTGGTGGACCACTACTATTCTTACCTCGTAATCCATAGATAGGCGCCTCATTAAGTTGCGTGGAGGTATTTGTTCTTGGTACTACTCGTTCTACATCGACACCAGCAAGTAACTCATCTTCTTCCCAAATAAAGGACAACTTTGTATCGCCTACTTTAGTATACACTTTACGCTTATACAGTTCTTTATTTTCTCGCGCCACTGTGGTATATTCCTCTGAAAGAATAGCATATACTGGACTTTCCCCATTTAATCTAAACTTGTAAGTGTATTCCGTACCTGCAACTGCGGTCTTATCTTCAAAAGCCAATCCTAAACCTCTTGCGGCTTCGGGTTCTTTGATTGCTTGTAATAGAAAGACTAAGAACTCAAAATCTTCTTTGGCTCGCTGTTCTCGTAATGCCGCAATTCCTTCAGACATATCAAAACTTCCGCCTGTACCTGTGAGAATGCCCTTGTAAAAATCATAAGCGATAACAATAGTCTCACGCGCTTCCTCATCGCTAGCATTGTCAATAGCTTGTTGCCATTGCCCTTCAGAATACGGTTTTACCTCTGCAATCTGTGTAAAGGTTCCTGAACCAGATTCACTGCGCTGCAAAGACCAGCCTTGTTTAAAGCCTAGTTCCAGCATCTTACGTCTGTCTGGAAATAATCGTAATTCCATGCCTGTAGAGTCTGTGTATCTCGCTACAGGGACAAGTTTAGCAACGGGTTTCTCTTGTTGAGCTTTTGCAAAAGCATTACTCATTAAAACAAAAAATAAAATAAGTAATAATTGATCATTTTTCATGTCTCTTGGTTTTTTAAAATCTATACTTAGGCGCACCACCCGATGATTGCATTAATACTCTTGAGCCAGTTCTGAACATCTTCGTGATGATCTGTGTTACATTCTGCCCATTATTCTTCTTAGCATTTACCCATGTACTCCCGTTCCACTCCATAAGAGTAGCTGTTACTACAAAGCGATAATTATGATCTTGAGTAAGAGAGTTTACTATTGGATCTGGTTCTGATGGTAGGTTAGAATATCCTCCTGGTCCCGGAGGTGCTGGATATGGTGTTAAACCTGATTTTGAAATTACTGCTGGACTCATCATCGCTGGTGCCGCTGATGGTGTTGCAGGTGAAAATCCATTTACTGATCCATATATACCACTTGAAACGGGCGATGCCATTGCCATATTAAAAATAGGCAAAGCTGCCAAAGCATCTCCTGACCCTCCACTAGATCCCGAACCTGACCCAGATAATGGTGTAAAAGCTGCTATACTAGGAGAAGAAGCCATCGCAGCTGTTGAAGTCATTCCAAATTTTGTATATAGGTACTCACCTAGATTGTTCTGATCTTCTGATAATTGTACTTTAGACCAAGCCTCAGTGGATTCGTTTTTAATTTTAAGGGACTGAGTTTTCACCATTTTAAAGGTGCGCATTTCTACCGTTCCATTACTTTGTTGTTCTGATACGTCAAAAGGCGTATCTGGCTCTAGACCAAACTTAACCGACAGCGGCATATCTGTAGGGTAATTATAGCTCATTGAAGGGTTGACATACTGTATAAGATTCTGTTGCATATCTTCTGCTGCATCGCCTTGTACTATAGGTACGCCTCCCCCAGCACTTCCATTTGTACATTTTTGTCCTTTTTCAAAGCTCTTATCAAAATTAAAACTTATTCCAAGTATTTTACCAGAGCCTTGTATCGCTCCACTAACATAGTAAGGATTAGGAAATTCACCCCATATCCAGGCGCCTCCTTTAACATCAATTACCGTAAAGGACTTTTTTACTTGACCTCGTACAATGCGTTGCCCTCTTACTAATGCTTTAGCATACAGTCCAGCACCACCTTTTGCTCTCCAGCCATTAATTCCTGCAGGATTATAACCCCCACAGCTACCCATGAATTCCATATATGCTAGGTTCACTTCAGCCCCAGCAGCGATATCATATGTAGCATACCAGTTGCCCAATAGGTGTTTAGAATCGGCTTTTTCTACTTCAAAACCTATACCCAATGCAAATCCTCGTCCTGTTCCTGTATTACCAGTGTTAACACCAGGATTAGGGCTTCCAGGTCCTGGCCAGAACCCCAATTTTTCATGGTATTTGTTTCTAAAGTTATTTGTAAACCCAGTAGGTTCCGGTATATCATTCCCAAACATAAGGTACTCATATAGATTCAGTCCAAAGACTTTTACTGTGTTTAAACTTGCTGGTTCACCAAATTTGAAATACCATTTATTCGTTTTCCCATTAATATCCAGCACAAGATTAGCTGGACTCGGTGTGGTAATAGGGCTAGCGTTTACATCCACTTTGGCAGATAGATTAAAATGCTTCTGAGGAAAGTCGTAGGTTACGGCTACGTCTCCAATAATCTTTGCTTTATCGCGTGTATCAAATCCTGCACCCACATAAAAATCACCGTCAAATCCAATATAGGTCATCCCTCCACTTCCTGAAAACTGCCCTAGAAGACCTGCGTCCATATTAAAAGTTTCTTCTTTAGGCATGGTTGCAAGCACTGCATTAGCTCTAAAGCCAAATCCACTTTCTTCTGGTTTAAAGCTGTAGGTATTGTCTGAAGGATCTAATGTTGCTTTCATATTTTTAAACGCTCCTCCTCCGAAGCCTCTGAAAGCAATACCTGGCAAAAAAACAACTCCTGGCGCAGGAAATATGGCATCCGCTTCTACTCTCCAGTAGCGATAACGATTCGTTCCACCGTAAGTCGTGTTACCAAATTCTGCCAGTGCACTTACTTTTATCTTGCCAGCTTTAAACTCAGCATCCAGTGTACCTATGAAACCATTACCATACATAGGGTCTTGATTCCTGAAACCGAGTGCCCCTTTAATTTTCACGGCAGCCATATCTGCATCAATGTTTACGGAATCTACACGTGTCTTGACATACTCAGGTGTAAATTTTTTACCGCCTGTTGCTGTTTTGTCTTCTATTTTTCCTTCTACAGACAATTGTGTTGCTCCACCTATTTTCTTTGATAAATTTACGATTACAGGTATTTTTAGTTTCCCTCGCAACATCTCATTTCCTGTAGTGGGCAATTGTTCAAATTCTACTTTATCAACTGTAACCGGGAAATTTGCCATAAACTTCTGAGGACTAGCAAAAGCCCAAGCACCAATATCCATTGTGAGTTTTTCTGTTGCTTTGGTTGAGTCATAATCTAGTTTCATCCCCTGAAAATCCATCCCAAAATCTACATTCTTCACGGGTCCTAGTGTGATATCGTTCCACGCAAATCCTCCATCTAGATTAATGTTAAATATTTTCTTTCCGTTTTCATATTTTTTTGCATTAATGGCACTAGTAGGATTCAAGGTCATCTCTCCTTTCAGTAGACTCGTATAAATTGGCCCTGTAGGCGTAATGGTCAGCTGGAAATAGTTTTCTAATGCTGGATCTGCTGGACGGTTTAATAATGCGGTGTACTTCAATGGATTTTGAATAGAATCTGCTTTACTTATCGGCAGTCCAATGCGTCCTTTCATACCGCCTTCTCTAAAGGTACTTGCCTCTATATCTATGTACAAAGTATCAACACTAGCATACATATCTGCTAGTTCTCCATTAGGATATGAAATGACATTTGTTGCTTCTCCGTATAGTGTAACACCTACATCATCGACAATCATTTCTTCTATGATTACCGTAGGTTGTCCACCCGTATTGGTTGCCCAGCTAGATGGTAATTCTACAGCCATCTGTTTCATATAAAAGCCGCGGAATAAGTTTGATGTCTCTCCTACGTAATTATCTGGAAACGTAATGCTGCCTGGATTACGCACATCGCTCATATCATAACTTATAGAATCAGCAACGATCGTCATGGATTGTGAGTCTACAATTTCTGATTTGTCAAGTAATCCAGTAAATAACAAGTCTTCCCAATCGCTACCTACTGCACTCATATGAGCCATGCTACGCGAAGTCCCATCATCAGGCACAGGAAGTAACCAATCGCGAGTAAACGATGATTCTAATTCTACACCAAACTCAGTAAATCCCGTCTCGTCCCATTCCATATAGCATCCCGAGTTTGACCCTGTAGGTGCTTTGAAGGTAAAGGTGATTTTGTTATTCATATTGCCTATGCTTACGTCTTCTATAAGCTCAATACGTTCAATAGGAGGTTCATAGGCATCTTCTGGGTGAAACCTAATATTTTTTGCTATAAAACCTACAACTTGAACTGGATTATCCCAAGACGGTGGAGTCGTTTTTGTTGCAACTATATTGTACTCAGATTTGTCATATTTAAAAACCATATCCACAACCGCTAGTTGGTCTCCAGATAGGAAATTTACGCCTAGCGGCACTTGTACGGGATCTACCAATGGCACGAGTCCATCATAAGGTATGGACTGACCCGATACCCCTTCTACATAGTTAACAATACTTTGTGCTGTACTATTTGCCCATGGACTAGTAGCAACTACATTTAATGCCCAGTCCTGTGGATATACTGGTGCATCATCATAAGTCATAGCAACAATTTCTCCAGAAATCAAATCACCTGTTGAATCAACGGTTATTTCGTTAAATTCGACTTTCATATTTGCCTTCATCCAGTCTATATAGACTGTTCCTTCACCTATATATTTACCATCCTTTTCTTCCAGTTTCGTTGTTACAATCTCAAATTCTCCTTTTCCTGTATCGTCATCTGCACCAGCATAAATTTTATCTCCTTTTTCTATCTCGCCTGTTCCTGAACATGGCTGATTTAACTGTGTATACAACTCTGAAACGGTGACTTCTTCTTCAAGTTCACATATAATCTCTTTATCACCATACCTATTACGCACCTTAAATTTGACTTTAATTTTAGATGGGATGCTATCACATGGTGTGAATTGATGCTTAAAAGGTCCACTATTAAGCGTAGTTTCTTGATGATCTTCATCCCAAATGACGTCAACATCCATAGTGAGAGCTGCTTGATTCCAATCTGAATTACAACCCCAGAAATAGTCTCTTAATTGTAAGACATCATTGAGCTCTAATTTCATCGGATAATCTGCAGGCTCTGGTTGTGTAACTGTAATAAATGGACGCGAACCATTTACATCCGTGCAATCACAAGTTTGAACACCATTAATCTGATTTTGTATTTCTATGGGTATAGTAACCCAATGCTCAATATCACAACTGGTTCCTAAATAACTGTTAGTAAGCCTAAATGTTATAAGAACTTGTTCAGGAGCTGAATCCGGGTTAGAAGCTTCAGGATTATAAACATGATTATTAACGGATGTAAAAAAAGCAGTCGTATTATTCCAATTAAAAAAAACACTTCCTCCTAAGTTAGATGGATGATATGGATTATTATACTTTGAACCAAATTCACCCGACCTTACTTCTTTTGCTCTGCATAAATTAAGAGCAGCTATGTATGAATCCATTCCTTGTATTGCTATAGACAATTGATCGTCATTTTCTGAGGAAACTATCGTTGGTAAAATGCTCGATAAGTCAACAGGCACTCCACTTACACATTCACATGAATTGGACAGATCCGGCTCGTTTCCTTCACCAGGAACTGCTTTTATTGTAAAAGTTTCGATATTTACAAATCCATTATTGGTAGCTAAATATGGATTATCATTATCTGTTAAAGCCTTTATAGACCAAACATAGTCCTGATCAGAATCAGGTGCATCAATATCTAACGGCCAGTTGAACTGTGTGCCCACTAGAACCTCTTCCTCTATAATAGGATAATTTACTGTAAAAGCTTGACTAGCTGACTGCCCTGGTTGTACTTCGGCAATTGCAATTAAATACCTTATACCTGTTTCTACTGGTGGTTGCGGAGACAGAGGTGTCCATTTAAACAATGTACTAGATAAAAATTGCGCATCAATAATCCTTCCATCAATAGGGTCTAATAACTCTGGCATCTGATAATCAGTAATAATCATAGGCATGCATACTTCTTGTGGAGTACTTATAACATTGCCTTCCAAATCCAATAATTGAATACAAAAACTGTATTCACCAGCAGGAAGTAATCCAGTTTGTAGTACTTGATCTCGAAAACTATTATTATTAAATTGTAATGAATTATAAGGCACAATTTCATCTGCTAGATAAGTCTCAGTACCAAAACCTAATGATAGAACTGTTGTAGTGTTGTCAGTTTCAAAGATTTGTACACCATTTTTAAGCATTCGCATTTTTATGCGGAATTGTGTATCTTCAACCTCAGGATTTGTATTTGTAACGGTGACTATGGCTAAGTCATTACGGTCTACCCATTCTGATAATTCGGGTGTTGGATAAGTATCTACATTTAGTGTTACTTGTACTTGCCCTTTAGCAGTTAGCATGACCAAAACAAATATAATAAGGAATAATTTTTTCATAATCTGGTCTTTAAAATTGTTGTTGTAATGAAAATTGTAATCTGTTCTGATCCACTACAGCATTAGGTCTTACAGAACCATAAGTATAACCGGTGAATCGATAAGTGAAATTAAATTTAAGTTTTTTTGTTACTTTATATCTCATCCTAAAACGTAGGCTGGTGCGAACATCTGTGGTAAATCCAGAACGATCTATGTTTGCAATATTAAATGCCAATGACGGTGCTATTTTATTTTTCCACAATTTATAGCCAGCTGTAAATCCATAATTCAACATTTTAAAGTCGCCGGTAGGCATAATGTTATCTACATATATTGCTTGAAAATTTAGATTTAGAGGTATAAGACTAAATAACAAATTATAATTTAATCCATAATTATCACTTTCTGTAACTATAAAACTATTGGACTGGACATCAAATTGATCAAAAGTACTCGTCCCAAGATTTAATCCTATTTGATGATTTAAATTTTTAGTCGTAAATTGATAGGTAGGCGAAAGTGTAAAGCTATTATTGACCAACTCAATACGCTGATTTAAAAGATTTGCGTCGTTATTAAAGCCAAAGTTAGAATAGGTTGCACTAACATTTAGTTTCTTACTAATTTGAGCAAATGCAGTTGTATTAGCAATTATGCGTTTAGTGCTCGATAATTTTGTATCCCTAAGATTGTTTGTGCGTAAACCGACGCTTCCTGTAAGGTTTAGCTTACTATTAAATAACTTCATTCCGGTATTTACTTTATAATCTAGTATATCACGTTCTACAAATCGATAACCAACAGGTAAAAATCCTGGCCCTACATATTTGACTTCTGCACCCATCTGAAACTTCTCCCCAAGCCAGTCTAGCCGAGTATTATGAGCAAAGTCAGCTTTACTAGATCCATTAACAGTAATAAAATCGGCGATGTCTTCTATAAAATCTTCGTCTATTTGAGCAGTGCTATTTACGTTTGATGTGTAGATAGATCCTGCTGTCTCAGTACGCACCCGAAACTTCTTTCCTATCTTAAACTGAAAATAAGGCGATACCGTAACACCTTCGATTGGATCCACGTTTATGGGTGCTACTGATAAGGACGTAATATCATCTTCTATTTTTATTACATTCAGAGTAAATTTTGTGCCCTCTACTTTTCCATAACCTATACGAGCTGCCATAATTTTCTGTTCATATGCACCAGGAATATTGAGTAAAATATCAGGTTCTACAGCCCGCTGTGAAATTCCATAATTAGCGGAAAAAAGAAATTTGCCTGGATTTAATTCCAGTCCAGCACCGAAAATAGGTGTGTCACCCGTAGACAAGGGAGAATACAGTGGTGTTTGCGTTCCTATAAACGCCTGAGCCCATTTAAATTTAGGATTAATACTAATGTTATTTGCCGGATTTTGAATATAATCTAGTAAATTCTCTTCGGGAAGTGAAGGAAGATTATATAACACTTTTTGGTTTGTAATATTTACAGCAATTGGTATACTAAAATATTTACCCAAATTAAGGGTCGCCTGCGCATTTATTCTCAATAAATTATCGGGAAATCGGGCTCTAAAATTAGAATAATTCTCTTGTGAAAAGTCATAGACTTCGTAAAACACACCTACTGAACCTGAAAAATCAATGAAAGATTTATCCTCTTTTGATTGTGAAAAGATAGAGCTAACACTACCCAAAAGGATAATTAATGTAATGTTTTTTTTCATTTTATTTTTTTAAAATAATATGTATTAATCAAATTCTTCTTTATTAAATACACACAATAATTAGATGCGTGTGGCACAATTAATTAAGTTCAATAGAAATTACTTTCAATAATTACTATAATAATTGTATTAATGAAAAATATTAGAATCTATAGACTTAAACACATAACAACTTCATAATCTGTCTATTATTTAATAATTACTGAACTTACTTCACCTTCAAATAAATTATAAGAACAAGTTTTAGTTAATAAAAATAAAATTGATACTTGTTAAAAAAATTGATTTCATAATGATTGGTTTAATTAGATTTAAAATCTATTATTTTAAGTTAAAGAGGCCAAATCTTACAAAAATAAATTTAGCCCCATACATAATAATTTTTTAATCTGATCCTGACCCAGAAAAATTTAAAGTTTTGGAATATCCCGAGCTATGTGTAAATATTACTTGATAGGAGTTAGTAACATCAACTAAGTACTTTGTGTTGGCTCTTAACACATTTTTATTCCTCTTTTTTCCGCTGGTAGTTTTATCTTGTAAAATAGAATTTATATCTACTACATTACAAACTGTACCTACAGGTTTATAAATATTTCCAATATTAGATATTGTCTTATCTCCAGTCACTCTGCATCTAAACTTATGTTTAATCTTTGAATTTGAATTAAAAATTGGCAATACTTTTTTAAGTTTGGTTTTTATTCTAACACGTTTACCATTAATAAAGTCATTATTATCTTTTTTCCTCTTTTTACTTTTTTTATTGGCATCTCCGATTTGTACCCCACCAACAGTCACATAAGTACTACATAAATTTGGGCCTTCAATTGTTGCAGTTACAGTTTTATATACTGTCTCACAAGGGATAGCATAATCATGAATAATACCCGAAGTATTTATTTTTGTTTCTGGGGGAGTTCCATCTCCAAAATCCCAAGTAATCGCATAATTATTTATATTATCTAATCCTTGAACATCAAATCCCCATTTACCATTTTGCGCACTAATTGAATACTTAGATATTGCGACTGGGCAGGATAAAACTAATGATATATCGTCTGTCGAACTACAACTATGTCCATTCAAAAGTTCAATATTTCCTACTAACCTAATTGCTAACGCAGGGGCCTGTATACTAGAGTTAGTATAATCTATTTCTATATTAAACCATTCACCAGGATATGCAGAAATATTCCCATTCCAATTAATATTATTCCAGTTAGCGCCAGTTAAACTACCTCCAAGAATTGTAACATTATTACCCCCAAAATCATCAATAAAGAAAGTTGTAAAATCTATTGTAGATGGAGGAGTTATTGAAGTATAAGAAATCTTATATGAAACTTTTTTATTTACAGGGTCACTGGCTAACAACTCTGCATTAATAAATACGTCGTAACCACAACCTGACGATCTCGATACATTAGTTTGATCTGGTTCGCTTTCAACTCTAATTCCAGTTTCTGAGCTTGATTCAAAATCAAATCGACCATCATTACATATTTCGACATTTTTAATGTCAAAATCTTTAGCAATACTATACAACTCTTCTTGACTTGTAGCAGAATTAATGCCTGAGCTATAAATACTTTCTATTATATTTTTAAACTGTAATAATCCCTGGTAATTTTGACAACTAAAAGGAGCCTTATGAATAACACAACCATCATCCCATAAATACAACTCATTATCAATAATTATCATTCCATCTTCATTCAATAGAGTTTCAAAAATTTCATCAGATGTATAATTAAATGGATCAAAATTTAGATCCAAAGGAATAATACCATCATCCATATCATTATCTTTTGTTCTTAAAGAATAGAATCCTTTTGTTCTTTCATAATCAATTAATATTTGCTCATCTTCATTACCATTTATAAAATCATTATACAACATTGAATGTTCGGTCTGTAACTGACCTATAGATTGAAACTCCAGTATTTTTTTAGAGTTACAGGTTTGTCCTGCAAACGAGTTTTGATTTTTACTTTGATTGAGTCCATCACTGCTGCAACTAGAACATATCACTCCAACTACTAAAATGATTATTTTTTTCATAACATTCAATTTTAACATGCCTACTCTAATCACTTTTCGGCTGCCGTGTTTTTGATAGTCCAATATGATCAATGATATTAAAAAGAAATAGAGTGGCTTCATTAATGGTTACTTTCAATCCACAAACGGTAGTTACAATTTCAGGAACGTATAAAGCACAAAAAAACCCAACACATTCATGTTGGGTTCTTGTATTCCTGCGAAAGCAGGAATCATATTTTAGTATTGGATTATCTTCTATGATCCCGAAGTTTCGGGACTGCCTTGCGCCTCCGCTAAAGCTTCGAGCGGCACGCGGACGCAGGAATTCTAACCTCCAAAGTCATCAAACCTGATATGCTCATCTGGAATACCAAAGTCCTCTCCCATTTTTTGTACAGCTTGGTTCATTAATGGAGGTCCACAGAAATACAATTCAATATCTTCTGGCGACTCATGATGGATTAAGTAATTATCGATTACACAACTGTGTATAAACCCAACGAATCCATCTCCAGGTGCATCAATATTTTCTTTTACTTTCCAGTTATCTTCTGGCATTGGTTCTGATAATGCTAAGTAGAATTTAAAATTAGGGAAGTCTTTCTCTAATTTATGGATTCGCTCTTGTGATGGTAAATCAAAAATGCTTTTTGAAAAATCTGTTGAATTTAATATAGCTTTATACCCTGGACTTTTAACATATAATATTCCAGCTTTTGAATACACCTCTGCTGAAAATTTGTTGGCTCCTATTTTATAAGTGGGTCCAAAAGCTAATGCAGTAGCATTCCACGTTCCTCTATGGCTTTCAGAAATACTATGAGGATTAGAAATACTTGAAAAATCAAATGGATTATTAAAGCTACTTAACTGTAAGTTTATATCTAATCCTAATGCAAATTTGCTACTAAAGTATTTGTCTATAGAAAGTCCTAAAACACTACCATTTTCAGCAAATTCTTTAATGTCACCAGTTGGCACACTTATACCTACATAAGGTTTAATTTCTAAAGCTTTGCCCTGTGTTGTCTGAGAATAAGACAATAGCCCTCCAAAAACCAACAGTAGTCCAACTAAAATGCAATTTCTTGTATTCATACTCCCTTGATTTTATATAAAGAAGGCAATATGCTTGCGCTTTTGAAATACTGAAACCAAGAGTGGTCGGTTTGAATTGATTATCTGCTATATTGAGTTATATAATTGTTTTTCTTTTTCATAAACAAAAAAGATAATATTACACATAATATGGTTGTTTGTTGAAAAACGCTATGTTACCGAAGTGGTTTGTAATGAATTACTTATGCTAGGGAAATAATAACCAAACTTAAGAAGCTCTCTAAAAAGTGATTTATAGTGTCATATTGAACCTTTCGACTGTCGCTCAAGACAGGCTAAAGTCGAAATATCTAACATGCTAAATTTATGATTCTTCGACTTTACTCAGAATGACAGAGTATAGTTTTTTATTACTTTTCAGAGAGCTTCTAATTCAATTTAAATTAAAAGTATAAATGCTATATTTGGTGATATAAAAACATCTATATGCTAACTAACGCCACCAAAATTGCTATTCGAGCTATGCTATATTTAGCAATGTTCTCTGATGATACCAAAAAGTTTGGCGTAAAACACATTGCAGAAACTTTGCAAATACCAAAACCATTTTTATCCAAATTACTCCAGAAGCTTAATAAAAGTAATATCGTATCTTCTACAAAAGGCCCTCGTGGTGGTTTTTACTTAAACAAATTAAATGCTAAAAAAAGTGTTTGGGATATTATTGTTTGTATTGATAACCCTGAACGTTTTGACCACTGTTTTTTAGGTCTAGCAAAGTGTAGCGACGAAAACCCATGTCCAGTACATTTTACAGTAGCTCCCTTTAAGAAAAAAATTATGCGAGATTTTAAAGATAAAACCATTGTAACCTTAGCCAATGAAATTAAAAGCTCAGACAAGGTTATTATTTCATTAAAGGATTTTGATTCTATAGATTCTTAGAAAGAAGATTTGGTCGGCTTATACTTAACCCAATAAGCAATTTTATAATTCTTATCTAGATTTTTAAAAAACGGAATTTTCAAAAGCATCTTTGGTCATTAAAATCAAATATGGTTTAAAACGTGATTAAAGTGGAATCTTGTTAAAGTGTACTATATGGTTAGACCATTTATTTAATTTAAGTAAAAATAATTTCATTTATTAGTTACTTTTTAGAGCTTTTAAAAGTGCTTTAATTAAAGTTAATGATAACGTTGTGATTGAAATTGCCAAACCCAGCCCAAAAACAAAAAAGGCAATATAGGCTGTAAATAAACTGTCCTGCATTTCTGAAAAATGAACATCTTTTGTGAAATACATCCAATTACTTTTTAATACTCCTGCATAAAGCAATGTGCAGAAAAAAAGAAACAACATGATATTAAATAGGTAATAACTTCGCTTTATAAAAAGTGTTGTTGTTTTAAAACTAGGCAGTATTTTTTGTGCTATAAAAAACACTGATGCCATTAAAATAGTTGTATTAATCCCTATAGTGGTTCCCATGGAATGTGCTACGGTAATATGCGTACCATGAGTAAAAAAGTTTATGGTTGGAATAGAGAATAATAATGCTAGAATTATGTTTATAAAGACCCAAAAATCGGCAGCTTTCAAGAATCTATAGACCATACAATATTCCTGTTTATCCTTAACAGATAAAGACTTTATCCAACTATAAATAATATGGGCTAAAACTATCCATTCAGTCATACTTACACCATAA
>Ga0316207_10002009_pt1 | contig 22350 bp, 21 predicted proteins | sample 6weekpyrite_MG_FD_204943 | JGI IMG/M metagenome (GOLD analysis project Ga0316207, IMG submission 204943) | Microbial mat bacterial communities from mineral coupon in-situ incubated in ocean water Damariscotta River, Maine, United States -... | ecosystem: Environmental > Aquatic > Marine >...
GGGCTGTTATCCATAATTCCCTGTAAGCGTTCTTCATTCACCCTGATCGCTTCCTGCATCTCATAGTCTTCAGTAATGTCCCTGAAAACAAGTATGATGCCAGCAATCTCTTCGTGTTCATCAATAATTGGCGCCGCACTGTCAGCAATCTGGTATTCAGTGCCATCTAACGAGATCAGCACACTATGATTCACCAAACCGACCTTCTTCCCTGAACTTAAAACCAAATCAACCGGGTTAACAATTGTTTCGCGTGTAAAGGCGTTGATGACATCAAATACCGTGTCCAAACGCTTATTCCTTGCCTTTTCAAATGTCCAACCGGTTAGTTGTTCAGCCACTGCGTTCATGCGTACAACGCGGCCATGTCTGTCGGTAGCAATCACTGCATCACCAATAGAAGCCAGCGTCTGCGAAAGGTTTCTTTCACTTTTCGATAATTCGCTAATAGAATTTTTAAGGTTTGCCTGCATTTTATGAAAGGCATCTACCACGAGATCAAATTCGTCTTTCTTTTTAGATAAATTTTCTTTTCGTTCCAGAACTAGACGTTCACCAAGATTATCTACACTTAACTCTTCAGCATATTCTGCAATGTTGTGCAGATGCCTACCTACCAGCCGGTAGAAAATAAGCAACATAAATCCACTTACTATAAATGTTTTAATGGCATTACTGAGTACAATAGTGAGTGCTTGCTCGATCACATGGTTATGGACATTTTCCAATGTCGCTGTAATCTTCATGACACCGATCTGATGAACTTCATTGCGGAAAATATATGTTAACGGGTATTGCCGCTCAATACGGGCTATATCTTCTTTACTACCCACTTCGACAAGTAGATAGTTATTTTCAAGGACCTGGATATATTCAATATCCGGGAGGCGTAAGATCCCTTCCAGGCTGGTTGTTAATTCTTCTATATTGGCAACCCAGACTCGACGCGCGATATTTTCACTATAGCTGTCTTCAATTTCCTGCAGGCGTAATTCAATACCACTTTTTTCTTTACTATAAAGTTCATATAACTGGAAAGCAGATGTAAAAATCGCTATCAAGGTGCTGGCCAGCACCATATAGATTACAAAGCTCCTTGCAAGGCGGCTGTTATTCTTAAAAATGTTGAGACTGCTCATTAAGTAAACGACTCTTGGTGCGTCCAGCTATCTATAGGGGTGCAAATGCTTCTTGACCAGCTTTTCATAACTACCATCAGCCTTCATCGCAGCCAGTGCATTGGCCAGTTTTGGGACGAGGTCTTTATGCTTACGATGTAAATAGATATACATCTTTTTTACTATCAAGGGTTTTTCACATCGCTGTACATCCGTCATTGATAGCTCTTTTAGTTTAAGTTGACCGCCCCACCTTTCATACAAAATATAATCCGTTCGTTTTTTCCTTAACAGCTTAAAAAGGCTATCCACACCCGCTGTCCGTATCACCTCTGCATCAGTAGGCACATTCTTTTCCAGAATTTTCCAACCATTAATGTGCGCAACTGACTGGCCCGATAAGGCTGACCAGCCCTGTTCCAGGCTGATAGGCTTATAGGCAAAGGCGACAAATTCCCAGTCCATGATCTTCTCAGGCACACGCACCAGGTTTTTATAGATCTTATCCAGACCAGCAACGCGGCTCATCTCACCATCTTCAATTCCATTGTTTGAATTTTTTAAACCCCGTTCTGCCGGTAAACGTGTTGTTTTCAAGCGAATACCTATCCGACGAAACGCTTCCGATGCAACCTCATCCATAAAACCATCTTGCTGGGCTGTATTAAGGGGAGGCTGCCCGGTTGTATTTAGGCGAATAACCGTGTCAGCCATGGCCGACATGTTGATGAGCAATAGTAAAATGAGCGTACAACGACCAACTAACCGCATGATCATCCTCCGTGACCTATACCCAGACAGCTATGTGTATTGTTTCATGTGAACTATATCAGGCCAGTAAACGGCTAAATACCGGGGTTTGTGAACCATTGTTAATTATCCTCCCCCAGAAACCAACTAATTTAATCAACTAATATACAATGTCCCCCCAACATTGAAACAGAAAAACTGTACGCCGCCTTCATAGTTTGACTTCAAATGCATGTATTGTTTGCCCGTCGCCCTACAGATACTGGCTTTATAGTGGCCTTCAGCCCACTTACGTCTCCTCATTTTACTTCTGTTTGTTTTCCTGACTTATATTTCGCTTAGCTACTCGAATCGTTTAGAATTGCGAATAACGTTTTGACTTGTCTGGTTTAATCATCCATCTATCACCTGATTTATTGACCGACGTATTTACTATCAGAGCCTGGTTTTTAAAAACGCTTTGATTATTGATGACGAATTTAGAGAGAAGCTACCCAATGAATGTACTCGTAGTCGGCGGCGGTGGTCGCGAACATGCACTTGCCTGGAAAATTGCCCAGTCTCCACGCGTATCCACTGTTTACGTCGCCCCCGGAAATGCCGGTACTGATTTGGAGCCCTCAATCAAAAATATCCCTGTAGCGGCTGATAACATCGATGGCCTGCTCGAGTTTGCCCGTAGCAATGAGGTTGATTTAACGGTCATCGGACCTGAGGTTCCTCTCGTACTGGGCATTGTCGATGCCTTTGAGGCTGCTGGGTTGCGCTGTTTTGGTCCACGTAAATCTCCTGCACAACTTGAAGGCTCGAAGGCATTTACAAAAGATTTCCTTGCCCGACACGCTATTCCAACGGCCTGGTACGAAGTTTTTACCGAAATAGAACCCGCCATTGCCTTTGTTGAAGAAAAAGGCGCACCTATTGTCGTTAAGGCCGACGGCCTTGCTGCCGGCAAGGGCGTCATCGTCGCCCAGACTAACGAACAAGCGATTGCTGCGATTAAAGATATGCTCGCTGGAAACGCCTTTGGTGAAGCGGGCTCGCGCGTCGTTATCGAGGAATTTCTTGACGGTGAAGAGGCAAGCTTTATTGTCATGGTCGATGGTGAGCATATCTTGCCAATGGTCACTTCACAGGATCATAAAGCGCGCGATGAAGGCGATACTGGCCCCAATACGGGTGGTATGGGTGCCTACTCACCCGCGCCAGTGGTCACACCTGAGATCGAAAAACGCATCATGGACGAGGTTATTCGTCCAACCGTCGCGGGACTGGCAAGTGAAGGCATGCCATACACCGGCTTCCTCTACGCCGGTATCATGCTCGGTAATGATGGTGTCCCCAAGGTACTGGAATACAATTGCCGGTTTGGTGACCCTGAAACGCAACCGATCATGCTGCGTCTGAAATCTGACCTTGTCGAACTTATTGAAGCCGCCCTCGATGGACGTCTTGACAACATGACAGCTGACTGGGATCCACGCGCCTCGCTCGGTGTTGTACTTGCCGCAGGGGGTTATCCCGACGGTTACCGCAAAGGCGACGTCATCTCAGGCCTCCCAGGTAGTGAAACTCAGGGTGAAAAAGTTTTCCATGCCGGCACGGCTTCACAAGACGGCAACGTCATCACCGCTGGCGGCCGGGTGCTCTGCGTAACCGCACTGGGTGATAACGTCGCGGATGCACAGCAGCGTGCTTACAAACTTGTCGATCAAATCTCATGGGATGATGTCTACCTACGACGTGATATTGGTCACCGTGCGATCAACCGTGATTAATTTCAATTAGGCCTTCAATCACATCGCAACCCAGCATGTCGGTAGAATAACTGACTTCACTATTTCGACTGCTTACAATTGATTAAACAACACAGCAATCTTCGCCCATAACTCCATACTATTTATAACGAGTCTAAGCTGAACAATTTAGAATTAGTTTAATTATTTCCCGAGCAACACTGTCGGGATTTTTTAAGGAAATTTCCTACAAACATTTAGATATATTCCACCTGTTTCATGAACAAAAATAAAATATCATTGCTTAGCACTTTTGAATCATTCTAAAAAAGTTATGCTAATGCATACATAAGAGACGCTGTTTTTATAACGAGTATAAAAGTCGTTACTATTAAGAAAAAAAATATATATGCATCCGAATTTGCTTTTGTATTTTTTCACTAAGTAGTACACAGGGAGAGTAATAATGAAGAAATCAGTAATAAGTACCTTATGCGCAGTCGCGCTCGGTGTTCCTGCTATCAGCGTAATTGCATCAGATGATACAGGCCCAGCACTTGAAAACCGTACCACTCAGTCACAAATCACCGATGGTTCATTGTCTTTAACCGAAATCCGTCGCCGTGGTATGTTGCTGTTTAGTACACCATTTAACAAAGCGGATGGCTTTGGTGAAACACCAGGGGAGACACCCGAAGCACGTCGCGAAGTTGGTTCACGTGGCAGTCTGCAAGGCAATGGCAAGTTCACGCGTATTAACGGACTCGATGCCCAGGCCTGTCTTGAGTGTCACTCTGTTATCAGTCGTGCCACTATCCCAATGAAATTTGCGGTCGGTGGTGTAGGCGGTGTTAATAACACCGTACTCGGTGGTGGCGGCGCAAGCTTCATCAACGTAAACGATGATGAGAACCAGATCAACCCACCAGCAGGCGGCCCGACAGAAACAACCGGCGCCAATAACATCAATGGCCGTACCATCAACCCGCCTTTCGTTTTCGGTTCAGGTGGTGTTGAACTCGTCGGTAACGAAATGACAGCAGACTTACAGGCGCTACGCCAGCAGGCTGTCGACAACCCGAATACTGTCGTTAACCTGGTCACTAAAGGCGTCAACTTTGGTACCTTGAGTTTTGACGGTGAAGACTTTGATACAAGCGGTGTGGAAGGCATTGAAGCAGACGCTTCTTCAGACAAGTTCCTCGTCGTACAACCATTTGGCCGTACCGGCGACAACATCACAACACGTCAATTCGATATAGGTGCGATGCAGTTCCACTTCGGTATGCAGCCTGATGAAGTCCTTGATCCAGGTCGTGCAGCTGCAGATGATGGCAACGCGGTTACTGATGGTGATGGTGACGGCGTAACAAACGAAATTCTGATTGGTGAACTGTCAGCGCTGAATATCTTCAGTGCCCTGCTGGAACGCCCACGTCAGCGTCGTGTTACTTCACAGGCCCGCAGGGGTGAACAGGTCTTCAACGATGTTGGTTGTGCCGAATGTCACGTCCCGACTCTGAGTACGACCACACGAAAACTCGGTGTACGTTACCCTGAAATTGCCAATGACCCGTCTGCCAATGTATACAAGCAGTTGGATCTAAGCCGTAGCCCAACTCGCTTCAAGCGTAATCGTTCAGGCGGTATTGATGTACGCCTGTTCGCTGACCTGAAGTCGCATGATATGGGTCCAGCACTGGCTGAATTTAACGGTAACCAGGAGTTCACTACAGCCCGCCTGTGGGGTGTTGCTGATACAGCGCCTTACCTGCATGACGGTCGTGCCTTCACACTCACTGAAGCCATTAACATACATGGCCAGACAGGTTCAGATGCAGAAACAGCTGTTGCGAACTTTAACGGTCAAAGCTCAGAAAGTCAGGAAGACCTGATTGCATTCCTCAAGACACTGCGTACACCTCGCGTTGTCGGACGAGGCCTGCGTATCCGTCGCTAAACTGAGATGTAACCGCAAAAAAAGAAGCGGGAACCTTATGGTTCCCGCTTTCTTTTTGTCTATACCTAATTCGTCGCGCCGACTTAGTTACGAGATATTTATCATATTTGTAAGGCCCGCGTAATTTCCTCGAGTAGGTGCTCTACCTTAATTGGCTTAGCCAAAAATTGATAATTTCCTTCCTGGTTATCCACCATCATTTCCTGCTCTTCAGAAATAATACTGGTCAAAAAGATAATTGGAATATTCTGTGTAGCAATATTCTCTGACAAATAATGTGCAGCCATACCACCACTAATATCCGGCATCATCACGTCCAGTATGATCAGACCTGGTAATTCACTGGTCGCCAGCTCAATACCCTGTTTACCATTTTCTGCAAGGATGACTTCATAACCACTCGTCGTCAGCAATTCTTCAAGAAATGCGCGAAATGCAGCATCATCGTCGACGACTAATAATTTGGTCTGCTTAGTTGATTTGTCGGGCATCCCCACCTATCCCCATGCGTATATTTCTGACAGTCAAACCCGCTTTATCTGACAGATATGACCATTATTTTTATTATATCGTGTTGGAAAACGCTCGGCTCTGGAGAAAAATCTGCTCTTTCATATTTTCTCTGCACTTGCCGACAACCAGTGTACATCAAATACATTGGTGAATAAAACTTGTTAAGTGATTGAAGAAAAACGGGAATCCTCATGGATACTGAAAGCCATATTAGCGTTCAATTACGTACAGACGGCCTCACGCATGATGTTGTTGCCGGGCAAACAAGCGGCTCATTGACACAAATCGCCAACCAGGCAGCTATACCTTTGTATAAGGTCGTCCGTAGTCAGCTACTTATCGATAATAGTGATAGCTTTCTGCTCGCCATATTCCCGGCATCGCACTGTATCGATATTGAATCCCTCGGCCGTCAATTGCAAAAAAAACTCAGACCAGCACGTGAACTACAAATAGAGCAGGTTTTCCCGACGGCGAATCCACAAGCGCTGCCGCCCCTGGCCGTACAAGGCAAACTCGCCACGATCATAGATAGTGTGCTTTCAACGCAACCCGTTGTGTATTTCCCTTCAGATATTCAATCACTCATTAAAATTGATACGGATGATTTTAATACCATGCTTGACCATGCATGGTATGGCTTTAATTTTTCCTACCCGCTGCCAGGCTACGGTGGGGGAAACCAGATAGAACAGGCCCATCAATTACCTGAGGCAATTGAGCAACGCCTCACCAAGCTGGAAACACTGCCCAGTCTACCCGGTACCAGCCGTGAATTGCTTCGTTTACTTAACAAGGACAATGGACAAGTCAGCGAGCTTGCCCGTATTCTCGATCATGACCCGACCGTCTCCGCTCAACTCCTTAAACAGGCTCGATCTGCGTTATACGGTCTCGGCGACAGTGTTAAAACTATCGATGCGGCGATTGTCAAAATCTTCGGCTATGACACGGCACTGCATATTTCACTTGGAATTTCGACAGCATCCACGTTTAAGGGTCCGAAGCATGGCCAGATCGGTTTACAGCGCATCTATTCTGATGCGGTGCTTGTTTCGGCACTATGTGAATCGCTTGCGATGCATATACCTATTTCTAAACGGCCCTCAAAAGGCACGGCCCAGCTGGCTGGACTGCTACATAACCTGGGCTATCTCATCCTCGCTCACATGTTCACTGACGAATATTCACAACTCAATACTCAACTTTCTCCTGGTATGGAAATGCCCATTAACGAGGTAATCAAACAACGTTTTGATATACTTCCTGAACATATTTCGGCATGGCTTATGGAAATCTGGAACATGCCGCCATCCTTGATCATTGCTCAGAAAGAACAACGTAACCCTGCTTATAAGGGCCAATATGCCGTACATGCGCAGCTTGTATTATTGGCAAACCGCCTACTAAATAGTTACGGCTCTGGTGATGCCAATACGTCTGACTTACCCGAAGAAGTTTTATTGCTATTGGGACTTGATAGCGAAACGGTCTTTTCGTGCGTAGAAAAAGTCATTGATAACCGCGCTGAGCTCAAATACCTGGCAGAACAACTGGCTGCCTGAGCCACTAATCAAGACCATCAAGCCCTAATTGGCTGCATTTACGCCCCGCCAGGCGACATGCAGACTCTGTACTTTCAGCACGTGAACAGCCCTGTATGCGTGCATCAATATACGCGGCATTAAAAACATCACCCGCAGCACGACTATCGATAAGCCTTGTTTGCGAGATAGCCGGCACATGCATGCATGTGTTCTCGTCAGTTATCACATATGCCCCCTGATCGCCCCAGGCACACACCAATTCATGCTTATCCGGTAGTTGGGTTTGCATAGCTCGGAGGAACGTCTCAGCAGAATTATAGCCTTGTGATTGAGCATAGTGTTTGCCGCAAAGCAGGATATCAACATAGTCAAACAAGCATTCTATGTCTTTACGTGGCTTCTCCAGCTCAAGAGAAATTTTTATGTTTGCTGACTGGCCGCGCACCTGTTGTAAAATTTTAAGTGTCTCGGCAACATTTCGCCCCTCAACATGGAACCAATCATAGGTCGAAAAATCGAAACCTATTACATCTGACGCGCATAGCTCGGGTAAGTCTCGATAATGAACAATCGTTCTTTCACCGGTTGCCAGGTTTAACAGAATATGTGAACTCGGAGAGACACTAGCCGTGATACATCTACAGTGAGAAAAATCGATAGTATACTGTTCCAGGTCCTCACGAATAAGCTGTGCAAACACATCATCAGCAATCGTGCCGAGCCAGCTGCATGTATGACCAAGCTGACTTAATACAACCAATGTATTCGTCGCATTACCACCACGCCAGATATGTTGTGCATTCGCACGCACTTCGCTATCAATAACCGGGTATGAATCGACCAGCTGTACCCAGTCAATGGTCGCGTTACCTATCGCAAGGATCTTGGCCATGTCTTAACTGATCTGTATCGCCAACCTAAAGATTGCATATTATTTTTCCATGCTCGATTGTTACCGGTACCGCATCCAGGCTATCACCTGCACAAGGTCCCGTTACACAGTGTCCATCTTCAACCTGGAACATGGCGCCATGTGTTGAACAAACAATATATTGTTTAGTATCGTCAAGAAATTGGTCAGGTAACCACTCAAGGTTGATACCTGTATGTGGACAACGGTTGCGATAAGCAAATATTTGCTGCCCCTGTCTAATACAAACAAGCGCAACCTTTTCTGAAGCGGTTATAACCTCAAAACCACGCGCACCACCTTCTTCAATCTGTTCCAATTCACAAAGCTGCTGCATATTTATTCCAAAATAGTTTTATTCGCCCACATGAACAATAACTTGCCGAGTATGGCCTCGGCGCCGATGTTCCCAAAGATAAAGGCCTTGCCAGGTCCCCAGTACAAGGTGTTTATTGATGACCGGAATGCCTATTGATGTCGCCGTCAAGACAGATTTGATATGTGCTGGCATATCATCGGGCCCTTCATCGGTATGGGTGTACAGCGAATCATGCTCTGGAACCAACCTGTTTAACCAGTTATTCAGATCGGTTTGTACAGCCGGATCAGCATTTTCCTGGATAATAAGACTTGCAGAGGTATGTTGAACAAACACCGTACATAAACCGCTTTCTACATTACTGCTGCGCACGCATGCAGTAACATCCGCCGTAATATTATAGAGGCCCTGCCCTCGGGTAGTAATCGATAACAAATCTGGCACGGTTACTCTCGAACTAACCGGATTCCGACTGTCTCAAGACGCGTGGTGACAGGATAGCTACGGCGGCGTTTGATACGTAAACTTCCACCCGGCGTCTCAAATGATCCACCGCGTGCCATGCGCTTGTCACAATCACCTCTTAACCATGGCCTTGCAGTTTTTGGCGCACGGCGATAACTCCGGTTCGTACAATCGCCTGTCCACTCCATTATATTGCCAAGCATGTCATACAGGCCAAACTGGTTCGCTGAGAACGTGCCCACTGGTGCTGGACTCGCGCCATCCCACTGACTGCCACAATCAAAACAATTTGCATTCTTTTTACCTAGCGCCTTTCCCCAGGTAAAGATGCTGGTACCGTTGGCGAGTGCTGCATACTCCCATTCTGCCTCACTTGGCAGACGATACTTTTTACCGGTTTGACTGGATAGCCACTTTGCATATTGCTTAGCTGAATCCCAGCTAACCCTGTTCACTGGCAAGTTACCCTTCCTGCCAGTAACGGCCGCAGTGAATTTTTGCCCAGTGCTTTGCAAATAGCGTTTGTATTCAGCCACTGTCACTTCATAACGACTCATCGCAAAACCGTTTACGCGGACGGTGCGTGCTGGGCGCTCATCAAAAGCCGGCGATGAGGATGGGCTACCCATTGTGAAACTCCCCCCTGGAATTACCGCCATCTGGGGACCACGGCCGCCACTTTTCATTCTGTCACTAAAGAACTCTGGCGTGAACGCGGGGGCCTCAGGCACAACCGCTTCGACCTGCTTGGGTTGTTCTTCTACAACTGGCTTAACAACCTGTTCGATTTGCTCTTTCTGCTCAGGCTCGCTGACTGTTTCAGGCTGCTCGGGTTCGCGGGTAGATACGATCGGATTTTCTACAACCGGCGGAGCATTATCCTGTACGGTGCGAACATCTTCGTCACCACCAGAAAAGATCAATACCAGGACTGCAATAACGGCAACCACAATGATGCCACCCACAGCAATCATCTTGGTCTTGTTTGCCTGCATCTCAGGAATGAACTGTGATTCAACGACCGGTTCAGTAAAGCCCGTGGCAAAGACTGAGTCGACACCACCACTAACGGCTTCGTTGACAAGACGTTCTATTTCATCATGTTCATCGTGGATTTCTTCAACTGCCTCAGCACTATCATTTACACTATCAGTTGTGACCGCTGTTTGACTTTCATCTTCACCCAGTATGATCAGATCACTGTCTTCGTCTAACCCATCCTCGATAACTGGAATATCATCGATGTTAAACTCACTACTATCAAAATCGCTTATCGCGCCAAATTCTTCAACGTCCTCTTCAGCAGCCCGCAGCGATTCTTCTTTCTTCAACCTGCTGATCACTTCACTGGCCTCATTCTGGGCTTGTTTCTTCAGGCGCTTAGCATCTTCCTCAGCCTGTTGGCGGGTTGCAGTCGCTTCATCATGAAGCCGTGCTACCTCTGTTTCTGCCTGCATGCGTGCCTGCTCAGCGGAGTGTTTTAGCTGTCTTGCTTCTTCTTCGGCAGTAACCCGCACCTGTTCAGCATCATCAAGAAGTTTTTCTGCTTCACTGGCCGCCAACTGTCGTGCTAACGCCGCCTCTTCACGTACCCTTTGTGCATTTTGTTCCGCCTCAAGTCGAAGTGCTTCCGCCTCTTCACGCAAACGCCCGGCTTCCTCCGCCTTCATGTGAATAGCAACTTGCTCTGCCTTGATGCGTGCCTGCTCAGCCTCCTCAAGTAATTTTTCGGCTTCATTAATGGCCTTTTGTCGAGCAGCTTCGGCCTCTTCACGCACCTCTGCAGCGCTCAGTTCTGCCTCCAGCCTTAGCGCCTCAGCTTCTTCGCGCATACGCCTGGCTTGTTCGCTTTCCGATTTTATTCGCTCAGATTCCTGCTCTGCACGGAGACGGGCAGACGCTTCTTCAGACTTCAACAGTGCTGCTTCTTCTTCCATCTTGGCGCGTGCAGCATCTGCCTCATCCTTCATTTTACGGACCATTTCATCCGTGCGTTGCTGGGCATCCAGGGCTTCTTCTTTTAATAACCTGGCTTCAACTTCAGCCTGTTTACGCGTCGCATTCGCTTCGTCATGTAATCGCGCAGCTTCCGTTTCGGCATCCTTTCGCGCTTGCTCGGCAGCCTGCTGAAGATTGTTGGCCTCTTGTTCTGCCTTGATACGTGCCTGCTCGGCCTCATCAATTAATTTTTCAGCTTCACTGACCGCTTGTTGGCGTGCCATATCGGCTTGTTGGCGAACCTCTTCAGCCGCTTGCTCGGCTTCAAGTCGAGCAGATTCTGCCTCTTCTCGCATACGTCGAGCTTCTTCTGCTTCCAAACGAGCGGCTTCTGCTTCGGACTCCAGCTGCGCGACTGATTCCGCACTCTCGTTTTGCATATCAAGACGCGCTTTTTCTACTTCGGCGGCAAGCCGTGCAGCTTCTTCTTCAGCTTTAAGACGTGCGGCCTCTGCTTCAGCCTTAATTATCGCAGCATCTTCTTCAGCCTTGAGTCGGGCGGCTTCTGATTCAGCCTGACGTTGATTCAGTTCTTCTTCCGTCTTACGTCGAGCTGCATCAGCTTCAGCCTTGATACGATTCGCTTCATTTTCGGCATCAAGCCGATTGGCTTCGCTTTGCTGCATTTTCTGTTGTTCTTCTTCTGCTCGCAGGCGTGCCTTTTCTGCTTCAGCTTTAAGTTTGGCAACCTCTTGTTCTGCTTGTAGTCGAGTTTCTTCCTGCGAGGATACAAACCTGGCGTGTTCAACTTGCGCCTTGAGACGTTCAGACTCAGCTTCAGCTAGTAACTCGGCGGCCTGTTGTTCTGCATCAAACTTGGCCTTCTCGGCCTCAGCAACAATACGGGATGCCATTTCTTCAGATTTAATACGTGCTTGTTCGCGAACCTGTTCCGCCTCAGCTTTTAAACGTTCGGCTTCGGCCTCTGCTTTTTCACGTGCCTCTTGCTGTTGTGTCTGCAGTTCAATCATTTTCTGTTCAGCATTTTGCTGAGCGGTGAGGGCTTCATCTCGAATACGCTGTGCATCTGTCTCTGCGGATTGGCGCGCTGATTCTGCTTCCTGCCTGAGTTTTTCTGCTTGTTGCTCTGCCTGTTGGCTTGCCTTTTCAGCCTGCGCCTGCATTTCTGCAGCCTGCTTCTGTGCTGCTTTTTCTACTTGCTGGCGCTGCTCACGGAGCGCTTCGAGCTCTTTTTCAGCCTGCTGATTCGCCTTTTCACGTTCTTCTCTTAACGTATTGACCTCTTCTTCAGCCTTCTGCTGAGCATGCTCTGCTTCGGCTTTTATACGCCTGGCATCTTCCTCTACTTCTTTACGTTTCTTTATCTCATCTTCTGCCTTACGAAACGCCTGTTCCTGGTCCTTTCTTAATTTCTCTACGGCTGCCTCAGCCTTCATTCTTTTTTCTGTTTCTTTTTGTGCAGTTTCTTTAGCGTTCTCCTGGGCCTGCTTGAGCATGGCCAACTCTTCTTCGACCTGCGCACGCCGTGAGCTTTCTTCCTCGGCCCGGCGCTCTGCTTCCTCGCGGGCTTTTCGCGCCTGCTCGTCTTCTACCTCAACAACCTCCTTAACAACTTCACGGATGACTCGAGGTTCAGCATTCTGGCTTGGCTTAAGCTCAACAACCTTGTTATCAATTTCAGTTCTGGCTTGTTGTGGTTTGGCTTGTGAATAACCACCGGCCAATACATATGCCTCGAAACCACGTTGACTAAGTAGAAAAGATGCGATCGAGCTACGCTTACCATTATCACAATAAGTCACATATTTTCGAGATGTTTTCAGTTTGTCTGCACGACTGCGTAACAAGGATAAGGGCAGGTTATGACTGCCTTTTATGCAACCGCTGCTGTGTTCTGCAGGCATACGCACGTCGAGCCAGACACCGCCATCTTCGACAATCGCCTCTGCTTCATCAGACGTCACCCATTTAATCAGAGGCTCTTTCATGAGCACTTCAAAATCTTTTTGAGCCAGGCGCATTAATACGCCATCTGTCTGCATAATGATCGATGCATTACGTGGTGCGTCGGATATCAATGACTCTTCACCAAATGAATCACCAGGGTTTAGCTCCGCGACAACTTTTTTCTTCCCCTCAGTCTCAACAACAACCTTGGCACGCCCAGAACGGATCATGAAATAATATTCACCGGGTTCTCCCTGTGTAATGACATGCTCGCCTGTCCTGAGCTGCACTTCCTCCATGTGCATGAACAGCGCCTGGATATTTTCGGCGGGCAAGTTAGCAAATGACTCGGACTGCAGCATCTGGGTCATCCAGTCGCTATCATCCTCCTCCAGAATTTCGCTCACTTCATAGGATTCGCCCTGATCGCTGTCCGAGATAAGCAACGTATCGAGCAATTGGGTGTCAATGCGGATATACCTGACGACAGTTTTAGCCATCGCGCTGAGCTGACGGGGAATATGGTGTGCAAGTGGGTAACGTGAGGCCTCTGTACCGCCGATGACGGTATCGGCTGTGCTCTTACCGGACATCATGACAACTTTTCCTGCTAGCAGGTACACAGCGCGGGCATCAATATCACCCTCCCTGAAAATCGCTTCACCCGCAGCAAGTTCTTCAATACGCGTATTGACCATGAGTTCGGCTAATTTTTCATCTGACAATGCACTGATCGGCACTAGTGTTTTGAGTGCCTCGTTCAGTTCTTCATTGTGCTTAACTGCGCCCATTTGTTGCCTTATCTGTTCAGCAAGTGCCGGATAATCTTTAATTTATTTAGCCAAGATACTCATTTTTGTCCTACGATAATGCGTATAAATTCACACTCATTTCTTAAAATTATTACCAATGCAATGGTATGAGCCCAATCTTGAGCCAAAAAAAACACCCAGGGCACGAACAATTACCCTGTGTAAACAGTGAATTAGGAAAATTTTCTGATTATCAATCCACATTAAAAAGATAACATGTTTTTTCTCAAGATAAAGGCGCTATTGCCGATTTTGTAGGATAAATACCTACAATGTGGGTTGTAATTAGCTTCTTTTCATTTATATGGCCACATAGGAGAATACGGTCACTTTTTTGTGGGGGATCCTGAATAATGCTGCGTACTGTCATTTTCACATGCCTGATTCTTTTTAATACGCAAATCTTGGCTCAACCGGGCGATGCGGCGGGTAGCCTTGTCAAAGTCACTGCTGAACGCATTCTTAACCGAATTGAACAGGATCGTTCTGAAATCAATACCAATCCCCGTCATGTCTTTGAGCTGGTTGATGAAATCCTGCTCCCTCATATTGATTTTAAAAGGATGTCACGCTGGGTGCTTGGTAAATACTGGCGACGCGCCAAACCGGATCAACGCGAAGCCTTTACAAATGAATTTCGAGAGTTATTAATAAGAACTTACTCAACCGCCTTACTTGAATATAGCGGTCATGAAATAAATTTTCTTCCGGTACGTGCCAGTAGCGATGACAGCGCCGTAACCGTGCGGACAGAGATTCGACCTAACAATGGTCCCATTATTCCAATCAGTTACGATTTATACCTCGACGACAATCAAAACTGGAAAGTTTACGATGTATCAATTGATGGCATCAGCCTGATTGCAAACTACCGCTCAAGCTTCTCGGCACAGATTCGACGTTCAGGTGGTATCGGAAAACTGATCAAACAAATGAAAACCAAGAACAGACAAGCAAAAAAATAGTTTGTCAAGTTATTTGTTCGTAAAATAAAACCAGCCAATGAGTTTTATGACTGTATATATAGTATTAAATTAAAAAAAATTAAAAAATAGTTTGCAACCTAACGGTGTTCTTGTGCTATCTTATGCACACAAGATCAGGTATTAAAGCCTGACCATAAAACAACACATATTTTATAGACCCGTTTCGTCAGGAGTTACCAATGGCCGCAAAGAAACCAAGAACCAAATCTGAAATCCTCAAAACTATTGCTGAGAACACCGAATTGACCAAAAAAGAAGTCATTTCTGTATTCGACGAAATGGCTGCAATGATCCAGAAAGATCTGAAGAAAAGTGGTCCTGGCGTCTTTACTATTCCAGGTATGGCAAAGATTAAGGTTGCCCGCAAACCTGCAACCAAAGCACGCAAGGGCACAAACCCTTTCACTGGCGAAGAAATGATGTTCAAAGCCAAGCCAGCACGCAATGTTGTCAAACTGACACCATTAAAAGCATTGAAAGATATGGTATAAGTTCTTACCACATCGATAAAAAAGGAGGCTTAGGCCTCCTTTTTTTTGCCCTGAAACACCGACGGTAGTTAGGGTACTGACAATTGCCTTAACTCTCTGGTACAGGGAGTAAGGTATCCATAATAAACCTGTAAGGTTCTATGGTGTAACGCACAACCGGCTCAAAGAAGCCTTGCAGGCTTCGTTATGAGTAGCCTAGCCGGCATCCTGTCGGGTCAGGCCATCTGTGAATGGTGAAACCCCATGCCACCAAGGCTTGGTAAATAGCAATAAACGTAATACCACACTAATAATGTTTAATAATGTCCGGAATAAGCGGCAAGTATCTATACCTAACCTTAGCCTCCTACACAAATATGGAGATAGCCTTACTTCGTACCTGTTTGGCTATTCACATACATCATGCCTGGCACGAACAAAGTCTCTATGTGGGACATAGAGTAAATCAGCGACCTGGCGCACAAACAAGTCTTCATATTTATCGATGACACCATCACTGATCGCCACTTCCCATAGCATACGCACCATTTGAACCTTCTGTTGTTGACTGAAATGTTCATTCAGTAACCGGGTATATTCCTGCATACATACCGCATTGTGAGCCGTGTCTGCGGCCAACGCCAATAATTCAGCTGACATGCTTTCATCGAGACTAAATCGTTCTGAGAGCAGATGCCCCATCGCCTCACGTTCTCGGTCATCGATATGGTCATCCATCCTGGCCATTTCAAATAACAGTGTTGCAGTGGCAAGATGCAGCCTGTCATGTTCACCTTGTGAATCATCATCCTTGATTGACAAAATATTTCTCTGGAAAAATTCTTGTACAGCAGCCAGCATTCTCTTCACCCAAGCCTGTTAATCATGATTAAATCCTGACACAGTAGTGATCGACAAACCAGTGTAAGCGTTCATTATTAGCCTTAACTGCAAGTAAGGAGTCATATCAATGTCTTACCCGGTAACAATTCTGCCGTCCAATACCCACTTTAACTGCGAAGAAAAAGAGTCGCTGTTACATGCTGCACTGCGTGCCGGGCTGAATGTTGATCATGGCTGCACCAACGGTGGTTGTGGCCGCTGTAAGGTCCGTCTTGATAGTGGTAAGACACAACGCATCCGCAATCATGATTTTATATTGACTGAATCACAACGCGCGGCAGGGGATATTCTTATGTGCTGCCACAGTGCACGTAGTGCGCTGGAGGTTGAAGCAACAATCGCTCATGATGGTTCAGATATTCCTCTACAATCCATTTCAACCCGCATCCGGAAACTTGAAACGGTCGATGAAAATACCCTCCGCTTGACCTTAAGAACACCAAGGGGGCAAACATTACGTTTCATGGCAGGCCAGCATGCGCGCCTGAAGCTTAATGAAGATCTTCAACGCGAGTTACCCATAGCCAGCTGCCCGTGTGATGGACTCAACCTGGAATTTCACCTGCACCGCGATGCCAGTGACCCACTCAGTGATTATCTTTTCGATTGTGCAAAAAAGAACATGTCGATTGAGATTGAGGCGCCGTGTGGAAATTTCACCCTGGTTGAAAATGATCCTGCACCTATTCTGTTTATTGCATGGGGCACCGGTTTTGCCCCTATGCACAGCCTGATCGAGAATTGCCTGTCGCTTGAGCTCTCACAAAACATGGACTTTCACTGGGTTGTGCATGAGCACGAAGACCATTATGCAGATGGCTATTGCCGCTCAGTCGCGGATGCCTTTGACAACTTCAGGTACTACCCGATACGGACCGAGACCGCGAGTGAAGCCATTGAACAAATCATTGCCCACTACGGTTCAATAACTGACTGGCGCAGTTACATTGCTGCACCACCCGCTATCATTGACACAGTCACTCAAAAACTGCTCGAACAGGACATCCTTATCGAGAATATTAAATCTGATGGAATTGTTGCCTAGGCGTTAGCCAAACCAGTCGACACAATCATTCGGTAAAGGTAAACCGGCAATTCGGCAGCCTTGACGAGACGGTCCATTCGGGAACAACGTATAGAGGTGCTTACGATTACCGACTTCAGGACCAAAAGCCTTTGTCAGTACCTTCATCAACAAGCGAACATTGGGTGATGTTCCATATTCAATATAATGTTCGCGTAAGAAGTTAACAACCTGCCAATGCTCTGGCGTCATTTCAATATCTTCATCGCGCGCTAGAGACTCGGCAATCTCTTCTGTCCAGTCTTCAAGGTCCAACAGGTAACCATTTGGATCCGTGTTGATTAGCGCGTCATCGACAATATATTTCATTATATCTGCCACAACATCCTTCCTTTTTTTTCTGCAGGGATGATGTTGAACACTCTACACCCGTCACTACTGTGTTGTAAAACGATTCAAATCAAAATCACTTTGTTATGTATATACATCTCTATGGATAACTTTTTTTAGATACATTTTATGAAGTAATCATTGAATAACGATCACAAACTATCTGAATTTTATCCATAATAAGAATATCGCCATATACTCTGATTAAATCAGGTTTGGCTGGCCATAAAAACAACAAATTGACAGCATTTTAGGTGCGTGTTTCGCTAGGGCATCCAGCCGAAGGAGGGCGTCAATATGGGCAGTATACGACCAGTTATTGGCACGCATTACAAAACCGGTACAGGACTTTCCGCCGAAGTTATAGCAATCGGCACCCGCGGCATCGTTGTCGAATACAAAGATGGCAGCGTTGAATTAATCGATTCTGAAAACTGGCAGGTCTTACAACAGCGTAATAATAACCTGCTCAGTAATACTCTTTAAAAAGTAGCTAGACTTAATTTTCCCACTCTTCAACCTGCGGCTTTTCGCGCTGGGTTGTAAGCAGTATGCGCGCTTTCTGCGTGTCGTCAGCAAAAATCATCCGGAAATTATTGATGTCTTGATCAGGGTTCTGTTTGCGCAACTCTCGTACATGCTCTTTCGCTGGACGATACTGATCATAAGTTTCCTGTAGCTCAGGTGGCACCGATTTATCTGATGACAGGTGGTAAACGAAATAGGGCATGCTCAATCTCCGACACAATTAACGTGTTGCACAAACGGCAGGCGACCTTAGCACAGGCAGGTAAATCGTGTCGAGACTCGGTGAAAAGACGTTCAGTTTGCAGGGGGACTCATTAACTGGCAGATGCTGCGGCTTTTCGACTCCAGTAATCGGCCTGAACTTCATCGCTCTGCAGACCATACCAACCTTCTTTATAGGCTTGTGCCAGTAAGCCCTGGGCCTGGGTATTGCCTTTTTGCGCGGCGCTGCGAAATAGCTCCACAGCCTTATTATGATCCTTTTTCACGCCCCGGCCGGTGGTATACATAATACCCAGGTTGGTCTGTGCTGCAGCATGGCCCTGTCCAGCAGCACGGTGTAACCACATCGCGGCCATCTCTGGATCCGGCTTTACACCCAGCCCAAGTAGATGCAAAAAGCCCAGGCTATTTTGTGCATCCGGCAGCCCCTGACGCGCCGCTTCTCGGTACCAGCGTACAGCCTCTTTGATATTGGCTTCTACACCATGACCATACTCGTACATCACCCCGATCAAGTATTGGACCTTAAGCTCTTGCGCGTTATAGGTCTGAATCGGCTCGAATGGGAGTATCTCGGCTGTTGTTGATGCTGTTGAAACCATTGCTGGCCCTCACTGTGTGTGCCCGGATAAAGGTTAATATGTTCTAATCAATATCTGTGCCAAAACATAATCACTATATGATTCAATATCTTAGTAATATTTATCGGCCTTCCACAGAAAAAATAAATACTCTATTTTCGTCACATAGTGCCCAATCGTGACACTATACGATCAATCAGGGGCGGTAACTCAGCCAACTGGGCAATCTCGTCACGGCAATACGACCGTCGTTGTTGCATTTGAGCATAACCCAGGCGATGGCTGACCCAGCGCGTCAGCAAAACAGTATGCATTCCCAGCTGGCTGGCCCCAGCATGCTCATTACTGCCACCATCACCGACAAACAGACATTGCCCAGCCTCCAGATCCAGTTCTTGCAGGGCATATTCATAGATAGCCGGATCCGGCTTGGCGTGACCGCACTCACAACTGAATACCACTGCATCAAAAAATTCGTCTAGTGGAGAATGCGGCCAACTCTCTACCTCAGCCGATGAGGCATTTGAGATCAACGCCAGTTTGAAACCACGGTGATGCAGCTCTGCAAGGGTCTCGAGTACATCTGGTTGAATATTTCGCAGGGTATAATCGAAACGCCCTTTACGTTCATCCGCGGCTTCATGAATACGTTCTAGTGGAATAGCGGGATCGAGGCTGTGTGCCATCGCACGCACCACTTCCCGGTGATCCGTTGGTTGGCAGATATCATGTACATCACTGAAACAGGCCGTGTTCCAGGCTTCTCTATCAACACCAAGAATATCGGCCGTGTAACGCCCCGGGGTATCGGGAGCTTGCCCGACATCAACCAGGGTATGGAACAGATCGAAGCAGACAGCTTTAACCATAGTCTATAACCTGGCCTTGAAGCACCGTTCCTCAGGCGCTGGCCTTGAAGTGCGCCAATACCTCGGTAGCCTTATCACGCTGCTTTGCATTACAACTGATGGTCCGCCTTACAGGGAATACCTTGCACTCTGCCTGGCGATAAGCGGTTCGTGTGAAATCTGTATCATGATTCGAAATAATCACGGTGATACCGCGCGCAGAAAGGCGTTTAGCCTGTTCTGCCAGTGCCACCTGGTCAGCCTCGGTAAACCCACAGGCACTGTAGGCAGTAAAACTGGCAGTACGACTCAGCGGTACATAGGGTGGATCACAATACACCACATCACCCTTACGTGCCTTGCGCATCGCGGACAGGAAGGATTCATTACTAAAGCGCGCATGCTTGCTGCGGGCATGAAACTCACGCAATTCTTTTGCCGGGAAATAGGGGCGCTTGTAACGGCCAAAGGGCACATTAAAGCCGCCATCACGGTTATACCTACATAGACCGTTGTAGCCATGGCGGTTCATATAAACAAACAGCGCGGCCTTCAGGTAAGGATCTTCCGTGCTATTAAATTGCTTACGCAGGCGGTAGTAGGTCGCCTCGTTGTTATAACGCGGCGTAAAAAAGCTTTGCAGTTCATCAATAAAGGCATGCCCCTCATCCTGCAGGATCGTATACAGGCTGATTAGATCGGCATTCGCATCATTCAGCACATTCAGGCGATAACCGGTATTCAGGAACAACGCGCAGGAACCCGCAAACGGCTCAATCAGGCGGCGGCCTTCTGGCAACAACGGGCGAATGCGGTCCAGTAAACGATATTTGTTCCCGGCCCACTTCAAAAACGGGCGTGTCGTGATAGGTGTATTCATACGTCTTGTTTAATTACTTTGTTGTCTTGGCTAGCTGCAAATCGTGCAGGATGCATGGCTAGAGGCTGCACAGTGCAGTCATCAACACCAATATTGTTATTTACACTTTGATTGATTCTAGCTTAAAAACAGTCGCTTATCTAATAAACCTCAAAATGGCATAAAGATTGCGAAGTATCTTCATGACAAACCAACAACAGGAGACGTACTGATGAAACTGAAACTAACCCTAATTTGCCTGATTACCAGCCTAGGCGTCATGATGAATTCAGCGCATGCAGGCATCCCCAAAGCCCTGAGTGAACACTACGCATCGATACCTATCCAGGAGCATGCCATTACCTTGAAGGCACCTGAGATTGCTGAGGAAGGCAAGGTTGTACCGGTCAGCATTAGCAAAATAACCCTGCCCAACGATAACGTGCATGTCACCGAAGTCAGCTTTTATTCAGGCAACAACCTGAACTGTCCAGTATCAAAATATACGCTAACGCCTGCCACCCTTGCAGAAGGTCTGGCGGGACGTATGCGACTGGCCAAGAGCACGACAGTACATGCAGTCGCACGGCTCAGTGACGGCTCAGTAATAAGTGGCGAGAAAAACATCAAGGTTACAATTGGTGGTTGTGGCGGTGGAGGTAGCGGCAGTGCCACAGGATCGGTAGGCAACTATTGCAAGACCAAAAACAGCATTACACAGTAACCCTTTGCAGCAGCCTTGTCGGGCGTACTCAGTGCGCCCGACCTTTTTACCTGTATGAATAATTTGGTTTCGAGAGTGAGAGACAGAGACCGCCGCCACTTCAGCAAGTAGCGGTAAACATTTCGATAACAGACGTTTGTATTAAACTAGCCGTCTGCGACCTGACGCTTTACGTTCAAATCAAGGAAGTTCCATGCGTCGATATTCACGATATGCACCGAGCCATCGAGATATTCAATCATCACACGCGTCAAAAGACGGTCTGACAACAGCAGCATGCGAACCTTCATCAATTTGCCAGTTTGGTTCAGATACCATGAACCCACAACTGGTTCTTGTAGTATAGCCATCTCTTCTCCGTTATTGTTTCCTATCATTTTTGTGCCTTCCATTGACATCCATGTTGTTATTGTTAGCTCCCGCTCTGCTTTGGGCATGCACTCCGCCCACTACTCCTCCACGAACAAAACCTTAAACACGTACAAAAAAAACCGGCACCATTACGGAACCGGTTTTTAGAAAATCATCGCCTTAATGAAAAGTGAAAGTGCCGCCAAACCCACAGCTACCGGGCTTATGGTTACAACCGAAATGTTGTTCTGCACTTGCAAGTTATACCTACCTGCTTTTTCTATGGCGCAAAGTATTTCACGCTACGTTTATAAACTCAAATACTAATTCCCTACCTCATGAACTACGTCACATAATCGTGAACACTCGTCCGAAAAAATAACTTTATGCATCATCATTAAGCTAATCGAAATGATGATCGCTTAAAT
>Ga0316207_10002010_pt1 | contig 22337 bp, 23 predicted proteins | sample 6weekpyrite_MG_FD_204943 | JGI IMG/M metagenome (GOLD analysis project Ga0316207, IMG submission 204943) | Microbial mat bacterial communities from mineral coupon in-situ incubated in ocean water Damariscotta River, Maine, United States -... | ecosystem: Environmental > Aquatic > Marine >...
CGACGAGGCCGCGATCAACGCGGTGCTGGGCGAGTTCACCCGGCCCTGGGCCTGGGCCGCCGACTGATTTTCGGGCAAGAGTGTTGGCGGCGCGGGACCTGTGCCGCCAACCCGCGAAGGGCCAAGGTGCCCTTGCGGCGGATCGCTCGATTTTGGTGAAGGGGATGGTGCTGTGAGAGAGGATTGAACTCTCGACCTCACCCTTACCAAGGGCAGGGCCTACAGTTTCCCTCGGTATCCGGCGGACTCTGCGCATAGCCTAAACCCCTTTATTTGCAGGCACTTGGCCTCTATATTCGGCTCCGGTGGTATCGGCCCGTAAAGCCGAATAGCCCACTGATCCGTTACCCGAGCGTTACCCCGGAGCCGCACATGAAGAAGAAGCTGACTGAGATGGCCGTGTCCAAGATCGCACCAGAGGCGGGGCGGCGGCTTGAGGTGTTCGACACGCTGACGCCGGGCCTCGCCCTGCGCGTGACTGAGCGCGGCAAAAAGAGCTGGTCGGTGATGTATCGCGTTGCGGGCCGGGGGCGCGAGGGCAACCGGGGGCCGCTGCGCCGGATGACCCTCGGGGCATATCCCCTGATCGACCTCAAGGCGGCGCGCGAGCGGGCGCGGGCCGCAATCGACCTTGCCGACCGGGGCGACGATCCGGCGGACAAGCGCAAGGATGAGATGCGCCAGAAGGGCGAGCGGGTGTTTGAGGTGATCTGCGCCCGGTTCATCGAGCTTCACGCGAAGGCGCACACCGTCAAGTGGCGCGACACCGAGCGGCTTCTGGACACCTACGCGGTCCCGGCGTGGCGCGGCAGGCCCATCGACCAGATCGACCGGGCGGCGGCGCACGAGCTGCTGGACGACATTGCGATGGAACACGGCACCGGCGCGGCGCGCGAGGTGCGGAAGCATATCACCAAGCTGTTCAACTGGTCGGTGGACCGGGGGCTGCTGGCCGCGAGCCCGGTGGCCGGGATGCGCCGCCCCGAGCTGGGCTACACGCCGCGCGAGAGGGTGCTGTCGATGGACGAGCTGCGCGCCGTCTGGGCGGCGGCGGGCAAGATGGGATACCCATTCGGGCCGATGGTGCGGCTCCTGATCCTGACCGCGCAGCGCCGGGCGGAGGTCGCCAACCTTGAGCGCGGCTGGCTGCTGCCCGACCAGCAGGCATTCGAGGTCCCGGCCAGCCACTACAAGACCGACCGCCCGCAGGTGGTGCCGCTTTCCGCGCCCGCGTTGGCCGTTGTCGAGGCCCTGCCCAAGTGGAACAGCGGGGACTTCATGCTGTCCACCACGGCGGGCAAGCGGCCCGTCTCGGGCTTTTCCAAAGCCAAGGCCCGGCTGGACCGGCTGTCCGAGGTGGAGGACTGGACGCTGCACGACCTGCGCCGCTCCGCCGCAACGCACATGGCGCGCCTCGGGGTGGCGCAGGAACACATTGAGCGCGTCCTGGGCCACGCGATTGAGGGCGTGGCGGGGACCTACAACCGATACAGCTACCTGCCGGAGAAGCGGGCAGCGCTGAACGCATGGGGGCAGGAATGGGTGTGAAACCGAGGCTGACCAAGGCGGACGTGATGAAGGCCCGGCAGGCGTTTCATTCGGTCGCTGACATCCCGGAGTGGGAGCGGATCGCAGCCGCCACGTTCGGTGCCGATGCCATCGCACCCGCGACTGCCGCCGGGCCTGCCGCGAAGATTGCGGCGATCTGGTCCAACATGACGCCTGCCGAGCGTGACGAGTTCAACCGTGTCCTGTCGGCGCAAGTCGGAGAGATACCGGACACGCTGGCAATCGACGTTGGCGCGGCAGCGCAGATGATTGTCGAGAACGCGAAGGGGCGTGAGGGCAACCCGCCGGATTTCCCCGGATTGCGAGAGTCGGTCCGGACCTTGATGCAGGCTTGGAAGAACCAAGGCGGGACGGTCCAGCCGGGCAGGCTCTACACCACGGATGGGCGACAGCATCCGGGGGAACGGCCCATGCGCCCCACACCGACTGTGCGGTTTGTCGCCGCCGGTGTCTTGCGAGCAATACCCGAACACTACCGCATGATGAAGTGGCCCGACGCAAAGCGCCGTCTGTTGCATGATTGCTGGCGCCAAGTTGACCAGCTTCATCGAGCGCGGTCGCGCTAATGTCGGGCGTTTCCCCTCCCGATTGGCGCGACCGACCTATGGTCTAGGCCCCCGTAGTCTCTCCCCAGATGACGCCATATCCGGGGATAAAGACTATGCCAGACGCAGACACACTGCTGACGATAGAGGAGGTTGCCGTGCGCACCCGCCTCTCCAAGCCCACCATCTACAAGCTGATCCGGCAGGGGGACTTTCCCCGCCAGCTCCGCCTCTGCGCCAACAAGGTCGCGTGGCTTGAGCGCGAGGTCAGCGACTGGGTTGCGGCCCGAGCCGATGCGAGGACCACGGGATGAAGGGTGAAGAAAGAAGCGCCCCCGGCGCGGGACAGCAGACCGGGGGCGAGGGAGAGGACAGGACCCGTCATCAAAACCCTGATGCCGCGAGTATAGCGGGAAACCCCTCCACGACCGACCAGAAAGACTTGTTGGATGCCGCGCAGGGCTACCTTGCGCGGGACATGACGCCGATCCGGCTTGGCCCCAAGAGCAAGAAGCCATTGGGCAAGCACGACGCCAACACCATCACCGCCGACAACGCGGCGCGGCTGATCGACCATGGCGGCTACAACCTTGGACTGCGCCTCGGGCCGGACCACGGCGGGCTGGTGGACTACGACCTTGACTGGCCGGAGGCGCGGCGGCTCGGGGGCCTATTGCTGGACCGCTTTGCCCGGTTCGGGCGCGAGGACGCGCCCGGCTCGCACTACCTGTTGCGCGGGTCCGATGCCGTAGCGTCCAAGAAGTATGAGATACCCGAGCTGAAGGGTCTTGATGGCCTGCCCGATGAACACGCCGTTTGCGTGTTAGAGGTCCGGGCGAAGGGTCACACGATGGCCCCGCCGTCCATCCACCCTAACGGTGACGTGGTGGCTTGGGAGCAGGACAGCGGCCTGCTTGAAGACACAGCCAAGGGCATACACCAGCGCGCGGGCCTTCTGGCGTTCCTGTCAGTGGTGGCGCGCTTCTACCCTGCGCAGGGCTCGCGCGACGACTTCTGCATGGCGCTGGCGGGCGCTCTGCTGGCGGCTGGCCTTGCCCCTGAACACGCGGACAGGTGCATTGTCGCGGTGGCCGAGGCCGCAGGCGACGAGGAGGCAGGCAAACGCCGGAAGGCAGGCCAGACCGCCGCCAAGGTTGAGGCGGGCGAGGCCGCAACGGGCATCCCGCGCGTGGTCGAGATGTTGAGCCTGCCCGAACCTGTCGGCAAGCGTTTCCGGCTCTGGCTGGGCATGTCCGGGCGCGAGGACGGGCGGACCCGGGTGGAAATGTCGGAGAACCGGCTGCACGAGACGCAGGACGCCGCAGAGGCCGCGATGATGGCCGCCGGGCTGCCGGTCTACCAGCAGATGGGGCGGCTGGTCCGGGCCGTCAGGCTAGACGTGTCCGAGCTCGACGGCGAAGTAAAGCGGCAGGAGGGGGCGCTTGTCGTCCGCGACGTGCAGCCCCACAGCCTGCGGGACCTGATGACCCGGGTGGCCAACTTCGTGAAGGTGGTCGAGACAGAGGATGGGACCAAAGACAAGCCCGTTGGGCCGCCGGTTTCACTGTCGCTGGCCTACATCCAGCGGGTGCGCGAGGGTGGCGGGCGGCTGCCGGTGCTGCGCGGCATCGTGGAATGCCCGACGCTCCGGGCCGATGGGACAGTGCTGGCGCAGGAGGGGTATGACGCGGGCTCCGGCCTGATATTGGACACCGGCGGCGCGACCTTCGACGCCGTTCCTGATGCGCCGACGCAAGAGGATGCGGTTGCGGCGCTGGCAAAGCTCAAGTGGATCATCGAGGGCTTCCCATTCGTGGAGGACGGTGACGGACGCTCGCCCTCGCGCTCCGTGGCCCTGTCCGCGATGCTGGCGGCGGTGTGCCGCCGGTCCCTGCGCACGGCCCCGATGCACGGCTTCACGGCCCCGACCATGGGGACCGGAAAGAGCCTGCTGACGGACGCAGTGGCGCTGCTGGCGATGGGCCGTGCTGCAACCGTGCTGAACCAGTCGGGCGACGGTGATGGGGAGGAGGAGCGCAAGCGGCTCATGTCGGTCTTGATGCAGAGCGATCCCGTGGTGGTGATCGACAACGTGGACCGCCCGATGGGAGGCGCGCGCATGTGTTCGATCCTGACGCAGGAGACGTGGCAGGATCGCATGCTGGGCGGAAACGACCAGGGCCACGTATCGACGCGGACGCTGTGGCTGGTGAACGGCAACAACCTTGAGTTCCGCGAGGACATGAACCGCCGCGCCATCCTCTGCACCATGGACGCAGGTATGGAGCGGCCCGCCGAGCGGAAGTTTGACGTGGACCTCAAGACAGAGGTGCCAAGGCGGCGGCATGAACTGGTCCCAGCGGCGCTGACCGTCCTGCGCGCATTCATCGTGGCCGGACGCCCCGGGCTCGAAAAGCTGACCCCGTTCGGCGGCTTCGAGGACTGGTCCAACCTCGTGCGCGGCGCGCTGGTCTGGGCTGGCGAGCCCGACCCACACGAGACGCAGGCCGATGTGGCAGCCGTCGATTCAGTCCGCGAGGAGCTATCCAGCCTGATCGAGGCATGGGAGCAGACGATTGACATCGGCGCGGTGGTGACGGCGGGCGAGTTGGTTCGGCGGGCAGGCGAGGAGGCCGCAGGTGGCCCCGGGCGCGATGGGCTGATGCTGGCGCTTGATGCGGCCTGCCCGAGGGGCGCAAGCCCGAAGGCGGTGGCGTCGTATCTGAAGCGGGTGAAGGGCCGGATCGTGCGTGGCCGGAAGATCGTGGCCTTCAAAGGGGAGAACAACGCCCTCGCATACCGGCTGGTGAAGGTGTCGGAGTGATGGACGCCGGGCATTCGGGGCTTCCGGGGCTTCTTTCCCCCCAGCCGCGCGCGTCGGGCCGTTCCAACCGTATCCGGGGGGCTCCGCCGGTCTGCGTTTCTTACGGATACCGGCCTTTACTGTTCCCCTTCTGTGAATCTTCCGCGCCGGGGGAATAGAACCCCTGAAAACCCTGAATGCCCTGAGATGGGTGAAATCCCCATTGGAGAAACACCGAACCGCGTGCTGTGCGCCGCTTAAAAAGGAGAATGGAAATGACACCTACTGAATTGGCCGACTGCTATCTGGCGGAGACGCCCCGTATCCGATGCCACAGGGCCTTGACATTCCGCTTGATGGCGCGGGCGGCTCTTGGAACCAGCGCCTTGCGCGATGAGTGCCAGACCGGCCTGAAATTCCGGCACGCTGCCCCCCACCCGCAAAGGGTCCGCCGGTCTGCCGCCGTGTCGGCCCATCTTCGCTGGCGTCCCGGCGGCTCCGCTTTCCACACCTGTATCCGTTCGGTTTACGGGTAGACTTGCAGCCAATGTTCACGCTACGTTCCGACACTTGGAATCAACCCAAGGTTGCAGAAATGGAGCGCCACATGACCACCTTCGCCACCATCGACCCCGCCGCCGGAACCTACGCCCTGCACACCAGCGAAGCGGACGCCCGCCGGGCCAGCGCGCCTCTGACCGCGACTCAGGAGGCAGACCTTGAGGCCCTGACAGGATCGCAGGCCGTGGCCCTGTTCGCCGCGACCGCCGCCCCCTTGGGCATCGACCCGGTGAAGCGTTTCGCAAGCAAGGGCGCAGCCGCCCGCCGCATCTGGCAGCACCTCGCGGCCCTGTCCGCCACGACCGCTCCGGCGGACGTTGATGCTGCGATCCGGTCCGCCACGGTCCGCAAGGTTACGGACAACCACCCCAAGAAGGCCCCGCGCAAATCTCGGGGCATCAACCTCGCGCCCAAGGCGGAGGTCAAAGCCTGCCGCGCCGGGACCAAGCAGGCCGTCCTCGTGGACCTCCTGTCCCGGCCAACCGGCGCGACCATGAATGAGCTGATCGACGCCCTGGGCAACTGGAAGCCGATCACGGTCAAGTCCGGCATGACGTGGGACATGAACGCGGTGAAGGGCTACGGCATTCGCACCGAGTTCCTGACCGGCTTTGAGGCTTTCCGGGAGTGCCATCTTGACGACTGCGGGACGTTCGGCACGGCACTGGACCGGGCGGGCGTCACGTCGCAGCACCCGGACGACCACAGCGACCACCACGCCCTCTTGGCCCTCGCGCACGAGCACGGATACGACCAAGGCGAGCGCATCGCCGTCTACCACCTCGTGCTGCCCGTGGGCATGGACGCGCCCTTGCCGCACACGGTCAGCGCCAAGGCGAAGGCGGAGGCGGGCCAGTGACCCGCCGCGCCGCGATCTACGCCAGGGTTTCCACAGGCCAGCAGGACACCGAGAACCAGCTAGGGGTGCTCAGGGACGTGGCAGAACGCGCGGGCTGGGGGATAGTCCATGAATACCGCGAGACGGCATCCGGTGCCAGCGCCCGCCGTCCCGAGCTGGACAGGATGCTGGCCGACGCCGCGCGCCGCCGCTTCGATGTGGTGATGGTCTGGGACATATCGCGTCTGGGCCGGTCCCTGCGCGACCTGCTCAACACCTTCGAGACGCTACGCGCCGTGAAAGTGGACCTGATGATCCAGCAGCAGGGGATTGATACGGCTACCCCCTTGGGCGAGGCCATGATGCAGATGAGCGGCATCTTTGCCCAGTTTGAGCGGACCATGATTGTCGAGCGCACCAAGGCCGGGATGGAGCGCGCCCGAGCGAAGGGCAAGCGCATCGGCAGGCCCCCGGCGGGCGAGGCCATCGTGGCGTCCATCCGCGCCCTGCGCGCCAAGGGTCGCGGAATGGATGCAATCGCTAAGGAATTGAAATGCGGCAAGTCGCTCAGCCTGCGCGTCTGCCAAGAATACGACCGTGAACAGGAGGCCAACGCGCCATGACCGACGAACACCATGACGACCTGCCCGCGCGGCTGGTATCACCCGGCCCCGGCGGCTCGGGCCGGACCTCTTGGGAGGTGACGCCCAAGGGGCTGGCGATCATAGAGGAGCTGGCCGGGCGAGGCTGCCACCTGACCACCATCGCGCAGGTCTTGGGGATGCACGTCGCCACACTGCGCGAGGTGCGAAAGCGCGACCCCGAGGTTGACGAGGCTTACCAGCGCGGCCTCGCCCGCGAGCATGACGCCCTTGTGGGCAACCTGCGTCAGGCTGCTGACGAGGGGAACGTGGTCGCCTCCATCTACCTTTTGAAGGCCAAGCACGCCCTATACGACCAGCCTTCGCCACACAGCGCGACCAACGTGCAGGTTAATGTAGACAACTCGGGCGTCCTCGTGGTCCCGGCCAAGCAGTCGATGGCGGAGTTCTTGGAGGAGCGGCGCGCGGCGGGGATGTATGAGGGGCCGCGAATTGACGCGGTCAAGCGTATCCCCGGCCAAAAGAAGCCCGACACTTTAGAGGGTGTGCTTGATCCAGAGACGCGCCGGAGCGATTAGTCCGTTTTCTTGCGCGCCCGCTCTGCTGCCTTTTTGGCGGCAGTAACAACCTTAGGCCGTGAGTCCTCAAGGGCTGCTTCATAGCGCTCCATCTGGATCTTCATCAATGAACCGGGCAGTGAAAATGACGCCAAAAACACGAATGTGGCGAGCCCTAAGAATGCCGTTTGCAGCCACTTGAGCAATTCAAGCATCGCAGGCGGTGTCAAAAACATCGCCAGAGCAATTCCGAGAGTGAGGAGATACAAGAAGAACAGAAGTTTCTGACGGATCAACTTGCGCCGGACCGTCTCCTTCATCCGCTGCAATTCATCCCACGTTCGGGCCTGTTGCAGTGTTGGCTCCGCGATGAAAGTTATCACGGCGATTAGAAAGCCTGCGAGGATTGAGAAGATCGTGACCACCGTGTTCACGGCGTTGGGGTTGTTCGCAACCATCGGCTGGAAGCGATAGCCAATGAAGCCGGACACGGCAATAGCCACAACCAGTTGTGTCAGCCTCCACCAGTCCGTTCGCTTCAATGTCTCCACCTTACGCCTCTAGCTGCCCATTTTCATTCAGCTCGCCCATGTAGGTTTCCATCGCGTCCCACGCTTGAAAGACGCTCACGGAGTTGGCCGCCGTTTCGAGCTTAACCTGTTTCCGAACAGAAACCTCGTTCGGTTTAATGGTGGCCCCGTCGCGGAGGTGGATCACAAAGGCGTCTGAGTCTTCATCTTCAACCACTTCCTCGGCAAAGTCATCCAGTCCGTGTTTTGCCGCCTCAAGGTCCCCCTTGGGCACATTGATTGATACCTTCACGGTGCCGCGCTCAGCGCGGCGCAATTGCTCCACTGACTCATCCCGTGCCGTTACCGCAGCAAATGCCCCACCAAAGTTCTGTTTGATGGATTGCCACATGCCAACACCACCGTCGCCTTCGACCACCTCAAATGCGGTAGCCTCGGAGATGTCCACCTCAAGGTCGATGCTCTTGACGCCTACAGCTTCGATGATGGCGAGTTTGTCCGGGCTGCCAATGCGGACAAGCTCAAATTGGCGGGATTCATCAGGGAGGCCAGCCTTTCGGAAAAGCTGTTGCAGGTAGATGCGCAGTGAGCCTGCATTGCGCCCGCAGTTCATACAGATGACGTGGTTGCCGGAGATGAGCGCCATTAAATCCGAGTTGAGAAAATTCTCGCCCGGCTCAGGTGCGCGCTCGCCCACTTCAACCTCAGGCGCAGGGATGGTCGGAATAGTCCCAACTCCCTGTCCATCGGTGTATCGCCCGCAATGAACGGCAAACCCGCTGCCGTTGAAGTCCCGAGCCCTGAGGCCACAGCTTGATCTGTCATCGCTGAATGTGATTGTTCGTTCAGCCTGCGTGCCGAATTGACCCCATGCCTGCCGCACCAGAGCCTCTAGGTTCTGTCCATCGTCTAGAAAACGCGCGCGCCTGTATTCCAGTGTTTTCGTTTGCTTTGCCAAATCAAATTGCTCCTTGTGAATCACCGGGTTTCTTGCCTGACATTGGCAAATATAGAGGTTCGCAGGCTGCACACAACAATGGGTTGAGTGTAAGGCGGGCGCTACGGGCTACACAACAAGTCTTAACAATCGCCTCGCACACCAGCGGCGCGGTATTCTTTCGGCGAAGGCGCACCAATGGTGGTGCCCCCGGCATGAGGAGCCCGACATGGCAGAACCTGCCCCCCAACTCCCCCAGACAGACAGCCCCGCGCTCGCCACCGCTGACGTGATCTCGCTTGCCGAGGTTGCGGGCCGCCGTGCCGAGAAGTTCGGGGCCATGATCGACACCCTTGACGCTGGCGTTGCCAAGCGCGCCGCCGATGCCGCCGACAGCCTTGCCCGCGCGGGCTTCGACCCCAAGGACCAGCAGGCAGCAGCCGACAAGGCAGCGGCCACGGCCCGCCGCGAGGTGGTCCAGAACAGCTCTGACGCGCGCTGGGAGCGGCTCAAGGAGCTACAGGCATCGGCTGACAGCCTCGCCATGACGGCCATGCTCTGGGCATCGCCCGTGACCGTCCTCGCCCGCGCGGGCCTCGGCACCCCCGAGCGCACCGCCTACCAGCAGCAGCTCGAAGGCTCTGGCATTGTCGAGCTGCGCAACATGGCGGCGCTCGCCACCGCGACCAAGAACAAGGCGCTGGGCGCGGCCCTCGTCACGATCATCGACCGGATGCCCGCGCGGTCCCGCCCGTTCAGCTCTGCCGAGCTGGCCGACCGCCTCGTGGGCGAGGAGTGGCGTCAGGTGGACACCGCACTCCGCGCCGTAAGAGAGGCCGCGCGCCGGTCCATCATCCGCAACCGCGAGTATGAAGCGGGCAAGGTCCGGCCTCTGGACCGGGTTAAGCTCGCCCTCAACAGCACCAAGGAGAAAAACTGATGGCCCTCTTTCTCGTGACCCGCCCCAAGGGCGCTGACCACCTCAAGAACCCCTCGGGCATCCACGCGGCAATTGTGGACGCGGCGGACGGCCCGGCGGCGATCACCGCCGCCAACGCCCTTGCGCCGCGCCTCAACGCGCCCTTCGGCGGCTTCGACACCACGCAGGTCGCCGCCACGGCGGCGGGTGGCTTTGTCCCGGCCATCGTTCAGGGCGACGTTCTGGGCGATGCCTACAGCGGCCCGGGGCGCGGGGCATGACGCCCGAGCGCCTGATGGAGGCATACGGGCGGCTGTTCCCGTCGCGGCTGCGCAAGGCGCACCTCGCGCTGGTCGCCTGTGCCGAGGAGGCGAGCCCGGACGGCTGGGCCACGCCCGAGATGGTCGCCCACTTCGCCCGGCTATACCGTGTCCCGCGCGCCCGCCTCGGGGGGCCTCGTTGGGCTCCTGTGCAGCCGCCACCCGGGGACCCGGCGCGATGTTTGGGTGGATGCGATCCGCGAGCCCGAAAAGGCCACGCCCCACCTGATCCGGCGGCATGACCGCGCCGTGCAGGTCGCGCTGGGCTGGTGCCTGTTCTCCCGCGACCTCTGGATGCCGCGCCCGGTCCTGCACTGACCCGCAAACCGACCGTTTCCGGCGGTGGCCGTGCTGGCCGCCTTTGGATCCACGGAAACAGGGCCGCACGGGCTATCCCCGGCGCGGCCCTTTCCGGGTGAAGGTCAGTGCATTGCCTCGGGCCGCATCCCCGGGACCTTTCCGACACGGGGGCGCAGGTCCTCTACGGTCAGCGCATCCAGCGCGCGGGTCAGGGCGCATAGGCGCTTCAGTTCCGCGTCGTCAGCATCGGACGTGAACCAGTCGAACATGTAGCCCAACGCCCCGCACATCGTGGCGAGCAACCTTTTGCGGTCCATCTCAGGCGCGTCGCCTTCCCACTGCTCCAAAGTCAGAACCGCAAGGTCAGTCAGCACCATCGCCGGAATGTCGGCATTGATGTTGCCGTCGCAGTCGGCCCTCTGGACCTCAACGGATGCCACGCGGAGGTCATCCACAAGGGCAGGAATGTTTGTCTGGAAGTGCCAGTCGCCTTCATCATCGTCATACATGGTTGTCTCCAATTGAAGGGGAGCGCCGCCCGACACCTCGCCGGGCGGCGTGGGGTTTCAGGCTGACTTGAAATTGAAAGTCACACGCTCGCCGTCCATTGATACTCGGACGCTCGGATTGTCGGCTGTCGCGGCATTCAGCACTGCGACAGCCTCGTTCATCCGTTCAATTGCGCGCGTGAGGTATGGGTCGCCTTTGGGTGATTCCTCGTTCATGGTCGAGAATATGGACGCTTCCTTGTTGTCCATATGCAGCACGCAACGTCCCGCAAGTCGGATTGCGTATTGATCGACCCGCCGTGCTGCTTCGATGACCTCAGTAAAGGTCAATTCGCGTTCGGTGGTTTCTCCCATTGATCTTCTCCTTTTCCATCAGGCCCCATCGGCCAGTGGTTGGAGAAGTCGCATGTCGCGCGCACCGTGTCGGTCGCGCCAATCGGGCGCTGAATTGGCGGGGATTAGTGCGACGGTGTCAGGCTGCGGCCTCGCCCTTCGCAGCCATGAGCCGCATCAGGTGGTCGCCAACGGCCTTGCCCAACAGGGGCGGGACCGCGTTGCCGACCTGCACATACTGTTCTGTCTTCGACCCAGCAAACTCAAACCAGTCGGGGAAGGCTTGGAGCCTTGCCGCCTCGCGCACCGATATGGCGCGGTCCTGTTCCGGGTGGATGTAGGCCCCCCAGTGGATGTCGCACTTGGTCAGGACGGTGCAGGAGAGCCCGTCCCACGTCATGCGCCCGTATCGCTTGGTGTGGTCCGACCGCTTAGCCCGCTTCATGCCCTCGGGCAGCAGGTCATGCGGAATGTCGCGCCAGCTCCCGCCGGGCGGGATGAAGGGCAGCCGGTCCATATTGACCTTGCCCAGCCTCGGGGCCGCGTGGTTGCCCACGGTGGTCGCGTTGCCCCGCATCCGGCGCTGGTATTTGGTCGGCTTGCCGTCAGCGTAGGCAACCCGGCCCGGGTCCTCCCCGTTGTCGAGCGGTGGCAGGTCCCCGATTGCGTCCCTGATCTTGGTGAACGGGTCCGCCCGGCCCGGCCCGTGCGTGGGCTCCGGGTGCGAGATGGGCGCACCTACGCGGTTGCCGATGAACACGACGCGCCGCCGCTCCTGTGGCACCCCGTAGTCCTCCGCCCGCAGCACCGCATCCTCAACGGCATAGCCCAGGGCGGCAAACTCCGCCTTGATCGCCCGGACGGCTTCACCGTTCGCGATGGAGTAGATGCCGGTGACGTTCTCCATCACGATCCACTCGGGCCGGAGGCCATCGACAATCCGCAGGTATTCTTTGAACAGTGAGGCACGGGCGTCGTGCATCCCGCGCTGGTGGTTGTAGACCGAATAGGCCTGACAGGGCGGGCCACCGACCAGCACCGACAGCTCGCCCTTGCGCAGGCCGGTGGTCTCCATCAGCCGCTCAACGGAAAGCTCCTCAATTGGGCCGGGTATAAACTTCGCCCTCGGGTGCGTGGCCTCAAAGGTCCGGCCAGCCGCATCAAAGAGGTCATTGCCCGCCAGCACGGTGAAGCCCGCCATCTCAAGCCCGGCGGACAGGCCGCCAGCCCCGCAGAACAAGTCAATCGCCGTGTATGTCATCGGGCTCGCCTCCGCTTTTGTTCTCATTTTGTCCCAGGCTTACCTTACAGGGGGTTAACTGGGCAACTTTTATTTCTGGGCCTTCGCCGTGATCCGCGCCTCAAACTCGCCCTGAGACACGGGGACGCCACCGGTCAGCCCGAGGGTCGCGCTCTCAAGCGTGGTGTAAAACTCCTCCACGACCTCAAGCCGGAACGGCTCGCCTGTCGCGTCCTGTTTGAAGTCCACGAGGAACCAGACAATGTCCGCGTTCGAGAGGTGCGGCACCCGCTCCATCTTGCCCATCGAGTAGAAGAACGGCGCATCGACAACCACGGCCATCTTCTTGCCCCAGCGCCGGAGGGTCGGCACCTTGGTCAGGAGCTGCGGCATCAGCCGCTTGACCCCGCTGCTGCGGTAGTCCGGGCGACGCTTCACTTGGGCCATCGACAGCTTGCCCTGCGTCAGCTTGAGGTGGTCAAACTCAATGCTCATCTTCTTGCCGGAGAAGTAGACGGCCTGCACCTCCACGGCCACCCAGTCCATCGGCGCGCCGTCCGCCGCGTTCGACTTCACGAGGATCATGTCGATGCGGCCCACGTCCTCGCCCGCCGCGCTGTCGAGGTTGCCGGTTGATTCGAGGAAACCGACCTCACCGGCGCGCAGGGGCGACGGGTCCGCAAGAAGGCTCTCCCCGATCTTGTCGAAGGCGGTGCCGTCCTGATGGAAGCGCCAAGGGCAGAGGGCGCGCAGCCGCCCGCGTTCGCCGTCAATCGGCGCGATGGACCCGGCCTCCTCCTTGTAGATGCGGATTGAGCAGACGCCGCCGGGCTTGGTGCAGGTCGGGTGCGGGCTGTCGGTGCGGAACGGACACGGCAGCTCCTCCGCTTGCTGCTGGGCCAGCTTGTCGCGCAGGACGTTGAGCCTGTCGGCCTCCTTGGGCTTCAGCGTCCCGAGGGCGTCCTTCTCTTCAAGGGTCAGCATCCGGGCCAGCTCTGCCTTCGACATTGCCGAGCCGCCCACGTCATGCCCGGCCAGCCTCACGCGGTCCCAGTCGCCTAGGTCCTTGAATGGGTGTCCATACCACTCCGCAATGTGAAACCGCTCTTCTGCCAATGGGTTGCCTCCGCGCCTTGCGGTGCATTGGACAACTTCCACAACATGTAGTCAATGATTCAGGTGCGCCCGGGTAACGCTGGGGTAACATTGGCTGTCCCGCCGCCGGTCCCGTAAGTGCTTGTTTTCATGGGGTGGGTGGTGCTGCTGGAGAGAATCGAACTCTCGACCTCTCCCTTACCAAGGGAGTGCTCTACCTCTGAGCTACAGCAGCCCGCTGTTTTCCAGATAGCTACCCCGGGCGTTACCCCGGATCAAGCGGGCTCTGGAAAAGCCCTTTAGTTTCAGCCGCCTTGGCCAGCGGAGCCGCCCCTTACCAATGTGTTTTCCGAATTCTTGGACTAACTTGGATGCGAGCTGATGAAGTTGTTCCAGGCAGCATAACCGAATGCTATACATGGACTTTTCGCCGTGTTGGTTTTGCATGGTGTCGCACCAGGTTGGCTGAGGTTGTACTCCGCTCCCCTACTAATCCCCTACTAGTGACCCCGCCCCATCGACGGGTGTCGAGACAGGTCGCCCAACTTCGTGTCCCGCTCCGAAGGAGTTGGTGAGCTACACTGAAGAGCAAGAGTACCGAGAACGCCTGTCGCCACTTTTTCCCATAATTCGTTGTCCAAGAGCAAAAAAAAGTTGCGGAAAATGGAAATTTTGATCACCGTGGGTGGACCAAAACCTAAGGAATAACATGGCTGAAGATAGCTCTTTGGATCCGCTGAAGCGGCATGAAACTTTCATTTCCCAAATTCTCGCGAAAAAGGTCCCGATCTCAGGGGATGACTTAAGGGAAAATCGCTTCCATCGACCTAAAGACATTTACGCCAAGATGCCGGCGGAATGGAGACAGGCTGAATCTCGGAAACCGCAGCCAAAGAAGCTTTCAAGGCCCCGTAGTGACTTTGTGGAAATCCTTCGAAGAGCCCTGGGTCACATTGCGGCAAATCCTAGTGTCCCAGCGAACGTCACTGCCATGGGACTGAGTTACAAGTTTCCAGACGAAGTCGATGTTTCGGATTTTTCTCACTTTGGCATTGGGGATGACATAACTGTCGTTAACAAGAGTGAAGACGATGCCCGTCGATTTTTTGTCGAGACACTGGGCGATGCGGCTAGGCAAGCTGCACGAGACTTCCGCCGCCGTTTGGGAGGACACGAAAGCGCGGATACTTCCACAGACGCGATTTTCCGTCAGGACAAGTTCCTCTTAATCGGCGAGCGAGGTATTGGAAAAACCTTTTACCTAAACTATCTCATCTCACAGTTTTCATCTGAACTTCATCAGAAACGCATAATTCTAGTAAGGTTAGATCTTACCAAAGATACAGATGAGGACTTATCAATTGACGACTGGTTACATTGGAAGATTTGCAAAATCCTATTTACCTACTATGACGCTGGATCTTTTGATCGCGATGCAATGAATGATGTCGATGATCCAAAGTTTGCACACTTTGTTGAAAAGGAACGCTTAGAACTGCTCTTCAATCTCGACAGCCGTGCCGATATTCTATTTGAAATTGCGCGCGGTTACGACACAGAGTTGACTCGCGTTGAGTTCTCAAAAGCTTTTCGAGAAGTAGCCTCAAAACTTAGAAGTGTAGTCGATACCAAACCAAGACAAATTCCGCATAATTGGTTTTTCCCAATGATTTGGGATTATATCGTATCCATGAATGAATGTTCATTCATTGTTATTTTCGATGGACTCGATCAGCTGGGTCTTACCGATCACGACCGAGACCGGTACGAGGCTCTTGTCGATGCCGTAAACTCATACCTTGGTTCAGAGAAAAGCCTGTACACCGCATCCTTGGTCACAATGCGACCAAAATCCTGGGTGGACCGAATTGGAGATGACAATTTTCGACATAACTTCCAACACGTAGTGGTCGCCGCCCCCGAAAACAAAGCAATACTGGCGAAAAAGAAAGATTACTACACTGAACCGGCGTTCTTCGACCATCGGCACGAGGTAGTTGGTACTTTAGGTGAGCACTATTCTCCTTCTATCGACAGATTTACACGTGCATTTGTCGAGTTTGTCACCATGAGTCTTACGAAATCCGTCTCACCAAGTATGCCAGAGGTGTCAGGTGCCAGTCGCTCGATAGATGTTGGGCATGGTATCTTGACCCAAATATTTGGCGAGAATAAGCGAAAGACATTTCAGGCACTTGCCGACCTTGCGGAATTCTTTGCAGCTATTCTTTCAGATGACTTCGAAAGGATGTTGTCTGATACCGTCAACGTGAGCGACTTCTTCGAAAATTACCAGCCGGGCTCGGGAATAAATGTCGATCTGAGAGGTCCTTATTCAGACATCATGAGATATAACTATCTAGTAATTGAGGCGTTGATGCTCGAATCACCTCGAGAGAATTTTCGTCAAGAGAAATATGGTTATTTGATCAGTGAAGACGGTCAAATTTCGTCTGCGGCCAAGAGCGATCAGTCAATAAACCACTATCTTCACAACATCTTTCATTTTGTATGCAATCCCACAAAAAAAGAAAGAAACCATGTTTTTTTAGGCGTTCGGATTCTTCAAGTTGCCTTATTGAATTCATCGGTTGACCGATCGGATTTGATTGAGTTTCTGTCTGACATGTTTGAATACGACCCGAAGATAGTTGAACAAAAGTTCCTTGAGATGCGGGACGATGGCCTATTAGAGCACAAGCTTGATTCTCCGCATGTGTTCGTTGACAGTTATTCGATTACGTTCGCCGGGCGGTATATATTGGAAAGGCTGATGCATTCCATTGAATATGTTTGTATGGGTGTGCAGACTGTCCCACTACCTTACGATTTGGTCTCATCTGGTTATTTTTCCGTGCGACCGCATTCTTCGGCAGAGTTTGTTGTTTACAATAAGGTTGCGGCAACTTTGAATTTTGTCCGCTATTTGCGTCAAGTCGAGTTAGAGGAAGAGCGGATTTATAGCAAAAACCAGAAAGCTAATTTGGATGCTACAGTTGTTATTCCGGAAGCGGAGCTTTCACAGGTGTTTGGCATTTCTTCAAAAATATCCGCCTCTGTAAGTCGTGCCGTGTCCCGAATAATACAACACGCACACGACAGCGAGTTATCTTCTCAGATATCTCAACTGGATACCTTACTACCCAATGATGCTTGTGACCAATCACTGAGCGATTACTTTGGTAAATCCGCCTAAAGCGGCTCCAATGAACTCGCCGAACTTTGTATAATAACCGGCGGCGTAGCTGCTCGATTGAGGTTTCTCGTCTGTCTTGTCTTCTTCTTCCACTTGCGTCAGATCGAATTGGTGAAGTAGCTCAATTCCTTTTGCAGAGAGTTGGACCTCTTCAGCGTGCGATATGCCAATAGAGGGGTCATTTTCTATTGCCTTCATATAAATCGCCCCCTCTTTTTGTAACCAGGTCAAGACATCCACCAATAGGCGATTGTCGGCATACCAAACCTCTCGATTCGCCGGTACAAGTTCGACATCCGTCAGCTCGATATTTTCGAGAGACAGCATTTGCGCCGATAGTCCGTGCTTGTACAGACGTTCGTAGATTTTCCCCACGACCGCCATGGATCGCTGCATTTTTTCTGTGTCCATATCTCTGTCCCTTAGAATGTCCATTTTTACCGCTAGACTACCAGTAAGCGGTAATAACTATCAACGCTAACCGCCCTCGAATTTTCTGTCTCTAAGCTTGGATCTGGATACGCATCGTTGGTTACAGTTTGATCAATCCAAGTCGATTGGATTTCGCGTTACATAACTGCCTGAAGGTGCTTTTGTTCACTAGAACAAAGATACCTACTTGAGCTATGTAGTAGCGGTGAAAATGCTGCACGATGCTGATGTAGGCAAAAGTTTCCGTCTGAGAATACAGTTGCTAGGTCTAGATCGGAGGTATTTGCCGGAGAACGTGCTCTCATAAGCGCAGTTATGTTAACTTGCTGCGCCATAGCCAGGGGCCGTACCAAACCCTGTAAACACGGTAAACCCTGGCAACCCCACCCCATCGGACGGCTTCCAACGCGTCAGCTGCGTTGGCCGCTCCCGGTCGGGACGGGCTTGAGAGTAGTCCCGAAAATCGCGTGCAACAATTTTGAGTTGGGACGGGACGGTTGAACAATTTGGCTCCTTCTGCAAGCTTGACCTCATGGCGATTTCAGACGTAACCAAAGATGCTGTCCTAAAGGCAGTCGATGAATACCGTGCCCTTGGGCAGGATGATTTTCTTGAGAAGTATGGGTTTGGGAAATCTACTCGCTACTTGCTTCGGGTAGATGGCGAGGACTTTGACTCCAAGGCGATTGTGGGTGCGGCCCACGGATACGCGTTGCCTGGCGTAGGGCCGTTGGCGAACTCGGCTTTCTCGGGTGGCAAGGATGCTGCGGCTGGTGTTTTGGAAGGATTGGGATTTCAGATATTCGAAAGGGAAGCTTCTGCCAAGCGCGTTTGGACCATAGGCGAACTGAGTCAGGTTCAGCGAGAGCACTATGATGTGTCGCGGTCATTTGAAAGTCATTTCGCACGGGCACAGTTCGATGAGCGCTATCGGGAAATGTTCCCGCAACGAAACCCGAGTTCCATTCTTCCAAGTGACTTCAGCCACAACAACACACAGAGAGCCAAGGTTCTTTATCCATCTTTCTTGGAAACGGTCGGAGATTCCGTCTACCGTTTTATCGGACTTGAGCCGAGCCATGATGGGAAGATTAGAAACCCACTGTGGACGCGAGATGAACTGATCCTCGCGACAGAATTCTACAAGAAATTTGCCCCTCAAATTCCAGGAAAAACAGATGAAAGACTTATCGACTTGGCGGATGAGATCAGATCACTCGCCTCAAGCCTAGGGCTGCACGGCGACGAGACCTTTCGGAACCCAAACGGTGTCTACATGAAGCTTATGGAGCTGAAGAAGTACGACCCGGAGTATGTTGGCAAGGGTTTGGGCCGCAAGCCCCGAGCCGTCGAACAAGAAGTTTGGGACCTCTCCTCTGAGGAACTGGCCAAGGCCGCGCGATCCATCCGCGAAGTCTTGAGGTCATTGGAACTTGGCAAAACACCTTGGGCAGGTGCGGCAGACGCTGCGGAACCGGAGGTGGCTGAAGCGGCTGAAGGGGCGTTGGTTACCCGGTTTCACCGTTTCCGTGAGCGCGATACAAAGATTGCCAAGAGTAAGAAGAAGCAGTTTTTAAAGAGGCACGGGCACCTCTACTGCGAAGCATGAAACTTCGACTTTGCTGCGGCCTATGGCGATCGAGGGGAAGGCTTCATTGAGTGTCACCACACGGTGCCAGTTTCGGAAATGAAGCCAGGTGACAAGACAAACCTTTCTGACCTCGCCCTTGTATGCGCCAACTGCCATCGCATGATTCACGCGAAACGACCTTGGCTGTCGATCCCTGAACTTGTTGGGTTGCTCAAGAAGCAACATTGATCATGATTCACTAGGTCAAGACCTTCTTGATTGGAATGTAGGCAGCAGGTTGTTGGTCCAACGGGGGCGATTCAAAGCCGAACTTCAACCAGAAATCTATTGGGCCTTTGCGGGAACACTCGCCCCTCAATTCTTTAACACCGTTTGCTCTTGCTCGAGCTTCATGGGCCTTCAACAATTCTTCGCCATAGCCACGATGCCGTTTGTCGCATTTAGTTACTAAGTAGGAAATTGTGTCTTCATTCCCCGCCAAGAAAGCGACGGCCTTGTTTCCCTCTCTGACTACCCAGAGCAACTCCCAATCGAAGTAATTCTGGATATCCCTGCGATTTCCCCAGAAACCTTCACCGGCCTCTGAATCGTACTCTGAGTGTAGCCACTCTAGTATGGTGCGTAGGTCTGTTTCATCTGCCAATTCGACTGTCATTAGATCTACTCCTGTCGCGAACCCAGACCTTTTTTGCTCCTCCGCAAATTTATGACATGGGTCGTATGTATATAACCCCTGATCTTGCGTTCCGCCCTACGCCCGCGCGCGTTTTCCGAAAACACTTGCTGTCGGGGGATGTGACAACAGGGTAAATTGTCAGCGATAATGAACGGGTCCGCGCGCCAGTAACAGCCGTAAGCACAAAAATTCTGGAGCACGCCGACCTGAGAAAAGAAGGAAAGTACCATGACAGATGACGGCACGAGCACCTGGTGGAGCGATTTGACCATCGAGAACTTCGATTGGCGGGACACAAGTCCACTGGCGGCGGGCTTCGCCGATGCGATGCTCTTGTCGCTGATCCGCGCCCACCCCATGCAAGTTGAGAAGGGCGCAAGCGAACTAGATAGACTTCGCAAAGCCAAGGAAGCGCTTTTTGGCATCAAGGCGAGAGACGATCTTAAGGCAAAACGGGATGTCCCGCTTCTAGTGGTCATGGCGCGCGAATTCATTTCGGACCGGAACGGCGCAAAACTGGATACAGACAATGGTGATATCGTGTGGGGTAGTCATGATCCTAAATCCTGTCGCAAGCTGCAACCTCTGGCGCGAGATGTAATAAGGACAGCCAAAGATAACGGTCACGGCTTCGACCCGATGGTAGAAGAGGACAGCGTAGCCAAACGTCTCGTCCGCAAGTTCTCAGCTCAGAAACAAGATCTTCTCAGGCAGGTCATTTTGCTCGATGGAGTAGAGACTGCACATCTTATTGATTGGATCACCCAGGTTCGAGACATTCTCGGGCCTGTGGGCATTCCAGCGCAGATACCAGAGGACCCGGAGCGGGACATGAAGTACCTGTTTTGAATGATTATGAGATGAGCGAAATATGTGAATATTAGGAGACCTTAGCTTAACCCAAGTGAGGTCGAATATGGTTCACAAACCAAAAAAGAAACTGCTCTCCACCAAAGAGGTTGCTGCGCTTAGCGGCCTCAGCGTGTCCTTCTTCGAGAAACATCGCAATGATGGAATCGGTCCCAGACATCTGAAGATTGGTAGTCGCGTTTTTTACGAAGCTGATGACTTTGAGTTCTGGCTCAACTGCCATCGACGCGATCCGGGCGGGTTCAGCTATGACTGAGTCCTCTGTAGCCAAAAAAATCAACAATGGCAGCGCTGCGGAAGCGGCGCTTGCCTATACGAAACTGGGGTGGGAGCCGCTGCGGCTCCTTCCCCGCGAAAAACATACCAAAGACGACTGGAAGGCACCCCGCACGTGGAGTCCTGATGAAATCACGCAGGCTTTCGCAGTTGACAATAATGTTGGCGTCCTCATGGGTGCGCGCTCGGGAAATCTCGTCGATATCGACCTTGATATTCCTGAGGCCGCCCTGATCGCGGATTTTGTTTTTTCTGAGTTCACGCCGGTTGGCCGCAAAACATCCCCTCGCAGCCACCGGCTAGCAATCTGCGCAGCGGTTAAAAGTCAGCGGTTTCAAATCCCGCCTAAAGTAGCCAAGGAGCTGGATTTCGGGCGGGCAACCGTTCTGGAGCTGCGCGCCGATGGAAACCAAACCATGTTTCCACCATCCACCCACCCTTCTGGTGAAAAGGTGCAATGGCAGGGTGGCCTGGACGGCATTCCCACTGTGTCCGCTGACGATCTGGTCAAGCGGTGTGGGCTCTGCGCCGCACTTGCTGTGCTATTGCGGTATTACCCCCGCGTGCAAGGAGACCGTGACAATGTGTGTTTGGCACTGACTGGCGTACTGGTCCGGGCCGGATATTCAGACGAGGAAGTCGATCAGCTTGTCGTGACTCTGGCTGCGGCTGCTGGCGACGAGGAAGCTGAAAAGCGCGGCGGTAAAGCAGCAGCATCCCGCGAGAAAATCAATGATGAAGAACCAACTTGGGGCCTTCCCGAACTCTGCGAACGCCTTGAAAGCGAAAGCCTCGAAAGTACCTTGCGCAAGTGGCTGGGGCTTTCAGGCACTGGCTCGACTGGGCGTTTCGCGAGAGACGGTAAGCCAACCGTTCTCGTGGAGCCGGGCAGCCAACCGTACGAAATCGACGAAATCGAAGACCTGCTGATCAAGTCCGACGCTGGCGTTTACCAGCGCGGCGAGAATTTGGTCCGCGTCAGCCGCTTGCCGCGTTCTATCGGCGAAGACGGAGTAAAGCGCTCGGGCGGTGCACTTGTACTGACACGCGTAATCACGGCATGGCTCCGTGAACAGTTCGCGCGCATTGCAAATTGGGAAAGACCCACCAAAGACGGATCCAAACCAATCAATCCACCGGTCGACCACGCGGCAACTTACATCGCACGTGTAGGTGAATGGCGTGTCCCAGTGCTCAATGGAATCATCTCCACGCCCACACTGCGCGCGGATGGTTCAATTCTTCAGACACCTGGCTACGATTATGAATCTGGCCTGCTCTACGATCCTGGAGATGCAGTATTCGTCCCTGTTCCTGAAACACCCTCGAAGGAGGAAGCCATCGAGGCGCTTCATGTCCTGTGGCAACCGTTTCGGGATTTCCGTTTTGCTGAACCGGTCGACAAGAGCGTCTTGCTCGCAGCTGTGCTCACTGCCTTCATTCGCAGATCGCTGAGGACTGCACCTCTCTTCGCACTGGACGCGCCAACTGCTGGGAGCGGAAAAACATATGTTGCAGCCACCATCGGCACCATTGAACCGCCCCGGGTTTACCGGAGAGTTCTTTGTTCAAAACTTATGCGGCTTTTTCAAGGGCGATCATGCTCGCATGGAATGCGTTCTCCCGTTCTTGCGGCGG
>Ga0316207_10002011_pt1 | contig 22334 bp, 12 predicted proteins | sample 6weekpyrite_MG_FD_204943 | JGI IMG/M metagenome (GOLD analysis project Ga0316207, IMG submission 204943) | Microbial mat bacterial communities from mineral coupon in-situ incubated in ocean water Damariscotta River, Maine, United States -... | ecosystem: Environmental > Aquatic > Marine >...
GTGTTCTGTTTGAGCCAAGGCCGCGTAAGCTAATCACACTCAAACCGCTACTATGGGTGAGAAGTTGGCCATTCTGAGTATTGAAGCTGCTGGTAATAGAGGGGATTTCCAGCAAAATATCGCTAAGCTCATTATGCCCGGCGGATACAATGTCAGCACGACTAAAAACAGTGATTGGGATTGGAGTTGTAAGGGTACTGCGGCCTACTCTGGTGCCCGTAACAAGAACTTCTTCAATAGTGTTTTTATCTGTCCCCCATGCTGTGTCTCCCAGATCACCAGCGTAACCTGCCTGAGCTATACTTTCGAATAGTTGCTTTCGAGACCGTTTATCAACGGCAGGGGAGGTTTCAGGGTGGCTTTGTACAGTCTTTGCATCTGAAATAGCCAAACTGACAATCACGGTATTTTGGTCAGTAAACTTGAAGGCTAAATTTGTTCCAACCAAGAGCTGGGTAAGGGCTTCTTCAATAGTTAAATTGCCTTTAACAGCACTGGTTTGATATTTTTTGATAACATCTGGCGCAAAGAAAATTTGAATGCCGAATTGTTGGGCGACATCCAGAAGCGCCTGATCTGCTGACTGGGGCTTTAGATTTAAGCTAAGTGGTGTTTGTTGTGCCAAAGTGCTGGAAGCAACCAAAAGGACAGCCGCCGTGCTGGTAAGCAAGCGGTGTTTAAATCCCTTCCTGATAAGGTGGTACGCTTTAGCTCCTGATAGCACCATGGGAAATGGTTATCCTCGCCGCAATTACGCGTGTCGTTTACAATATTATTCAAGGTCGAGTGGCCTTATTAGATAATAATTAGCAGAGTAGGCCCCCTTCCAGAGGTCTATTCTCCACATTTTTCTCGTGGCGGCAATCCTAAGATAACGATATTAAACGATATTAAGGGTTAGTTGGGTCGGTGTCAGGAATAGCTGCATTTGCTGTGATGATAAGTTGGTTTTCAACTTCATTTATTTGAACTGGCAAAATGGCTTCAAGAGCAGCCAGCATTGATTCTGTGCGGTCAAGGTGGAAAACGCCGCTAAATTTGAGTTGATTAATGTTTGATCCACTAATGATAATATCGCGAGGATCATACCGATTAATATCGCGCACCACTTTGCTGAGTGGTTCATTATCAAACACTAGAATACCGTAGCGCCAACTATCAAATTGATCGACGTTACTCGTCGTTGCGGCAACATACTGTGCACTATCCAGTGAAAGTGTAACAGTGGCACCTGCGTCTAACCGGTAAGCTCCGCCATCTGCAATGCCTTCGCTTTCAACATTATTGAGTGTCGCGGTAAATTCCTCGGCAGAGCTTATAGCCTTGTCGCGGCTGTGCATGGCTACTGTTCCTTCCACCACAGAAACAGTAATTTCACGGGGGTAAAGCCGCACGTTGAATTTGGTGCCTAAAACAGTAAGAACACGTGCACCTGCGTCGATTGTAAAGGGACGAGATGCATCGCTTTCTACATCAAAGAAAGCTTCGCCACGATCAAGGATGATATGACGGCGATTTTTGTTGAAATCAACTAAAACACGGGAGTTGGTATTTAAGGTTACACGACTACCATCAGTTAAGGTTATTTCTTCGCGTTCGCCGATAGCTGTCTGATAATAAGGGATAGAGGGGGCTGATATTTCTTCTGCTGGAGAAAACACCCAAAAAGAAGCTACAGCTAACACCAAGCCAAAAGCAAAAGCGCCAAGAGGTATTTTCCAGTTGCGAGCCAAGGATGCACGAGCGGGAGGCCTTTGGCTGTAAAAGCGATCTGTTTCGCAGTCAGTACTATTATCTGTATCTTCGTCGTTGTGGCCTATAGCGTTAAGGGCAATACGGTATTCTGCGGCACGGGAATCATCTTCAGCCAGCCATGATTCCAGTTCGCTCGCTTCAATGTCCGAGAGCGGTCCAGCGTTTAAACGCTCAGCAAAGATTTTTGCTTTTATTCCCGGCTCTTTCTCAACCATCATCTTTTCTCTATATTTCCCAGGCTTTCTTGCAGCCTAACACGGTAAAACCGTTAATTCTTATGTTTCAATCTTCTAACAAAGGTACGTAATAATCAGCACGCTATTTATATTACTCTCGGTAGGCTACATTTTTCCATGCCTGTTGGTAGCTTCTTTGTCTTGTGCCTGCGGTGGTCGGTTTTTATACTTAGGCAAGGCTGTATTTAAATATTCCTGCTTTAAAAAGTTCAGGAATTTTTCACTTGTTTTAGATGGCAGATGATCTTCAAGGTAAAGGGCATCTACAGTGAAGTTAATCGGTGGGTCAAAACCTTTTAATGATAGGCTACCATCGTTCAGGCTGCGGGCTGTATATTCATCAACAATTGATGTACCAACACCTTGCGTCACTAAATCGCGCGCAACATATAGGGTTTGAGTCGTGATAGTTGATTGCAGTATCATATCTTCGTGCATCAACCGTTGGTTCAATAGATCCCCAATTGGGCCACTTTCGCTTACACCCACAAAATCATGGCCTTCCATATCTTGAAGGGCTATGCGTGGGGGGTGATCATCGAATTCACCTTGTGCATATATAGAAACAATTTCGCCAGTGCTGAGGGGCCGTTTTGAAAAGCCTGCAATGTCTGGGCAATTTATCACCAGCCCGATGTCTTTTTCTCTGTTATTCAGGGCTGTGACAAGTTCGCTGTAATTATAAATTTGAACATCGAATTCCAGCCCAGGATTCGCTTTGCCAAAATGTGCAACGGCTTTTGGCAAAATTTGAAGGCCAAGGCTGTGGACTGCAGCTATGCGGATACGGCCATCGCCACGTTTTTTCAGATTTTGTGCTTTTTGGCGCAAACTGGAAATCATCTTGTAGATTTCGCGGGTGTCAGGGAAAAGCGATTCGGCTTCTTCTGTGGGAGCCAGCCTTCCGCGAACACGGTGGAATAACTTATATCCTAATTGATCTTCTGCATGGCGCAAAATTTGGCTCACGGTGGGCTGAGTCACATTCAACATCCGTGCGGCATTGCTGATGGAGCCGGTCGCGTAGACAGCGTAGAAAATTTCGATATGTCGCAGTCTCATACTGGCCATCATAGTCACGCGCGTTGTTTTTCGGAACCACTTTTACTTAAGGGCATATAATTCGCCCTTATATTACTCACGACCACTTCTAGCTCTTGCTGCCGAACTTGTTGAAAGGGCGTCATAAAATTCACTTTCCCATGCAACAAAAGGCAATCAGGCAGAATAATATCTGGCTATCTGCAATCGACAAAAGCCCCCTAGCAACGAAACTTTTGCACTAAAAATCTACCTCCGATTGCCCAAAATGGACATTAAGATATGCGGCGTAACACATAGGTTTTGTCTATGGTGTTCTGCAGAGTGCCGTTTTGTAGCCGAGAAAAATGCTGCTTATGGTGCGTATAACTACTTTCTTAAATGGAAACAGCAATTCGGGGGGGATGAAATGGGAGAAAGCACAATGTCAGGGATTTCTTGGAAATCGAATTCGATTTTAATGAAGGCTGCCATTGCAGGGTGGAGCTTAGCAATTTCAGCCCATGCCTTGAATGCAGACGATAGTAAGTTAGCCAAAGATGCTTTGACCTGTGCACAGCTTCCTGTTGCGGCGGATAGACACAACTGTATTGATGCCCTTGCCTTGTTACTTTCCCAGAATAAATCGAAGAATGGTTCTTCAAGTATAAAAGCAAAAAATCCCAGATCTACTGCGCAGACCACGCCGGGTCACTCGTCGCCCAGTCCTCAAGCTCAGCAAAGTCAGAAATTGCAAGTGACCGAAAGCCAAACATTTGGCGCTGAACAGCTTGAGCAGCCAAGGAAGAAAAAAGATAAAAAAGAGGCTGATAAATCACGTGTGATGGTTCAGGTGGTTAGAACGCGGAAGCACGCCAATAATATAGTATCCTATTATCTCAAAAACGGTCAGGTATGGCGGCAAACTGAGGGTGTGTATGCGGGCAGTCTCAAGGCTCCTTTTTCGGCAGAAATTAAAAAAGGTACTTTAAGTGGGTACCGTATGCGAATCGAAGGCTCCAAGCATTTTGTTCGGGTTAGGCGCATAAAATAACGTCTGGATGCTTGGTTTGGGCTGTTCCCTAGCCGCTCAATAAATATTGGTATTGGCTTTCTTATGATGGAGCCGGTGCCAAAGGCTTTTTCTGTTGGTTTTCAACCATTCGATAAAAGGTATTTTGAAATAATAGGAAACACCTATACCCCAACAAATTCTATCTATTTCTCTTCCTGCCCCCTGAGTGAAAGAATATTTTGAACCGGTGTCGTTTGAGCCCGCGTAGCATGAGGGGTTGTCTTAAGCGCGTTTCTTACCGGTTCTCATAAAGATCACAAGCTCATTTGCTTAAACCAGGGAGAGGTAAGTATGAGTAATATTAAGCGCAATAGACGACTATTGACCGCAGGTGCATCTACACTGGCAGTATTAATGTCAATGCAGGGTTCATGGGCTGCGGCAAACGCACAGGACCAAGCTGTTGATGAGGATAAATCATTAGATGAAATCGTTATCACTGGTTCACGTATCAGACGTAGTGAATTTTCAAAACCAATTCCAGTAACAGCACTTGGTCGCGATGATATCGACGCTTCAGGTGTGGAAAGCCTTGAAAATCTACTTTTGGAGCTACCGGCTCTTACCCCGGATGTTACATCGCGTAATGCTCAAAATGGTACTGAGCGTGCGGGTGTGGCAACGGCAAGCCTTCGAGATTTGGGTACAGACAGAACGCTTACCTTAATTGATGGTAAGCGTGTTGTATCCAGTCGTACTGGTCAGCTTCAGGTAGACATTAACAGTATTCCAACTGACTTTATTGAGCGTATTGAAGTCTTAACAGGCGGCGCATCGGCGATTTATGGTTCTGATGCGATGGCTGGTGTGGTTAACATCATCACCAAGCGTGATTTTGAGGGCCTTGAGGTACGTGTTCGTGGTAGTCTGCCTCAGCACGGTGGTGAAGAAGATCTTACATCTTCTGTGACTGGCGGTGGTTCATTCGCAGATGGCAAAGGCCATGCAATGTTCAATGCCAGCTTCTATAAGCGTTATCGCTTGGCGTCTGCAGACAGAGACTTTTCTGAGTATCCACTGGAAATTGATCCTGAAACGAACGAAGTTTATCGGGATTTAAGTACGTTCACACCTGGTGGCCGTTATGAATTCCGTGATCCGGATGGATCATCGATCAGTAGCGCTTTCCGTCCATTTAACGCGGCAGGTAATCGTACAGCAGCACGTTATTTCCTTGATGAAGCAGGTAATACTGTATTGAACGCTGATAATAACCACCGTGATATTGGCTTCAACTACAATGAATTTGCTACAATCACTATTCCGCTGGAGCGTTTCCTTCTTGCAGGTAAGATGCGCTATGAGCTAACGGATGATGTAGAATTCTATCTTGATGGTTATTTCGCTACCACAGAATCTACGTCAAACCGGACGCCTGAAACAATCCGGGCTTCTGAGTTTAATCCTCAGTCCCCACGTGCAGAGCAGTTGCTTTCTATCAATCACGCACTTGTTCCACAGTCTCTACGCGATCAGGCGCTTGCACTTGGTCTTGGTGACGGTGATGCTAATCCACTTGTTGATGCGGATGGTAACCCAACGGTATTGTTAGATTGGCGTCGTCGTTTAGCAGAATTTGGTGGCCGTACAACGGACAACGTACGCGACACAATGCGTATTGTGACTGGTTTCAAAGGTAAGATTAACGATACCTTCAACTGGGACTTGTCTTACACCTATGGGCGCACACTTCAGTCACAGGTTATTCAAGGTAATACGCAAGTAGCGAACGTGAATGAAGCGCTAAATGTTGAAGCTGACCCGAACAATCCGGGCGGTTTCCGTTGTGCAAATCCGAACGCTCGTGCTCGTGGTTGTGCACCACTTAATATCTTTGGTTTTGATGCAATCACACCTGAAGCGCTTGCTTGGATTGTAGATACCAGTCACTTCCGTGGCCGGGTTGAGCAATCTGTTCTTACAGGTGTTGTAGATGGTGAACTGTTTGATTTACCAGCGGGGCCTGTTGGCTTTGCTGCGGGTGTTGAATACCGTAAGGACCAAAGTGAAACGCTGACAGACTCGTTGTTGAATAATCAAGGTACAACATTTGTTGCTGTTCCTAATAATGGCGGCTCAATGAGCGTTAAAGAAGCATTCACCGAAGTGTTGGTGCCAGTACTATCTGGTGTGGATTTTGCTGAGTATCTTGGTGTTGAAGGTGCGGTTCGTGTGGCTGATTATAGTACTGTTGGATCAGTTGTTAGTTATAAGCTTGGGGCAGAATATGCGCCGGTGAATAGCTTCCGGATCAGGGCAGGTTATTCTCGTGCACAGCGGGCACCAAATATTTTGGAAGCCTTCTCTGTTCCTCGTACCACTGCCATTAGCCGTCCTGATGATCCATGTGATGGTGTAGATTTAGCCACGACTGGTACTGTGGCTGAGAACTGCCGTTCTATCCCGGAAGTACTTGCTGCAATCAATGCGGAAGGTGTGTTTGAGCAGGACGACGAAATTCTCGTACGTGGCTTTAACCTCGGTAACGCTAACCTAAGTGAAGAATCATCTGATACTTATACTTTGGGTTTTGTTTTCCAGCCGGAATTCATTGAAGGCCTTGGTTTAACTGTCGATTATTATAATATTAAAATCGAAGGTGCGATTGAGGGTTCTGACCGTGATCAATCAGTTGAATCTTGCTTCAACACTGCCGGACTTGCCACACCTGACTGTGCACTCATAAACCGTGATGGTGTTGGCCAGATTGACCGTGTTGATTCTGAGCCACGAAATCAAGATTCCCTTAAAACTGAGGGTATCGATGCGTTCTTGCGTTACCAGTTTGAAGCAAACCGGTTGTTCGGTGGTCTAGACGGCACAATCTCTATGCAAGCTAACTATACTCATACATTTACGAATAATATCGTTCGTATTTTGGGTACTGGCGAGCTGGAAATTACCGATGAGAACAATGAAGTAGATTCACCGAAGGATCGCCTGCGGTTCCAGACTAGTTACCGGGACGGCAAGTTTGCCTTCACTTACCGCATGAACCTTATTGGTGGTGCTCTTACCGACAATCAGGATTATGAAGATGCAGTTCAGGATGTAGCTGACGGTGATGCAGTAGCAGGGTTCTTGGATCGCTTTAAAGTCTCTACACAGACTTACCATAGCATTTCCGCAAGCTATAACTTCGGTGATGACGGTCAGTATCAGATCTTTGGCGGTATCAATAACTTGTTTGATAACAAACCCCCATTGATTACGCCTGATCTAGGCAATGGCAGAAACGACTGTAACAGTTACTGCTCGCTTTATGATCCGGTTGGTCGGGCCTTCTATATGGGCTTCCGTTTAAGCCTCTAGAAGTTAAATCTAGCTCTGAGTAAACTAATCAGCCTGGCACGGCGTTCTACTTCATGTCAGGCTGACTTTTTTTACGGGGCTTCCGTTGTGGCATCAGTCATGTTTGGCTGGTGCCAACGGCTTAAATTTTAAAGTCGAATAACGGTTAAACGAACCAATAGGACGAGGGGGACTATTTCGTGAAACATATGACCAAAATCATTGCCGCCACTTTACTAATGCTAAGTGCGCCTGCGGCTGGCCAGCAAGATGTTGATAGTGCTGGAACCAATGAAGTTAAAAAACAGCCAGTACAGTTGACCGGGTTAAAAGCCGATGCGGTTCACGAAGTAGAGGGTATGAAAAAGCTAACGCAAGAGATTGTCGATACGCTGTTTTCTTTTTCAGAACTCGGATTCCACGAATTTGAAACACAGAACTATCTAACAAAATTGCTGGAAGAAAATGGTTTCACTGTGGAAAAGGGCGTATCTGGTATGCCGTCTTCCTGGTGGGCAACCTGGAAGTCTAACACACCTGGCGGGCCTGTAATCGCATTAGGATCAGATGTTGATGGTATTCCGAAATCATCACAAAAGCCGGGCATCGCATGGCGGGAACCTCTTGTTGAGGGCGCTCCAGGACACGGCGAAGGTCATAATTCGGGGCAGGGTGTAAATATAACTGCAGCGCTTGCGGTTAAAGCCATTATGGAAAAACAGAACTTGCCGGGAACAATTGTTATTTGGCCAGGTATTGCTGAAGAACTGGTTGGCGCAAAAGCCTATTTCGCGCGAGATGGCCGTTTTAGTGGTGTTGATGCTGTTCTTTTCACTCATGTATCCAATAATTTGGCCACAAGTTGGGGCAACCCGCGCGGCACGGGCTTGGTATCTGTAGAATATAGCTTTGATGGTATCGCAGCGCACGGCGCGGGGGACCCTTGGAAGGGCCGAAGTGCCTTGGATGCAGTTGAATTGATGAATGTGGGCTGGAACTTCCGGCGCGAACATTTGCGCCCGTTGCAGCGATCGCACTATGTAATTGTTGATGGCGGCGATCAACCAAATGTGGTTCCAGCCAAAGCAACGGCTTGGTATTTTGTCCGAGAAATCACAGCGGATAGAATTCGTGAAAATTTTGATACATTGCACCGTATCGCTGAAGGTGCGGCCATGATGACTGATACAAAAATGAGCCGCCGTATTGTGGGTTCTGCTTGGCCACGACATTTTAATAAACCCATCGCCTTGCGCATGGATGAGAACATCAAGGCAGTTGGCCTTCCTGAATGGGACGAAAAAGACCAAACCTATGCAAAGGCACTTCAAAAATTGATGGGTGCTGATGAACCAAAAGGATTGGCGACTGAGCTTAAAGGCCTTCAGGAGCCACCAGAAAAGCCTATTAGTGGTGGTTCTGATGACATCGGCGATGTTTCGTGGGTGGTACCAACGGTAACGCTGCGATTCCCCTCGAATGTAAGGGGTCTTCAGGGCCATCATTGGTCAAGCGCCATGACAATGGCAACACCGATTGCCCATAAGGGGGCAACTGCTGGCGCCAAAGTAATTGCAACAACGATGCTTGATTTGCTTCAGGAGCCTGAACTTCTGGAAGATGCCCGTACATACTTCAAGGATGAGCAGCTAAAAGGCATCACGTATGAGCCGTTTATTTCTGCGGATGATAAACCTGCAAAGGAAAAGAACGCGGAAATCATGGCTAGGTTTAAGCCGGCGCTACGTAAGTTTTATTATGATGCCGACAAGTACGACACCTATCTTGAGCAGTTGGGCATAGACTACCCAATGCTGGAAAAGCCCAAAAACTAGTAAGATTATTTTCATGCCCTTGCCGGGTGTCGGAGAGAAAGATGCATGCAATATATGGCATGTGAGTATTAGGAAAGAGTGATGAAGAAAAATTATTTGCGGTTGGCAGTACCCATAGCTGCTTCGTTATTTTTGATGGGCTGTGAAGCAGAAACAGTCCGTCAGGAATCTGGCCCTGTAAAGGCTGTAGTTTCTAAAGCCCATCAAGATGAAATAGCTGGACTTGCAAGCCAACCAAGTGTGATGAAGGCCCTTGAAAGCATTGTTCAACAGCGTGCTTTAAACCTGAAACAGCATATTGAACTTACAGAAATTCCTGCACCACCGTTTGGTGAAGAAGTGCGTGCTGCGCGTTTTGCTGAAATGCTGAAAGAAGCTGGCATTTCAGACATTAGCATTGACGAAGTGGGCAATGTTATTGCTCGCCGTAAAGGTACTGTGGGTGATCGGGTAGTTGCGCTAGGTGCTCATATGGACACAGTTTTCCCTGCGGGCACGGATGTGAAGGTGCGTGTAGATGGCGACACTCTTCATGCTCCAGGTATCGGTGATAACACACGCGGCCTTGTTTTTCTTTTGAGCTTGGTGCGTGCTTTTGAGGCCGCCAATCTGTCAACACGCGATGATGTTCTTTTTATTGGCACAGTCGGTGAAGAAGGCCTCGGTGATTTGCGCGGGGTGAAGCATTTATTCCGTGAAGGTGGCCCCAAGATTGATAGCTTCATCGGCGTTGATGGCGGTGATAATGCGCGCCTTATTTACGGTGCTGTTGGCTCCCACCGTTACCGGGTAACAGTTTCCGGGCCAGGTGGTCACTCTTGGGGTGCTTTTGGACTGGCAAACCCACACCATGCTTTGGGCCGTATCATCCAAGACTTTGCTGTAAGTGGCCCTGCTGTAACAAGCAAAGGCCCCAAAACAAGCTTTAGTGTTGGCCGTATTGGCGGCGGTACATCGGTTAACTCCATCCCATTCGAATCGTGGATGGAAGTTGATATGCGCTCGGGTAATCAGGCTAAATTGGACGAGATTGACGCCGCGTTCCGTGTGTCGGTTGACAAAGGCCTGGCCGCAGAAAATGCCGCCCGTTTAAGTGGTCCTGCATTGACAGTTGAATTGAAACAAGTGGGTGATCGGCCTGCCGGATTGGGCGATGCGAACGGCGCTATTGTGCAGCGTGCTGTGGCAGCAATGAAGGCCGTAGGCATTGAGGCAACACTTGGTATTTCATCTACAGATGCCAGTATCCCAATTTCGCAAGGCCTGCCTGCAGTTACCATTAGCCGAGGCGGCGAAGTGCAAAATTCGCATTCTCCAGACGAATCTTGGCGCGATGAAAAGAGCCATGAAGCCATCCAGTATGGTTTGCTTCTTCTATTGGCTGAGGCGGGGCTGGAAACCAGCACCCAATAGATACTTTACCACCCTAAGACCAACCTTTTGGCCTGTCTTGCTTCGGCGAGGCAGGCTTTTTTTATGCGCAATGAAAAGCTTTTGAGGACGTGGGGATGAAAAAAGCGTTGTGATTATTCAAGCCAAACAATGTCGCGGCTAGGTGCATGGGTTTTCATGTTTATTAGGTAGCTGCCGCCCGCATGTTTGATGTCAGGACAAACATACAGGCGGCAACGGGGAGGAAGCTGTATAATCATAGCCCTGGGCCGTCATTGGGGATACGTGAATAGAGACGAACCCAAGGTTATGAATTGCTATACAGCTTGGTAGATAAGCTTATCCTAGGTCAGAAACTCAGGTCGTTTACTATGAACATTGAGCTTTTCCTCAAGTTTGCGGCCCACAGCACACAGAGCCCCTTCGCTGAATAATCGACCCATAAGAGAAATGTTGCGCGGCATATTAAAGCGCCGTGGGTCTTTCTCTGTAGGGACGGTGTCGTCTGTTAAATATGGCCCACCAGGGAGCACTAGTCCTCTCTCAGGAAAACCAGCTCGCAAGGTAAGGCAAGGATGGCCGGTATAGTTAGTTGTTACCAATAGGCCTGATGCAAAATTAGGTGCTATAAGCATGTCGATATCTTCGAAAAGCTCGTGCATTTTTTCCATCGCCTGCCGCCTTAATCGATCAAGTTGTACGTAATCCACGGCAGAAAAAAGACGCGCTTGCCGCCAGCGGGTGGGCCAGGCACGGCTTAACTGTCGTCTTAGTTGGTCGTCTTCATCAGAGAGTGTTAGCTCTTCAAAAGCAGCCGCAGACTCTACACTCAAAGCCATTCTAAGAAGATCAGGGCGGGTTGTAGGTACGGTAATTTTTTTGGTTTTTACACCTAGAGTTTTGAGTGCTTTCAGAGCGTCTATATCACTTTGAACAGCATTCTCTCCCTCGAACCATGCAGGGTCATATCCAACAACAATATCCGAGAGGCTTTTATTGCCGTCGTAGTTAAAGCCCATTTCAATGGAGCCTGCATCTTGGGTGTCAGCCACATTGAGAACAGAGAGTACAGCAACGGTGTCTTCCACTGTTCTGCAAATAGGGCCAACTTTATCAAGCGACCAGCAAAGCGCCATTGCCCCTGCTCTGGAAACACGGCCAAATGTAGGGCGTAGGCCAGTAGTTCCGCACCTGTTACTAGGTGATACAATCGAGCCCAATGTTTCAGTGCCAATTGAGAACCCAACAAGCCCAGCTGCCGTAGCAGAGGCTGAGCCTGCGCTAGACCCACTGGAGCCTTCTTGTGTGTGCCACGGGTTGCGGGTTTTTCCATCATACCAGATATCGCCGCTGGCAATTGCACCGCATGTGGTTTTCCCAAGTAAGACTGCACCCGCTTTATTCAGCAGCTCTACAACAGTTGCATCGGTGTCTGGCGTGCGATCTTTGAAAGGTGTCGCACCCCAAGTAGTTTTAATGCCTTTGGTATCGAATAGATCTTTGAGGCCGTAAGGGATGCCATGTAGTGGCCCGCGGATGTTACCGGCTTTTAGCTCGCGGTCAGCGCGTCGCGCCTGTTTCAAGGCTAAATCTGCTGTAACTGTAACAAAGCATTCAAGCTGGGCACCATGCTTCTTGATGCGTTTTAGATAGATGTTTGTCAGTTGCTCTGAACTGATTTTGCCTTCTCTAAGCCATATTGCTTGGTCTTTGATTGAAGCAAATGCGATGTCTTCATCAGTCTTCCCCGCGAAGGAAGCCTTGCTTGGAGCAAGGGTAACTTTACTATCTTGGCTGCCATAATCAGCATATGGGAGGCGTGGATCAAATGTCATGGCAGGCGCTAAGCCATTCTCTTGTTCCATTGCGCGGAGATCTTCAAGCTTGTCCATTTGATTGTTGAGCGCGTCCAGCATCTGCTGGTTTTCTTCTTTAGTATATTCAAGGCCAAATAATCGTTCCGCGTCTTCAAGCGTATCCAGTGTAATGGATTGCTTGGCTGTATCGTCTTTTGCAATTACAGGCAGGCTAACGGCTGCCGCGGTGAAGGCTGCACCTTTAGTTAAAAAGCGCCGTCTTGATGTAATTTGTTCTTTTGTGTTTTTTGTGTCTGACATTTTAATCTCCCCTCCAGAAGTTCTTTTTTGCGCCATTCATTTCGCCCTGACATAGGCACTTTGTATCCTCAAAAGATGCCGGCGCATTTTCGGCTTTCTGACAGTCTGTAGATATGCCGAAAATCAGTGGCCCGCGCACAGCGTATGCACGGGCCAGACAGTTTATTTTGCGTCGGTACTTTCTTCTTTAGCATCAGATTTTTTAGGTGCTTTTTCCCACTTATAATTTTGGCCGCGGGCGTGTTTTTCAAACCAATCAAGCTCAACGTTTATTTTAAACAAACGGTGTGTCAGCTTACGCCAGCCGTGCGGCTCACCCGGTGCCATATACAGCTTGGTTGTCACCCCATTGAATTTTAAGGCGCGGTGTAACTCAACCGACTGCGGTGATGGTACACGCACATCTTTTTCACCCACGAGAACAAGTGTTGGCGTTGTTACCTTCCAGATATCCTTTAGAGGTGAATTGTTCCAATAGACATCAATGGGCGCATCTTTCACCCACGGTGTATTACCAAACCAAGGTGTACGATTAACGCGGATATCGCTTTGGCCGTACATGGAAATCCAGTTTACTGCACCAGCACCTGAAGATGCGGCTTTGAAACGGTCTGTATGGGTGATGATTTTATTGGTGAGGTGCCCACCAGCAGACCATCCCATTTTAACCAGCGTATCTGGATCAGCAACGCCCATAGCAACCACAGCATCCACGCCTGTCATTACATCCAAATGAGCATTGGTGAAATAACCACCAACCATGTCGCGGGCAAAAGTATCGCCGTAGCCAACAGAGCCCCGATAGTTAGGCTGAAGAACCGCATATCCTTTTGCTGTTAAAACTTGTGCATAGCGGCTTGTACTGAAAGAACCGAATTTGTCTGATGACAGGGGACCACCATGTGTTTGTACTACCAGCGGATAGCGCGTACCTTCTGTATAATCTAGTGGGTAGTAAAGAAGGCCCTCTACAGTAACACCATCGTCACTTTTCCACTGAATTGATGCTGTGCGAGGTAGTTTGAATTTTTTGTTTAGGTCGTCAAAAACATGAGTTACTTGTGTCAATTTTCCCTTAGAACTTAAAGACCATATGTCTCCAACATTGTTAGGGGTTGCAAAAGCCAGCGTGTGGCTGTTGGTGTTGCGCTGATAATGCCATCCACGTACTGCATGTTTGCCGTTAGTTAACTGTTTAGTTTTTTCTTTTTTAACGGTGAGTTCAAATAATTCAGTATGGACGCCCATGTTGGCGATGAAGAAAATTGTCTTGGCGCTTTTTCCCCATTCAGCAGCATCAATTTCGTAAGGTAAATCAGGCATTAAGAGGCGTTCAGATCCCGCACCGTCGGCTGAAATAACAAAGAGGTTGTCGTTATAGTAAGGTTCGCCTTTGGAATTAACGCCAGCCCGGTACAAGATGGTGTTATTATCTGGAGATAGCCTGGCACCTGTTTCAGGGTATGCATTGTGGGTTACTTGAACGGCTTCGCTGCCGTCAGCCTTCATAACCCAAAGTTCGCCGTCCCATAAATTATCAAGCAGGGGTTTGGGTGCACGACTATAGACTATTTTCGACCCATCAGGGGAGACATTGTAAAAGCGTACATAATAGTCGCCTTCAGTAAGCTGCTTGGCCTCGCCGCTTTTTACATTAACTTGCCATACGTGCCGCTGCGCAAAGTCATCATCAAAGCGGATCATATTGTCGCGGTCTTTTTTACGTTGTTTCTCTAGAGCCGACCGGTCCTCATTTGCGAGGAAATAAATGGTGTTACCATCAGGCGACCAACTAATATTTGTAATATTGGTTTTGTGTTTGGTTAGGCGGGCCGCCTCGCCGCCCATATTGTTAATTACATATAATTGGCGTTTTTTGTCGCCGTGGCGTTTTGCGATAAAGGCAATATGTCTCCCATCGGGTGCCCAAATAGCCCCCTCTTCACCAGCATTGCCATTTGTCATTTGAACAGGGTTAGTGCCATCTGCATTAACACGCCAAACATGATTGATGCGTTTGTCTTGGTCCCAGTCGGCCACACTCTGGTTGAATAGAATTTGCCTACCATCTTTTGAAAGTTCAGGGCGAGAGATTGCAGGTAAGCTCAATAAGTCAACTGCAGACATAGCAGCAGCCTTATCTGCGGTGGCCTCTTGTGCAGTTGCAGTGGTGGAAAATAAAATTCCGGTTACAATCCCATTTAGCCATTTATTCATTGCGCATCTCCCTATTCGCCCTTCCATTTGAAAGGAGAATACCAGACTAGACATAGACAAGTATTAGAAAAATTTTAGTCGCCTATTTGGTTTTTCATTGGCTCCAATAATTTGAATTTCAGTGTTGCGCTAAATTTTCTTTTTAAAAAATTTACTCGACTATAAAAATCTAGTTGTGTAAAAATTAATAAAAATAGACTTTGGAGGGCAAATCATGACCGGTCTTCGGGCGAAACAGAAGGCGCGGCGCCGCGCATTGATAGAAAAGGCCGCAAGCGAACTTTTTGTTGAAAAGGGTTTTGCTGATACAGCAATTGAGGAAATTGCAGATCGTGCCTTAGTGTCTGCGCCGACCGTTTATAATTATTACGGCACAAAAGGGGATCTTCTGCTTGCTTTGGTTGCGCGGGGTGAGGAGGGTATTCTGGATGCTGAAGGTGATTTCAGCAGTCAAACCCAACAGCATTCCCCCGTTGAATTGGTTACGAAGGTTATTCATTCAAACGTACGCGATACATTAGCATCTTTGTCTCGTGAATTATGGGGGCATGTGGTTGCTTTTGTTGCAACAGCAACTGATCCTGACGTTGCGCCACGCTATTTGAACACCATTGCTGATGGGCTTGCTGCAGCTATAAAGGGGGTGCTGGTGCAATATGTCAAAGAGGGTGTTTTTCGTGAAGAAGTTGATGCTGAGGCCTTGGCTTACCTTCTGACTCGTATGGAGAGAATCCATTTTCTGAACTTTGTTTATCTCAAAAATATGCCCGAGTCTGAATTGGAATCAAACATAGCTAAAGATGTTAAAATGATCATAGAGCCACTCTTGATTGAGTAATTTATATTATTTGTTGTTAAATAAAAATAATATGTCGTAAATATTATTTTAGTTGACTAAAAGAAATGAGTTCGCCATATTTTTCACAACTTGTGGAATTAGGGAGGACATTTGATGTCTGTGTTTCAAAAAACAGGTAAAGCTAAACTGACAACAATTGCGTTGCTGTCATCAACTGCGATTTCGGGGGGCGCGCCAGTAACGGCTCAAGATACCGCAGATGTTTCAGAGGATATGGTCTTTGAAGAAATTATGGTAACGGCCACACGCCGTGCCACTACGGTGCAGGATGTGCCGTATAATATTTCTGCCGTGTCTGGTGCTGCGATAGAGCGCGCTAAAATGATTGATACCGCCGAGCTACTGCGTTCAATGGCGGGCGTTACAGTCGCCGATACGGGTATTCGTAACGCAGGTGTTGTTAGCACCATTAAAATTCGAGGCCTGAATGTTGATACATCAGGTCGCTCTGATTATGCAGTAATGGCCGCGCCCACGGTTGCTTCATATATCAATGAAACCCCGCTCTTTACGAATGTTTTATTGCGTGACTTGGACCATGTAGAAGTACTGCGTGGCCCTCAAGGCACGCTGTATGGCTCAGGCGCTCTTGGCGGTGCGGTTCGCTATATGACAAACAAGCCTGAGCTAGGTGAATTTTCTGGCACGGTTTCTGGCACGGCCAGCACTACCAAGGGTTCTGGCGGTGTTAGTTGGTCTGGTGATGTGATTTTGAATGTACCGCTGGGTGATACTTTGGCGGCACGTTTTGTCGCAACGCGTTTGGACTATAAAGGCCTTACAGATTACGTGAATTTGTATGACCTGGATGAGAACGGTGTTCCGATTGCGCCGAATGGTATTTTGGACCCAGAAGGAAGTTTCCACACTGAAAAAGATGCGGACTGGGCCGAAGTGTCTTTTTTCCGTGGAAGTTTACTGTGGCAACCGAGCGAAACATTTGATGTGAACTTCAGCTACACGCGTCAAAGCAGCGAAACTGGCGGTCGCCGTGCTAGTGCATTTGGGTATTCTGATGGCTGGGGCAATCCTTACGGTGAATACGAATCTGGTTCCGTTCAAACTGAGCCTTCCGAGGCTGATGTGGAGCTAGGAGCCCTTGAGGTGAATGTTGATCTTGGATTTGCAACGCTCACATCTTCAAGCTCATTGTATGATACCACAGGGGAAAGCGTCAGTGAAAACACTGGCTATTACGCTAATGTTGGGTGGCTAACGTCTTTTTATTATAACCATGCTCGCCCTCTAGCTACTGCTGCGCGCGGTTACGGTGATGAGGCTTTCATTCAGGAAGTGCGCTTTGTTTCCAATAACGATGGCCCTTTCAATTGGGTTGCAGGCGTTTATTACCAAAATCAGGATAAGAAGGCGACACAGCAGAGCTATATGCGCGGATCGAAAGCATATGTGGATGCATTGCTCGGTTTTGATGTTCCGTGGGTTTCTGGCGATCAAGACTGGGACTATGACGCTGTTCTTACATCAAAAGAAAAAGCCATTTTTGGTGAAGTGACATATGATATTTCAGATAGACTTCATCTGAATGCCGGGATCCGGCACTTTAAGTCTGACGTGACATCGGTTGTGCATATGGAACTGCCTTGGTGGGTACCTGCTGATATTGTTGACGTTGACAAAAACGTTGAAGAAAACGGGACCTTGTTCAAGTTCAATCTCTCGTACGATATGTCGGATAATGACAAAGTATACGGGACATTCTCGCAAGGTTATCGTCGCGGCGGTGCTAACGCAGTACCGCTTGCTGGTTGGTACGGAGAAGACCCTGCATGGGAAAGTTTCGCATCTGACACGGTTGATAATTTTGAAATTGGCTTTAAAGGCGCGAAGGAAAACTTCAATTATACTGTCAGTGCCTTTCTGGTGAAGTGGCAAGACCCGCAGATTAATACGTCTTCCACCAACGGTGGGTTCTTTGTGGTTGCCAACGGCGGCAAGGCAACAACCAAAGGTGTAGAAGTTGAACTTAGCGGTGCTGTTACCGATAATTTGAATTATGTTTTTGGTTATGGCTTTGTGGACAGCAGCCTAACATCTGATTTTATGGCACCTGATGGCAGGTTTATCGCCGGTGATGGTGCGGTATTGCCGGGTGTGCCAAAACATTCGGTTAATCTTGCTTTGAATTATAGCCGCCAGATAAGCAACAGTGTGATGTTTTATGGGCACCTTGATGGGTATTATCAATCCAGTTCACAAAATAGTATCAATGCTGACAGTGCCTTTTACGGGGCAACGATCCCTGATTTTTCCATCTTTAATGCCAGTGGCACTTTCTCGTGGGAGAATATTGATTTAACCGTTTTCATCAAAAATCTGTTTGATGCGCGCGGTGTAACTGGAATTTACAAGTCTGAGTGGGGCGGCACGCGGCCAGATGCGAATTACTATGGTAGTGGTGCAAAGCAAGATATTGCCTTGCCACGTACCGTTGGTATTGCTGCAACATATAACTTCTAGGAAGTTACCGTGTAGGGCCAATGGTGAGCACTTGTGATCTATTGGCCCTATCTCATCGCACCGTGTCTAGTTTCAGGCTGGTGCATATAAAGGCACACTGAGATGAAACAGCATATCCAGCATATTAATGGCTTGTTTCGCGCTCGGCGCTTCGTAGATGCATGCGAGGCGTGCAGTGTGTTAACGGCTGAAAAGCCTGAGCGGTTCGAAAGCTGGTTCCTTTCAGCAAAAGCAAAGCAGGCACTGTCTGATTTTGATGGCATGCTAGAGGCGGCGCAAACAGCCATAACCATTGAACCGGAAAATCTGACTATTAAGTTTCTGCTTATTGATGCCTTCATTCATGTTGGCGAAGTGCAAGAGGCGCGCAGCGCATTATTGGGGTTAGCGAAAACTGCGGAAGATAATGCGAAACTATGGGCCAAAATAAGTGAGCTCTATACTGCGTGCGGTGACCATAAGCAGGCGTATAGCTGTGCCCAAAAAGCATTGGTAGTTGAGCCTAATGACGGGGCGCTAATGTATAATGCGGCGGCAACAGCAGTTTCTGTTGGTGAGATTGAAGAGGCTGAAGCCCTCTTTGACCGTGTGATTAGCCATAACCTACATGATTATGATGCTTATTATAACAGGGCTGTTTTGAGAAAGCAGACAGTAGAAAATAATCACACTGACGCCATGCTGCACATTTTAAAGAAGGGTGTGAAAAATGCGGCAGGAGCTGTGCAGCTTAATTATGCCTTAGCAAAAGAATTTGAAGATTTAGGCATCAATAGTACTGCGTTTCGCTATCTTCGTGAAGGCGCTGATAAGCGCCGTGCTAGCCTTACTTATGATGTATTGGCTGACATTAAGGCAATGGCATCTATTTCAAAGCATATGGATGCAAATTTTTGCACAAAAACACCAACCGCATCCGATGACCCGGGGCCGATATTTATTGTTGGATTACCGAGAACAGGCACGACCTTGGTTGACCGAATTTTGGCGTCTCACAGTGCGGTGGAAAGTCTTGGTGAAATTAATGATTTTGCTCTGGCTTTAATGCGGGTTGCGGGTGGTAGTTCTGGAAAAACTGACCTGATTGCACGCGCTGCATCGTTAGACTTTGGAACTATTGGGAAACTGTATCAAAAAGGTGTTTCTGAACGGAGTAGTGGTGCAGCGTATTTATTAGATAAAACGCCCGCCAATTTTTTATACCTTGGCCTCATTGCGAATGCTTTACCCCAGGCGAAGATTATTCATCTGCGCCGCGGAGCTATGGATAGTTGTTATGCTATTTATAAAACGCTTTTCCGTATGGGCTACCCTTATAGCTACGATTTGGAAGATTTAGGCCGGTATTATATTGCGTATCACAGCTTGATGGCACATTGGCGCAGCCATTTGCCGGGCCGCTTTATTGATATTGATTACGAAAGCCTCGTTCAAAACCAGGAAATGGAAACCAAGCGCCTCTTGGCCCATTGTGGGCTGGGTTTTGAGGCAAACTGTTTAGCTTTTCATAAAAACACAGCACCAACGGCGACAGCCAGCGCAGCCCAAGTGCGTGAGCCAATACATACAGGCTCGATAGGGAAATGGCACAATTATGAAAGTGAGTTAGCACCGCTCAAAGCAATTCTTGAAACAGGTGGTATCCCCTTAGATATGCAGGGTGAAGCAACATGATACGTGCTTCTATATGTAGCTTTTTGATGTGTCTGTTCTGCAGTTTTGTGGTCTTTTCGGATGACAAAACAGTGACAGATATTCTGGCTGGGCATGCAGCGTATAAAAAGCCTGTTGATTTTGCCAACTTCCAAGTTCCTTCAGAGGCACCATCATTTGTTGGACGGCAGGCAGGAACACTCAAACTAACGGCCCAATTAAGTGATGGCTTTGAAGTTGTTGCAGACCCTTCAAAAATTGCCAAAAATTCAAAATTTAAACTATGGGATTTACCAGGGTTTACGTTTGATTTTGTGGTGAATTCTGCAGATATCATTCCCGTTCGTCGCGGCGCGATTGAAAGTAATCATCCGTATTTTGAATGGATTTTGGAGCCAGGGAAGGTTTGGAAAACACCAAAAGGTTTGGTTCGTTTTTCTTTGCCAGTTGCATTGATGGAGCGCGGGGCAAATTGCATACATACAGGAGTGTTGATGGGCACCTTAAGTGCCTCTGGTTCTCCAGAAAAGGCGATGCTGCAAATTGGCAGCGAAACATGCCTGTATTTCAAGTTTAATAAGTGGGCCCTGTTACAATCTCAGTGGATTGAAAAACCTCTACCCTCCTCAAGCACGGTTGTAGAGAATTACCGAGAAGAAGTTGCTAATCGTTTGCCGGTTCAGCCAATAACAGAGCTGAGCAGCTTGCACCCGGCACTAACAGAAGACGCATTATCGCAAAACACACTGATTGACCCGTCGGATATGACACTTTTCGGGGCGGTTGTTGATGGCATTCATTATGTAAGTGACTGTGACACTAGGTTGGGTGCTTATCCTCATTGTGACGTCCTGCCTTTGCCTTCTTATTCTGTGGCGAAATCATTGGTTGCAGGCTTGGGGCTCTTGAGGCTGGAGAAGTTATACCCCGAGGCAATGAAAGCACAGGTGGCTGATTACGTACCTATTTGCGCTAAAGCCAATTGGCTAGGTGTTAGTTTTGAGAATTTGCTCGATATGACTTCAGGGCATTATCGTTCAGTAGAGGCGCGTGAAGACGAGAATAACCACAGCTTGCCCTTCTTTCTTACAAATGATGTCGATGAAAAATTAGCCTTTGCCTGTAAAAAATTTAAACGTCAGACAACACCGGGTAAGCAGTGGGTTTACCGCACGACGGACACCTTCATTTTAAGTGTGGCCATGCAGGCGTTTTGGCAGGAAAAGCGAGGCCGTGACGCTGATTATTACCGTGATTTGTTGGTGCCGCTGTGGCGCAGCCTTGGCCTTAGCCCTGTGATTGATTTAACGCGGCGTACAGAAGGGCGAGCCAGTGTGCCATATGCTGGATATGGGCTTATTTTACACCGTAGTGATGCGGCCAAAGTTGCAGCGGAATTAGCAAATCCATCGGATGCGTTTTTATCTCAGTTTCCACGCGATGAGCTTCGGGCAGCCCTGCAACAGGAGCCTAATAATTCTGGTTTTCAAGCTGGTTCTGAACGGCTTCGGTATAATAATGGTTTTTGGGGTTGGAACACCAAAGACTTTGCTGACTGTGCAACAGATAGTTGGCTGCCTTTTATGTCTGGATACGGCGGCATTTCATTGGTGATGATGCCTGAAGGGGCGGTTTATTATTATTTTAGTGATAGCGGGAAGTTTCCCATCGCGGGGCCAGTGGCACTGTTTGCCAATATCAAACCTATATGCAAGGAGCCATCATGACAGAAACAGATGACATGATGGTGAAAAGTAACAGTTTCAAGTTCCCCAAAGCGGCCCCTGAGGGGTTGTTCGCGGCTGTGCTAATTTCGTTTTTAACGACGGCCGGGTTATTTTATGTGAATATTCTTGCAGCCTTGGTAACAGGCCTTGTTGAGGGCCTTTCATATTCAAGTGAAACGGCGGGGTATGTGGCGTCAGCAAATGTTTACGGGGCTTCATTTGGAGCTCTGTTGGCGGTGTTTTCTGTCAAGCATTTGTCGTGGCGGCGCGTGGCAATAGTATCGCTCATCGTTTTGATGAGCATTGATATTATATCTATGAAAATCACAGCCAGTGAAGTGCTCATTCCGCTACGTTTTCTGCACGGTATGATGGGCGGCTTTCTTGTTGGTACAGGCTTTTCGGTTATAGCCCGTACAAAAAGCCCGGATAGAACTTTTGGCATGTTGTTGGTGGTGCAATATGGCCTTGGCGGAATGGGGCTAATGACGCTGCCTAAATTAGTGCCAATATACGGCACGCAGGTTTTATTCATGGCTTTGTGTGCCTTTAGCTTTGTCACATTGTGCATGTTGCCATTCATTGCGGATTACCCACCGCGCATGCAAGGTATTCACAAAAGCAAGCATACAGGGGCGATTATGTGGCGGCCCCTAGCGTTTGCTCTTATAGGAATATT
>Ga0316207_10002012_pt1 | contig 22272 bp, 19 predicted proteins | sample 6weekpyrite_MG_FD_204943 | JGI IMG/M metagenome (GOLD analysis project Ga0316207, IMG submission 204943) | Microbial mat bacterial communities from mineral coupon in-situ incubated in ocean water Damariscotta River, Maine, United States -... | ecosystem: Environmental > Aquatic > Marine >...
CTCACTGACTAAACGGACCAGGTTAGACGTGTCAGTCAGATCACCATAGTGCAAAAAAAACTGAGGATTCTTAACATGGGGGTCTTGATAAATATGGTCTACGCGCTCGGTGTTGAACGAAGACGAGCGACGTTTAATACCGTGAACTTCGTAGCCTTTTTCGAGTAGAAATTCCGCAAGATACGAACCGTCCTGCCCGGTAATACCTGAAATGAGTGCCTTTTTTGTCATTCTGTTTGCTAACCTTTCGTATCTTAAACCTGAATCCGTGATGCCATCATAAAAACAAAAGCATGTGCTATGCGTCTACGTGAAACGACGGAGCCTCTTGCAAAAGGCTCGACTGATTCGGCTTAAATTCATATCTGATCATTCGAGCCGAATACTATACAATATCTCTTTCTTCCATGTGACCCTGATTGATTAAAATAATGAGCGATACTAAACCGTTAGAAGACAAAATAAACGAACTGGAAATGAAGCTTACTTTTCAGGAGGATCTGCTAAACGCATTAAATGATGTCGTCACTCAACAGAATAAAGATATTCATGACCTATGGGCCGCCAACCGTTTATTAAAACATGATTTGAATGAGATGAAAGACGATTCCAACGATGCGTCGTTAGCGCAAGAACTTCCGCCGCACTATTGATTATCATCCTACGAAGACAGCAAGATCATTCTTACGCTAACTTCTGCGCTGTTTCTGAAATCGACACCACTTTACCTTTTCGATCATGCTCTTCGTTAGCCGATACCGGCTCGGGCATCACGTCATCCAGCCTCTGATTCCAGATTAAATCACTCATATCATCTGACGGGCTAAAACCAAGCGGTGCTTTCAGCAAAGCTTCTCGTACCGACTCGCAATCGAATAAATGGCTAAACTTGTCGATTTTATTAAGCAAGATTTCGACTTCATCCCAGGGCATTGAAGTTTCTCGTGCTTTCATGATTCGGGAATGCGATGTCTCCTTCGGGTTGTCACCAATCAACAATTCCTCAAACAGCTTTTCACCCGGGCGCAAACCCGTATATTGAATTTCAATATCACCTTCAGGGTTGCTGTCATCCTTCACCTCAAGCCCCATCAGTCGAATCAACTTGCGTGCCAAATCTGCGATCCGAACCTGATCTCCCATGTCGAGTACAAATACATCACCACTCTCACCAAGAGAGCCCGCCTGCAACACCAACTGGGCCGCTTCTGGAATAGTCATGAAATAGCGGATAATTTCGGGGTGCGTGACCGTCACCGGCCCACCATCTTTAATTTGATTTCGAAATAAAGGCACAACCGAGCCAGATGAACCCAGTACATTTCCAAAACGAACCATACAAAAACGCGTGAGGCTTTGACGCTGCGCCAAACCTTGCAAGACAAGTTCCGAGAGCCGCTTGGTTGCGCCCATAATATTGGTTGGGCGAACCGCCTTGTCGGTCGAGATCAAAATAAACGTATCCACCTTTGCCTTGATGGCGGCTTCGGCACAATACCAGGTGCCAAAGACATTATTACGCACCCCTTCAATGACGTTTTGCTCAACCAGAGGCACATGTTTATAAGCGGCCGCATGATACACCGTATCAACATTGAAGCTTTTCATAATCACTTCCATGCGATGTTCTTTTTGCACCGACCCCATTACCGCATGCACCTCAATATTCAGGCCTTTTTTAGCAATGTAGTGACTCACTTCCCGTTCAATCTGATATAACGCGAATTCAGATAACTCGAACAAAATCAGTTTTCGGGGCTTAAGCCGAATGATCTGACGACACAATTCCGACCCGATTGACCCCCCGGCGCCTGTCACCATCACAGATCGTTTAACAATACAGTCAGATAATAATTCTCGATCGGCCGCAACCTCGTCTCTTCCCAGCAGATCTTCAATGTCAACATCATGAATTTCCTCGATACGTGCCTTGCCACTGACGACATCGTTGATCTGTGGCACGGTCTGAACCACCACGGGAAAACTTTCAAGATAACGAATAACCAGACCTCGCTGTGATCGCGGTGCATGCCCCAAGGCCAGCAAGACCGTTTTCGCACCATATTTTGTGGTAACTGCCGATAGCGACTGTGGCGAATAAACACGAATCCCGTTGAGAATGCTGCCATGCTTACTCTTGTCATCGTCAATAAAAGCAATCGGCTGAAACTGCTTACCATGAAACAAGATTGAACTAAGCTGCAAACCGGATTTCCCAGCACCATAAATGACAACCCGCTCCTTGGTTTTCATCACTCCCCGATGCACCAAAGACCGCATCACCATGCGTGAACCACCGACAAAAATCATTGCAAGGCACCAGTAAATCACCGGCACGGAACGGGGAACCGGTGCCTGAAATGCGAAAATCAGGGCACCAAAGGCCAACGCCGAAATAGAGACGCCAGAGGTAATAGCCACCAAAGCGTGATTACTCATATAACGAATCACCGCGCGATAGAGCCCTAGACGCGCAAACACAAAGACGCTCGATAATACCGTTACCAATCCAACCGCGAGCACCGCAGGACTTTGAGTCACGTAAATAACGTCGAGGCGCAGACTCAAAGCAAGCCACAACGCCACAGGTAAGCAAATTAGATCGGTTAGAATGGAGACAATACGTTTTTGATAGCGGGGCAGATACAACAGTTTTTGTAGCACGTCTGATTATTCCTTATCACTATGGATCAACTTAGTAAGCGTGTCTTATTTTTAGCGAGTGCTTTTTAGTCGGCGCTTATTCAGTGGGCGTAATTTATGACAGCCGCGCCTGTTTGCGTTCATTGTAGTCAACTGGGCGGCGATTACCAGCAATTATTGCCGTTAAACCCGCTTGTGAATACACCCTGTTAGAGCGCTCTGTCGTTTTAGCTAGGGTCAGGCCTAAAACTATTCATTTAGCTTTTGTGATCTGACAGCAGTTTCAATCTCTTAGGGTTTAATTCCCCGCAACTTGCTGCGTAACAAAATGTAGGTTGGTGTTGAGGAAATACCCCGTCCGCTTGCTGCGGGGATTTTTATTAGTATATCAATATATATTGATATACTAATAATTGTTGATATACTCGCCCGATGTCATCATCCAAACTGTGTGCACCTACCCTCGTAGATTCATTCAATAACGAGGAGAAAAATTCAGAGATCCAGACTTTCAGCCAGTTATTGAAAGCCTGCGGAGACCCGTTGCGTATACAGATATTGCAGGTACTCGGAACGGACACTTTCGGGGTGCTTGAGCTGACCCGGCTGTTCGACACCAAACAGTCAGGCATGAGCCACCACCTCAAAGTACTGAGTGCGTGTGGCCTGGTAGAGGCACAGCGCGAAGGTAACGCGGTATTCTATCGACGTCCGTTTACGCAACAGCCAAATCATGACCAACAAGCAATTGAACAACTATTCAAGCTGATCGACCGTTTTTCGCTGACTCAGGAACTTAAATTACAAATCACTGTCATCAGAGATCAACGCGCCATTCAGTCGCAAGCCTTCTTTGCTAAAAATGCCGAACGTTTTCGTGAACAACAAGAGCTTATTTCAGACCACCAACATTATGCCGCTGCCAGCCTGGAACTGCTGAGTAAATCCCGCTTTCCCGAAAACTCAATTGTCATGGAACTTGGTCCGGGCGAAGGCTTGTTTCTTAAGCCATTGAGCCAGGCATTTAATCAGGTGATCGCACTCGACAACTCTGAAAACATGCTCAACAAGGCCAAGAACCTCGCAAATCAGCAAGGCTTAACTAACCTTAGCTTTTACCTGGGGGATACCGCCAGATATAAGACACTGAACAAACCGGTAGATGCCGTGGTGATGAATATGGTACTACACCATGTGCCCGCGCCTGCGGAAATATTCAGTGATCTATTTGACATCCTCAAGGCCTCTGGCGTTCTGGTCGTATGCGACCTTTCTCACCACAACCAGGAATGGGCCAAAGAAAGTTGCGGCGACCTCTGGCTCGGCTTTGAAGTTCAGGAGCTTTCTAACTGGGCCAAACGCGCCGGTTTTACCGAAAGTGAAAATGTATTCATCGGCTTGCGCAATGGGTTTCAAATTCAATTGCGTAAATTTATTAAACCAGATCAACTCAAAACAGGACAATAACATGAGCGAATATTCATTATTTACCTCGGAATCCGTTTCAGAAGGTCACCCCGACAAAATGGCAGACCAGATTTCGGATGCAGTCGTCGATGCCATCATCAGCGATGACCCAAACGCTCGCGTAGCGGTTGAGACGATGGTCAAAACCGGCATGGCGATTGTCGCAGGCGAAGTCAGAACGAGCACCTATATCGACCTGGAAGACCTGATTCGCGAAGTCATTCTCGATATCGGTTACAACAGTTCGGAGGTCGGTTTTGATGGAGCCTCTTGCGCGGTACTGAACGCAATCGGCAAACAATCTTCCGATATTGCGATGGGTGTTGACGAAGGCGACAGCAAAGACCTTGGCGCCGGTGATCAGGGCTTGATGTTTGGCTATGCAAGCAACGAAACAGACGTATTGATGCCCGCGCCAATCTATTACTCACACCGTTTGGTCGAACGCCAGGCCAAACTTCGTAAAAATGGTACCCTGCCCTGGTTGCGCCCCGATGCAAAAAGCCAGGTCACGCTGCGTTATGAAAACGGCTTACCGGTCGCTATTGATGCGGTGGTATTGTCAACTCAGCACGATGAAGGGATTCAACTGTCAGATCTGCGCGAGGCCATTCTGGAAGAAGTGATCAAACCCGTATTACCTGCCGAGTGGCTGCATGGCGACACGCTGTATCATATCAACCCGACGGGTAATTTTGTGATTGGCGGCCCGGTGGGTGACTGCGGCTTAACCGGCCGAAAAATCATCGTCGACACCTATGGCGGCATGGCGCGCCACGGCGGCGGCGCATTCTCGGGCAAAGACCCTTCAAAAGTTGACCGCTCTGCCGCCTATGCAGGTCGCTACGTCGCCAAAAATATCGTTGCAGCCGGCTTGGCAGAGCGTTGTGAAATTCAGTTGTCATACGCAATTGGTGTTGCTGAACCGACCTCTATTGCAATTAATACCTTTGGCTCAAATAAAGTAGACGAAAGCCTGATCGAATCTTTGGTTCGCAAGCATTTCGACCTGCGCCCGCAGGGTGTTATCGACATGCTCGATTTGCGTCGACCTATTTATCGGGCGACCGCTGCTTACGGCCACTTTGGACGCACCGAAGCCGAGTTCACCTGGGAGCGCACCGACAAAGCCGAAGCACTTAAGGCTGATGCTGGGTTGTAGGTGCGGGGAGCTGGGTTCTGGGAGCGAGGAGCCGGGAAGAAAGTGATGAATAGTTTACACAAGAGGAATTTGAAATGAGTTTTACCGATTACAAAGTTGCCGATATGAGCCAGGCCGATTGGGGCCGAAAAGAAATCGATATTGCCGAGGGTGAAATGCCTGCGCTAATGGCCTTACGCCGCAAGTACAAGGCAAGCCAACCACTGGCAGGTGCCAAGATCATGGGCTGTATTCACATGACCATTCAGACCGCCGTATTGATTGAGACTCTGATGGATCTGGGTGCAGAAGTTCGCTGGTCATCTTGCAATATTTTCTCCACCCAGGATCACGCTGCAGCTGCCATCGCGGCCGCTGGCATTCCGGTATTTGCCTGGAAAGGCGAGACCGAAGCAGAATTTTTGTGGTGCATAGAACAAACGATTCTCGATGAAACGGGCAGCGACAAAGTCTGGCCAGCCAATATTATTCTTGATGATGGCGGCGATCTGACCGAGATGGTGCACAACAAATACCCTGAAATGCTCGATACCATTCACGGCATTTCCGAGGAGACGACGACGGGCGTACACCGATTGCTTGAGATGCTTGAAAAAGGCGAGCTAAAAGTACCCGCAATTAATGTTAACGACTCCGTGACCAAATCAAAAAATGACAATAAGTACGGCTGCCGCCACAGCTTGAATGACGCCATCAAACGAGGCACCGACCACTTGCTGGCAGGCAAGAAAGCGTTAGTCATCGGTTATGGTGATGTAGGTAAAGGCTCGGCGGCGTCTTTGCGCCAAGAAGGCATGATTGTTCGAGTAAGCGAAATCGACCCCATTTGTGCGATGCAAGCCTGTATGGATGGCTACGAAGTGGTGTCACCTTATATCGACGGTATCAATACCCTTAGCTTGTCTGGTATCAATTCTAATTTGATGGCGACCACTGATTTGATTGTCACCACCACCGGTAATGTCGATGTCTGTGATGAATTCATGCTGCAAACCCTAAAAAATGGTGCGGTGGTCTGTAACATTGGCCACTTTGACAGTGAAATCAACACCGCTTACATGCGTGAAAACTGGGAATGGCAAGAGGTCAAACCCCAGGTACACAAGATTTACCGTAATAAGTCAGAAAATGATCACTTAATTCTGCTTTCAGAGGGTCGCCTGGTAAACCTGGGAAATGCAACCGGTCACCCATCACGCATCATGGATGGCTCATTTGCAAATCAGGTACTCGCTCAGATCTATCTGTACGAGCGAAAATTTGCCGATTTGCCTAACCACGAAAAGCAAGAAAAACTGTATGTGAAGGTACTGCCGAAAAAACTGGACGAAGAAGTGGCTCACGATATGGTCGAAGGTTTTGGTGGCGTTATCACCAGAATGACTGACGAGCAAGCAAGATACATTAACGTATCAGTAGACGGCCCTTATAAGCCAGAATCGTACAAGTACTAAGCAAAGAAAGTAATGGTGGCTAACCGTTCGCGTTAGCCAGCAAACGGGAAAACAACATGATTAGCCAGAAACAATTCAAACGCCGCTTCAGTTTTGAGTTTTTTCCACCCAAAACCCCGGCAGGCAAAGAGAAACTGCAAACCGTTCGAGATACGCTGGCACGGCGTAAGCCTGACTTTTTTTCAGTCACCTATGGTGCGGGTGGGTCAACCCAGGAACGTACTCTCGATACCGTGCTGAACTTGCATGACCAAGGCATTTCCACCGCCCCGCACTTATCATGCGTCGGCTCCACACTGGAAAATATCGCCACGCTGCTTGACCAATACCAACAACGCGGTATTAGTCGTATTGTTGCCTTACGCGGCGACCTGCCATCTGGCATGGGGGCGACAGGCGAACTTAGGTATGCAAATGATCTGGTGACGTTCATTCGTCAGCACAGCGGTGACCACTTTGGTATTGAAGTCGCGGCCTATCCGGAATTCCATCCCCAGGCCGCGTCTGCTGAAGCGGATTTACTGAACTTCAAAAAGAAAGTGGATGCCGGTGCTAACAGCGCAATCACCCAGTATTTCTTCAATGCCGATGCTTATTTCTATTTTATTGAACGCACCGAACAACTGGGCATTAATATTCCCATTGTACCCGGCATTATGCCAATCACCAATTACAGCAATTTGGCTCGCTTCAGCGAGATGTGTGGCGCAGAAATTCCTCGTTGGATCAAAAAGCAACTCGAAGCCTATGGCGATGACAGCGACAGCATTCAGAAATTTGGAACCGAGGTGGTGAGTCAAATGTGTGAACAGCTACTGGCCGCTGGCGCGCCTGGCTTGCATTTTTATACCTTGAATCAAGCCGAACCCAGCCTGAAGATTTGGGATAATCTTGGCTTGAGTGATCAGGAGCGAATTCAGTTTTAGGTCTCAGCAAGTCTGAATGGCACGACTCTGTACGGGATAGGATAAGGAACACGCCATTCGCTTCCGCTTCAACAACAAAGCCTCCAATCGGAGGCTTTGTTGTTGAAGCTTATATATTCTACTTCTATTGTGCAGAGAAAACGAGATTAGTATAGACATCCATATCGGTGTAGTACTGTTTACCAATTGAATCACCGGTATCGCCAAAGCTCAGGTGCCCGATATCCATATCGCCTTGAAAGCGTGATTTGAACTTGATGCCGTCAACATAACCGGGGATGTTATTGCCTGTTTGCGAGCTAAGGGTATTCAGGTTCAGGACTGCATCTTTGACAGCAGACAATTGTGTATTGGATTGGGCAAACCCCTGCGTGGTCGAAACATTAGGACCTGGGGAGTAATCACTTTGCGTCAAAAAATCAAAAATATCGAAATTCCCTCTATTATTATGAATAGCAATTTTTTCATAACGTACACCGATAATATCAAAATCATACTCCATCTCAGTTACTTTGACGAAGGTGTTAAGTTTAATCTTGCTGGCTGCATCGCCGGCGCCGGTCTCTGTAAAGTTGCCCAAGGCGTCATACACACCAAAACCATTACCCTTATTTTCCAGCAACATATCGAAACCACCTAAGTAGCCCTCCATCCTTAAATTAGACATAATGGTGGTTGATTGAGCCGTGTTTCCCGGGTTGCTTATGTCATCACCCGCCTGGTAGGTGGAATCTTTAAGCGCAAACTTATCCAACTCCAAACCAAAATCTGCTATCGTTAATGCTGTACCGTTATCCGTCGCCCCAGCGTCAATAGGGCTCGCATGGATAAATAAATCGCCATCGTTTGCAAGGAAGCCGCAATTACCGTTATCGCCACATCCTAGCGCGCCGCCTGAGCCTGCGTTAGTAAACTGGCCCCATGCCCACCGGAAAAAATTATCAGGAATCGGGATAGCTGGGTAAGTAGGGCCAAGAGGATGAGGGATAGAACCATTCAAGCCCGTGCCATCGCCCGCAATATCCACATAAATTCGAACATTGTTCAAACCCGTCGTGCCGCCAGCGTTCGTTCCAGGCCCAGACATGAACCCTGTTGGATCAAGCGGATCATCTACAAGCCCGGCACCCGCTTCATATAAAGTACCAACACCGCCGGCCGTTCTATCCATACCGCCTAAACGCAGCCCTTGCATAACAATCGAACCGGCATCCTGGTACATGAATTCGCCTATCTCGATCCCCATGTCGATATCGATGGTCAAGCCTCCTCCCTGGCCCGTAACCCCTGATAGATCTGCATCATCAACGGCTTTTAATTCGGCGAGTGATAACTGGCTTGACAGTGTTAACGCGGCTAGAATACCTGGTTTTACAACGTTCATTTCGGCTCTCCATAATTTTTATTTGTTATCGCGGCGGCCTTTGCCTTTAGCTACTCACATTCGGCTCGCTCACCTATCCTAAACAGCAGTGCTGCAAATTTAGACTCACAGCAACTTAGAACTTTTTTGTTTATTTTTTCGTTCTTTATTCTTCGTTATGACTCACTTCCCTTGATTGAGTACGCATCCTATTCGTTATTCGTTATTCGTTTTTTACTGACAGCTTGCGCTGGCTGCTTGTTTGTCTATCAAATGAATAGAAATTCATTTTATTCAGGCCAGATGTTAAAAAAGCCACCCCACTAGACGTAAGGTGACTTTTCTATACTAGGTTACTTTCGTACCTATGATCATTAAGCCAGAAGCTTAGTGAGCACTGATAGTCCAGTTAGTAGTAGACTCGATGTCTGTCAACCAGATAGTACCGATTGAATCACCAGTATCACCGAATGACAACTCACCAATCTTCATATCGCCTTTAAATTGCGTATTGATTGCAACACCATCAACATAAGGGCTAGCAGGAACGGTCAATTTATTCAGGTTAAGAACGGCGTCTTTAACTGCATAAATGGTACGAATTGAGTGAGCAAAACCAAACGAAGCATCACCAAAGAGGTCAGTTGTGTCACCACGAGTGTTGTTGATTGTGATGTCACTCAACTGAACGCCGGCGATATCGATATAGAGATCGAGGTCAGTAATATTGAAGTAAGAACCCCAAACGATTTTAGAGTTCGCTGCACCAATACCAGAGCCTGCATCAGATTCAGCCTGAGAAATATTGCCGTCACTGTCGCTGTCTACTGCGCCAAACCCGTTACCGTTGTTCTGGATAATCAGATCTTCTGGGCCTAAGAAGCCGTTAAAGCTGATGTCAGAAATCAGTGCAGTCGTTGTTGCATCAGAATCCATACCAGTGCTGTGATCAGTTTTCTGAACACCTTTGCTGCCTACTGTGTAACCTGACTCTGCAAGACCCAGTACGTCGATAGAGAAGTTAAAGTCAACTGCGTGCAGACCCACATCAAGTGCGCCAGCATAAGTCATGTCATTCAAACCTGTTGCAGTTGCATCGGAGCGGCTCGCTTTACCAGCGCCAGCCAAATACGCTCCGAAACCGCCACCTTGTTGCCACGCATCGGTAAATCCGAAGTGAATTACCAGGTCGCCATCGTTATAGGTCTTCTTAGCGTTGATAGTCTGAGCAGCGCCTGTGCTGATGTCCGTACCGCCAGCTGCTGCCAAAATACCGGTATCACTGTTACCATTAGCTACCATGACTTTTGCCAAACCTTCAACTTCAGACATACGATCGTTGAATACGTTATCTGCCGTTCCATCCGCATCAGTTGTAGAACCGTCACCCGCGATGTCTAGCGTAATACGGAAGTTATCTAGCAAGCCATCAGCATTGCCGATTTGGTTTTCCGCTTCTGAACCAACCACACCGATATTCGTGTTTTGACCCAAGCTGATATCTTGCAGAACAACAAAACCAGCGTCTTCGTATGCAAATTCACCAATGGTGAACTTGGTTTCAACGTCGATGGTCAAACCGCCGCCCTGACCAGTCAATTCGCCCATTGCTGAATCGTCAAGTGCTTTAAGCTCGGCTTGTGCACCTGCAGAGACTGCTGCGATAGCAGACACTAATGCTAATTTTTTCAGGCCTTTCATATTCTTCTCCTAATATTTAGGTTAGGTTGCGCTGCTTTAATGGCGATCACATTTTGCGATGCCACAACGCTATTTATGATTTCGTTTTTTTGCCAACAAGCAAATTTGCTCATCAGTGGGATCATAGTATGGATTTGGATTTGGATTTTCCGTGATGGCAATCACAAAACGTTACTCAGCGTTACGCTTCTTCGCAACCATCGTACAGATCAGGGGTTAATTTACAGAATTTCACATTGCGGCATTTTTTAAGCGAGTTTTAAGCGAGACCAAGAGAGCGCGATCACTTAGTTTATTTGTCGATACGTTAGAGCCTTTTGCAAAACTCTGAATGGGATTGCCTCTCACTCGCTTTGCAAGAGGCTCGTTAGTTGACTCTGACTCACCCATCGACATCAATTGACCTTTCGCACGTTTCGCTAGAGGCCTCAGTACAGGAATATGGGCGGCTACCGTTGCTTCTTCACGAAGTAAACAGGCTTCACATTACTTTCAATGGGCGCACCCAGCTTCACTTCGCCATCAACTACTTTAAACGGATACGTCCAATGCCGAGCCCAACCGGCGATATGCTCGGTCATCACCATGATACGCTGATCCCAGGTGCCGTCTTTTCTTTGCTTGCCATTAATATACATAATACCCACACCCCACATAGAACGAGTCTGAGCAATGGCTGCAAGATTTTTTGTAATCACTCCCAGCGCCAGCGCCTGGTCCATCTTTTCTTGCTCGGCGATATAAAGGGGTCGAAACTCACCTTCTGGCGATAACACCATTCCCATAGGCTTGAAAGTACCTGAATTAACCAGTTCTTTATCAATGCGCGCCCAGCCTTTGACCATCATATACTTTAATTGGTTAACCGCCTGTTCTTCTGTCAATTTCGCTCTGCGCAAGGTTTCCAGGCCACCTCCTCTGGGCTTTTCCGGAATCTCTACCAGGTCTTCAGCTTTGACTTTGGGCTTTTTTTCTTCGGCGTGCAGTGAACCCGCGAGCATAAGCGCCATAAAGGGCAGCAATCCCAATAAAACGAGCGTACGATTAATTAAACCCGTATTCATATAGATAGAACTCCAGTTGGTTAATGTTTTCAGGTGGGGGTAAAATTATCGAGAAGCGAGGCAAATGTCCACCGTGTTTTTTCCGTTTTTTGTTTCAAAGCGCATTTACACGGCGTGTTTGCCCTAACTCCAACTGACAATACCACTAACGAATGGCATCTCTCATTAAAAACTCGTTGTATTATTTCATACCCAAAGCGTATAGCTGGCAACAGGTGCCTACCGTTCTTAACCCAGACCAAATTGCCCGCTTGCTTTCAAGCTTGAGACACGGGGTATTTCTCGATAGCGGCGCTGACACGCGACGTGGCTGTTATGATATTTTAAGCGGCCAGCCACTCGATACCCGTCAACTAAGCAAAAAAACAGTGCCTGATGCTCACTCTAAAACGTTTGGCGACTTCGGCAAGCACCACCAAACGATTCCTTCGGAATACCGGTCATTACCCTTTGTGTGCGGGCAAATTGCCTATTGCAGTTATGAGTACGGCGCTCAAGCGCTTATCGATCACCCTTATTCGTTTACCCACTCCAGATTACCATTGGCCTTCTGTGGCTATTATTGCTGGTCGTATGTCTACCACCGACAATCAGGCACAGGCTTCATCACTTTCTCTGCCGACTGCCCTCTGGAAACCCGGCAATTGGTACTGGCGCTAATACGAGAAGAAAATAATAAAGACACTAAGCCGCATGATGACAGGCGATATCAGCTCAATTGGCGAAAGTGCATTTCATATCACTGTTATTTGGAGCGCCTCAAACAAGCTCAGGCTTATATCGATGCGGGCGACTGTTATCAGGTCAATTTAACACAACGCCTCGAAGCTGATTTTTTCGGCACCCCCTTGGCGCTTTACTTTAAGTTACGCCAATCGCTCAATACGCCCTATTCTGTTTATATGTCTTTTGCGCCAGATGCAAACCTGCTCTGCTTCTCACCCGAACAGTTTATTGGCATTCAGCAAAAGCACATTCAAGCCCGCCCGATCAAAGGCACGATCGCCAATAACGACGATCAGAGCAACGCGACAAAGTTAATCAACAGCACCAAAAACCAGGCAGAAAACCTGATGATTGTCGACCTGTTACGCAACGATCTCAGCAAGGTTTGTCAACTGAATAGCGTTAAGGTATCTGCGCTATTTGAGCTGGAGAGCTATCAGAATGTGCACCACCTGGTGAGCACCATTGAAGGCAAGCTCAAACCGGGCATTTCAGAGCTCGATGCCTTCTTTGCCTGCTTTCCGGGAGGGTCGATCACCGGCGCACCGAAAAAACGGGCCATGGAGATCATTAATGAGCTCGAAACATCCGGGCGCGATGCCTACTGTGGATCGGTATTCTACCTGAACGACGATGGTCACTTCGACAGCAATATTCTAATACGCAGCATTGTTCATTCGGGTAGCCAACTCTTTTGCTGGGGCGGAGGAGGAATCGTTCATGATTCGATTGCAGAGGAGGAGTATCTCGAAAGCCTGATCAAGGTGGCAAACCTGACAGGGGTGATTGAGTAATGAAAGAGTAAGGCGCGAGGAACGAGGAGATGGAAGCGGGCTTAGGTATCGAGTTCCAACTGGCTTGAGAGCTGATTTGAAATCGCTTCCAGGTCACGAATTTCGGTCAGGGGCGGTAACTGATCGAGAGCGCGAAGGTTAAAATAGTCGAGAAACTGTTTGGTGGTGCCATAGATTGAAGGGCGACCCGGCACTTCACGGTGGCCGATCACCTTGACCCAGTTTCGTTCTTGCAGCGTTTTCATAATGCCCGTACTCACGGCAACACCGCGCACCTGTTCGATATCCCCCCGGGTAATCGGCTGGCGATAGGCAATCAAGGCCAGCGTTTCAAGCAATGCACGTGAGTATTTCTGCGGCTTTTCTTCCCAGAGCCGAGCGGTCCATTCACTATATTGCTGTCGCACCTGAAAACGGTAGCCGCTTGCGACCTCGACCAGTTCAATCCCTCTGTTTTGGTAGTCAAGCACTAGACTCTGAAGCGCATCTTTTAGGGTACGACGTTCCAGCGGCGCACCTTGATCTTGCTCTTCAGAAGACCCATAGGACAGACCCGACATTAGCAAACGCGCCAAATAATCGATATTGAGTGGTTTTTCAGCCGCCATCAACAGTGCTTCGAGTATGCGTTTAAGCTCTTCGTTTTGCCCTGTCGTGGCATCACCACTGATATCAGCGCTGGCATCAGCCACGACAGTGTCTGCATCCGCTATTTCGATGTTTACCATTATAGTCCCCGCGCTTTTAGGTGAATAGGTGCCAAAGTATGCGCCTGAACCAGTTCCACCAACTGCTCTTTAACGAGCTCCATAATGGCCAAAAACGTGACCACAACACCGGCCCGCCCTTCTTCGGGACGAAACAGGCAATAAAAGGAAATAAAGTGGCCAGCCTTAAGCTGAGACAGTATTTGCGACATACGTTCACGCGTGGAAAGCTTTTCACGTTGGATTTGATGATGTTCGAACCTGTCGGAGCGCCGCAGCACGTCATTGAGTGCCGATAATAAATCAGCCATCGACACATCCGGTTGAACTTTGGGCATCGCGGTGTCGAGCACCGATGCATTGACCGGCGCCAACTCACGGTAAAATCGGGGCAGCGCATCCAAATCATCGGCGGCTTGCTTGAAGCGTTCGTATTGTTGTAGCCGACGAATCAGTTCGGCACGCGGGTCCTCGTCTTGTTCGTCTTCGGTTTCAGGTTTTGGCAACAACATTCTGGATTTGATTTCGGCCAGCATTGCTGCCATCAGCAGATATTCGGCTGCCAGCTCAAAACGCATGGTTTTGGCAAGGTTGATATATTCCATGTATTGACGAGCAATTTCACTGACATCAATTTCGAGAATATTCATATTTTGACGACGAATCAGGTATAGCAGTAAATCAAGCGGCCCTTCAAACACCTCAAGTATGACGGACAGCGCATCCGGCGGGATATACAAGTCTTGCGGCATATCGGTGATGGGCTTACCGTCAACAAATGCCAAGGGTAATTCTTGCTGGACTGCAGACATCACGCGTTCCCATGAGTTTTGATGTCGCCGCTGTAAAACCTAAACACGCAGTTGAATCACGAAAATCTGCGCTTTCCAGGTTAAAACAACAGCCCCATTACTTTTCTAACTTCCTGAAGCGTACTTCTGGCGACATCGCGCGCATGATCGCAGCCTTCAGAAATAATACTTCTAACTAAAGCCGGATCGCTTTCGTATTGACGCGCGCGGTCTCGAATCGGTTTTTGCTCTTCGAGAATCTGTTCAATGAGCGGTTTTTTACAGTCCAGACAACCGATTCCGGCCGTGGTACACCCTTCTTTTGCCCAGCACTTGGTCGCGTCGTCAGAATAGACTTCATGTAACTTCCAGACCGGACATTTGTCAGGATCTCCCGGGTCAGAGAGGCGAACCCGCTGAGGATCTGTTTGCATTGTTTTTATTTTTTGTGTCACCACATCAGGCGCTTCACGCAGGCCAATGGTATTGCCATACGATTTCGACATTTTCTGGCCATCAAGCCCCGGCATTTTTGACGACTTGGTCAGCAAAGGCTGAGGTTCAGGCAAAATAACCTTACCGCCACCTTCGATATAGCCAAACAATCGTTCCCGATCACCGAGCGAAATATTTTGCTGGTCTTTGATTAGCGCTCGCGCGGTGTCAAGCGCCTCGTCATCGCCCTGCTCCTGATACCCTTTTAGCAATGACCGGTACAGCTTAGCGCTCTTCTTGCCCATTTTTTTGATTGCCGCTTCCGCCTGCTCTTCAAAACCGGGGTCTTTCCCATATAAATGATTGAAGCGGCGAGCAACTTCGCGCGTCAGTTCAACATGCGCAACCTGGTCTGCGCCAACGGGCACCAGCCCTGCACGATACACCAGAATATCGGCACTCTGTAACAGCGGATAGCCTAGAAATCCGTAAGTTGCCAAATCTTTTTCTTTTAATTTTTCTTGCTGATCTTTATAGCTGGGAACACGCTCCAGCCAACCGAGAGGCGTCATCATGGACAATAATAAATGCAGCTCCGCATGTTCAGGCACTTTTGATTGTACGAACAAGGTGGCGGAACCGGGGTTAATGCCTGCGGCAAGCCAGTCGATCACCATATCCCAAACACTTTGTTCAATAATAAACGGGTCTTCGTAGTGTGTGGTCAAAGCGTGCCAGTCAGCGACAAAGAAAAAGCAATCATATTGATGCTGAAGCTCTATCCAGTTTTTTAATACGCCATGATAATGCCCCAAATGTAACGTCCCTGTGGGCCGCATACCCGATAATACGCGCTGCTGCGATTCGACCGAACTCAAAATAAACTCCTGTGATGTTTTTGCGAAGTATAAAGGGTTTTAACGCGAAAAAAACAGCTTCGCATTAAAAGAATCGAAGCCGCGTTTTTCATTCCCTGGCTTGCCGCATGGTCACAAACTCTTCTGCCGCAGTCGGGTGAATGCCAATCGTTTGATCAAAGTGCGCTTTGGTGGCACCTGCTTTCATTGCAATCGCAAGCCCTTGAATAATTTCGCCTGCATCCGGCCCAACCATATGAATGCCAATAACTTTGTCTGTTAGTTGATCAACAATCAGTTTCATCAGGCTTTTCTCGTCTTTACCTGACAAGCTGTACTTCATCGGTTTAAAAGAGGAGACAAATACTTTGATGTCTGAATATTGCTGAGCGGCCTGAGATTCGGTCAGGCCGACGGTCGCGATATTTGGCTGGCAAAAAACCGCCGTTGCAATATTGTCATAGTTCAGTGGCGCAGGTTTGCTTGAGCCATAAAGCGAATTCGCCAGGTACATCCCTTCAGCAAGCGCAACCGGTGTTAATTGCATGCCTCCGGTGACATCGCCCAAGGCATAAATACCGGGAACAGAGGTTTCAAACGTCTGGTTCACTTTTATCTGACCGGATTCCGTCAGTTCAACGTCGGTATTGTGTAAACCCAGGCCATCGGTATGAGGTACACGACCGGTTGCGACCAGCACCATGCCTGCCTCAGTGTACTCGCCAGACGTATACTGCACGCTTAAGCTGCCGTTATCATTTTTTGAAAGCGCCTGAATATTATCGTTAAATCTCAGTCTGACGCCCTTCTTCTGGATCTCGTCTTTAACGAAAAGCCTGACATCGTCATCGAAACCGCGTAAAAACAGGTCTCGACGATAAACAAGCGTCGTATCTACGCCCAGACCATTCAATATTCCCGCCATTTCGACCGCGATATAACCGCCCCCCAACACCACGGCAGATGATGGTAGCTGATCAAGGTAAAACAGTTCATTGGAAGTGATCGCCAAATGACTACCTTCGAACTGCGGCACATAAGGCCAGCTGCCCGTGGCAATCACAATTCGTTCGGCGGTATAACGATGCCCGTTTACCTGCACTGTATGGTGGTCGACAAACCGCGCTCGGCCCGAAATAAGTTCGGCACCGGCATTTAGCAGCAGGTCCCGGTAAATACCGTTCAGTCGCTCGATCTCGGTATTTTTGTTAGCGAGCAGCGTTTTCCAGTCGAAACGGAGTGCTCCGTTATGAGACCAGCCAAAAGCGGCGCCATCTTCCAGCTCTTCAGCCACATGAGAGGCGTACACGAACAACTTCTTCGGCACACAGCCCACATTAACACAGGTTCCGCCCAGATACCGGTCTTCAGCGACGGCGACATTTACGCCCATCTCAGCCGACATTCGAGCCAGGCGAACGCCACCGGAACCGGCACCAATTACAAATAGGTCATAGTCATATGATTGCATTAATTGAATCCTGTCATGTCTGTCTAAGCCTTAAATCCTGCCTTTCAAGTGTGTTTTATCGGTTCTAAAACAGGGAAGACCTTTAATATGGCGCAATGCCGGGGCACTGCATAACTGATGGAATTTATGAAGCGAGTGTCAAGCGGGCACTCACCCGCCCCGGTGCCTCGCCTTTCTCGACGGATATCTGCTCAACCGTCACTTGTAGCGAGCTGCCAAGGGCTTTTAACCATAACATTATTTTGTCAAAAGAGGCGTCATCAATCCAAACCTTAATTTCACGTTCCCCGCCAGGTTCAAAACGTTTAAGCGTTACGCCGTGGCGTTTGGCCAGATTAGTGACGGATGACACAAGCTGTTGGCTGTCAAGGCTTGATCTTTTGCCCTGTTGTGCACCACTTTTCGCCATTGAAGCTAAAACAGACCGGTTCTGTCTAACCAGCACCAGCAATTGTTCACTCCGGGCAATATCGCTTTCTGCATCACGCATATATTGGTGTGCTGGTTGCCACAACAGGTAATAGCTCAAAACAAAAAACAACACGACTGCAAGAGTATTCAATGCGACACGGTCTCTACCTGAGAGCATTTCATACTGTTTTTGCAGGTTGATCATTGCTGGATGCTGCTTAACGCTCGATAACATAACATTCTCAAATGTGAATCGGTAAACGAATTTCCACCCGCCATTGGCGGGCTGTTGCGGACCGCTAACGTCCTTTTATTAAGCCTTAACGGATTTTTACGAACCGCTAACGGCGATACGTCCTCGAAAATAATTATCTTCCTGCACCGCCGAGCTGATTTTTGCGTTCAGGCCCGCTGCGACGATCGCGCGCTTGAACCGATCCAGCTGGTCGAATGAGTTTGCACGCATTTCGATGACCAGCTCACCACGCTGCTGGTTGAAATTTAAGCTTTTAAATTCAAGTTTGGTCTTATCCTTAGCCTGCTGGAACTGATAACCGGCCTCGCCCAGCAGCGCTAGAAACCCGACCTCGTTATTTTGATTCTGATTTTTTTGATTCAGCTTGCCCTTGATGATTCGGGGAAGCTTTGCCGCTGAAACACCCTTGGACCCGGGCACTGCTTTTTTATACTCCGTGAGCGCTAGCTGTGAGATTTCAGCAGCTTGCTTTTCATACCATACGCCCTTGCCAACAAATACGCCCAACTGTAGCAGAAACCCCAATCCGGCAATCACCGCCACCGAGCGCCAGCGCCTCCACACGCCGCCAGAGTCAGACACCTGCCGAAACTCGCCCTGACATAAGTTGACAGCCGTGGGTAAAAGGCGGGCAGGCTGCTGGAAAAAGCTCTCACACAGTAATTCAAAGTCTGAAACGTCAATCGTTTCAGAGTCGACCTGAACCCCCGGATATTGCGCAATTTGCGCCAACAACATCTGAGCCTGTTCCTGCTGAGAAGCAACAACATAAACCTTTACATTGACATCAGTCGTGCCCCCATCTTCGTCCTCTTGCTCGTTTTTCCGGGCAAATACCGAATCAAGAAAGGGAAACAGGTTATCACTTCGTACAGAGACCGCCGTTTGGTCTTTGTTTTTAACAAGTATGTGCTGCTCGGCAATACACAACTGCATATCTTGCCCATCTTCCGGCAGCATCTGAGCATCCAGATAAATCGCTTTTAAGGGGTGATCAAGGTTTTCATCACTCAATATTTCAAAGCAACTTTCAAACAATTCACGATCGACGGTCACCACCGGAAACCGGGCGTTTTGACCCTTGGCGCCGTGAGCAATATGAACTTGTTCAATGTCTTGGGCAATGAGTTCTTCAACGGCAAAGGGCAATGCTTGTTGTAGAAAACGTGTCTGATTCCCTGGCAGGCTGATGGTGCTGGCATTCGCCGCTTGAGCTGGCCAAAAACCGATCATTTCGATATGAGTGATACCGCCTTGCATCAAAGCCTGGTCGATCGCATCAATCGTTTCAGGTTTACCGTACTTAATTTTTTTGCCACTCAGGTCATACAAGGCCCACTCAAACAAGGGATTTGTTTCCGACGGGGGCAGCTGCGGCCCTAACAACGGCAGCAACGGTCTTAAAAACAATCTATTTGGCATGATTCCAATTTACTCTGGATACGTCGTCGGGCAGTACGAGTTCAAATTATAGCCCGATCTGTTCTTTTGTGATTAAATATTTTTGTCCCTGATTCCGGCTCAAGACCGTCATCGCGCCATCACTTTGGCTGCGAAACACAACCGACACCAAGCGCACCACTCTATCCGATAAAGTAATACGCGAGGCAATCTCAAAAAATTCGGAATAAACGGCTAAATTCGTCGTATCCAACGTTGCACCCGTTAGCAGGGGGTCCGACTTGAAAAGATTGATATCTTTCCACGGTTCCTCTTTGCGTTTCGAAGCCAGTTCATCCACCATCGCATCGCTCAGACTCGGGTTGGTTAAGCTTTGCAGCACTTCGTTAGTCGCGGTATTGACGTTAATAACGACCCTTCCCTGAGGCAAGGCACTAATATGCGGAATCAAGACATCATATTCCGCCCGATCAACGCCAGGCAACAATAATAACTCACTCACATGCGTGAAAGGCTGGCCAGCATTGCGATAAGGCGGATCAGCCACCAGGTACTCACCATCTTCGGCTCCGGTCATGCCGATGGGTTGCTGATTTTCATCGATCCAGTCCTGTATGGCTTCCACCTTTACCGAATTGATATCGAGTCGCGTCAACAACCGGGTAAAACGTTCTCCCATCAGCACATTGGGCGTACCATCCAGGTTGACAAGATCATTCAAATTGAGCCGCCCGTGCAGATCATTGAATTGAGCCTCAATCAGCGCTTCGTCTCTGGGCAGAATAAGCGAGCTTTCAATTTCCTTGAGATCATCAACAAACTCGCCGTTTTCCTTATCTTCGTCCCAGCCATCCTTGAGCAGCCTGCGACCAAAAATCTCTGTTCCCAGCGCCCATTCATAGGCTTGCGACTGGGCCATTATATTGCCTGCCGTTTGCACAAACAGGCTTTGGCGGTTATACATTCCAACCGACAAAACGGACACCAGGGCAAAGACAAAGATCACGATCATTAGGGCCAGGCCTTGTTGACGTTTTGGCAATGGTTTGTCCATCATTTTCATTAATTTGTCGACCCCGCTCCCTGTCCGCCGCTCCCCGTTCCCGTATTTGAGCCTGAACCTGAACCTGAACCTGAACCTGAACCTGAACCTGAACCTGAATCTGAACCTGAACCTGAACCTGAACCTGAACCTGAACCTGAACCTGAACCTGAACCTGAACCTGAACCTGAAAAATTCTGGCTCTCTAGATAAGCAGGCAAGTCAAATAAACGAGAAAACTCACCAAATTGGCTATGCTCCAGCGTTAGTTTGACGGCCTTCGGCAGCTCATTCATTTTCAGCATACGATCTGCCGAAGAGGCGCTACTGCTTTCGGTTGGCCATTGGTCGAGCCAGCCGCCACTCGCATTGACGAAACGAAATGACATCGCTTCGACGCCTTCAAGCAAGGTGCGCTGAACAGGCTTGCTATCTTGAGAGCGGTCCAGCACCGCCCAATAATGCCGAATCAGTTTGTCCTGATCCAGCTCATAGGCCACGCGCTGAAGATCGGAACGCATATCTTGCATCGGATTACGCCAGCCAGACCGAGAAAACTCCAGCACATAAAAATCACTTTTATTGGTCACCGCCGCCTGATAGTCACCATATTCATCACGAATCGAACGCGGCACGATTTGCTGCAAGTCCCGGCCCATAATCACCATGGCGCGCTGCAAACGACCTAACTGTTCAATCTTTTCCTGGGTTGCTTCACTTGTTCGAATCGCGCTATTGAGAATTTGCCATGAACCCAGGCCAATCAGCGCAGTAATCATAATCGCGATTAACACTTCAAGCAGGGTAAAGCCTCGACAGTTATCATCGAATCTGGCGTAAACAGCTATCATCAATAGCGCCCCACAAACCCGGTCAGGGTAATTCGTTTGCTTTTTTTGTCGGTCTCTCCGTCAATAGACAACACATCAATCTCGACGCGGTTAATATCAGGGTTATTGGTGGTTTTGACTTTGGAAACCAACTGCCACTCCATATTGGCGTAGTCGATGTCCTCTTTGTATTCACGCGCGCTTGGCAGGGACTTTGAAAGCCTAAGTTCGGCCATTTTGTTTTCGGCGATCCAGGCGGCGAACACTTTGAGCCTGACGCTGTGATACTGGCCGACTGTTGATGCCGTGACTTGTTGCAACACCATGCCAACCAGCGCAAAAAATACCAAGGCGACCAACACCTCTAACAGTGTAAAACCTCTGTTCGTTGAATTTGCCCGCATCACACGATTCACTGAAAACCTGACAATTTAGTCCTGACTGACAGAAGGGAGAATAATCTCGCCCTGTTCATTGGTTTTGATTTCAATCCGGCTGTCCGCATCACCCTCTATTTGCAGTCCGATAACAAAGCCCTCTACCTCACCACTGGAAAACAGCATCAATTGAGGCTTCTTAGATGTCGTCTCTGTTACGCCACCATTTGCTTTGCCAGACGCTGGGTCGCCACCCGGGATTGTTCGTTCTTTGCCTTCACGCTGAAAATCAATCGAGATCCATTCTGGTAAATTATACGTTCGAAGAAAGTGTTGCCCTGCATTATCCCACTGCCCTTTTCGCTCATCGTAAATCAGGAATTCATATAAATCG
>Ga0316207_10002013_pt1 | contig 22270 bp, 13 predicted proteins | sample 6weekpyrite_MG_FD_204943 | JGI IMG/M metagenome (GOLD analysis project Ga0316207, IMG submission 204943) | Microbial mat bacterial communities from mineral coupon in-situ incubated in ocean water Damariscotta River, Maine, United States -... | ecosystem: Environmental > Aquatic > Marine >...
CCAATACACGAGCCAACTTGTTGGTTGGTTCTGCAACAGTACGAACAAACTTGCTGATTGGGGCCTGCATAACACCAGCGAGCATGCCAAGGGCTTGGTCGCGAGTAGGCATTTTGGCCAACGTTCCAAGTTGTGAAGCATCCATAAGCCTGTCGCCAAGAGCAATACTCTTAACAACTAACTTATCGTTTTCCTTCACAAAATCATTGAAAATACGTGCCGCAGCAGCCGGATCCTCTTGCGAGAATGCGAGCATTAACGGACCCGTCAACGAGTCTTGTAAACAAGCGTAATCGGTACCTTCAAACGCACGTTTTGCGAGCGAGTTTTTGATGACACGTAGAACAACATCTGACTCACGAGCCTGCTTACGCAGTTCGGTCAGCTTATCTACGGTCAATCCACGATATTCTGCTGCAATAACAGAAGTCGTACCCGCCACAATTTCTGCGACGTCAGCAACGATTGCCTTTTTTTCCTCAAGGTTCAGCATTTTGCTTCGTCCTCTAGGTTGATATTGGAAACACCGCAGTTTTACACCACAGCCAAGGCATCATGCCTGGTTTCCTTTTCACACAGGATACCAACGTGGTATCCCACCATTTTACGGTGTTGGGACACACCGTCTACGCAGGCCAGCATAGATTCCTATTAAGCATTGCGAACATTCCCTGGACGCTTTGCACCTACGGTCTTTGACAGGCCCCGTTAAATAAATAACGTGACCCCAAAGTTTGTTTTGTGGACAGAGCCTACTTAACGTCGAGGCTTGTTCTGTCCACTAATACACTGCCACCCATTGTTGTGGAGACAGAGATTTTTTTCATGTACACGCCTTTCGCTGAACTTGGTTTCGCTTTCAGCAGATCCGCTAGCAATGCATCGAGATTTTCACGCAGTGCCGCTTCTTCAAAATCAACCTTACCGATTGTGCAGTGAATGATGCCGCCTTTATCAGCGCGGTAACGTACTTGACCGGCTTTGGCATTATTAACAGCAGTAACAACATCAGGTGTTACCGTACCCACTTTCGGGTTTGGCATCAGGCCACGTGGACCAAGAATTTGACCTAAGGTACCCACAACACGCATTGCATCTGGCGTTGCAATAACAACATCAAAGTCCATGTTGCCGCCTTTAATTGATTCGGCTAAATCTTCAAAACCAACGATATCGGCACCAGCCGCCGTTGCCTTTTCTGCATTTTCACCTTGCGCGAATACCGCAACACGGATTGTTTTACCCGTACCTTTAGGCAATACAGTCGCACCACGAACAACTTGATCCGATTTACGTGGATCAATACCAAGGTTGACAGCAACATCAACAGATTCGTTGAATTTAACCTTTGGGAATTTCTTTAACAGTGTAAGCGCGTCATCAATCGCGTAGTTCTTACCATGTTCTACAAGCTCAGCGATGGCTTGTTTACGTTTGCTTAAATTTGCCATGGCTTATTTCACTCCGTCAGTTTCGATGCCCATGCTACGTGCTGTTCCGGCGATAATACGCACAGCAGCATCCATATCAGCAGCATTTAAATCGGCCATCTTGGTAGTCGCAATTTCTTCCAACTGTGCACGTGTTACCTTACCAACCTTGTCGCGGTTAGGCTCAGCACTACCACTTTTAATACCAGCGGCCTTCTTCAACAGAATTGAAGCGGGTGGTGTCTTAACGATGAACGTGAAACTCTTATCACTGTAAACAGTGATAATAACGGGTGTCGGCATGCCGGCTTCAAGACTCTGTGTTTGCGCATTAAACGCTTTACAGAAATCCATGATATTCAAACCGTGCTGACCCAGTGCCGGGCCGACTGGTGGACTCGGGTTGGCCGAGCCTGCAGGAACCTGCAGTTTTACATAGGCTTCGATCTTCTTTGCCATGACTACTTACCTCTTGGTTTGGGTGCAAACGCTTGCCTCTATGGACAAGCTCCCCTGTTAATCAATTGACGGGAATTACGCCATCAATCCAAATAAACTGTTTTGCAACGTCTCTTCTAATAACGCCGCATAACTTGTCGCAAACGACAACTAGGCGGCTCAAGAAAAGGACTAGCCCTTCTCTACCTGGCCAAATTCCAGCTCTACCGGCGTAGAACGACCAAAAATTAAAACAGCAACACGTAATGTGCTCTTGTCGTAATTCACTTCTTCAACAACACCATTAAAATCATTAAATGGCCCATCGGTAACACGAACCACTTCGCCAGGCTCGTATAATGTCTTTGGCTTCGGCTTATCAACACCTTCCTGAACACGGTTCAAGATAGCATTGGCTTCCTTTTCCGTAATCGGTGCAGGTTTATCGCTGGTGCCGCCAATAAAGCCCATCACCTTTGGTACATCTTTAACCAGGTGCCATGTGTCGTCGTTCATTTCCATTTCCACGAGCACATAACCAGGGAAGAATTTGCGTTCTGATTTACGCTTTTGCCCTTCGCGCATCTCAACAACTTCTTCCGTTGGAACAAGGATTTCTCCAAACAAATCCTGCATACCCGCCATCGCTACATGCTCGATCAAGGATAGCTTAACCTTGTTCTCGAAGCCCGAGTAGGCGTGCACTACATACCAACGCTTTGCCATAGTCCCTGCTCCTAATTAACCAATCAACTGCTGGACTAGCCAGGCAAGAAACGAGTCAAAACCCCATAACATCAATGCCACAACGAATACGGCGATAACCACGGTTATCGTCATTTGCACTGTTTCCTTACGGGTTGGCCAGACAACTTTACGAACTTCGGTACGTGCTGCTTGAGCAAATGCCCAAGTGTTTCGTCCTGCTTCGGTTTGCAGCGCAACAACCGTGGCGACAAGCACCATTACCAACAAGCCGACCACACGCAGCACCTGCTGCTCGTCAACAAAGTAGTAATAGCCTGCTATACCTCCAGCCAATATTAGCACTGCAAGTAACATTTTAATTTTGTCAGCCATACGCTGTATTAAAACCTATAAGTTCGTAAACTAATCTGGCAGGCCAGGAGGGAGTCGAACCCCCAACCCTCGGTTTTGGAGACCGATGCTCTGCCAATTGAGCTACTGGCCTAAACTTGATTACTCAAATATTTTAGCAACCACACCGGCGCCAACTGTACGGCCACCTTCACGAATCGCAAAACGTAAACCGTCTTCCATCGCAATCGGCGCAATCAACGTCACAACCATCTTGACGTTATCACCAGGCATCACCATTTCAATACCTTCCGGTAAGTCACACGCACCCGTTACGTCAGTCGTACGGAAGTAGAACTGTGGACGGTAACCGTTGAAAAATGGTGTATGACGACCACCTTCCTCTTTGCTCAACACGTACACTTCTGCTTCAAACTTGGTGTGTGGCTTGATTGAACCCGGCTTACAAAGTACCTGGCCACGTTCAACTTCTTCACGCTTGGTACCACGCAATAGAATACCAACGTTGTCTCCTGCAAGACCTTCATCTAGAAGCTTGCGGAACATTTCAACACCCGTACAGGTTGTTGTCGCTGTTTCCTTGATACCAACGATTTCAATCTCTTCACCAACCTTGATGATACCGCGCTCAATACGTCCTGTGACAACCGTGCCACGACCTGAAATTGAGAATACGTCTTCAACTGGCATCAGGAAGTCACCATCTACCGCACGTTCTGGCTCTGGGAAGTACTCATCCATCGCCGCAACCAGCTTCAATACCGATGGAACACCAATATCAGATGTATCACCTTCAAGTGCCTTCAAGGCAGAACCCGTAATAATAGGCGTGTCATCACCCGGGAAATCGTATGAATCTAATAATTCACGAATTTCCATTTCAACCAGTTCCAGTAATTCTTCGTCATCAACCATGTCCGCTTTGTTCATGAACACAACGATGTAAGGAACGCCAACCTGACGTGATAAAAGAATGTGTTCACGTGTTTGTGGCATCGGGCCATCTGCAGCACTACATACCAAAATAGCGCCATCCATCTGTGCCGCACCCGTGATCATGTTCTTAACGTAATCAGCATGGCCCGGGCAATCTACGTGTGCGTAGTGACGTGCATCCGATTCGTATTCAACGTGTGAGGTCGCAATCGTAATACCACGTTCGCGTTCTTCAGGGGCGTTATCAATTTCGTCAAACGCCTTGGCTTCGCCACCCATCGCTTCTGCCATTACCTTCGTAATCGCCGCAGTTAATGTTGTCTTACCATGATCGACGTGACCAATTGTGCCCACGTTGACATGCGGTTTATTTCGTTCAAATTTTTCTTTAGACACAATCGTAATCCTCGTCAATCTATACCAATAAGCCGACTAAAAAGTCATTCTCTTAATCACTGCATCAGCAACCCTGTCAGGCACTTCCGCATACTTTTCAAATTCCATACTGTAACTAGCGCGGCCTTGTGTGGCACTTCGCAAGTCTGTCGCATAACCAAACATTTCGGCCAGCGGTACTTCAGCGCGAATCAACTTACCTGATGGAGAATCCTCCATACCGGTTGTGATTCCTCGGCGACGATTTAAATCGCCCATCACATCACCCATGTATTCTTCGGGTGTGGCCACTTCGACTTTCATCATTGGTTCTAATAGAACCGGACTGCCGTCTTTAGCGCCTTCTTTGATGGCCATCGAACCAGCAATCTTAAATGCCATTTCGTTGGAGTCCACCTCATGGAATGAACCATCATAGAGGGTGACTTTCACATCAACCAGTGGGAAACCGGCGATAACACCGTTGTCCAACTGTTCTTCAATTCCTTTATCAACTGCCGGTATGAATTCCTTTGGAACTACACCACCTGCAATCTCGTTAACAAATTCGTAACCAGCGCCTTGCTCAACTGGTTCAATCTTCAGTACCACATGCCCGTATAGGCCGCGACCACCTGATTGACGTACAAACTTGCCAACTGCCTTGTCCACTGTCTGGCGAATTGTTTCGCGGTACGACACTTGTGGTTTACCCACATTGGACTCAACATCAAATTCTCGTCGCATTCGGTCAACAATAATGTCGAGATGCAACTCGCCCATCCCGGCGATAATCGTCTGACCTGACTCCTCATCCGTGCTAACACGAAACGAAGGGTCTTCCTTAGCCAACTTTGACAGGGCTATCCCCATCTTGTCCTGGTCGGCCACTGTCTTGGGCTCTACCGCAACCGAAATAACCGGGTTGGGGAACTCCATGCGTTCCAGCGTTATTACGCTATCCTGCGTACACAGTGTGTCACCTGTCGTGACATCTTTAAGGCCGACCGCGGCGGCAATATCACCGGCGCGAACCTCTTTAATCTCTTCGCGACTATTGGCATGCATCTGCAAGATACGACCAACGCGCTCTTTTTTACCCTTTATTGGGTTGTACACTGAGTCGCCTGATTTCAGCACTCCTGAGTACACCCTGAAGAACGTCAATGTCCCGACAAACGGGTCAGTGGCAATCTTAAAGGCCAAGGCCGCAAAGGGCGCTGAATCATCTGCGGCACGCTCTGCTTCCGTTTCGCTCTTGTCATCAAGGATTCCCTTGATGGCCGGAACGTCTAGTGGTGAAGGCATAAACGCTAATACCGCGTCCAGCATTGCCTGCACACCTTTGTTCTTGAATGCGCTACCGCACAAACAAGGAACAATCTCGTTATTCAAGGTTCGAATTCGTAAACCTTCAATAATCTGCGCTTCAGAAAGCTCACCCTCTTCAAGGTAGGCATCCATCAACATTTCGTTCGCTTCAGCTGCTGCCTCGACCATCTCTTCACGCATTTCTGCGGCCTGGTCCTGCAACGCTGCCGGAATGTCCTTCGCCTCGTAGGTCATGCCTTTGTCTTCTTCATTCCAGAAGATGGCCTGCATACGTATAAGGTCGATGACACCTTCAAACTCTTCTTCAGCACCAATATTCAACTGAATTGGCACCGGGTAGGAACCTAATCGTTCCTTAATTTGTTCAACTACACGCAAAAAATCTGCGCCGGCACGGTCCATTTTGTTAACAAAGGCCATGCGCGGTACTGCATATTTGTTCGCTTGGCGCCAAACTGTTTCTGACTGTGGTTCTACTCCACCAACGGCACAAAAAACTGCACATGCGCCATCCAAAACTCGTAGCGACCGCTCAACCTCTATCGTGAAGTCAACATGCCCCGGTGTATCGATAATGTTAATTCGATGCTCCGGATACTGCTTATCCATTCCCGACCAAAAACAGGTCGTTGCAGCAGAGGTTATGGTGATACCACGTTCCTGCTCCTGCTCCATCCAGTCCATGGTGGCTGCGCCATCATGAACTTCGCCAATCTTGTGCGAGACCCCTGTATAAAACAGAACTCGCTCAGTGGTTGTGGTCTTACCTGCATCGATGTGCGCCATAATACCGATGTTCCGGTAGCGCTCGAGCGGTGTATTGCGTGCCACAACTACTTACCTCTATATATAGAGTACTACCAACGGTAATGAGAGAACGCTTTGTTTGCGTCTGCCATACGGTGTGTTTCTTCGCGTTTCTTAACTGCACTACCACGTTGCTCAAGTGCATCCATGATTTCACCAGCAAGGCGCATACCCATGGATTTTTCACCACGTTTACGTGCTGCTTCAACCAACCAACGCATTGCCAGGGCAGTACGGCGATTTGGACGAACTTCAACAGGCACCTGGTAAGTCGCACCACCCACACGGCGTGATTTCACTTCCACAACCGGGCGAATGTTATCTAACGCTTTATTAAACACGTCTAGTACTTCTTCACCCTTGGCTTTTTCACCAATTTGGTCAAGCGCACCATAAACAATCTTTTCAGCAACAGATTTTTTGCCGCTTTCCATAATCATATTGATAAATTTGGCCAGTGTTTCATTTCCATACTTCGGATCTGGCAAAACAATACGTTTCGGGACTTCTCTTCTTCTAGGCATCGTTCTTAACCCTTAGGTCGCTTGGCGCCGTACTTGGAACGGCCCTGTCTACGATCACTAACACCACTGGTATCCAGCGTGCCGCGTACAGTGTGATAACGCACACCTGGTAAATCCTTAACACGACCACCACGAATCAGTACAACTGAGTGCTCCTGCAAGTTATGTCCTTCACCACCGATGTAGGTCGTTACTTCCTGACCATTCGTCAAACGTACACGAGCGACTTTACGCATCGCTGAGTTCGGCTTTTTAGGTGTCGTTGTATACACACGCGTACACACGCCGCGTTTCTGCGGACAAGCTTCTAAAGCAGGGACAGTACTCTTCTCTGCCTTGCGCTTACGTGGCTTACGTACTAACTGATTAGTTGTGGCCATTAACTCTATTCTCCAGCCCTAAATAAACGTAAGCGCTCAGCTTTTCTGGCTGAGCGCTTACTCAAAATATGTTCTGCTTCTGACCTGGATGGAGTTAAATGTCCACTAGGTCAATGAAGGCGCGTAATTTTAGGGATACTGAGGCCTGCTGTCAAGACGTTTCGGGGGGCAAAAGCCCCCCGAAACACACAACAGTCACTGTTTCGCTATTATTCCGCTGCAGACTGCTCTTTCTCGTCTGTAACTGGCTCTACTGCTGACGCTACTGCCGAGGCATCTATCTCAAAAACTGGGGTTTCTTCTTCCTCTTTACGCTTACGTTGGCGATCAGCATGGTAAGAAAGCCCCGTACCAGCAGGGATTAGACGACCCACAATCACATTTTCTTTCAGGCCACGCAGGCTGTCCTTCATACCGCGTACCGATGCTTCCGTAAGCACGCGTGTGGTTTCCTGGAAAGAAGCCGCTGAAATGAAGGATTCTGTTGCCAAAGAGGCTTTGGTAATACCCAGTAACATACGCTCGTATATTGCTGGCTGACCATCTTTGGCTTGAACTCGTTCATTTTCATCAAGAACACGAGCCAATTCAACCTGCTCACCCTTGAGGAATTTAGTGTCGCCACCTGAAATAATTTCGGCTTTGCGCATCATTTGACGAACAATAACCTCAATATGTTTATCGTTAATCTTCACACCCTGGAGGCGGTAGACTTCCTGTACTTCATTAACGATATAATTAGCCAATGCACTGACACCCTTCAAACGTAGGATATCATGCGATAGAGGTGGCCCTTCGACCAAAATTTCACCTTTTTCAACATGCTCACCTTCGAACACAGTAAGGTGACGCCATTTCTGGATACCTTCAACATGAGGCTCATCACCATTTGAAGGCGTGATCACGACATTGGTCTTGGACTTGGCTTCTTTACCCATACTGATCGTACCAGAAATTTCCGCCATCACAGCTGGATCCTTCGGTTTACGGGCTTCGAACAAGTCGGCTACGCGTGGTAGACCACCGGTAATATCACGTGTCTTCGATGATTCAACCGGGATACGGGCAATAACGTCACCAACCTCAATATCAACACCGTCAGTAATGGTCACGATTGCATTCGCAGGCATAGGATATTGGGCAGGAATTTCCGTGCCAACAATATTCAGCGCTTCACCGCTTGCATCCACCAACTTAATCGTTGGCTTCATATCCTTACCTGCACTGCCGCGCGTTTTAGGATCCGTTACGATTGTACTGGCCAAACCGGTAACATCATCGGTTACCTGGTTTACAGACACCCCTTCTACGAAATCTTCAAACTGTGCCTTTCCGGCCACTTCCGTAATAATTGGATGGGTGTGTGGATCCCAGGTTGCAACAATATCGCCACCACTGATCTTGTCACCATCAGCAATCGTCAGTACCGCACCATAAGCAATACGGTAACGTTCACGGTCACGACCGTTATCATCAATAACGACCATTTCACCCGAACGTGATACAGCAATCAGCTTGCCATCTTTGTTCTTAATGGTTTTCAGGTTGTGCAGTCGAACACTACCATTGGTTTTAACCTGAATATTATTTGCCGACGCTGAACGTGATGCCGCACCACCAATATGGAAAGTACGCATAGTCAGCTGTGTGCCCGGCTCACCAATGGACTGTGCTGCAATAACACCCACGGCCTCACCTACATTAACAATGTGTCCGCGACCCAAGTCACGGCCGTAACACGTGGCACAGATGCCATGGCGTGTTTCACAGTTAATCGGTGAACGAACCTTAACTTCATCGATACCCATTTCTTCAAGACGGTCGACCCATCTTTCATCAAGCAGCGTACCGGCAGCCACACCAACGTCTTTACCATCATTAATCATGACGTCTTCAACCACAACACGACCAAGAACACGTTCGCGCAGAGGTTCAACAACATCACCACCTTCAATCAATGGCTGCATGTAAAGACCATCGGTGGTACCACAATCCTCTTCAACCACAACCAGATCCTGTGCGATATCAACAAGACGACGGGTCAGATAACCTGAGTTCGCTGTCTTCAAGGCAGTATCGGCTAGACCCTTACGAGCACCGTGAGTCGAGATAAAGTACTGGATTACGTTCAGACCTTCACGGAAGTTCGCCGTAATCGGTGTTTCAATAATCGAACCATCCGGTTTTGCCATCAAGCCACGCATACCCGCGAGCTGACGAATCTGGGCGGCACTACCACGCGCACCTGAATCGGCCATCATGTAAACAGAGTTAAAGGAGTCCTGTTTAACCACTTCGCCCTTGGCGGTGGTGACTTCATCCTTACCCAGTTTATCCATCATTGCTTTGGCAACCTGGTCATTAGTGTGCGACCAAATATCAACAACCTTATTGTAACGTTCGCCATTGGTTACCAAACCAGATGTGTATTGATGTTCAATTTCGCGTACTTCTGATTCTGCACGTGACAGGATTTCAACCTTGCTTTCAGGGATAACCATGTCATCGATACCGAAAGAACAACCAGAGCGCGTTGCGTAAGTGAAACCGGTGTACATCAGCTGATCAGCAAAGATAACCGTTTCCTTCATACCTACGTTACGGTAACACTCGTTGACGAGGTTCGAGATCGCCTTCTTTGTCATTGTCTTATTGATTAAATCGAAAGACAGACCCGGTGGTAAAATTTCAGACAAAATCGAGCGGCCAACGGTTGTTTTAACACGACGCATCTCGGTAGTTTTGTTACCACCAGCATCAACGACTATTTCCTTAACACGCACTTGAACCATGGCGTGCAATTCAACAATCTTGTTTGTGTAGGCACGGTGCACTTCGTCAACATCCATGAAGAACATACCTTCACCCTTGACGTTCACACTCTCGCGACTCATGTAGTACAAGCCCAATACCACGTCCTGTGTCGGCACAATAATCGGATCGCCATTCGCGGGTGACAGGATATTGTTGGTCGACATCATCAAGGCACGTGCTTCAAGCTGTGCTTCGATAGACAACGGTACGTGTACAGCCATTTGGTCGCCATCAAAATCGGCGTTGAACGCAGTACAGACTAATGGGTGCAGCTGAATTGCCTTACCTTCAATCAGCACTGGTTCGAAGGCCTGGATGCCAAGACGGTGAAGTGTTGGCGCACGGTTTAACATGATGGGGTGTTCACGAATAACTTCTTCGAGAATATCCCACACTTCTGAACCTTCACGCTCAACCATCTTCTTGGCAGCTTTAATCGTTGTTGCCAGACCGCGCAGTTCCAACTTGCCAAAGATGAATGGTTTGAATAATTCCAGGGCCATTTTCTTTGGTAGACCGCATTGGTGCAGCTTCAAGCTTGGTCCCACCACGATCACAGAACGGCCAGAGTAATCAACACGCTTACCAAGCAAGTTCTGACGGAAACGACCTTGCTTACCCTTAATCATGTCAGCCAGTGACTTGAGTGGGCGTTTGTTGGTACCGGTGATTGCCTTACCACGACGACCGTTATCAAGTAGCGCATCAACCGCTTCTTGCAACATACGTTTTTCGTTACGTGCAATAATGTCTGGTGCATTCAAATCCATCAAACGCTTAAGACGATTATTACGGTTAATCACACGGCGGTATAAATCGTTCAAATCAGATGTGGCAAAACGGCCACCATCCAGTGGCACTAATGGACGCAGCTCCGGCGGCAATACTGGCAGCACGGTCATGATCATCCATTCAGGCTTATTACCTGATTCGATGAACGCTTCCATCAATTTAAGACGCTTAGTCCACTTTTTGATCTTGGTTTCTGATCCGGTCGTTGGCAGGTCTTCACGAATCTGCGCGATTTCCGCTTCCAGATCGATGTCTTTCAATAACATCAGTACCGCTTCAGCACCCATGCGAGCATCAAATTCATCGCCATTTTCTTCGATCGCGTTAAGGTAGGTTTCTTCAGATAACAACTGGCCTTTTTCAAGTTCAGTCATACCCGGGTCAACCACCACGAAGGCTTCAAAGTAAAGTACGCGTTCAATATCGCGCAAGGTCATGTCTAATAACAGGCCCATACGAGATGGAAGTGATTTCAAGTACCAGATATGTGCAACGGGGCTTGCGAGATCAATATGCGCCATGCGTTCGCGACGCACCTTGGCGAGTGTGACTTCAACACCACATTTCTCACAAATAACGCCACGATGTTTAAGGCGTTTGTATTTACCACACAAACACTCATAGTCTTTTACTGGACCAAAGATCTTGGCACAGAACAAGCCGTCGCGTTCTGGTTTAAAGGTACGATAGTTAATGGTTTCCGGCTTTTTAACTTCGCCAAAAGACCAAGACCGGATTTTTTCCGGTGATGCCAGACCGATTCGAATTGCATCGAAGTCATCAGTCTGTCCCTGTTGTCGCAAAAGATTTAAAAGATCTTTCATATCACTGCCCGCCTAAAAAAGGAGTCATCCAGTAAGTAATTAGTCTTGCTCAAGTTCGATATCGATAGCCAACGAGCGGATTTCTTTCAACAGTACGTTAAAGGATTCCGGCATGCCTGCAATCATCTGATGATTACCATCAACGATGTTCTTGTACATCTTGGTACGACCATGAACATCATCCGATTTCACCGTGAGCATTTCCTGCAAGGTGTAAGAAGCACCGTAGGCTTCGAGTGCCCACACTTCCATTTCACCAAAGCGCTGTCCACCAAACTGGGCTTTACCACCCAATGGCTGCTGCGTAACCAGACTGTATGGTCCAGTTGAACGTGCATGCATTTTGTCATCAACAAGGTGGTTCAGTTTCAGCATGTACATGTAACCAACGGTTACAGGACGCTCGAATGTTTCACCGGTACGACCATCAATCAGTTTTGTCTGACCGGATGTTGGTAAACCAGCCAGCTCCAGCATACGACGAATATCTGTTTCTGCGGCACCATCGAATACTGGTGTTGCCATTGGCACACCGCCACGAAGGTTATGTGCCAGCTCAAGGATTTCTTCGTTACTGAATGATTTCAGATCTTCCTGTTTACCGCTTGAGTTATAAATCTGCTCTAAGTAACCACGCAGTTCTTCAACCTTGCACTGGGCATCAAGCATGTCCGAAATCTTGTAACCAAGACCCTTCGCAGCCCAACCAAGATGTGTTTCCAGCACCTGACCGACGTTCATACGAGAAGGTACACCCAGTGGGTTCAATACCACGTCAACAGGACGACCATCTGCGCTGTATGGCATGTCTTCAACAGGTACGATCATTGAGATCACACCCTTGTTACCATGACGACCCGCCATTTTATCACCCGGCTGGATGCGACGTTTCACGGCAAGATAAACCTTAACCATTTTCAGCACACCAGGAGCAAGGTCATCACCTGTGGTGATCTTTTCTTTCTTCACGTCGTAACGTGCATCGAAGTCCTTACGCTGTTGTTTGTACTGTTCAGATAACTTTTCAAGTTTTGCCGCGGCATCTTCATTATGCAGACGAATATCAAACCACGTATCACGCGGTGTCTCTGCAAGGTAAGCCTTGGCAATCTTGTCGCCTGATTTCAGACCATTTGGACCACCGCTAGCCTGTTTACCGGCAAGCAGCTTTTCAGCACGGTCATAGAGATCGTTTTCAAGAATACGTAACTGGTCATTAAGGTCTTTCTTAACCTGTTCCAGTTCAGCATTTTCAATTTCAATCGCACGTGCATCTTTTTCAACACCATCACGAGTGAATACCTGTACATCAATCACGGTACCCACGGTGCTTGATTTAACACGCAACGAGTTGTCTTTAACGTCAGAGGCTTTTTCACCGAAGATGGCACGCAGTAGTTTTTCTTCCGGTGTCAGTTGGGTTTCACCCTTCGGTGTGACCTTACCTACCAGAATATCACCTGGTTTTACTTCAGCACCGATGTAGACAATCCCTGATTCATCCAGCTTGGAAAGCGCAGACTCACCCACGTTTGGAATGTCACCAGTAATTTCTTCAGGCCCTAACTTGGTATCACGAGATACACAGGTTAGTTCTTCAATATGAATGGTGGTGAAACGGTCTTCTTTAACGATACGTTCTGAAATAAGAATCGAATCCTCAAAGTTGTAACCATTCCACGGCATGAAGGCCACCAGCATATTTTGACCCAGTGCCAACTCACCCATATCGGTAGAAGGACCATCGGCCATGACGTCGCCACGCGCAACCACGTCACCGTTTTTAACGAGCGGACGCTGGTTAATACAGGTGTTCTGGTTTGAACGGGTGTACTTGGTCAGGTTGTAGATATCAACACCTGGCTCACCGGCAATCGTTTCGTCATCGTTTGCACGAACCACGATACGCCCTGCATCACAGGTATCAACAACACCTCCACGGCGTGCGACAACGGTTACACCCGAGTCGACCGCAACCGTACGTTCAATACCGGTACCAACCAATGGCTTATCGGCACGTAACGTTGGAACTGCCTGACGTTGCATGTTCGAGCCCATCAAGGCACGGTTAGCATCATCGTGTTCAAGGAACGGAATCAGCGCCGCCGCGACCGATACAATCTGGCGTGGCGAGACATCAATATAATCAACCTTATCGGCAGTCGACAGTGAGAATTCATTAAGGTGTCGACAAGCAACTAATTCATCTTGCAGTGCGCCGTTGGTATCCACTGCGGCATTTGCCTGCGCGATAATGTAATTACTTTCTTCAATCGCACTCAGGTATTCGATGTCATCGGTAACCTTGCCATTGACTACTTTTTGGTATGGCGTTTCCAGGAAACCATAATCATTCGTGCGCGCGTAAACAGCTAATGAGTTAATCAGACCGATGTTCGGGCCTTCAGGTGTTTCAATTGGACAAACACGACCATAGTGAGTTGGATGTACGTCACGTACCTCAAAACCAGCTCGTTCACGTGTCAGACCACCCGGCCCTAATGCAGAAATACGACGCTTGTGCGTTACTTCTGAGAGCGGGTTATTTTGATCCATGAACTGTGAAAGCTGTGATGAACCGAAAAATTCTTTAATCACTGCTGATACAGGTTTGGCATTAATGAGTTCCTGAGGCATCAGGCCTTCACTTTCAGCAATACTTAAACGTTCCTTAACAGCACGTTCAACACGAACCAGGCCTACACGGAACTGGTTCTCTGCCATTTCACCAACACAGCGTACACGGCGGTTACCGAGATGATCAATATCATCAACAATGCCTTTACCGTTACGAATGTCGAGTAAGGTCTTGATGACGGCAAGAATGTCGTCATTAGATAACGTGCCTTCGCCTGTAATTTCCTCAACGCCCACACGGCGGTTGAACTTCATACGACCGACAACAGACAGATCGTAACGCTCAGGATTGAAGAACAGGTTGTTAAACAGGTTTTCTGCGGCATCCTTGGTAGGTGGCTCACCAGGGCGCATCATGCGGTAAATTTCAACTTTGGCTTCAAGCGCATTGGTTGTTGCATCAATCCGCAATGTACTAGAAATGAACGGACCACAGTCTAATTCATTCGTGTAAAGCGTTTTAATATCGGTTACTTCTGCTTCAAGTAATTCAGCCAATAGCTCTTCAGTGATTTCAGCATTAGCAGCACAAACCAGTTCACCTGACACTTTATCGATAATGTCATGTGATATCACTTTGCCCATCAAGTACTCATTAGGTACTTCCAGCTCGGTAACACCCGCTTTATCGAATTCGCGAATATGGCGTGCGGTAATTCGGCGACCCGCTTCGACAATCACTTTTTTCTTCGCTTTCATATCGAACATGGCCGTTTCGCCACGCAGACGTTCTGGCACTAATGCCAACACAGATTCTTCAGCACCAATGGTGAATGAATCCGTATCGAAGAACATATCGAGGATTTCTTCGTTACCGAAACCTAACGCGCGCATCAGAATAGTCACTGGCAACTTACGACGGCGATCGATACGAACAAACACGTTGTCCTTAGGATCAAATTCAAAATCCAGCCATGAACCACGGTATGGGATCACACGTGCATTAAAGAGCAATTTACCCGATGAATGGGTCTTGCCTTTATCATGGTCAAAGAACACACCGGGTGAACGGTGTAACTGAGATACGATAACGCGTTCTGTGCCATTAATGACAAAGGCACCGGTATCTGTCATGAGTGGCAATTCACCCATGTAGACTTCCTGTTCCTTAATGTCCTTAACCGGTTTTTCTGCTGCACTGGAATCTTTATCGTAGATAACCAGGCGCAATTTAACGCGTAATGGGGCCGAGTAAGTCACACCACGCATTTGACATTCTTTTACGTCAAATACCGGCGTACCAAGACGGTAGCTTACATACTCAAGGGCAGCACTGCCCGAGTAACCAACAATAGGGAATACGGATGAAAAGGCCGCATGTAGACCTCTGTCCCGTCGCTCTTCAACAGACGCACCGGCCTGCAGAAAACTGCGATAGGAATTGACTTGGATAGCCAATAAATTAGGCACGTCCATAATACCCGGACGTTTGCCGAAACTATTCCGAATCCGCTTCTTTTCAGTAAACGAGTACGCCATCTCGAACCCTCAGCAATAATAAATTCTGTCGTCTCAACCCAGTTTTATCGCGGTTATCGCGACACGGGGCAAAGACAAAAAGGCAGCGGACGGGTGATCTCTATGATCACCCGCCACAAACTGCCACATTGTGGAAAAGTCTAAACGCACGAAGAGCTTATTTAAGCTCTACGCTTGCGCCTGCTTCTTCCAACTGCTTCTGTATATCTGCAGCTTCGTCTTTAGTAGCGCCTTCCTTAACTGGGGCAGGTGCACTTTCGACCATCGCTTTGGCTTCTTTCAAGCCAAGACCAGTGATGGCACGAACCGCTTTAATGACAGCAACTTTGTTGTCACCAAAACCAGTCATTACAACATCAAACTCGTCTTTTTCAGCGGCAGCAGCTCCACCTTCAGCAGGTGCAGCAGCAACTGCAACAGGTGCAGCAGCGCTAACGTTGAATTTTTCTTCCATTGCTTCTACAAGATCAACGACCTCAACAACAGTCATGTTGGAAATAGCTTCCAGGATATCGTCTTTACTGACAGCCATGGTTAATACTCCTTAATTAAAGTTAAGTTTCTGGCCAACCACCACAAGGTGAGTTGACGCCAAAGTTTTAAGCAGCTTGTTTCGTATCTCGAACTGCAGCCAATACACGAGCCAACTTGTTGGTTGGTTCTGCAACAGTACGAACAAACTTGCTGATTGGGGCCTGCATAACACCAGCGAGCATGCCAAGGGCTTGGTCGCGAGTAGGCATTTTGGCCAACGTTCCAAGTTGTGAAGCATCCATAAGCCTGTCGCCAAGAGCAATACTCTTAACAACTAACTTATCGTTTTCCTTCACAAAATCATTGAAAATACGTGCCGCAGCAGCCGGATCCTCTTGCGAGAATGCGAGCATTAACGGACCCGTCAACGAGTCTTGTAAACAAGCGTAATCGGTACCTTCAAACGCACGTTTTGCGAGCGAGTTTTTGATGACACGTAGAACAACATCTGACTCACGAGCCTGCTTACGCAGTTCGGTCAGCTTATCTACGGTCAATCCACGATATTCTGCTGCAATAACAGAAGTCGTACCCGCCACAATTTCTGCGACGTCAGCAACGATTGCCTTTTTTTCCTCAAGGTTCAGCATTTTGCTTCGTCCTCTAGGTTGATATTGGAAACACCGCAGTTTTACACCACAGCCAAGGCATCATGCCTGGTTTCCTTTTCACACAGGATACCAACGTGGTATCCCACCATTTTACGGTGTTGGGACACACCGTCTACGCAGGCCAGCATAGATTCCTATTAAGCATTGCGAACATTCCCTGGACGCTTTGCACCTACGGTCTTTGACAGGCCCCGTTAAATAAATAACGTGACCCCAAAGTTTGTTTTGTGGACAGAGCCTACTTAACGTCGAGGCTTGTTCTGTCCACTAATACACTGCCACCCATTGTTGTGGAGACAGAGATTTTTTTCATGTACACGCCTTTCGCTGAACTTGGTTTCGCTTTCAGCAGATCCGCTAGCAATGCATCGAGATTTTCACGCAGTGCCGCTTCTTCAAAATCAACCTTACCGATTGTGCAGTGAATGATGCCGCCTTTATCAGCGCGGTAACGTACTTGACCGGCTTTGGCATTATTAACAGCAGTAACAACATCAGGTGTTACCGTACCCACTTTCGGGTTTGGCATCAGGCCACGTGGACCAAGAATTTGACCTAAGGTACCCACAACACGCATTGCATCTGGCGTTGCAATAACAACATCAAAGTCCATGTTGCCGCCTTTAATTGATTCGGCTAAATCTTCAAAACCAACGATATCGGCACCAGCCGCCGTTGCCTTTTCTGCATTTTCACCTTGCGCGAATACCGCAACACGGATTGTTTTACCCGTACCTTTAGGCAATACAGTCGCACCACGAACAACTTGATCCGATTTACGTGGATCAATACCAAGGTTGACAGCAACATCAACAGATTCGTTGAATTTAACCTTTGGGAATTTCTTTAACAGTGTAAGCGCGTCATCAATCGCGTAGTTCTTACCATGTTCTACAAGCTCAGCGATGGCTTGTTTACGTTTGCTTAAATTTGCCATGGCTTATTTCACTCCGTCAGTTTCGATGCCCATGCTACGTGCTGTTCCGGCGATAATACGCACAGCAGCATCCATATCAGCAGCATTTAAATCGGCCATCTTGGTAGTCGCAATTTCTTCCAACTGTGCACGTGTTACCTTACCAACCTTGTCGCGGTTAGGCTCAGCACTACCACTTTTAATACCAGCGGCCTTCTTCAACAGAATTGAAGCGGGTGGTGTCTTAACGATGAACGTGAAACTCTTATCACTGTAAACAGTGATAATAACGGGTGTCGGCATGCCGGCTTCAAGACTCTGTGTTTGCGCATTAAACGCTTTACAGAAATCCATGATATTCAAACCGTGCTGACCCAGTGCCGGGCCGACTGGTGGACTCGGGTTGGCCGAGCCTGCAGGAACCTGCAGTTTTACATAGGCTTCGATCTTCTTTGCCATGACTACTTACCTCTTGGTTTGGGTGCAAACGCTTGCCTCTATGGACAAGCTCCCCTGTTAATCAATTGACGGGAATTACGCCATCAATCCAAATAAACTGTTTTGCAACGTCTCTTCTAATAACGCCGCATAACTTGTCGCAAACGACAACTAGGCGGCTCAAGAAAAGGACTAGCCCTTCTCTACCTGGCCAAATTCCAGCTCTACCGGCGTAGAACGACCAAAAATTAAAACAGCAACACGTAATGTGCTCTTGTCGTAATTCACTTCTTCAACAACACCATTAAAATCATTAAATGGCCCATCGGTAACACGAACCACTTCGCCAGGCTCGTATAATGTCTTTGGCTTCGGCTTATCAACACCTTCCTGAACACGGTTCAAGATAGCATTGGCTTCCTTTTCCGTAATCGGTGCAGGTTTATCGCTGGTGCCGCCAATAAAGCCCATCACCTTTGGTACATCTTTAACCAGGTGCCATGTGTCGTCGTTCATTTCCATTTCCACGAGCACATAACCAGGGAAGAATTTGCGTTCTGATTTACGCTTTTGCCCTTCGCGCATCTCAACAACTTCTTCCGTTGGAACAAGGATTTCTCCAAACAAATCCTGCATACCCGCCATCGCTACATGCTCGATCAAGGATAGCTTAACCTTGTTCTCGAAGCCCGAGTAGGCGTGCACTACATACCAACGCTTTGCCATAGTCCCTGCTCCTAATTAACCAATCAACTGCTGGACTAGCCAGGCAAGAAACGAGTCAAAACCCCATAACATCAATGCCACAACGAATACGGCGATAACCACGGTTATCGTCATTTGCACTGTTTCCTTACGGGTTGGCCAGACAACTTTACGAACTTCGGTACGTGCTGCTTGAGCAAATGCCCAAGTGTTTCGTCCTGCTTCGGTTTGCAGCGCAACAACCGTGGCGACAAGCACCATTACCAACAAGCCGACCACACGCAGCACCTGCTGCTCGTCAACAAAGTAGTAATAGCCTGCTATACCTCCAGCCAATATTAGCACTGCAAGTAACATTTTAATTTTGTCAGCCATACGCTGTATTAAAACCTATAAGTTCGTAAACTAATCTGGCAGGCCAGGAGGGAGTCGAACCCCCAACCCTCGGTTTTGGAGACCGATGCTCTGCCAATTGAGCTACTGGCCTAAACTTGATTACTCAAATATTTTAGCAACCACACCGGCGCCAACTGTACGGCCACCTTCACGAATCGCAAAACGTAAACCGTCTTCCATCGCAATCGGCGCAATCAACGTCACAACCATCTTGACGTTATCACCAGGCATCACCATTTCAATACCTTCCGGTAAGTCACACGCACCCGTTACGTCAGTCGTACGGAAGTAGAACTGTGGACGGTAACCGTTGAAAAATGGTGTATGACGACCACCTTCCTCTTTGCTCAACACGTACACTTCTGCTTCAAACTTGGTGTGTGGCTTGATTGAACCCGGCTTACAAAGTACCTGGCCACGTTCAACTTCTTCACGCTTGGTACCACGCAATAGAATACCAACGTTGTCTCCTGCAAGACCTTCATCTAGAAGCTTGCGGAACATTTCAACACCCGTACAGGTTGTTGTCGCTGTTTCCTTGATACCAACGATTTCAATCTCTTCACCAACCTTGATGATACCGCGCTCAATACGTCCTGTGACAACCGTGCCACGACCTGAAATTGAGAATACGTCTTCAACTGGCATCAGGAAGTCACCATCTACCGCACGTTCTGGCTCTGGGAAGTACTCATCCATCGCCGCAACCAGCTTCAATACCGATGGAACACCAATATCAGATGTATCACCTTCAAGTGCCTTCAAGGCAGAACCCGTAATAATAGGCGTGTCATCACCCGGGAAATCGTATGAATCTAATAATTCACGAATTTCCATTTCAACCAGTTCCAGTAATTCTTCGTCATCAACCATGTCCGCTTTGTTCATGAACACAACGATGTAAGGAACGCCAACCTGACGTGATAAAAGAATGTGTTCACGTGTTTGTGGCATCGGGCCATCTGCAGCACTACATACCAAAATAGCGCCATCCATCTGTGCCGCACCCGTGATCATGTTCTTAACGTAATCAGCATGGCCCGGGCAATCTACGTGTGCGTAGTGACGTGCATCCGATTCGTATTCAACGTGTGAGGTCGCAATCGTAATACCACGTTCGCGTTCTTCAGGGGCGTTATCAATTTCGTCAAACGCCTTGGCTTCGCCACCCATCGCTTCTGCCATTACCTTCGTAATCGCCGCAGTTAATGTTGTCTTACCATGATCGACGTGACCAATTGTGCCCACGTTGACATGCGGTTTATTTCGTTCAAATTTTTCTTTGGACATGACTCAATCACTCCGCTACGTAATATTTAAAAATCAATTTTTAATCGTTGCCGGTAACATGTGTGCGCCGACACCCAATTTACACTTAACAACAAAACACCGTACTTTCAATCCTGCACCAAACACTAAACCTACCGTTTTAAGGTTTAAGCTGGAGCCCATACCCAGATTTGAACTGGGGGCCTCTTCCTTACCAAGGAAGTGCTCTACCCCTGAGCTATATGGGCATAACCTTTTACTCTTTACTCTGTCACGCAGTGTTACTCTAATAGCTTGCGCGCCATCATTATGGAGCGGGTGAAGGGAATCGAACCCTCGTATTCAGATTGGAAATCTGAAGTTCTACCATTAAACTACACCCGCAAAATCTCAGTTCTAGCCGGGTATCAGCTTTCATATAACGCCCAAATATCTTATGACGCATTGTCGAACCAACCTTATATATCCTGGTGGCCCTCATCTGCTTCCAACCACGCAAACTGCGCTGGGAGCAGGAAACACTACAAATTACCTCTAATTCGCAGCTCCACTATATGGTGGAGGGGGGTGGATTCGAACCACCGAAGGCGGAGCCGTCAGATTTACAATCTGATCCCTTTGGCCACTCGGGAACCCCTCCAAAAATTAAGCGGCTCATTCTGCTGGAGAATCAAGCCCTTGTCAATGCGCAAGGCGTCGAAAACCGCACCAGAATTGACATTCCGGCGAATTCTTCGCATCTAGGCAAAACAAGGGGCTGCCACAAGGCAACCCCCTTATATTTGGTGCCGGCACCACGAATCGAACGCGGGACCTACTGATTACAAGTCAGTTGCTCTACCAACTGAGCTATGCCGGCTATATGCCCTAAAGCATCGAGCGGGGGATTCTAATGTAAAGTGAGCCGCGATGCTATCCCGATAATTAAGATTTTTACGAATTTATTTTAAACATTGACGTTTTTTCATTGAAATCCCGTCATATTGGTTTTCCAGGTCATCTACAAGCGCATTTGGCAGCGCTGGTTGGCTTGAGCTTGAGAAATCTAACCAAAAGCCACTGCTATCTTTATAGGATTCATCCATAACCGGCGCTAAACCCAGTGTTTGCATATGCGCTTTATGCTGTTGTGCCCCTTCCCTTGTACGAAAAAACCCGAGTGAAATGGCGTTCTTTTTAACACCCTTGGGCACAATCAAATAATCCTTCACCCCTCTCTCCTTCAGCATAGACACCACCTTTCGTGCTTCTGCCCGACTCGGCAAAGGGGGAATATAAACCCAAAAACCATTAAGTTCACGACGAGTCTCATGCCGTTTGAGACTCTCAATCCCCAACGCACCTAACATCGAACTTACTGATTTCAATGCGCTTTCTGCTGCAAATGGCCCTAAGGCATAGCAACTCGACTCAATAAATGCGGCACTCGGTTTAGCCCTATTAGCACTAATCCGGGGAACCAGTGGGTTATCGCTGGATTTTTCAGCCGTTACAATTTGCTTATCCTCAACCTGTTCAACCTGTTCAACCTGTTCAACCTGTTCAACCTGTTCAACCTGTTCAACCTGTTCAAC